>Ga0209188_1000182_pt1 | contig 71221 bp, 79 predicted proteins | sample C_130625_EF_Meta_FD_187307 | JGI IMG/M metagenome (GOLD analysis project Ga0209188, IMG submission 187307) | Freshwater microbial communities from Lake Croche, Canada to study carbon cycling - C_130625_EF_MetaG (SPAdes) (version 2) | ecosystem: Environmental > Aquatic > Freshwater > Lake...
AGCGGACCAAGTGGCGTAACTGGTGTAACTGGACCACAAGGCCCGACTGGGGCAACTGGACCACAAGGCCCGAGCGGACCAAGTGGCGTAACTGGTGTAACTGGACCACAAGGACCAAGTGGCGTAACTGGACCACAAGGACCAAGTGGCGCAACTGGACCACAAGGACCTACTGGTGCAACTGGACCACAAGGACCAAGTGGCGTAACTGGACCACAAGGCCCGAGCGGACCAAGTGGCGTAACTGGTGTAACTGGACCACAAGGCCCGAGCGGACCAAGTGGCGTAACTGGTGTAACTGGACCACAAGGACCAAGTGGCGTAACTGGACCACAAGGACCTGCTAGTACTGTACCTGGACCACAAGGACCACAAGGACCTGCTGGTGCAAGTACAACTGCAACTACAAGTACACTGGGCGGTGTCATAGTTGGCAGCAATATGCAAGTCTCAGTCAACGGTACACTTACATTTAATACATCAACTCTAATTGCCAATGCAGTATACGCTACCGGGTTAGGTTCAGGGACCGACAACCCTAGTAGCGGGCAAACTATTGTTTATTCTACCGGTACCAACAGTTGGGAAAAACGTAATAGGATGTTTGTATCATCTTCAACAGTGGTAAATCCTTCAGCGGGCGATACTTGGCTTGACCCATCATCTGGTATTATATCTATGTATGTAGTTGCTGGTAACGGAGTTATTTCTAGTGGTTGGGTAGAAATTGGAAGATAAATCCCCAACAAAATACCATAACATAAATAATAACAGCAAAAAAATAAAGATTACCAAAAATGAGCTATGATTTAACTACTGCAACTGCAACAGATGGAACTCTAAGAATACTTGGAGGGAAAAGCTATCAATACAACCTGGCAAAAAATCGATGGAATCGAGTACAATCCGTCAGTGTATCCAGCTCGTCTAGTTTAACTGCTGATATCTCAATCACTTATGACGGATACCCCGGTAACTATGTATGGCCACAATATGCAACAGCAGTTGTCAAGTGGAATCAAACAGTTACAAATTTTTCAACTTCTTCAATTATTTTTAATTATGGAGTTACACCAGTAATTTATCAAAATACTGTTACTCAAGTTTCAGACAGCGGTTATCAATTTTTGTTCAGTTTTAATGGTGCGCTTGGGCAATTTCAAATTACATCTTCCACAGTTCAAACAGCGGCCTATGTGGCAAATTCTTCAACAATTTATTCGCCCGCCGTTGCAGGTGTTTATAGGCCATACCCGGTACTGTCAGTGGTACCTAGATATACCGCAGTGCCCGTTTACTCTTTTCCTGATATATTTTTCCCCGGAGCAGTTCGATATTTCTCAACTGCAACTGGATCCACAACAGCAGCAGCCGTTCGAATAAAGACCATTTTAAATAATATAGTCAGTGTAACAACTGCCTCGTATGCTATAGCTGACCTTGTACAAAGTCCATTGGCACAATTTACCTTATTTGGTATGTATAATAGTGCTACGTCAACATTCTACTCCACGGCTACTGAGTCAATTCGTTACACTGACTTAACTGTAAGTTCTACAACCACTAATCGAAATACTCGATTTTTAGTTGCTGCTGCTGCCTATACAGATGGAATAGCAAGCAATGATGCAGGATTGGCTATATATTTTGCAAATCTTCCCAGCACAACAGCAACCTTCACAGTAACCAACATAAAATCAACAGTGACAAATGTCACCGGTTTTTCAATAACTTTTGACCACTATCTGACCCTATTAAGAAATGGCTCCTTACCTTCCACTTCAACTGTTGCTGTATCAACAGGATCTGTATCTAATCTTCGAGTTGACACTACCTGGAACACTGGAACTCAGATTTTATTAAATTACGCCCCAGCCGTTAGCCCACTTGACTACACTGAAACTATTACATTTCCTGCAAGTTGGGCAACATTTTCAGGAACCTCAACCAGTATAGTTAAGGATCCAGGTAGCGCAGCAAATCCTTTTAGTCTACGTGTCACACCTGCAACTACTATAACATTTAGTGTTTTTCAAAGTATTCCGACTGTAATATCGACAACTGCAACCACAACCGCAACCGCAACCACCAGCAGTTTTGCAGTAACCTTTAGTAGACCCTTGAGCAAGACTGGTCTAATTGCAACTTATACTGTCTATACGGTGTCAGGCACTGAAACTTTTCTCGGTAACTTTACAATACCTACAGCAACCAATACATCAACGGTGACTTTTCTTAATACCAGTAGCATAACTACACTAACTCAGTATCGTTTGTTAGTCCCTGCAACAGCCTATGGTGATAGTTACGGGAATCGATTACCGGCTTTTGGTGTTACAAATCATGTTTTTACACTGTACACTAACTACGGTCAGTCAGGCGGCGGCAACACAGTAGCTACATATAAACTAGGCAGCGCAATTTCAAGATCTTCAACTTCTACCAGTGTTTCTTCGTCAAATATTACAGTTACCATTGGAACTGTAGGTAATTTCAGAGACGACCCAGGGGACGCTAAGGCTTGGTTATTTGATTATACTGCGCCAACAAGTTCTTTCGGCACAGTTAATTTTGTAACTACTGGCACAATAAAATACGAATATCCGGCTAGCTCGGGAATTATATACAACTCTATAACTCCGGTTACCACATTTAGTTATGATACCAGACCAATTACTGTGACTAGTACAAACCCTGCGTCTGGAGATACTAATACTCAACTTACTACTTTTAATGTAACTTTTAGTAAAGCCATAACTGAAAATAATATTGGCTTAGTAACTCTTGTTAAGGGCTCGAGTTACGAACTTGGCACGCCTGTATCTTTTACAGCCGCGTACACATCCAGTGGAGCAGGTAATGGTATCGATACATTGTCTATAACTCCATCATCCGTATCATTAGGAGACCAGTTCTGGGTATCCATAGGCGCAGGAGCCTTTTTCGATGCATTTGGGAACTTAAATTCTGCGTACGGACCGTATACTTTTACTTATACTACTAGCCCAGCTGGACAAGCGCTATTTAATACTGCGCCATATAGCGGACAGACTTACACCTGGACATGTCCACAATATGTTACTTTAGTCCACGTAGTGGCAGTAGGCGCCGGCGGCAATGGCTCCAGTGCTTGCACCGGCATGGGCTATTCCGGCCAAGGTGGTGGATTGTCTTATAAAAATAATATTACAGTTGTTCCCGGAACAACATATACTGTAAGGGTATCCGCAACAGCAGACGCCGCCACCGTCGGAGGGTACACTTATTTTTCAGATGGAGCAACTATGTTATGTGTAGCGCAAGGCGGCGGCGGCGCCGGCTTCGGCGGCGGCGACAACGGCGGCAGCGGCGGCGGAACAATACTTGGCGTGCTGCACGATGGCGGCGGCAACGGCGGCCGCAGCGGCAATGGTGATGGCGCTCATACCACGGGCGGCGGCGGCGCAGGCGGATACTCTGGCAGCGGTGGCGCCGGTGTAGACGCTGCTTTTCAGGACTATGTGCCCGGCTATAGTGCTCAACCCGGAAGCGGCGGTGGTGGAGGTGGCGGCAGCAGCAGCTATTACGCCAACAACGGCGGCTACGGCGGCGGCGTGGGAATTTTTGGAAAAGGCGCAGACGGTGGCAGCACCGGCGTCAATGGCTTAGCTGGCTCTGGTGGCACCGGCCAAACCCACGGCGGTGGCGCCCCCGGCGATAGTTACGGCTCCGGCAACGGCTTTTTAGGCGGCACCGGAGCCGTAAGAATCATTTGGGGCGCGGGGCGTAGCTTCCCCAGTACCAATGTAAGTGGAGCAGTTAACTAATGGAACAAGATCAGATTTTTTATATAAAAATAAAAGATGGAGATCCAGTGGGCTATCCATTTTTATTAGATAACTTAAAACAATGTGGAATTAGCCCAGAAAACTCTTCAGATTGGTCTCAGTTTTTTCAACTAACTGAGCCTAAACCACAAGTTCAGCAAACTGAGGTTGCAGAAATAATAACTACGTTTGATGGAAAAGTGACAAAGCAGTCTTGGTTAGTACGTGCTAAAACTCAAGAAGAAATTGAGTCATCAACAAACCCATTAGACAAAATTCCGGGAAGTGCTCCAAATGTTATCTAATAAAATTCAAATTTTGGGCGATTTACGTTTGCAAATATATGACTTTGAGTTTGCTGGAGATGTATTGGGAAAACATATCCATGACGAAAGAACGGTACACATAACTATTGTTGCCAAAGGCAAGGTGCATGTGTCATCACATGATTGGGAAATAGAAGTTGCTGCCGGTGGAGTAATTGATTTCAAACCCAATGAACCTCATGAGTTTGTGGCTCTTGAAGACGGCACCCGGATTGTGAATATTCAACGTAATAATTTTAATAATAAAGATGTATGTTTATGAATTTGTGCCCTTAAAATATCTACTATAGAATAAATTTAGTGGAAAAACAAGTAAATACACATATGACCATAAGACAATCAAGAGCAATTACATTTCCGCCCAACCCTACAATAAGTCAGGAATACTTGGCAGATAATTCTGTATCCTATGTATGGACCGGCAATCGTTGGAGTGCCAAACAGGCCTTGGAAACACGACAAGCACAATACGCACTAGATGGATTATATGCAGATTCAGAATATAATCCATTGATAGATATCACCCTAGACGGTGGAACAGCACAATAAACGGAGCACACGCAAATGGCAACAAGAATTAAACTACGCAGAGATACATCGGCAAATTGGACAACAGCAAATCCAATTTTAGCCGCAGGTGAAACTGGGTTTGAAACAGATACAAGAATGATGAAGTTGGGCGATGGCTCAACTCATTGGGCAGACCTAAAATATGCGGTTACAGGTGATATGCGTATCAGTGGAACAACCATTGCCAGCGACACTGATATCAAATTCAGTTCGCATTCTGGAACACGAGAAAATTGGGCATTGACTGTAAATGCTCTAAGTAGTCCAACTGATCCTATTGAAGCATGGACAGATGCTGTGGCCTATGACAGCATGGGCAATGCCTTTGTTGCTGGTTGGTACCTTGATCAACAACCTACTACTTCAGCCAAATACAGTGGTGCATTCTTAATGAAGGTTGATCCTACTGGACAGGTATTATGGAACAACTATTACAATGAATACACCACATACGGTTGGGGTGTTAGTGTAGATCACAATGGTGACGCCATATTGATTCTAAGTGAAATTGATGGTCCAAGCAGTGACATTGTAATGATTAAAGTACATGGTACTACTGGTGTTCCTATGTGGCAGAGATATATTGCCAGCATTGGTGACTACGATGACTTTGCTACCAGCATTGATGTTGATGCTAACAATGATATCTTTATCACAGGTTGGAGTGGTGATGATGCAGTCAATGCCGGCGATGACACGTTCCTAATAGCCAAGATCAGCGGCATAGATGGTACTTTTAATCATGGCGGCTGGCAGAAAATGCTTCCTCCAACCCAAGGATGTAACACAGAACAAGGTTGGGGGATTGCTGTAGATCCAGCAGGCGATGTATGTATTGTAGGTAATGATTGGACAGGCGGAGATAGGTTTATTGCTGTGGTTAAACGTAATGGTACAACTGGTGGTGTAGCATGGCAAACACGTATTCTTGATCAACTCAGTTACAATGGCAACATCTATACTAATCGGACAATATACGGTACAGATGTAAAATCAGACAGCCAGGGTGACTTTTATGTTACATGGTGGGGAGATTGGAATGGAGACGGTCCTGGATTCGAAGGTACATTCTGCGGTGTGACCAAACTCAGCGGCACTCATGGCACCGCAATGTGGAGTCGTCAAATTGGATTCCCTGACTACCTAAGTGTTTCAGGTTCCGTGATCTGCGACAGCGATGACAACATCTATGTACATAGCAGTATTGAATCTTATCAAGCCAGAGGCGTTCCAGATAGTGGATTTAATTCTGTTATAGTTAAATTCAACGCACAAGGTACAGCGGTTTGGAAACGTATCCTGCATAGAGAACAATACGCTACATTTAGTAGTGTAGTTCCAGCACCATATAGTCCGGTTGGATTACCAGGCGGCCAAACAGTGGCAGTTAATGATGAATACTTGTTGATCGGTGGCACACAATTTATTACCGACGATTATGAGGAGGATCAAAATTGGTACAATCAACCATTCTTGGTACAGGTAGATAAAGATGGCACAGAGTTTTCCGTAGATGGGTGGCATTTTAAAGATACTCCACATCTTGAAGTTGCTCTTGTAACTCCGGTAATTGATAATCAAAATTTCTTTGATGATGTAACAGCAGTTCCTGGTACATTGACCAATGAGAATGCCGTTGATGTATTCTATCAACCCAACATGGATACCACTGATCTAAGTTATAGAATCATGGACCGTGCAGAGACCATGACCTTTGATGGCGGCAAACTGACATTGCCAAAGGGTGGATCAATTGATGTGGCCCGTGAGAAAATTGGATATATCACTAGCGTGGGTAATTTTGATGGCACAGAGGGCGGCAACAATGACGGCGATGTGTGGTTCAACGGTGTAGTTAGGGATGCTCAAGGTGGCAGTTATGCTGTTGGTGCTTGGCATGATTACAATTCATTTAATGAAGGTCCAAGTGACTATAATATTCCATTAACCGTCAAGTTTGACGATATGGGACAGGTTGTATGGCAAGCCAGTGACACATTGGATTACTGGTCTGAGGCTCTTGATGTTATGATTGACCCAGTGACCAATAATCCTGTGGTGCTGAGTGGTGATAATGTTCAAGATGGCAGCGAAGGCTTCACAGTTAAAACATTAGATGCCAACAGCGGTCTTGTTATAGGTGATGTTACCCATGTACAGGACGCAAGTGGGTTCCAACAATATGTATGGTCTCGTAACCTTGCTCTAATGAGCGATGGTACTCCTGTCGTAGTGGGCTATATCAACAACAATACTGATGACTACCTAAATGTAACCAATGGTGGTGCTGGTCTAACTGGCAGTAACAGCAGTGATACATTGGTTATACCCAAGAGCGTATTCAATCATGGTCGTTATCCAATTACTAATGGACGATGGTATATGAGCAATACAAGTCCAAGTTTAAACTCATCTATTGTCGGAGTTAATTCCTTTAACAATGATGGATCTGGATTTACTGCTACAAATGTAAGCAGTACTGGATCAGATGCTACATTTAATATTAATATTGCTCCAGCAACAGGCGTATATGCTATAACAGTGGTCAGTGGCGGAACCAATTATCTCAATGGTGATACACTATCTATTCCTACACTACAGTTCCTGGGTGTAGCAGGACAAGGTGATATTGCTGTAACTGTTACTACCAATGGTATGGGAATGGTAACAACTGCTACAACCACTATCACTAGCACTTGGGCTAATATCCAGTTAATAATTAATAGCCCCTACAATTTTACCACATCCACTAGTACATTAAAAGTCTATGAAAATACCAACAATGACGGATTTATCTGGACACCAAACTGGAACACGGCCATTGGCGGATCAACTGGTACAGATGGTTTCTACGCATTGGCCATAGACACGGATGATAATGTTATTGTTGGTGGATACTATGAAGATACTGGATTGCCACAAACTGTTCAAGGACCTCCAGCTAATGTGACATGGGATCAGACCAGTATGTTGGTCAAATATTCCAGCACTGGAACACAGCAGTGGTCGTTATGTTTAGATGGCACAGAAGGTTATGGAACTGTAACAGGTATTGTAACAGATCCTGACAACAATATCTATGCCATGAAACAAAATAGCGGTAGTTCTAATTATCTAATGAAATTAGATGCAGGTGGTAATATGTTATGGCAAGTCAATATAGGATATGATCGATATTTCAACGGCGGCGATCACGGCATTGCCATAGACAGCGATCGTAATATCTTAATTGGCGGCCAGTACTACGGTGACCTATTGTTTAACGATGAACACAACGGTAATGATGGTATCCTACTCAACAAGTTTGACACAGATGGTAACTTGCTATGGACCAGACTAATATATAGTAGAGTTAATGATATTCGCCAGGGCCGAAACGATGAGTATCGCAACACCATTGACATCCACGGTGATAGATTCAGTGTAATTGGATACAGCAAGGCGGTGGGCAACGACGGTTATCAAGGTTTCTACGCCGACTTACCATTAGATGGCAGCGGCACGGGTAACTACAATGACTATATATACGAACAGGTTGAACTGCCAATCGATCGTACCACAACAGGTACAATAGTCACAGCATTTGTAACAGAAACAAAACCACACGCATTTACAGTAACTAATGAAGCAAATGTATTGACTATCTATGCTGATAGACAGACCAAGACGGAAACTGTTTATGAGGACATGGGTGGTGAAATTACTTCTGTTAGCAAGATTGTATTTGAAGACGGTACAGAGCAAACATCAAGTGCTCAAGATATTCCTCAAGTGGATATAAGCCGTGTTAATGGTAACAGCGATTATATTTTACGAATGGAAGATCGCGGACATCATGTGTACAGTGGTATATACTGGAGTTGGTCATATGTCCGAGTTCCAAGAAACAGTGATGTGCCATTCCCAATAGGTACTGCTATCACTATTGTAAGCGGTGACTATGATGTGGTAATTGGCCCCCAACACGCCGGCGATACAAGTGTTTATGGTGCCGGACAAGGCAACGACAATCAAGGATGGTGGATACCTGGTAGATCAATGGCCACATTGATCAAGATTGAACAGGATGTTTGGATGCTGGCAGGTGCCGGACTAGGCACTGGAAGATACTGGAGTCCTTAAACATGAGTATTATATCAGCGGTCATAGGGGCAGTGTCCAGCAATTCTGTCCCAACTTATACAATAGCACCGGCAACAACCAGCACCAACGAAGGTAGTAGTTTGACATTTAATGTCACTGGTACAAACATTGTTAACGGTACATACTATTGGACTATAGAAACTAACAGTGGTGATTTTGAAACAACTAGTGGATCATTTGCTATTACAAGTAATGCTGGTACATTTACAGTAACACCAACTGCTGATCATTTGACAGAAGGAGCAGAAACGTTTACAGTAGCTCTACGTTCAGTTAGTACTAGTGGCACAATATTAATAACCAGTAGTAATGTTACTATTAATGATACCAGTCTTGCTCCGGAGCCACCGTTTAGTTTAAACTTCCCAGCAGGCAATCCATATCTACTAGTATCCAACACACAGAGCGATTGGAATCTAGGTACAACCTATACTATTGAGTATTGGAGTAAAGGTGGTAATGCCAGCACTGGTGCCATACGAACTGTAATGTCACAAACCGCCTCCCCAGGCAGTATAGATCTAGGTTATGCCTACGAAAATTTACTGTGGAATAATAGCCAACCAAGCTATGCCGAACCTACACCAGGAACATGGACCCACGTGGCCTGGGTGCGTGAATCCGGCAGTGGCAGTGTCACCTTATACTACAATGGAGTAAATCAAACAACATTCAATGCAGGTAATCCATTGACTGACGGTGGATCGGATCTATATATTGGTAAACGAGGACCAGGAGTAAGCGGTCAAGGTTTCTACGGTAAACTGGCCATGGTCAGAATCAGCAACACTGCCAAATATGTGGCCAACTTTAGTCCGTCGCTGTCTTACGGTGTTGAGGCAGACACTCAACTGATGTTGGGTAGTGATAATCCCCTAACTGACCTAGCTCTTTATGAATTGAATGGTGTGGTTCCGTCCAACCAAAACGGTAACAATCTCTATTTTTCCAAAGCAACATATCCTAATCTAAATACTCAAATACAGGCAGGCAACACTGTAGCAGAGCAATCTGGTCTTTTTGGATTCATTTCAACCGTTGTAGCAGTTACCTCAGCAGATATTTCAAATTGGGGAGTAAACGTTTCACCTTCCCTGCCCTATGTGGCCGCGGTAAACTTCAGCGGTGCTGGAAGACATCCTATTAGCAATGGCGGAGCAGTGGTCAGCGGTGACTTCCCAAGTTATCAAAGTCTGGTGTTTAATCAGCCAGAGCAAGATTTCCTGTCTACACCAGCCAGTGCTGACTGGAATTTGGGCACAACCTATACTATAGAGTTCTGGATCAAAGCTAACCATGCTTCCGGCGACAATATTCACATCCCAGGCGGACAATGGGGCTTGATCAATCAAAATGGTTGGTATGGCGGTAGTGGCGGGCTAGCCAACAGTATATTGATTGGTTTGTCTGCCAACAAATTGACCATTGCTCAGGACCCTAATAATGACATACAATTTGCTGAACCCACAGCAGGGGTATGGACACACGTGGCCTTTGTCAACAACGGCGGCGGCTCTGCACAGAAAGTCTACTACAATGGTGTTGAGCAGACGAAGGTTTCGGGATCTTATCAATCAAACGGTTGGACCAACACCACAGCCACTCTGTATATCGGACGTCTTGCTCCAGTCTATGGCAGTCACTTTGATGGAAAGCTGGCCATGGTTAGAATCAGTAATACAGCCAAATATTTGAATACATTTACATCTACCACTTCATATGGCGTTGAAGCAGATACTAAACTGTTCTTGGGCAAAGTCGATCCAACTGTTGATAGCCTAGCTCACGCTATTACCAATAATGGTGTAGCTTTAATTAGTGATTTTCCTGTACCAGCCAGTATAACAATAACCAATGTGTCAATAAGTGGAAATCCTAATCCACCGGTAACTGTTGATTTTACTTCCACTGTGTCGGCAACTACAACTGGAACTATTTTCTTTGCCTGGGGGAATGGAACTAGCGGTCCTTACACACTAACAGTCAATCCAGGATCTAATGTATATACTAGCCCTGGACTTTCAAATTTGAATAGTAGTGGTATTGATTTCATTACACAAATAACCATTGCTTCCGGACCCAATGCCTGTACCAGTAATATCTTTACCAGTGCTTGGGACGTTGTCTGTCTTGTAGAAGGCACAATGATTACCCTAGCTGACGGATCACATAAAGCTATCGAAGAAATCAAGTACACTGATTTAATCCGTGTATGGAACTTTGACCTTGGCGAGTTTAGTGAAGCACTTCCTGTATTTGTTAAACGAGAAGAAACATACGCTAAACATTATCGATTCACATTCAGTGATGGAACTGTATTACGCACAGTTGGACACCAGGTGTTTAATAAACAAGCAGGCGAGTTTACCATGTTGATTAGAGACACAACGCCTGTGGGAACTATTACATTTAATGAACAGGGTGAAGAAGTTACATTAATCTCAAAAGAAATTATTGAAGAACCTGTAAATTTTTACAATGTATGGACACAGTATCATTTGAATATGTTTGCTGATGGCATATTGACCAGCAATAGATTTAACAACATCTATCCTATCCGTGATATGAAGTTTGTCAAAGATGCTAGAGCTTTACGACCATTAGAAGAATTTGCAGACATTGATCCTAAGTATATCTCAGGACTGCGTCTACAAGAACAGCCTAAACATTATACATCTGAATACATTAAAGATTATGTAGACAATAAGTTAGTAAGGTTAGATGTTGCTAACACATCAAAAGCTCTGTCATAAGGAACATGATCAATGCCACGTCCAACTAAAACATCAATACCCAAGTATCACTGGCGTCCAGATCGTCCTGATGCTAGAGATCATATCTATGATCCTGCCAAGCTAGGTGCTGCACCTCCTACACTGGCCGCAGCAGTTGATCTAAGACCTAAGTGTAGTGCTATTGAAGATCAAGGTCAGTTAGGCAGTTGTACTGGTAATGCCATTGCTGGATTGATTGAATACTTGGACCGCAAGGCAAACAAGAATTTAGAAGTCAGCCGTTTGTTTATCTATTATCAAGAAAGACTGTTAGAAGGTACAGTGAACTACGATGCTGGAGCATACATTCGCGACGGTATTAAAGCAGTTAATATATACGGAGCACCATTGGAAAGTCTATGGCCCTATACTATTGGTAGATTTGCCACACGCCCAACTACTGCGGCATATACAGATGCTGCCAAACGCAAGGCAGGTGCTTACCAACGTGTGACCAACTTTGCCGGAGTTAAGACAGCATTGGCACAGGGCTATCCAGTAGTAGTAGGTTTCACTGTGTATGAGAGTTTTGAAGGGAACATTAACAACACAACAGGTATGATGCCTTATCCAAATACTGCTACTGAACAGGTGTTGGGCGGACATGCTGTGGCCATCGTAGGCTACAATGATAATCTAAATGGTGGACGATTTATCTGCCGTAATAGTTGGAGCACACGGTGGGGTGATCGTGGATATTTTTACATGCCGTATGATGTAATAAGGAATACTGCCATGAGTAGTGATTTCTGGATTATTACATCTGTCACGAATCCTTAAACAGAGTTATCCCGGCAGTTAAATACTGCTATGACAACTACACATTGGGCCGCCCGCAGCCTTCATTGGAAAACAATGGGGCCACCATTACAACCAAATCAAGAAATCGTTGACTGTTTTCACAGCATAATTCCCTGCTCAAAACACATAATGCTAATGGGTGTAACCCCGCAGATTGCCAATGCCTATGCCAATGTTACCGCAGTGGACCGTGAGCCAGCCATGATTGCCAATGTGTGGCCTGGTGATACAGCAACCAAAAGAGCAATCAATGCCAACTGGCTATCTGTAGATTTACCAGCAGAATCATTTGACGGGGTAATAGGTGATGGCAGCATTAATATGTTAGACATCAGTGATGTGTCCTTCATGTTCAAACGAGCAATATCAATGCTAAAACCCGGGGGCGTATTTGCCTGCAGAATGTTCACTCGACCCGACACGCCTGTCAAATTAGATCAACTGTATCAAGAAGCCGTAACTCCCACAGTTAACTTTTCCGCATATAGAAGACTGTTGCCCATGTATCTAGCAGAAGTTCACGGACCAGTTGTACCAGTTAGTCAAATATCAACTCTGTTTGATCAACTGTGCCCTGACAGGAGTCAGGTGTCTTGGACTGCTGAACAGTTGTCCAAAATAGATGACTATCGTAATTCAGATACAACTACTTGGTTTCCAACTCGTGATGAGATATTAAAGTTGTCTCCTAAAGGAAGTAGATTCGTTGATGTGGGCACTTATGACATTGCTGATACCTGTCCTATACTGACTTTTACCAAATGAAAGAACAATTAGAACATCTTATTGAGCACCTAGATAAGACACAGTGGTGGCCTTTGGCTAAACTGGAATATGCACAAGAGAAAGAACTGGTCAATGTGGTCAAACATCATGCTGCCCATACTGAACATTTTAAACAGAGATTGCAAGAGCAGGGCCTGACTGCTCTTGATGTTATTACGCTAGGAGGCTTGGCCCAATTAAAGCCCTTTACCAAACGCGATATACAAACAGCAGGCGATGCATTTAACTCTGCGGTAGTCCCTCCTTCTCACTTGCCTGTATCAATATCGCAAAGCAGTGGCAGTACTGGACAGCCGGTAACAGTAAAACGAACCATGATCAGTGAACTGTTTTGGGGAGCATTGGCTGTGCGTGATCATCAATGGTATAATAGGGATTACACGGGCAAGCTGACTGCTATCCGTGTGTTACCGGAATATAAACAAGTTGATCAATGGGGGCCTCCTGTGTCCTTGTTGTATGGTAGCGGTGCCGCCCAGGCTATTCCGGTAAGCACAGATATAAAACAACAGGTGCAATTGCTAAAAGAATTCCAACCCAACATCATTATAGTTCATGCAGGTGCCTTGGCAGCAATAGTGGAAGAATGGGCTAGGGATGGATACTCACTGACCAACCTTGAACATATTAAGAATGTAGGGGACACTGTGAGACAGCCACTCCGTGATCGTGTGCGTGAAGTTACAGGGCTAGAAATAGAAGACAACTACAGCAGCAGTGAAGTAGGATGTATGGCTATACAATGTCCAACAAGCGGCCTATATCATATAATGAGCGAAAGCCTTATAGTAGAAATACTTGACCAGAACGGGCAATCCTGTAAAGAGGGTGAAGTCGGCCGTGTGGTAGTTACAGATTTGTACAATGCGGCCAGTCCTATTATACGCTATGACTTGGGTGATCACGCAGAAGTTGGCAGCACCTGTACATGTGGTAGGCATTTACCTACTATCAAAAGAGTATTAGGTAGAGATCGCAATTTGCTAACACGTCCGGACGGAACCCGCTTTTGGCCACCTGGTGGTAGAAAAACATTGGAAAAATACAATGTTACTCAATGGCAAGTCGTACAATATGCTGTTGATGATTTGGAATATCGAATTGTTAGGGATGAACCTCTTACCAAAGAACAACACACACAACTGACCGCGGAAGTTAACAGTATGTTAAAATTCCCGGGCACTATTAGATTGGTAGAAATGACTGAAATACCGTTAGGTAAGAGCGGAAAGTATGAAGAAAGTATATGTTTAATCAAGGAAACACAATGACAGTAATAACAAAAGAAACACACCTGCGCACAGTTGCTAAAACTGTCATATATAGGATTTTATCCATAATAGTTACAATGGCGTTGACATTGGTATTTGGGGGTAGTCCTCTACAAGCTGTGCAGTTTGGCCTAGTATCGCTGATCATCGGTTCGAGTCACTATTATATCTATGATAGAATTTGGCAGTTTATATCTTGGCAAAGATCTGCTGATGGCCGCGACACTAAATTTCGTAGTGTAGTCAAAGCTGTAGTATATAGGATCACAGTGATATTAGTGATCATGGTCACAGCCCGTATGATATTTGCAGACAATAATCTAACAGCATTTTTAGTAGCTACTACAAAGTTTGCTATAAACACTGCTACCTATTATGTATTAGAACGCATCTTTAACCGTACCAATTGGGGATTAGCTAACAAACCTGCAGACACCGGGCTAAATACAGAATCATAATCGAGGATTAACTCATGTCAGTAATTTATAGAAAAGGTGCCTACTACCCAGGTACCACCCAGAATCAAACTACAACCAGCACCAGTGCAATTTCAGCAGCATTTGGCTCTAGCACCAGTATTATTCGTATTGCTGTACAGAATGATACATATATAAAGCCCACTGCCAGCACTGGTACTACAGCTACTACTAGCCATATGATTATTCCAGGTGGCGGCGCAGAATTCCTTGCAGTTGATCCAGGAACTTACCTAGCACATAAACTAGTATCGTCATCTGGTTGGATTTCTATTACAGAACTGGCCGTATCTACACAAGAACAAAACGGACAATAAGCATGTGGACTAGACCAGGTCGTGTTAAACCAGCAGGAAGCGTCCAAACAGGTAAACCTGCGGCTACTGCTATTACAGTTATTACCGGCGGACTAATATTAAACTTAGATGCTCGCAATATTAATAGCTATCCGGGATCTGGAACAGTTTGGAAAGATTTAACCAGTAACCGCAGTAACGCTACCTTATATAACGGTGTTAGTTACGGCGCAGGCTACGGTGGAGCACTATCATTCAGTGGAGCAGGTACTGCTCCTGCTCCGGGTACAGTTGGCTCTGTCCAATACGGACAAGTAACTACAGGAACTTATTTCTCTGGGGATTTTACAATACAAAGTTGGGTATATGTAACAGGAGTTAATCTATGGCAGCGTATTATAGATTTTGGGAATGGTGCCAGTGTACAGAGCATATTACTATCAACTACCTATGGCATCTCGGGCGCTCCGGGATTATATATTGAAGGATCGCAATTCCAATCAAGTAAAACACTACAGTTAAATGCGTGGAATCAAGTATGTGCAACATACTCTACTTCTACAAGAGTGGGTACTATTTTTGTAAATGGTGTTGCTGCTGGTTCTCAATCAGCAATGCCCATCCCCACAAACACTCCTAGAGCCTATTGTTATATTGGCCGTAGCGAGTGGGCCGGAGACGGCATGTTCCAAGGCGGCATTGGGTCACTACAGATATATAACCGTGCATTAACTTCTACTGAAATGTTATCAAATTACAATACAACCAAGAGTTATTACACTCCGTTGGGTACATAAACAATACTGAAGGTAACAACTAGTAATCTGATCAATTAGGTTAGATTTAACTCAAGAACTTTGATTATCAACTCTACCAACGTATAATTAGTAGCATGAAGCTAGCTATTATTGACATTATTGGTATTCCATATGACGGTACAACCGTTTTTAAACAAGGCCTTGGTGGCAGCGAAAGTGCTGTGACACTAATGGGAAAAGAATTAAGTGATTTGGGTTTTGAAGTCACTGTTTTTAACAACTGTATTGATCATGCTGCTCCGGGTGTATATGATGGTGTAGCATATAGACACCTAAATGATCTAGCACAAGATCATTACTTCGATATCGTTATAAGCTCTAGAACGGTAATTCCATTTACTGATCCCGTTGATCTCTCAAAACTAAATGATACTAGGGCTATTCCATTCCAGAATTTAGATCTATACAACAGAATATTAGCCAAAGCCAAAATGCGTATCCTATGGATGCACGACACATTTTGTCTAGGTGATAACTTAATTGAAGAACTTGCCCTTGCTGATAGAATCACTGATATCTTTACACTTAGTGATTTCCATCTAACTTATGTTGCCAACTGTAATCATGGCAAGAGACGAAATTTCGAAGTTTTAAAACGTAAAATGTTCATAACACGAAATGGTGTAAGAATATATAATAAAAACGTAGATGTTTCCGCCAAAGACAAAAACTTATTTGTCTATAATGCAAGCGTTACCAAGGGAATGATTCCTTTAGTAAAACTAATTTGGCCACATGTTAAGTATCACATACCTGAAGCTAAATTAAAAGTCATAGGAGGCTATTATAGATTTAGTATCAATGGCGAACCTGACCAGCAAGAAAAAGATTGGCGTGAGATGGCTGCTGATCCTCAACTGGCAGCACAAGATATAGAATTCACCGGTGTCATAACACAAAAAGAAATTGCGGATATACTGACTGAAGCTAATTTCATGTTATATCCAGCGGCATTTCCAGAGACCTACGGCATTTCATCAATGGAAAGTCTATGTTATAACACACCTTTGGTAACTTGTCGATTCGGAGCACTTGAAGAAATTGCCATTGAGAATGCTTGTTATCTAATCGACTATGCTATAGAACCTAACAATCTATTTCCGGATATCAATGTACACACTCAAATTGAACAGTTTGTTAGGACTGTGGTAGAGGCATATCGTAATCCCTACTTACATCAGCAAAAACAATACTATTGTAACATTGTTAAAGACACTGCTGGATGGGACAGTGTAGCTCTACAATGGAAACAGTTAATAGTTAAACGATTGGGCCAATATTTAAAACGTGATGAATATCAAGCTGTATCTAAAATCAATCATAGAATACACAAAATCTATAACCGTAAATTTCATAACACTGTTGAACTAGAAAACTACAAGACAAATATTGAACAAGAGATCGTTGTTGTCAGTCCATTCTATAACTGTGCTGAATATATTTCACGTTGTATTGCCAGTGTATCTACACAGGACTACCATAACTACAGACACATACTGATCGACGATTGTTCTACTGATAATTCATTAGATATAATAACAGCAGAGTTGTCAGCACTGCCCGAAGATATCATGAAAAAATATACAGTTATTTTAAATAACAACAATTTGGGTGCAGTTAAAAATCAAATAGAAAACATCAAAGCGTTGGTTAATAATGATCATGCAATCATAATGTTGCTAGATGGTGACGATAGTCTTGTAAATGATAATACAATATTCAGTTATTACAATTCATTATATGATGGCTCTACTGAATTTGCCTATGGGTCATGCTGGAGCATGGCCGACAACATTCCTTTGATCAGTCAACCATACCCTGAACATGTAAAACAAAATAGAGAGTATAGAAATCATCACTTTAACTGGATACTTCCCTATACACATTTGCGAACATTTAAAAAATCTTTACTGAACAATATTGATGATAGCATGTTTAAGGACGACAGCGGCAATTGGTTTAAAGCTGGCGGTGATGGCAGTGTATTCTATGCGCTAATAGAAACTGCTGATCCTAAAAAAGTTAAATGCCTCCAAGACATAGTATACAACTATAATGATATAAATCCATTGAATGACTACAAGGTCAATGCAGCGGAACAAAATATCAATGCATACACGATTGTTAAAAAAGCAAACATATTTAAAAAAAAGATACTGATAGCGATTCCAACGGCTCGTAATATTGAGCCGGAGACTTTTAAAAGTATCTATGATTTGATAATCCCTGAAGGTTACGAAGCTACATTCCAGTACTTCTATGGGTACAATATTGATCAGGTAAGAAACTTAATTGCCGACTGGGTGGTCAACGGATTTGATTACTTGTTTAGTGTTGATAGCGATATCAGTTTCCCATCTAATACATTGGAAAGATTGTTAGCGCATGATGTAGATGTTGTAAGTGGACTATATGTACAGCGAAAACCTGGATTACATATCTTGGAAATCTACGAGCCAACTGAACACGGTGGCGTAACCAATATGCCTTATCCCAAACTCAAAGGACGTCGCCTAGTTGAAGTTGCAGGCTGCGGATTTGGCTGTGCATTGGTCAAGGCAGCAGTCTTACGTGACATAGGGTATCCGCAATTTAAGTATTACAGTGCTATTGATCATAGAAATACTATATCGGAAGATGTTGATTTCTGTAAGAAAGCCCGAGACAAAGGGTTTAAAATTTGGGCTGATCCCAACGTGCTATGCAGCCACACTGGCAGTTTTACCTTTAATGTAGACACTACTATTCCTGCACTAGAAGATGTTAATGCCACTGGTGCATGATCATTATCTACAAAAACTACTCGAGGTCTAAAACGGATTGAAAGTAGATAAGGTAAATAATAGTAATTAACTACAAGGTGAACCAAAAATGAAAAAACTCTTTATTACTCTAATACTGACTTTAGCCAGTGTTTCTGGATTTGCACAAATCAATCAACAGTGCCCACAATTTACAGTAAACGGCACACCGCAATATCAGGCCCGTCCCGGAGATCAAGAAATTTGTCATATGAATTATGCTGTAATTCATCGTTGCGATGTCAAAGCACCTGTGGCAGTATTTGAACATTTAACAGTGGCAACAATGACAGGTCCTGCAAAACGTAAGGACAATTTCCACCCAGATGCAGCAGTTGCTCCACAGTGTAGTGCCAGTCTAGCAGACTATGCCACAGTGGGTAGTACTCATGATCGTGGTCATATGAGCCCTGCTGGTAATAATACGCTTAATGATGCTGTCATGAGCGAAAGTTTTAACCTAAGTAACATGGTAGCGCAAATCGCAAATAACAACAGAGGAATTTGGAAACAGGTTGAGACATATGAAAGACAGTGGGCAATGGCCCCTGGTACAGACTTTTATATTATCTCTGGAGGTATCTTTGATCAAGGACATCCTGTAACTGGTAACGGATTAGGAATTCCTACTCGTTTATACAAAGTTATCATTGAGAAAAATAGTCAAAAAGTACAGGCATATCTAATGCCAAATGCAGCATTACCAGTAAAAGATTTGCCTAACTATCAGGTGCCGATGGCTGCTATCGAGCAAGCAACAGGCATGAAATTTAATCTAGGTCAATAATTTAAGTCTAGATTTACAATGAATATCCAGAAAATGATAAGTCCAACAGTCCTTGTAACTTTTACAGCCCTGTTTGACGACATTGTCAAAGGGCTATCTAGATACGGATTGGGTATGGTTGGAATACCATACCCGGATGATGAGATCTCACCTTAGGGACCGTTGTCGTCACGGGTGTGAGCTTGCTCACACAGGCGTCCGCGCAATTGAACTTCCAGGCGTACTTGGAGCCGGATAAAGTCACCGGCACTAATAAATACACCATGCGAGCAAAACAGTTTATTATTGAAGGCAAACAAGAAAAAGAACGTTTTATTGAAATGTTTAAAGACTTTTTGCCAATGGCAATGAAAATATTAGGAATCGACAGATTGCCTAAGATGGATTTCGAACCAGCACTACATATAGGACATCAACCTAGTTTTGGTATGTATGTCAATGGTGAAAAAACCCTACATGTGGGGATTTCGAATAGACACCCTGTTGATATCCTTAGAACCGTTGCTCACGAGCTTGTACACTTTAGACAGGATCTGCGTGGTGAATTAAATGACCAAAGCGGTGTAACTGGTAGTCCAGAAGAAAATCAAGCGCACGAAATTGCCGGAGTTATTATGCGGAATTTTAATAAAAAATATCCTAAGTATTTGGAAAGTAAACCATTATGAGAGCTAAAGAATTCACCATTAACGTTCCGATTACAATTACCATCAACGGAGATGACGATCCTGTAGTAGATGCTGGTGATACAGCCCCTGCAGATGACTCTCAGTTACATCAAAACCCTGTAATGGTAAGCCCTCAGCAACAAGAACTCGAATTAGCAAAGGCAGCAGCAGGTAAAGACAGTCCAGTAATAGATAAGTTAACAGGGCAAGAAACAGTAGGCGAAGAACCACCCGATCAAAATGATATCATTCAACAATTAAAAGCCCTACTAGCAAGATAATCAAACATGCCTATTCAAAAAATAAAGTCCGGCAGAATTATTACTGTACCAGTAACTGAATATATTGGCCAGTCTGGCACGATTTTTTATGACGAAGAAATTGGAGAATTGAGATTATCAAATGGAATCACTCCAGGCGGTCGACCAATTTATGCAAATAGCACAGGCACTAATACGGGTACTAATTCTGGAAATGTTGTTGCCAATGCATTTAAAACACTGGTAGTTTCTGGACAACCTCCTCTAGTTGCAACGGGATCAGATACTTTACAATTGGTAGCTGGCGCAGGCATTATATTAGAAACTTCAGCTAATGCTAGTCCTTACAAACAGTTAACTATTCGATCAAACAATCTTGGAAACTTAGATGGCGGTACACCTGGCACAGTGTATGGTGGTCTTGATGTAATTGATGGCGGCGGCATATAAAATGGCAGTAAGAATACAAATTCGTCGAGGTACAGAAACTAATTGGACATCACTGAATCCATTATTGGCCGAGGGAGAATTAGGTGTTGAATTAGATACCGGCAGATTTAAAATTGGTAATGGATTAAATTACTGGAATCAGATTGAATACGCTAACGCAATAAGTAAGTTACATAGCTTATTTGATGTTTCAGTTATTGACCCAAATAATAATGACTTATTAATTTATGATTTAGCAACAGACAAGTGGGTTTCACGACCGGCAATTTTAGCATCAACGACAGTTTCGGGCACGGTCAAGATTGGGTCAAATATCAGTGTTGCTGACGATGGTACAATATCAGTAACTGCACCGTATTCATTAATCACTGCTACTTCAAATATATTAGGCGGAGTTAAGATCGGTAATGGTATTAGTATTACTGACAACGGCACAATATCTTTCAATACATCAACATTAGTTGCCAATGCAGTCACTGCCACTACTGCTACCAATGCGGCATATGCCTACTCATTCAATACATCAACATTAGTTGCCAATGCAGTCACTGCCACTACTGCTACCAATGCGGCATATGCCTACTCATTCAATACATCAACATTAGTTGCCAATGCCGTAAATGCAGTCACTGCTACCAATGCGGCATATGCCTACTCATTCAATACATCAACATTAGTTGCCAATGCCGTAAATGCAGTAAATGCAGTCACTGCCACCAATGCGGCATATGCCTACTCATTCAATACATCAACATTAGTTGCCAATGCCGTAAATGCAGTAAATGCAGTCACTGCCACCAATGCGGCATATGCATATAGTTTTAATACAAGTACATTAGTTGCCAATGCAATATCAACAATTAATTTAAATGGCGGAATAGTCACGGCTACTGCTATAATTGTAACCGGCACACAAACAAGCACTAGTTCATTTAGTAGTAATGCATTGTATGTTGTTGGCGGTATTGGAGGTAATAGTGGATTTAACATTAATGGTGACGGTTACCTGCATGGTAACTTAACTGTTAGTGGTTACATTACTGGTACCAATGTAACGCTGAATATCTTAAGTGCCAACAGCGCGACCTTCTACGGTGATGCTACAGGGGCCGGAGCATTGTATGCAGGTGTATTAGGATTTACACAATTTCCGCAGACAATGGCGCAGTTCTCGGGTGATGCTAACAACTACATGGAAGTCAACGTTCAGAACGTTAATGCTGGTAATCAAGCCAGTACAGATATTGTTGCTAGTTCAGATAGCGTTACATCTAGCAACGGCTTCATTGATATGGGCATTACCAGCAGTAGTTGGGATGGTACACAACCCGACAGTTTTGGTAATAATCTAGGACCAAACGATGGTTATATATTAGTCGGTGCTAATACATCACCAGGATTAGGCGATCTAGCATTGGGTACCCTAGGTGCAGGCACCACCGTTAAGATTATTGTAGCCGGAACTAATACTAACTCTTTAACAGCAGTGTTTAATACTGCAACTACACGATCTATCTCAACTACAACAGGCGCATTGGTTGTATATGGTGGAGTCGGTGTCGGCGGGGCATTATACGCAGGTGGCGGAATTAGTGGAAACTTAATCGGCGGTTCCACTGGTACATTGATATATCAGAGCAGTACTTCTACAACAGCATTTTTAACTGTGGGCACTGTTGGACAAATTTTATCAGTAATTAATGGCATACCGGCCTGGATCTCAACTGGATCATTAACAGCAGGTCTTGCAACAACTGCCTCATACGCACTGTCATTCAATACCGGTACATTGGTTGCCAATGCAGTATCAGCTACAACGGCAAGTTTTGCTACTACCAGTGGATATGCTCTAAGTTTCAATACCAGCACATTAGTTGCCAATGCAGTATCAGCTACAACATCAAACTATGCCACTACCAGTGGATATGCTATAAGTTTCAATACCAGCACATTAGTTGCCAATGCAGTATCAGCTACAACGGCAAGTTTTGCTACTACCAGTGGATACGCACTGTCATTCAATACTGGTACATTGGTTGCCAATGCAGTAAGTGCTGTCACTGCTACCACAGCTACAACCGTTGCAGGCGGAACTGCTGGTCAAATTCTGTTTCAAACTGCAACTGGTGCTACGGCATTTATTAGCACAGGTACTGCTGGTAATATATTGGTAAGCAACGGAACAAATGCTCCTACATATAATAATACACTGGCACTAACCAGCTTAACCAGTGCCACATCAACTCAAACTGGAGCATTACAAGTTGTTGGTGGGGTAGGTATTGGTGGCGACTTGTACATTGGCGGAAACAGTTACATTCAAAAGATCAATATCACTGCCAGTTCTGATTCTGTTGCAGCTTGGTTATATGACAGTACAGCAACTTATACATCAACTGTCACTAACCAAGACATTTTCTTTAAGCCAGACGGTACTAAAATGTTTGGCGTATCGCCTAACGCTGTTTTTCAATGGTCATTGAGTACTCCTTGGACTTTAACACCTGCAACAGTTACATCGGGCACAACATATTCAGTAGCAACAGTTGATACTTCAGTTAATGGGCTTACTTTTAGCCCAGATGGTACCAGTATGGTTCTTATTGGTAACACTGCGGTGGTTAACGCTACTTTTGGTATACTTGCTGGCGAAGATAGGGCTTATTATTTTACATTGGCAACCCCGTGGGATCCAACTAGTGCTACCCTGGCAGGAACAATAAGATTTGCCATTAGTGATCAAGGAATTCCAAACACGGAATCCACTCCTACTGCCTGTGCCTATGATAACACTGGTGGAAATTTTTATGTAATAGGTACTACGGTACGTAGGGTATATCAATATACCTTATCCACACCGTATGTTGTTAGTACCAGCACTGCGGTATATTCCAAACAATATATCACAGCTGAAGATACCAGCCCGCAAGGTTTAAGTTTCAACTATACCGGCTCAAGAATGTATATTCTGGGAGCAACCAATGACAACGTATACGAATATAGATTAAGTACGCCGTGGGACGTTAGTACTGCGGTATATTACGACAAATATTTTATTGGTATACAGAACGGGTCCATGTTGGGTCTTTATCTAAACACTACTGCAACCAATTATGTGTTTATGGCCGGCAGCGCGGCCATTTATCGTTACCGTACTGACACACAGGCATTATACATTAATCCAGAAACAACTAGTAGTGATATTATTTTAGGCGGTAATATTAGAATTAAAGGCTCCGCTAACAGTGGTATATTGGTTGTTGATTCAACCGTTTTCTCATTCGGTACTAGCGGATTTGTTTCATACAACAATGTGCTTGCTGCTGGTCAAAGTGGTGTTACTGGCGGTGTTTTTACTGGTATAAGCACTGGTGGCCTAAACATTTATACCGGCCAATCGTCGGGTGCGTTGGTAGTTGGTGGTACAGCAGCCACCGGTAACATAACAATTGGCCAGTCAACTGCTGCCCAAGCAGTGGGTATTGCTTCTGGTGCTACTGCCTCAGCCTCTACTAAAACTGTCAACATTGGCACTGGTGGTACTGCTGGATCCACTACCAACATAAACATTGGCCCGGTGCTTGGTTCAGGAACCACAACAGTTAACAACGGATTGTCATTTGCCGGTTCGTCAAACACTCCCTTATATATGGGAGCTAGTTATACTGCTAACGTACCGTCATTCATTAACGCAGTTGGTACATTGGTTGGCACAACAACTACCAATAACATCTATGCGTTCAACTATCAGCATAACCTAGCACCAATTAGCACTGCCACTATTGCCAATTACTATGGTCAGTTGTTCATACCAACATTAAGCAATACTGCAACCTACGCCAATCTGTACGGAGTATATGCCCGTATTGATATGAGTGCTGCTTCAACTAGCGGTAGTGTTTCTCAGTGGATTGGTTTTAGTAGTGAAAATCCTAGTAGAAACGCCGCCGCTGATGTGAGATTTACCAGCCATATTGGATTTAGGGCCGCTGACCCTAGCGGCATTACTGCCACAAACGTATATGGTTTTTACAGCCAAATTGCTGCCGGCACAAATAGATATAATATATATGCTATTGGCAGTGCATTTAATTATTTCCAAGGTAACGTTGGAATAGGATCAGGCGCAGCCGGTGGAGCATACAAACTTGATATTGGTAGTGGTGGTGCAATTAGATTCCAGTCTACTGCAACAGTTACTGATACGACTAATGCTACATCAACTTTTACAGGTGCATTGACCGTAGTTGGTGGTGTTGGTATTGGCGGCGATTTATATGGAGGTGGAACCATACAGGCGCCCAAACATGTAGTGAGCGGATCATACAGTGCTAACGATTGGGGCAGCACAGGTACAGGATTAGTTGTGGCAGCATCAACCTATACAAACTTGACCAGTAGCGGCACTGTTGCAACAAGTTATATAAACGCATTTGGAATCCCCACAATAGTGTCTACAACTGCTACTACCATTACTGGTGCTGCTACTGTATATATAGCAGGTGTACCAATTGCTGGAACTAACACTACTATTAGCAATGCCTATTCCCTACGTGTACAAGGTGGAACGGCAAACTTTGGAGCCGCAGTTCAAGCGGCCAACTTTACCATTCAAGGTACTGGCGGTCTAGGAACCTCTAACCAACTAGTGGTCCCCATTGTCAATACATATGCTACAACCGTAAACTTTGCCGGCAGTGCCACCACTGTTACTGTTGGAGCAACAACTGGCACAACTACTTTCAACTCAACTACAACTTCAATAAGTACCACTACCGGCGCTGTACAAATACGTGGCGGTGTTGGTGTTGCAGACAGTGTCTATGTTGGCAACAGAGTGGGGTTTGTTAATACAAGTAATGTTAGTGTAGTTTATCAATACTATAACGCTACAACCAATAGTTTAGATACGGTGTTTGGTTAATGGCAACAACTATAACTAGATTATTATCTACTGGAATACTTCAAACAAATGTTGTGTTGGATGAAGTGACACAGTTTACGATTAAAAATTTGTTAATATACACTGATCAATTTAACAATGTGGTGTGGGGTAAACAGCGATCAAGCATAGGTGCAATTGATACAATTGCTGCACCAAATGGTACATTTACTGCTGAAAAACTCATCGAAGATACTTCAACAACATCAACCCATTATATAAACAGTACCTACGCATCGTCAGTTGGTTTGCCAACTGGATCGATATATGTCAAAGCGGGCGAGAGGACATTCTGTGAATTACGAATAATTCTTAATGGTGGCGGAGGTTTTGCCTCAAATTCATTAGTTGTAAATTTATCAACTGGAGCAATTACAACGGGCGTGGGAACAGTTACTGATGCAGGTAACGGATGGTATCGAATATCAGCAACTGCAACAACTAGCGGCACCAACTACGCTATTAGATTGGGAATATTTCAATCAAGCAGCGTATTTTTATACACTGGGGACGGAGCAAGTGGATTATACATATGGGGTGCTCAACTTGAAGATACTTCTTCAGTAACTCTATATCAGGGCATCGGCACAACTGGTACAATAGTTACTCCTAATTATTCAGTTAGGGCGACTACTTCTAGTGTCTACGCTGTGCAGTTTGACGAAGTCACGCAGCAACCTATTAAAAATTTATTAACATACACTGAAGAATTTAATAATTCCATATGGTCAAAGGCGGGTCCGCCCTCAATAATAGCAAACTCTATAGCTGCGCCTACCGGAACACTAACAGCAGACAAATTTAATTTATCAACAGTTACAAATTCATTTTATATAAGCCAGGATACTTCTGTAACATCTGGAACTACCTACACGCAGTCAATTTACGCCAAAGCTGGCGAACAAACAATATTGCAAATTACACCGTCAAGCGGTTTTACTTATGGAACAAACTATGTTAACTTTGATCTAAGTAGCGGGACAATCCAAACGCAAGTTGGTAATGATGCAGTATCAATAACATCTGCAGGCAATGGATGGTATCGTTGTAGATATACACAATCTGCTACAACTTCATACTCTGGCGGTCGTATGTTATTTGTGTTAACTAATGGTAATGCTGGTAGACTACCCACATTTACTGGAACCACAGGATCGGGGATTTACCTCTGGGGCGCACAACTTGAACCAACCACACAAGCAACTCCGTATCAAGGAATAAGTTCTACTGGTACAATAATAACTCCAGACTTCGCTGATCGTAAAACCAGTACTGGAACATATCTAGTCAGTGGATATTTTGATGAATTTACTGGCGCGCCGGTTGTAGATTCGAGTTTAGTATTATGGTTAGATCCTGTACAATCTGCAAGCTATTCTGGAACTGGCACAGTATGGTCTGACCTAAGCACAACTCGTAATAGTTCTACGCTAACCAATGCAACTTTTAATACTTTAGTTGCAGGTGGCAGTTTTAATTTCAGCGGAACTGCATATGCCACACTGGCATCTAAAATGTCAGACACTGGGTCAAGAACAGTGGTGATTGTATTTAGAACAACCACCACTGCTACTAGGACGGGTCTTATTTCAACTAGAGATACTCTTGGCGGCTGGTTTATAGCGCTGAATCGATCAGGTGCAGGTGGAATTGACTATTGCCATAATAACGTTGCTCTTGGAGCAACAACATCAACGGGTGTAATTTCGTCTAACACGTGGTATATTGCCACATCTAGATATGATACAGCAACAGGATTTGCTGATATATATTTAAATACTACTTTGGTATCTGGACCAACTTTGATGAGTTCAGTCATAGCTTCCACAGGCACTAGTTATGTGGCAAGGGAGATCAATAGTCCAACAACACACCAGGGAGGTATTGGTGCTGTCATGGTGTATAATCGAGCACTGGCGTCTGATGAAATTGCCGCTAATTTTAGTGCCCTGCGTCAAAGATACGGTTTATAATCCAACTTAAAAATAAAAAATAAATAAAAAATCATGGCAAAACTTTTATCTGGCACAAGAATATATGGCACCGCAACTATTGACACACAGTTAATTGTTAGCGGTACTGCTGCGTCCACATCAACTACTACTGGTGCGTTAACCGTTTCTGGGGGTGTGGGCATTGCCGGCGGCGTGTATGTTGGCGGCACTATTACTGCAACATTATTTGTTGGGTCTTTAACTGGAATTGCCACCACAAGTGGATATGCCCTAAGTTTCAACACTGGTACATTGGTGGCCAATGCAGTAAGTGCAACTACTAGTTCATTTGCCACCACTGCTTCATATGCACTGGCATTCAACACTGGTACATTGGTGGCCAATGCAGTAAGTGCAACTACTAGTTCATTTGCCACCACTGCTTCATATGCCCTAAGTTTCAACACTGGTACATTGGTGACACAGGCAGTAAGTGCAACTACTAGTTCATTTGCCACCACTGCTTCATATGCACTGGCATTCAACACTGGTACATTGGTGGCCAATGCAGTAAGTGCCACATCGTTAGTATCTGGCACTTGGACATTTATTGTCAGTTCAACTGGGTCCGTAACATTAAATGGCACACCATTTGTCAGTGGCAGCACTGGGGCTAGTGGTACAGGAACTACCACAACGTTTGTAATATCAAACGTCACAGCAAGTACTGGAACAAATTCAGGTGCATTACAAGTAGCGGGCGGCGTTGGCATTGGTGGAAACTTAAACGTAGGTGACACAACTACCGTATTAAGTACATTGGCCAGTACCAGTAGTGTTCAAAGTAACGCATTATATGTTGCTGGGGGATTAGGAGTTGGCTCGTCTCTATATGTTACTGGTCCTGCTGTGTTCAATAACAATGTTACATTTGCTGGCACTACTACGTATGTATACAGTACTAATACAGTTTACACTGACAACTTGATTGAATTGCATAGTCCTGGACAATCTACGTCTACCTGGGCAGTAAACGACGGCAAAGATATTGGATTCAAATTCCATTATTATAATGGAGGTGATCAAAACGCAGCACTGGTCTTGGCCAATGACACCAAATACTTAGAATGGTATAACACTGGTGTTGAATCCACCGGGACTGCTTCAACATTTATCAGTGAAACTTACGGCACATTCAAATTGGGCAGTATCATTCTGGCTAACACCACGGTATCTAATTCAACCACAACGGGTGCATTAGTTGTTACAGGTGGTGTGGGCATTGGTGGCGACTTATATGTTGGTGGGGCTGTAACTGCAACCTCCATAACTGTTAGTGCATTATCCGCTTTTAATGCTCCTGCTACTGGTAGAATATCGTTTGGTACAGTTAGCCCAACGACCATCTACGCAGATCCTCTTCAAATACTATTACAACCAGGTAACGCTGGAAATGCCTTAACGATTAATCCTGCAGGAAGAGTTTCTACATCAACTTTGACAGGAGCATTAGTAGTAAATGGCGGAGTCGGTATCAGTGGTGATTTAAATGTCGGCGGCACCGTTACTGCTACTAATATCTATGTAAATGAGTATGCTGTTAGTACTACCACATTCAACACCAGCACATTGGTAGCACAGGCAGTATCAGCTACAACATCAAACTATGCCACTACCAGTGGATATGCTCTAAGTTTCAATACATCAACATTGGTAGCACAGGCAGTATCAGCTACCACTAGTTCATTTGCCACTACCAGTGGATATGCTCTAAGTTTCAATACATCAACATTGGTAGCACAGGCAGTATCAGCTACCACTAGTTCATTTGCCACTACCAGTGGATATGCTCTAAGTTTCAATACATCAACATTGGTAGCACAGGCAGTCAGTGCAACCTCTTTAGTAGTTGGCACTTATACTTTTGCATTGAGTTCAACTGGATCAGTGACATTAAATGGCGCTCCGTTTGTCAGTGGTAGCGGTTCTACAGCAGCCAGCGGCACTGGAACTACCACAACTTTTGTCATATCTAATGCCACAGCAAGTACTGGAACAAATTCAGGTGCCCTACAAGTGGTTGGTGGTGTAGGCATTGGCGGTAACTTGAACGTGGGCGGCACCGTAACAGGTGGTGGTGTAAGAACCACAACTACCAGTACAAATCCCTCAAATCCCACAGTGGGGGATATATGGTACAACACCGCCAACGATGTCATATATAGCTATACTTACGATGGTACCAATTCATATTGGATTGATGTTAATGGACCCTATAATAACGACAATGTATTTTTTGGATTGATTGCAGGTGCAGATATTAATGTTGACTATTTAACTATTTCAAATAGTAGTACATTGCAATCAGTTACTGGGCGGGGAGCGTCAACCACAGCGGCCGTGAAGTTTAACAACGCAACTCAAACGATTGGAACAGATTCGGGTGCAGTAATTGTAGCAGGTGGTGTGGGTGTTAATGGTGGTATATATGTTGGCGGAAATTTATATGCCGCTGGTACAATTACAGCAACCAACGCAGTTAGCATTACAAATACTAAAGCATCAACCAGTACCACTACAGGTGCGCTAACTGTCACAGGAGGCGTGGGCATCGGCGGTGCCTTATATGTGTCCAATACCAGTTATATAGCGGGAGCACAGATATTAACTACAGTTACAGGTGTTGCTGCTCTTGTTGCTGGTACTGATACTGCGATATCTTCTTCTACTGGAGTTGTAACTTTTTGGAGTAATGGAACACTTCAGACTGTGACTGGCCGTGGCGCAACAACTAATAATGCTATCTTAATTAACAATGCTACTGCAAGCACAGGGGTTGGCACAGGTGCATTACAAGTTACTGGAGGTGTCGGTGTTGCCGGCAACTTAGCTGTCGGCGGAACAACAATTTTACAGCAGGCTCAAGAGGTCATGGTGCCAGTATCCAGTCCAGGTACAAATGCAACATTAAATTTTACCAACGGTGCTATATTTTACGTTACAGGTATGACCAGCAATTTTACAGCAACATTCATTAATGTACCTACTAGTGCCAACTATGTGTACGCTACCAGTTTGATATTAGTGCAAAATACAACCACTGCCTACAGTATAGCCAGTGTGGTCAGTATCAATGGTACAACTAGTACTGTACGTTGGGCCGGTGGATCTACTGCTACAGTTACTACCAGCCGAACAGATATAATCAGTATTACTCTTATAGCCACTGGCACTAATGCCTATACTGTGCTGGCCAGCGGCGGAGAATACTACTAAGTTTTAGATCATGCCTAGATTCAGCAGTTTACCTGATCAGCTACTTACAGGGAGAAATTTTCGCCCCACAGTTGCGGCACCAGCCGGATACTCCATACTAAGTGGAACAAAAGCGCCACCGTTGGGATCGGGAGCTCAATCAGTATTTCCAGCAAGTGGGTGGACCTCTTTGTATAACGGCACCGTCGATGATGCTTATGCTACCGTACCCCTACCGTTCACTTTTCGATTCAATACTGGTAGTTATACTCAGTTTTTTGGAGGTTCAAATGCCTATATTACATTTGGTACTGGGTCAACTGCTTACAGCGGTCTAGGAACAAGTAATCCCCCATATGATAAAATCATGATCGCTGCGGCTGACAATTCTTATCAAAGAGTGAGCTACATCACGGACACTAGTAATCGATGGGTTAGATATAGACAGGAGGGCACTGCTACTACAAGCGGAAGTGCAGGTTCACCAAATATGGTTTATGAAGTTACTTTTTTCAATCCCACATTTAGCGGGGGAAATTCACTAATTGAATTATTAGTAGGCCAACAAGCCAGATCCGGCGGTTTAAGCGGAATTTACAGCGCAAGTGCATTATTAACTGGAGGTACTATCGCTTCTAATACTGGTGTTGCTGCAAATCAAAGTTATGTGTTATTGGGGAACTCTACCGGCTTAACTTGGACTGTTTACACAGGATATTATGTGGGCGGTACTAATTATTAACCAACCATTGTATGTAATTCTACCTATTATCTAGGTCTACTACTGCATAAATACTAGACCTACAACAAGCAAATAACCCATGTCATTCCCTAGTTCTCCCATAGATCGCCAGCAGGCAACGGTCAACAATATCAAATACTTCTATAGCACCTCTGCGCAGGCGTGGACTAGAGTTGCTATGCAGAGTATGAGTATTGCCGGTACTACCAGCACCTTTATAGTATCAAATTCTTCTCAATCTACCTCATCAAATTCGGGAGCACTACAGGTAACTGGTGGTGCAGGCATCGGTGGATCTTTATATGTGGCCAATACCAGTTACATTGCTGGCGCAGAAGTTATTACCACAGCTAGTATTAGTAATTATGCAGCGGCCAATGTTGTTTCAACAGGCACCACTGGCACATTTTTAATATCGAATGTTGCCGCTAGTAATAGTACCAATACAGGAGCATTACAAATCGTAGGAGGCGTCGGCATTGGCGGCAATTTATATGTTGGCGGCAACGTTTATGCAGCCAATTTGACAGATCCGATTGTAGTTAATGACATCAGTACACAGTTTAATGGAGTCAACACTGTATTTGCGCTCAAGCAGGATCAGACCAGTATAAATACCATAGTTGATTCTAAAGACTTAGAAGTGGTAATTAACGGTGCAAGACTAACACCATATGTTAAAACTTTAACGTATCCTTGGTTAACACCATATGATTCGTTCAAGGGATTTAGAGTAAGTGGCAATAATTTAATTATATACAATGCACCTGCGATAGGAGACAGTGCAGCAGTAATAGTAAGAAGTATTTCTACATCAATACAAACAAGGAAGTATCCATATTCGGCGACCACAATCGCATTCGGAGATTAATTAAAAATGGCAAAACACGTAATATTAGAAGCGTATACTTTTAACAGAGATACAAAAACAATCACCGTAACTGGTAAAAACATCAGAAAAGAACAATTATTGTTGATCACTAATGTGACTTCAAACGCAGTAATTTATAATTTTTCAGATCCTACATTAGGTGGCACAGTGTCCAATGCAGTCAGCTCGACTACTGGTCAAGAAACTACTACTATTATTTTAACTTATAACACTGCTGGAATGAATTCAGCAGACAAGTTGGCTATTATGGTTGAGGAAACTTATCAGGAAATAATAGCAGCAGAAACTATGCGTGATCCAGTTGACAAATTACGTGTTTCAACTCCGCAGGCCCTGATTGACACTGACTTTGAATATGGCATGCAACCCACCAAATGGGAAAGTGTGGTATTGCTCAACAACAGACCTAGTGCTTTCTATGACTTTACTCAAGGTATCAACTATAATTCATATGCCGCCAGTTTTGTGGGACGCGGTAACGTGGAATCCAGTGGAAACTATTCTGTAACCAACGTCACTGCTAGTTCAAAAGTGGTTACTGTGAGTGTGCCCAATACCACAGGTATCACTGTTGGGACTCCAATCTATGTTCAGGGCACATTGGATGATGCCAATGCTGGCGGTTGGTGGATTGTTGAAACAGTCTCTGGTAATAATAACTTTACCTATACCTGTACAAATACTCCTGCAACAAGTTTATACGATGCAAATAAAACATACATTTTTATGGCCTATTTCTTCACAGGTTCTGCTATTCCTGTGTCAGCATCAGCTGGACTAGCAATCAGTTTGAGCGGTACAGTTGGCACAGTAACCACCACAAATGATCACGGTTTTCGAGTAGGAGATGCTTTTTATATTGTTGGTACAACTGGTGCAACCGGCACGTTAAATTCCAGTTGGATAGTGGCTACAACACCTACTAATACTACATTTACATTTGCATGTACAGCGACTGGTACCATCACTGCCTCAGCAGGTGCAACAGCTACTTTGTATCCAAGAGCGCTGGGATATATACAACACAGGGCATATGACGGTGGAGTACAGTTTACCAACTTAGTTCCTTATCATGGATATCAAGTTATTCGTCAAACACGTAGGCAATTCCGTTATCAATCTGGTAAAGGTATTCAATTTTCAACAGGCAGTATTCTTAAACCAACGTTACAAGTTGAAACAATTACCGGTAGCGGTACCGTTGCCACAGTAACTAGCAAACAGCCGCATGGATTGCTCCCAGGTGCATTTGCGATTGTGAGCGGATGTAATGAATCCAATTTCAACGGAATCGTTCAGGTTCAAACTGCTCCTAATTCGTTGCAATTTACATATAACATTGTGTCATACACAGGCACTGCTACGGGTAACCCGGTAGTGGGTCCGAACAGTTGGTATGGCGCTTCCAACCGTGTGGGTATGTTTGATAATCAAAACGGATTCTATTTTGAATTTGACGGTCAAACAATTTATGCTGTAAAAAGATCCAGTACATTTCAAATTAGTGGCAATATTGCTGTTAACAGCGGAACACAGACTATTGTTGGAACTAATACCAAATTTAGTCAACAATTGGTTCCGGGAGATTATGTTGTAATTCGCGGAAAAAGTTATCTAGTTCAACAAGTCAACAGTGACGCAGCTATGACCATTTACCCTGAATACAGAGGCAGTTCAAACAGTACCAACACTGTGGTAAGTAAAACTATTAACCTCCGTTACCCGCAAAGTTCTTGGAACATTGACAAGATGGACGGCACCGGCGCCAGTTTAATGAATTTGGATCTGACCAAGATGCAGATGTTTTATGCGGACTATACTTGGTACGGTGCTGGTGCAATTAGATTTGGATTTAAAAATAATCGCGGCGAAGTTGTATACTGCCATAGAATTCCCAACAATAACATAAATACTGAAGCGTATATGCGTTCTGGTAACTTGGTTGCTCGATATGAAGTCAATCACTTTTCATACTACACATATCTAACCGCAAACTTATCAAACTTGGCCACAACCGGTGCTAGTATTTCAGTAGGTGATACTACAGGGTGGCCCAGTACAGGGACAGTGGTATTGACCAGTTCTAGTGCAACTAATGCATCAATTGAATATATTTCATACAGCGCAAAAACAGCAAATTCATTAACTATCGCTAATCGTGCCCTAACTGGCGGAACTAGCACAAGTGTAACATTTAATTTGGCTGGTGTAACAACGGGTAGCCCCGGTGGAACCGCTATGGTCAAAGCAGAACTGTACAGTCCACAGGCCGCTAGTGTTATCAGTCATTGGGGTAGTTCTGTTATTATGGACGGACGTTACGATGATGATAAATCTTTGGTGTTCAACGCGGGCTCATTGACTGCGATGGCCAACTTAGCTCAGAACACTCGTCAGCCTATCTTAAGTATTCGAATCGCTCCTAGTGTGGATAACGGTATTACTGGTCTCATAGGCGTTCGAGAAATTATTAACCGTATGCAATTGACCCTGCGTCAAATGGACGTTTATACCAGCGGTACTGCATTCAAGATGGAAATTTTCTTGAATGGTAGATTAAGTGGTGGTACATTTGCTCCACTTGGTGGATCAAGTTTAGCACAGGTAGCTTATCATTCAGTTGGACAAACTATTTCAGGCGGCGAGGCTATATTTGGATTCTTTACCAGCAATAGCGGCAGTGTTACGCAAGATTTGTCAATTGTTCGAGATATTGGCGCAAGTATTTTGAGCGGCGGAAACACTTTTACGGTGCCTAATACTCCGGCAAACTTATATCCAGATGGTCCTGATGTTATTACAATTTGCTGTACTAATATTACTAATCAAACGTCAAACTCAATCAACAGTCGTTTGAGCTGGACAGAAGCACAGGCTTAATTATAGGAAATTATAATGTCATCAAGAGTAGCTATTCAGCAAACAGTTTCAACTTATGCACCCACGGGTGCAGCACTGGGTGATGAATGGCTCAACCCTAGTACTGGTGTTTTATCAAAACGAACACTAGTAAACGGAGTTGTGAATTGGATAACTTTAATTACTAGCACTTACACAGCACCTACTGGAGCAATTGTCGGTACTAGCGATACTCAAACCCTAACTAACAAGCGTATTAATACCAGAATTATTGGACCAATTAGCTCTACAAATTACACAGTAAACAGCGATACAGCAGATACCATTATTGTTACGCCACCGGCAGGAGGTATTGTGATTGGTGCTGACACTGGAACTCCTACCGATGGGCAAAAGTTGCTGTTTCGTATGTATTCGGTTAATTCAGTTAATTTAACTTTTATTTCTGGAATACAGGGCTTTAGGCCTCTGGGAGTTATAGTTCCAGGTACGACAGTTGCAGGAAAAGTGATGTACATTGGATGCATGTATAATTTAGCTGATGCAATCTGGGATATTGTTGCTTATAGTGTACAAGCATAAAGGAAAACAATGGCAACAAAATATTGGGTAGGTGGTACTGGAAATTGGTCAACTGCAGGGCGTTGGTCAACACAAACAGGACAAGCCAGTTTTGTTGCAACAAGACCAAGTGGTACTAATGCTACACTTACCGTAACACAAGTATACAGTGGAACTATTACTAGTGGAGATGCGCTATATGATGGTGCAGGTACAGCTCGTGGTGTTATTAACCAACAGTTAACCCCTTTATTAGGAGGCGAAACGTCAGGTGGTGTAGGAAGATATTCTACAACCGCTGCTAGTGCAGCAATTAGTACAAATAATCAATGCTATACTATAGTAAATAGTAGTAATACTACAGTACCTGCAAGTGCCAACACCGATGAAATTATTTTTGACGGTAACAGTGGTTTTAATTTCACAGTTACTATATCAGGAACGTCTTATGCTGGTGGTTTGTATATAGGCAGTGTTGGTACAACTCCTGTTAATAATGTGGTAACCACTGCACTCAGCGGTACAATGACATTGGCTGGTGCCAGTACACTAAACTTATACGGAGACCTTAAACTACCCTCAACTGGATTAACTTGGACGCGTACAGGAGGTATTACAGCTAGTGGAACTGCTAACCGCATATGGTCTTGCAATGGGGTCGTAATTCCTGAAGCTATAACAATTACTGCCAGTGGTAGTATATCCTTAGCAAATGCTTTTACTTGTAGTAGTACTATTACTAGTAATGCTAATTATACAGTATTTGATCTTACCAATAGTGGTGCCTCAACTGGAGTATATTTAACTTGTAGCTCTATGCTTGGGAACACAGGCAGATATATTACTTCAGGTACTACCGGCAAATTAGTATTTACAGGTACTGGCACACTTTTAAATGGTTCCATCAGTTTTAATGGTGGTTCAGTTAGTAATCCTGGTATAGTATTACTTAGTAATACGGCTGACACTGCTTTAAGATATATTGTTCTTCCCCTTGGCAGTTCTAATAACTTTTCAATAGAAGTTCCCAGTGGAGGAGCTGCTGTACAGTGCAATATTACAGGCCAAACTTACGCTACTATTGCAATACCTTCGCTAAATTCACCAAACTGGACAGGTTCATTTACTTATGCTATGGCAGCTAGTTATAGTTCATGTAGTTTAACTAGTCCTTCTTTTATAGCTCCAAATGTTACTGTATACTGGACTAATACACCACTAGCAGATTCAATAACATATACAGGTAATAATCAATTTGGCCCATACTCACAGTATATATGGAGTGTTGCAAAACGTGTATTTTTTGGAGCTAATAATACTTTTAATAATACTGCAATTGTTGCAAAGTACATGAGTGCATCAAATATAGATTTGGGCGCAAGCGGTTATATTACTATAACCGGTGCAGCAACGACTAGCGACCCTGGTGGAATTAATCTATTTGGTACATATGCAGGTAATAAAACAATATATTTAAATGCTCCGTATCTTGCAGGAAACACAGCCTATCAAAATAATTGCTATGTGGGTTTTAGTGATAGTACCAAACTTGATATAGTTGTAAATGGTAATGGAAATATAGTATTTGGTCCTCCTATAATTGGTTATGGTTGTTGCTGCACGGCAATTTATGGAGTACAAACTCCATTAAATAGCTTAGATTTAACAACTAATGCTTATACTGGTAGACTAAAAGGTAGTTTATTACTTGCCGGTGATTTAAATATTCCAAGCGCAGTAACCCTTGCTACTTATAATGGTAGTTATTATGAAAATAGTTGTGACATTACTTTAGTAAATACCACACCTATTAATGTTAATGTAGGCCCTACTGTTATACCCAGAATTAATATTTCAGGAACTAGCACTGTTAATTTAACAGCACCACTAATTGGTGCTAATTACTCCCTTAGTGTAAATTCAGGAACATTTAATACTAATAATTATACCCTTGGTAGTCATAGTACATTTCAAAATTATACAAATCTTGAATGCAATGGCGGAACTGTAAATTTAGGTTCAAGTAGTATTTACGGCAGTATTAAGTGTCCCACAGATGCAAGTAAATTAAATGCCGGTACTAGTATACTTTATATGAAAGGTGCACAATACGCGCCAGGTACTTATCTAGTTGGTAATACATTACCAAAAGTAGTTATAGTTGGTGGAGGTGGATCTTATTCACCCACTATATATGGTTCAGGTGGAACAATTACTGATTTCAGTATAACTGGAACAATTAACACTATATATGATGGAGTAGTATTTGCAGGCGGTACAACCAATCTAAAAAGTTTTACCAACAACGCTGGTGGTTCATACAAAGCATATGTTGGCGCTCAGAGTTCTGCTATAATAAATAATTCAAGTGGTGTGCGTTTTAATCCAAATAACTTACTTATAGCAAACTCCTCGGCTACACCTGCTAATCAGTGGTATGCCTCTAATTCAACTGATAATGGTGGCAATACTGGATGGATATTTGGCGATGCGCCACCAATTGTGGTAAACAATAGTTGTAAATTTCTTGCTCTTTTCTAATATGATTTACTTACAATACGAAAAATCAAATGAAACACATTCATTTGTTGATGTGCTGACTTTAGAGGATGATCATGGTTTGTCTGATGAAGAATTAGAAGCACTAAAAGAAACCAGATTTCAAAATTGGTTAAATGCCATAAGTCAACCTAGTATAACTACAATATGAAATCGTATGATACAAAATATTAGTGTATTACACACTTATACATTAAATGGATGTACTTTGAATTTTTATTCTGGTACAACTGGTGAGGGATTACCAAAGCATGAACATATCTTTGATCATTTAACTTACTGTTCTTCTGGTAGTGCAATGCTGCGAACTGCAAGATATGAACAAATTATAACTAAAGATACTCGACCTATTAACTTGCCCGCAAATCAGTGGCATGAAATAGAAATACTGGAACCTAATACTGCATTTATTAACGTATTCCAAAATGATTATAACGATCCACAAAGTGATGTGACAATAGTCAACGGAATTCCAATGCGATTTGGACTATAAAAATATAATACAACACCTGATTCCCAGTAATAGAAATGTTGCCAAGTGGGCAGATACTAGAGCAAAATTAATAAATGATAATCTTATAAGATTTCATCAGGATAATATGCAACAAGATTGATTAAAAAGAAAAGCGCCCAGAGGTGCTTTTCATGTTTACTATATTATTATGGGCTATGCCCTAATATTATTATTTTAATAAATTATTTCTTAGTACCGGCATTGACAAATGCGTACATTTTTTCTGCTGTTTCTAACACTTTATCAAGACCTGGAAACTCTGGCATCTTAACTGTACTAACGATTTGACCAGTCTTCTCATCACGAGTAGCAGTCATTTCCCATCCTTGGAATTTGGATTGAAAGTCGTCTTGTACTAGGCTTTTTGCCATTCCCAAGATATCTGTTCTCAGTTCATATCCATTTTTAGATTGATTAACTTTGAACTCGGGCAATTTTGGTGTATTGAATGTATTTGACATATTATTCTCCTTATGTGTGTATGTCTGTTAAACAACAATTAATTTTGTTGTCTAAGTATTTATTATACACAGACTATCTGTGTAAAACAATTTTTACGATAAAAATAGTGAGTTTTTATTTGCCCTCTTAGTAATGTAATCCAGAGCAGACAAATTGTTGTCTATGGTTTCGCTGATGTAGGTATTGATGCTGGCCGGGGCTAGTTGAATTTTTGCAAGGCTTTCGCCATGATCATTCTCCACAGTAATCTCATTTTTCCTGCATAGGTGTCGAATGGCAGCGTTGGTACTCAAACATACCATGCAACCTTTAAGTATATTACGTGTACGGCAATACTGTATGCAACGTTTCATCAATAGATTACCAAAGCCACGTCCTCGATGTTTCTCTAACACACTAAATGCCAGTTCCATCCCACCGTCTAATGCAATATGTCCTATAGCAATAAATTCTAATTTACGATTCTCTATGGCAAACAATATGTGTTTGCTGGGATCCGCTTCGAACTTATCGCATAGTTGATCAATTACACCGTCAGTGATATGAGATCCAAATCTAAGTGTTTTAGATTCTGCATCCAGGGCTTTGAGATGTGATCTATATTTGGGATATTCGTGCGCTAGCACCCGTCTAACTGTAGCGTGGGCCATTTTATATGGCTAATACAAGCATACCAAAAAGCAATAACATAATACCAACAGAAAATAAAGAACAATCTTTACTCATATCAATACCAGGCCTTGTAACCCTGCATCTTATATACACGTTCACGGTATTCGCTGATATCAATCAAAAAGTCCCAAATAGCGTTTAGAATTTTTTTAATCATAGTGGCCACCCTGACAGTGTACGGTTTAAATTTTTCTGTTCAAACTCTCGAGTTAATCTATCAACATCGCAACCATCTTGCGGATTGTTTTGGACAATGTAATATTCTAGTGCTGAGCCATAGGTTGTTGGCTTTTCAAATTCGCTAAACATCTTGTGGAAGTAAGCGGCTAATTCATTTAACATATTTTCTCCTGTGTGTTAAGTGTAGATACCTAGCGTTTCTACGTAAGTATTTATACTAGTATATATGGCAATGCAGCAATTTGCAAGAATTTACTTTACCAAACTTCTATGCTATACTAAAGCTAAATACCAAAAGGAATAATACTTTGAAACGAGCCACCCGAAGCCTGTTAGAAGAACTTAACTCTATTTCACTACAAAAACACAGTGAAGCAGTAGTTGAGTCTAGAGCCACTCATGTTATTGACAGTGCTATCAATTTGCTAACACTGATCAAAGAAAATTTTCCACCAGAACAGGCATACGAGCTAGAAAGACGCTTTATCAATAGTATAAAAGCAGGCGATCCTAGCAAATTTACTCGTGGTATACGCAAACTACGCGATAATAAAGAAATTGCCAAAGGTCTTAAGATAATAGAAGGCGATCTAAAAGACGAAGATTAAAGTCCATTCGAATAAATTTTTTTCAAATCTGATAAATAAAAACATACAAGTTCCAAGGGGGAACTTAAAAACGATTAATAAAATCAAGGAGATTTTAAAATGGCAACTTTAATTAAAAAGAACGAAAAGGTCGTAGCACCTTTTTACAAGAACGGCGTTACACTACAGTTCATCACTTTAACATTCCCAGGATCTGTAGCTGGTCTAGAAACAGCAACTGCCGCTGGCGTTAAGAGCCCAATTGCACAAGCTCTAGAAGCAATTGCACAAGTGGCTAGTATCGAGTTGATCGGTACAGTTTCTACAACAACTCTACCATTGGCTGTTGCAGCTCTAGGTGGTGCTTTTGGTACTGAAATGTATGACGGCACAAACAGCCAGACTTTTGTCCAGTACTGCCAGTCATTGATCCAGGCAGCTGGTACAACTACTGGTAGCCTACAAGGTGTTGCTAACGCTTCTACTACTGTAGCTGCTGGTGTTCGTGGTAACGCATTCTAATCTAAAAAGTTAGAAACAAAGAAGGTACTTTTTAAGTACCTTTTTTTACGGCATAAATATATTATATAGGTATATTATGCAGATCATCGAAATTCAAACTCTAATAGACATTACTGATACAAAGGTAGTGAGATTAAATCAAGGTACTCAACTCGAGCACGATCAATATAGAAATTTTGTCACATTAAAACAATGTGTAGAAATTAGATCGATTATCAGTTATGATACCGGTCCAGTGATGGAAGTTAAGGATATCAAGGACATGGGCTTTGGTACCAAATACAAAGGCAAACATGCAGTATGGACATTCCGTTTTAGTCCTGACCGTACTGGAGTATACAGTGAAAATGGCAACGATGTCTATGCTTTGCTAGAGGATGTCAACGGCGTTCCAGTTATCCAAAAATTAAAAGAAACTATAAATATAGAACAAGCAATCTTTGAATTGCAGAATCCGTCAACTAAAAACACAATCATCAAGGCACTCAAAGGCGCATTTTAATTTAGCGTAGTGGTAGTTAATTTTTACTAAAAAGGAGCCTATGATGGCAGTATTACAAGAACGAGTTGGTATACTCGAAACTAAGGTTGACGGTCTAAACGAGAAGATTGACGACATTAAAATTGATGTGAGAACAAATCACGAAGATATCAAATTCCAATTAAAAAACATGTATGATGCGAGCTGTACACAACATGCCGAATTGGGTAAGAAAATGAAGGAACTAGAAAATTTTAAAGATAAGTGGATATACATTGGCATGGGTGGCATTGCAGTTGCAGGATGGGTTACTGGGCATCTAGACACTATTTTAAAGTTCCTCGGAAAATGATATGAGAATATTTGAATTGATTCGTGAACAACAGGCAATAGGGACTACTGGGTCATCTACAATGCCTACGAATCAACCAGTTGGTTCTGTATCGCAAACACCTGCACCTGGTGCAACACAACAACAAAAACAACCTCAGGATGCTAACAGCACTCAATTGGGAAACCTTCTCAAACAGAATCAAATTAATGTTAATAGTGTAGATGATTTTCTCAGCGCCTACACAGCAATACAACAAAAACAACAATTAAATCCAGATCAGGAAAAAACTTTAGGTGCATTTACCAAAGCAGTGGTTGCCAAACCTGGCCTAACTACACAGATTGCTGGACTGATGAAAACAATGTCAGCAAATAAGCCAGTTGGACAAACTACTCCTCAGCCCACTTCCGGTACACCGCCACAGCCTACTCCGGGAGTCTAATATGAAAATTGCACATCTATTATCTGGCATGGGTGTTATTCTTACTAATCAAGAACAGGCATTTGTAGAATCTCATAAGACCAACGTTACTATTGAAAATTTGAGCAAACACGATCAGTGGCTCGCTCAGAACCTTGTCAGGAAAGGCATTTACTCAATAAGTAAAGATAGTCGCATTCTGATTAAAAAATAAATGAAACAAATCCCCGATGATATCTATCAAAAAGTAAAACAAATTGGCCTAAATGTTAAGGAACAATTAAAAAGCCAAGGTATTGCTATACCAACAAAAACTGAAGATGGTGCAATAAGAGTAGGACACTTTACAATTAAAAAATCTAAAGGATTTTATAAGGTGTTAAACTATAGAAATGATGTAGTAGTTGATAATATCAACTTACCACAGACCGCTGCAATACAGGCAAACCGTCTAGCCCTTGGCAAATGGGCAGATGATAATCTATCAGCAGCTGATACGAGCTATGGACACGCACTATTCGAAGAAGAACTTCATACCCAACTGGCTGAAAAAAGTTTAAAATTAAACAACTTAGACAGAGCGGATGTTATGTTTACAAAACGCAACATAGCCAAATATAAGAAAGAACAGCACAAGAAGACCATCGTTCATGGCTTTGAGAAACTAATGCGTTTTAGATAAATAAATTTAATCATTCTTTTGGAACAAATATGAAGACAAGCGATTTCAGAACTAAGGCAACAAGTGCAAAGCTCAAAGAGGGTATGAGTAAAATGTTTGGCGTAAATGTCAACTTTGATAAGTATTCTAGAGAGCAATTAGAAGATATGAGAAATAAACTTCGCACTCGTGTTTTCCAACAAGAAGGTAAGGCAGGTATTAATGACCTGTTAACTAACGAGACGTATCAAAAAGACAAGGCAATGTTGGCCTTGCTAAACACAAGGATTAAAGAAATGCTAGGCGAACAAATGCAACAATTACGTGACAAAATGACACAACTAAGTGAAGCCAAAAAAGGCGTGCGCGACATCAAACATTCCGCAAAAGCCAAAGGTGCAAAGCCAGACTTTTTAGACATGGACAAAGATGGCGATAAGAAAGAGCCTATGAAGAAAGCTGTCGCTGACAAGAAAGCAGCTCCTAAGAAAGGTGTTAATCCATTTGCCAAAGTTAAAGAAGGTGCAAAGCCAGACTTCTTAGACATGGACAAAGACGGCAACAAGAAAGAGCCAATGAAGAAAGCAGTTGCTGACAAGAAAATTAAAGAAGCCGCAAAGTGGCGCGATGCTGAACACAAGGGAAAATTGTACACACAAGAACCAGATGACGGTGAAGGTGATCGTCATGATTATTATCGTGACAGCAGACCAGAAAACGATCCAGGCGAAAAACGTTCTACCTTTAATAGAAGCAAAGATACAGACAAACTGCACTACTATTACGGAGATTACCAAGTAGGTCAAAAGGCTCGAGTGGGCGACCGTGCTAAAAAAGGATTGCTAACAAAAAATGCTATTGCCGTAGTAAAAAATAGAATTAAAGGAACACACGGCGATCATCCAACACCAAATCTACCAGAAGGTTTCCCAACTGTTGACTATGATAAAGTTTTAAATGCTATCGCGGCATTATATGGTGATGACATGTGGGACAATGATGCAATGCAAGATCTAGCCAACGACTTGGAACAAGCCGGACCAACTGACCGAGAGTTAGATTTTATTATTGCTAGGGGCAAGTTGCCAAAGAGATTGGCTGGTATACAATTCTCAGCAGGTGATGATGTGCAGTTTAATGAAGGTTTCCCAACTGTTGCTGATGCTAAGAAAGCACACGCCGAAAAAGGAACAGCCAGTATGAAAGTTGGCGACAAACAAAAGTCTAGCACTGGTGGAGAGGTCACTAAAACTGCTACAGGCCTAAAGCACACAGCTGGTAAGAACTATGGCGGCCAAGATGCTCCTAAGACTCCCGACAGCGATAAGAAAACTAAGAAAGAATCTGTTGCTTATGAAGGCAAAGATGAAGGCAAGCCAGGTAAGAACTTTGCCAAGATTGCCAAGTCTGCAGGTAAGCAATATGGTAGCAAAGCGGCTGGTGAACGTGTAGCAGGTGCTGTACGTAATAAGTTGGCTAAGCAAGGTAAACTACAAGAAGCTAATGCTAGATTCAAACACAATGTACGTTTTGTTAACGAAAGTCTTGGTTATCTTCTAAATGAAGACGAAGAAGGTAAAGCCAAAGCTATTACCAGTGCAGGCGATATGGTCAATGACTTTACCAGCTGGATGCAACGTGTCGGTCAGTACCAAACAAAGACAATGATCGAATTAGCTGATGCTATCAAAGCGGACTTCGGAGCTGCTGAAGCTGAGGCATTTAAGCAAGCAGTTGGCCCAGCACTAAGCGCCACACTAGAAACACTAACACAACAACGTGAAGCCGTAAGTGGTGCTGTTGCTGCTCTAGCAGGCGAAGCTACTCCGGATGTAGGCATGGGCATGAACCCAATGGCCGGCGGAATGGAACCAGGTATGGATGCAACAGCACCCGATGCAATGAATCCAGCGCCAGCAGGTGATGAGTTCGGTGCTAGTGATGCTGCCGCAGGCATGGGAACTACTGGTCGTGAAATGCGTGAAAGCAGGTTTGCTCGCAAACTGGCCGAAAGCCACTCTATCCTAGCTAAACTGGCTAAATGAGATTATTCGAAGTTGATTTAGGATCTGCTAGAGATGTTCTAGCAGTTCTCCAAGGGCAGGCCAATAGAGAACATCAAAGCTCTACCCTGCCTTTTCCAGTTGTAATGAAATTATTACAACCGTATGGATTAGGTATTAACACCCCCGACGGATTGATTGCACTTAAAAATGAAGTTGATCCAGCTGGTGATGTTATACAGGACATTGACGATCAAGGTAATATTACTTTGAAAACGCATGAACAAAATCCAAATCAACAACCTGCCGAACCTAAAGGCAGTCCAGAACTAAATGCAATGGCATCACGCAATGCCAAGAAATTAACTCCAGATATTTGACATTTAGATAATAGGTTGCTATAATTAAGTTTATGACAACTTATACTCCACCTCCGTTCGTTGAACGATTCCAATATAAAAATTGTATACAGGTTAATGATCCTGTTACTAGAAAACGAGTTTATCAAACTCCGGACGGAGAAAGCCTTCCTAGTGTGACTACCATCCTTAGTGCTACCAAGGACATGACTCATTTAAACGAATGGAAAAAACGTATTGGTGTAGAGAAGGCACAACAAATTACCACAGAAGCTGCTGGCGTAGGTACTGCTATGCATGCCAATTTAGAGCGTTTCCTAATTGGTGAGCAACGACAGCCAGGCAATAATCCAGTACATGTGCAGGCTAATAAAATGGCTGACATTATTATTGAAAATGGTCTAAACAAAATGGACGAAGTATGGGCCATGGAACAGAGCTTATACTTTCCGGGACTGTATAGCGGTACCACTGATCTTGTTGGTGTATTTGAAGGACAGCCGTGTATTGCCGACCACAAGCAAACTAACAAGCCTAAAAAAGCAGAATGGGTTGAAGATTACTACCTACAACTAATGGCCTATATCTTAGCACATAATGAAGTGTATGGCACGGACATGAAGCGGGGAGTTATCTTTATGTGTAGCAGGGACTTCCAATATCAACAGTTTGACCTATTACCTGAAAACTTTAACAAGTATCAAGATATGTGGTTATCCAAAGTAGAAGAATATTACACACTAGGTATGCGTGGATTGAAACCTCTCTTAACAGCATAAATATCCCATAACGGGGATATTTATATGCCAATTTTGGAAATTGCAAAAATACAAGTCCGAAGAGGACAAGAACAACAAACGGGAATGCCACAACTTGCTGGCGGCGAATTTGGGTGGGCTGAAGATACTGAAAATCTATATATTGGTTTAAAGAGAGAAGATGGCGGAGCTCGTGATGCAAACATAAGAATTCTAACAGAAAACGATGCCCGTCTTTTTAATAGTTTTATTAGTGAAGGTGGTGTTAACACTGGCACCCGATATGTATGGAACATAGATGACACTAGAACTATTACCTCGTCAACATATTCGGGATCATTTCCTACCGGTAATGATAAGGTTTCGAGAACCTTACAAAACAAGCTAGATGATCATGTTAGTGTTGCCGATTTTGGTGTAGTTACATCTACCGCAACAGATGCAATAGATTGCACAACCGCTATACAAACAGCAGTTGATCACTTATTTTTAGACTTCGACGTGTACAATGGTACAACATATGATACCGATGGTTCTTTAAAATATAATAAAAAATTATTATTCCCTGCAGGTATCTATAGAGTAGGTGGAACTATTTTTATTCCCAAAGGTACAGTTATTGTAGGTGAAGGTATTGACAAAACTATTATTGAAAACATCACTACAGGTTCTGGAGTATTCCAAACAGTGGATTACAATAATAGAAGAACTGATCCTACTCTAGGAAAGTTTGATCCTGGCACCAGCAGCAGTCCTACTAGTATTACTGGGCCCGGCCAGCCTTCCAATATTCATATCGAAGGGATGACCATTAGATACAGTCAGTCCACTGACCTAACTCCCCATTTAAGTTTACTAAGTTTAGACTGTGTTGACAATGCTACTATTAGACAGGTTAAATTCCAAGGTCACCATTCTGTAAACACACAGGCTAATGCTGGATACACCGGTATTGACATTAGAGGCTACAGCGAAATTACATCAGAAAATATTACTATTGACGATTGTGAATTCACAGGCTTATACTATGATATTAAATCCGATTATGACACCAATCACATTGTTATTCAAAATAACAGTTTTAAATATTCCAAGTACGGTGTGGCATTTAGTGCAGCTACCAACTTACTGGCCAACACAGGTCCCAAATATGCAAGACTGATTAATAATAAATTTGAAGAAATTGAAAATCAAGGATTCTATGTAGGTAAGAATACCACAAGAGAAGCCACTAACCATGTCAGTGAAAACAACTCTTATGTTAGAGTAGGCAATTACGGATATAATGAAACCGCTAATACCGGTACCAGCGTAATTAAATTTGAAACTAATGGTAATGCCAGCGTTAATGATTATTTTGATAGACAGCGTTGGCAAGATCAACATTTTGGCGGAAACTATACATACTTTCCGTTAATTGAAGGTAGAGCTACCATTGATTTAAATTCCGTCAATACCTCTACATTAAGCGCAAGTACAACATCTACAATTATGCGTCTACCTATTACTGGAGCTTCACAGTATCTAAATATCAAATATATTTGTAGCGGAGGTGTTATTCAAAAATCTGGAGAACTACATGTCTATATTAGACCAGGAACAACACCGTCTGATGTTAGATTAGTTGACGAATATAATGCATCCGGATCGGATGGCGGACTATACTGGGGAATCACTGTTGAACCAGCCTACAATTATTTTGAACTAAAGGGTATTAACCCATCTGTCACCGATGTTCAAGTGGAACTTCAAACCAAATTAATGTTGTAAGGAAATCAATGTTTAACCAGCCTGTAGATAGTAGATTAACAGAGTGGGCAAATCATAGAAAGAAGTTAGACGAGGCCGAAGACCCATTACAAGAAGTATGGGAATTTTGGCACCGGGCCCCTTTCACGCCACATAATAGAAATGTAGATCCGTATTACCAGCAAAGCTGGCCGAGTCCTTGGGAAATCATAGCAGAGAATACCTATGATGATTTTACCAAAGCTCTAATGATAGGTTGGACTTTGAAATTGACGAAAAAGTTTCAAGATAGTAGGATTGAACTACGCACATTAGTAGACAACAACAGGACAAGGCAGTATAATCTAATATACGTCGATGACGAATGGATTATAAACTACAGTGATAATGGTCCTATTCCGAGTCCAGAATTAATTGGATCATTTAGACTAGAAAATTTGGTTGAAGTTACCACCCCAAGGTAAATATCTTCCTAGAACAATAAAAGAGGGTACTTAATGATCACAGTGGTCAAGCGTAATGGGCATCGAGTCTCGTTAGATATCGCAAAAATACAGAGACAGGTAGCACATGCTTGCAAAGGCATAGATGGTGTTAGCCCTAGCATGATAGAAATTAAAGCTCAGTTAGAGCTGCATGATGGGATGAGCACAGAAACTATAGATGAGCTACTGCTCAACGCTATGGTCAATTTGATAGATGAATCTGAAAACCCGGAAATCAATAATGTTAATTATCAATACGTAGCAGGTCGCCAACGTGTCAGTATGCTACGTAAGGAAGTCTATGGAGAATACGATCCACCTAAACTCTATAGTATTGTAAAAAAGAATACAGAAGCGGGTATGTACACTAGCGAACTGTTAGACTGGTACACAGAAGATGAGTGGAACATTATTGATCTGTTTATTGATCATGACAAAGATGAAACCTATACCTATGCTGCTATTGCACAGCTAACTGAAAAATATCTTGTACAGAATCGTGCTACAGGACAGGTATATGAAACCCCGCAAGTGCGTTACGCCATTGCAGCCGCAACAGCTTTCCATAATGAACCAAAAGAAACAAGATTAAAACTGGTAAAAGAATATTATGAGTGTGCTAGTGATGGACACTTCACCCTGGCAACTCCTGTGTTAGCTGGCCTAGGCACTACAACAAAGCAGTTTAGTTCGTGTGTATTGATCAGCAGTGATGACACTTTAGATTCTATCTTCGCTAGCGGCGAAATGATGGCCAAATATGCGTCAAAGCGAGCTGGAATTGGCCTAGAAATAGGCAGAATCAGACCGTTAGGCGCCCCAATTCGCAATGGTGAGATCAAACATACGGGTATGATACCATTCTTGAAGAAATGGTTCGCAGATTTGAGATCATGCAGTCAAGGTGGTATACGCAACGCTAGTTGCACCGTGACATTCCCTATTTGGCATGCACAGTTTGAAGACCTTATTGTCCTAAAGAATAACCAGGGTACTGAAGAAACTCGTGTCCGCCAAATGGACTATAGCGTAGTGGTCAACAAGATGTTTTGGAATCGCTATAAGAATGGCGAAATGATGAGCTTATTTGATCCACACGAAGTTCCGGACCTGTACGAAGCCTACTATAGAGACAGTAAAGAATTTGAAAGGTTGTACCTACAATATGAGCAGGACAAGAAAATTAAAAAGAAAGTTGTATCGGCAGATGCGATATTCAAAGCTGGCATCCTTAAAGAACGTACTGATACTGGGCGCATTTATCTTGTCAACATCGACAACGTTATCAACCAGGGGCCGTTTGATACACAGCTTGACCCGATTTATCAATCAAACTTATGCCAAGAAATACTTTTACCCACCCGCCCTTTCCAGAGAATTGAAGATCCAGAGGGACGAATTGCTCTTTGCACTCTTGGGTCAATCAACTGGGGAGCCTTCCGCAACCCACAGGAGATGAGAAAAGCCTGTCGTGTACTAGTACGTAGCCTGAGTAACTTGTTGAACTATCAAGACTTCTTGAGTATCCAAAGTAAAATGGCCAATACAGATTTTGAACCTCTCGGCGTTGGCATTACTAATCTAGCCTATTGGCATGCTCGTAAAAGTTTTAAATACGGTACACCCGAAGCACTAGCCGAAGTCAAGCGTTGGATGGAACATCAAGCCTACTACCTTACCGAAGCCAGTGTCGAGCTTGCCCAAGATAGAGGGCCATGCGGACGTAGCGAATACACTTACTACGGTAAGGGAGTATTCCCTTGGGAGCGTAGAGCACCTGGTGTAAATGAACTAACAGACTTCACCCCTAGTATGGATTGGGAACCATTGCGTGAACGCATGAAAAAATATGGTATCCGTAATGCTACATTGATGGCAGTTGCTCCCGTAGAATCTAGCTCAGTTGTTTTAAATAGTACCAATGGAATTGAAATGCCTATGGAATTGATCAGTGTTAAGGAATCCAAAGCTGGATCATTTGTACAGGTAGTACCAGAGTACAAACGTCTAAAGAATCGTTATCAATTGATGTGGGATCAAAAGGACTGTGTTGAGTATTTGAAGACTGCGGCAGTACTAGCTGTCTACATTGATCAGTCGTTATCCACTAACACATTCTATAATCCTGCACACTTTACCAGTAATGATACGCAACAGGATCGTAAAGTTCCAGGTACACTGATTGCCAAGAATTTAATGTTGGCCTATAAGTGGGGTTTGAAGACCATTTATTATAGCCTTGTGAATAAACTCGGCGCAAAGGCACCGGGTACTGGAACCAATACGTCTCCGTTAATATCTGCTACTCCGATAGCAATCTATGAAGATGAAGATTCTTGCGAGGCCTGCAAGTTGTGATCTCAATGACAGAACGTGCTGCTAAAAAAGTAGCACAGGTTATTGAAAAACGCGGCAAGGGATTGGGCATAAGAGTAGGCGTTAAAACTACCGGTTGCTCTGGCCTTGCCTATGTGTTAGAATATGTAGATAGTGTTCCTGTTACACGTGATCAATTTGTTTATGAAAGCTACGGAGTTAAAGTTTGGGTGGATGGTAGATCATCCCCATATGTTAATGGTGTTGAAGTAGACTATGTAAGAAATGGATTGAACGAAGGATTTGAATTTAAAAATCCCAACGAGCGTGACCGTTGTGGATGTGGTGAAAGTTTTAGAGTATAAAAATGTTAGAAACAATTTGTGAAGTATTAGAAGACGCATACAAGCGTAATTGGATTACAAGCCGTGATGGCAATGTAAGCATTCGTCACCACGACCGTGATCACTTTTACATTACACCTAGTGGTGTTCGTAAACAAACACTACAACCTGATCAGTTCAAGAAGATTAAATTAGTCAATCATATTAATCCTTCCCCTCCATTTTTAACAAAGTCGTGGGAAGAAGAGTTTTATACCAACATCAGTTCTAACTTGGAACCTAGCGGAGAGATTCCTTTACACTTTGGACTACAACGAGAAATGGGGCAACATAGTGGCGATGTTCGTGTAGTTGTGCATGTGCATCCGACATACTGTATTGCTGCTATGCATGCCGGTATTGATTTGAGTACCATCAGCGATGCGTTCCCAGAATTGAATCGTTACACTCGAGTGGCACCTAATGTGGGTGATGTTCCTCCGATCAGTCAAGAGCTTGCTGATCGCTGTCATGAAAAGTTACAGTTAGATGACCGCGGCAATATTGCCTACGATATTGTAGGTATCAAAGGTCACGGAGTAGTTGCTATCGATACAAGTCCGTGGCGTGCGTATGAACATATTGAGCGTCTCGAGCATATTTGCAAGGTAGTGCTTGCGTCAGGAAAATATTAATGTCAAAAGAACAATACAACTTATCAAAACAAACAAATTATCTAAAGCGTACAATGTTTTTGGATCCAGCAGGTCCAGTCACAGTACAACGCTTTGAAGAAGTCAAATATCCTCGAATCGCCAAATATGAAGAAACTGCTCGTGGCTTCTTCTGGGTTCCTGAAGAGATCAGTCTTACCAAAGACAAAATGGATCACAAGGATGCTAGCGATGCAATCAAGCATATCTTTACCAGCAACCTACTGCGTCAAACTGCTCTAGACAGTATCCAAGGTCGTGCCCCTAATCAAGTGTTCAGCCCTGTTATCAGCATCCCTGAACTAGAAGCACTGGTGAGCAATTGGAGTTTCTTTGAGACAAATATTCACAGTAAAAGTTACAGCCACATTATCCGTAATGTCTATGGTGTGCCTAAAGAAGAGTTTAACAAGATTCACGATACGAGCGAGATTGTTAGTATGGCTGCTAACATTGGTCGCTACTATGAAAGCCTACATCAATTAAACTGTTTCAAAGAAACAGGAACCGATGTTGCCGAAAGTCATCACATCAAGGCAATCTGGATGGCACTTAACGCTAGTTATGCCCTAGAAGCTTTCCGTTTTATGGTTTCATTTGCTACCTCATTAGCCATGGTTGAGAATAAGATTTATATCGGTAACGGCAATATCATCAGCCTGATCCTACAGGATGAAATACTACACGCAGAGTGGACTGCCTGGTTGATTAACAATGTGACTAAAGATGACGAAAGATTTATCAAAGCTAAAGAAGAATGTGAAGCTGAAGTATATCAAATGTATATGGATGTAATTGCTGAAGAAAAATCTTGGGCCGAGTACCTATTTAAACTAGGACCAGTCATTGGACTTAATGCTGCCATCTTGAGTGACTTTGTTGACTATACTGCATTTACTCGTCTCAAAGAAATTGGTATTAAGTATCAAGGCGAGCATCCTAAGTCTAGTCCCATCCCTTGGTTTAACAAGCACGTTAATATCGGCAAAAAACAAAGTGCCCTGCAGGAAACAGAATCTACAAATTATGTTATCGGTGTCATGTCTGATTCAGTAACATACGATGATCTACCAGATCTATAAAGGAAAATAAAAATGAAAGTTATTGTATGGAGCAAATACAATTGTCCCCACTGTGATCAAGCTAAAACATTGTTAGGTCAGCGTGATATTAAATTTGAAGAACGTAAAATTGGTGACGGATATACTCGAGAAGAATTGTTAGAAGAGATTCCGTCTGCTCGGTCAGTGCCGCAGATCGTTATCGACGATCTAGTAATTGGGGGCTTTACTGAATTGAAGGCATACCTAAATGGCTAATGGGTTTGACGAAATTAAAGAAGCTCTGGCCAATATTAAATCGGAAGACTTTAAATGGAAAGACGAGTCAGATAACACGGGCATTATTGCACAGGAGACTGGCGATGTATTAAACGATACTATTACCCTTGATTCGTCGTTATGGAGCTCAAGCTCCTTTAAAATATCCACTATAGGTAGTGGAGGATCATATCTATATAATGGAATGAATGGGACCACTTGGTCTACTGCTCCTAGCGTAACATCATCATCTAATCCTTCATCATTGAGTGTTAAGGGCGATGCAGATTTTGAGGGTGATGTTAAAATCAAAGGTGTTAGTATTGCTAAGACACTTGAAGATATACAGGGTCGCCTTGCTATCCTAGTACCAGATCCTGCAAAGTTAGAACACTTTGAGGCACTGAAGAAAGCCTATAACCATTATAAAATGTTAGAGTCACTATGCGAGTTGCCGTCGAAAGACCAAAAAGAATCTTAATTATGGGTTTACCTGGTGCAGGTAAAACTTATCTAGCACAGCATATTTTAGACCACCTACAGGCAGATAAAAAACGTGTAGGTTGGTTAAATGCTGATGATGTTCGAGAAAAATTTAATGATTGGGATTTTAGCATCGATGGCCGTATTCGTCAAAGTCTGCGTATGCGAGATCTAGCAGATGCAATGACAGACATGGATTATGTCATTTGTGATTTTGTTGCACCTCTAGTAGAGATGCGAAAAAACTTTGATGCTGATTGGACTGTATGGGTTGATACTATACAGGAAGGTAGATATTCTGATACAAACGTTATGTTTGTTAAACCCGATATATATGATTTTCATATTACAGAACAGCACGGGGAAAAATGGGGCGAGTTCGTTGCCGCACATATACTAGACAGTCGTCTAAAAAATTTAAAGGAATAAAATGTTAATAAACGTAAGTAAGAATTTCTCCGTAGGAGATGTAGTAAGCATCAAACTAATCAATGGTGATGAAATTATTGCTAGATTTGAAAAGGAAGATACTGAGACTATTACAATTAGTCGTCCACTAGCATTGACTATGAATGGTCAAGGCCTTGGAATGATTCCTTGGGTTTTTCTGGGCAAAGATGGTTCTATTACTATTAGTAAAGCCAACACATTTTTTGTTGTAGAAAGCAAAGGCGAAGCTGCTACACAGTATATTGAAGGTACTACTGGTATTGCCCTTCGTTAAATACAGTACTAGGAGAAAAGTATGGCAGGATATATTCCGGGAAATAATAAACTATCAGACGTTTATCAAAGTTCTAATGTCTTTGTAAATAACGTACCGGTAGTGACCTACGGAGCTCCTGGCGCTAGCGGATCATTTGGCAGCATCAGCGTCAGTGTATCAGTTAGTTTAGATCCAGCAGTTGAAGAAGCAGCAGCGGCTCAGGTCAATACCTACGTTGCTGCACAGAATGGACAACCTAATCAATATTATCAAGCTGCGGCAGCTGCTGATGGTGTCAAAGGCAACTATGCAGGAACAGTTGATGATGGAGCAGTGGCTTCCACAGCAACATCTACGATTGCCACTGATGCCAGCTTCAGTGATATATCAGCATTTCTAACACAATGCCTAAACGAAGCTGCCCAAGGTAAGTGGCGTGAGACAGGACAGGGTGGTAAACCTAGCAACCCCACCATTACTGGAATTTGGCAGAACTTGGGATATAAGAATAATAGTCCTTGGAATACTGACCAAACAGCTTGGTGCATGGGATTTGTAAATTATGCACTAAAAAGCTCGGGCTATAGATATTTCCAAACTGCTAGTGCAGCCGCTATTACTACTAACCCAGAAAAGTGGGGTGCTGTGCAAGTTCCAAAAGATCAAGCAAAGCCCGGCGACATTGCATTTTGGAGCTATCGACATGTTAACTTTGTATATACTGCACAAGATGGAAAGTATACTTTTGTTGGTGGAAACCAAACTCCGAGCGGTGGCAAGAACAATCCAGACGATGGGGATATAACCAAATCTTATCCAGGCGGAACACCTGCAAGCAATGCAAATTGGGTAAGTTGCTGGCGTCCAACTAAGTCATAATGGTTGACACGCTGGTAAAATCATAGTATAATAATAACAAGAGGAAGCAGTAATGCAACAGGGAAAAGTAAAATGGTTCAATAATTCTAAAGGTTTTGGATTTATTGTATCAGATGCAGGTGGAGAGGATATCTTTGCCCATTTTAGCCAAATCCAAATGGAAGGCTATAAAACTTTAAAACCGGACCAGTTGGTCCAATTTGAAGTAGTAGAAGGTAAAAACGGTAAACAGGCTCAAAACATTCAACCAGTTCAGAAAGTTTAAAATGTATACATATGAAATTTGGATTCGTCTTAACCAATATCAAACTGCCCACGTGCGTTTGCAAGCAGATGACGACCTTCGAGCCAAAATGATTGCCGAAGCCCAATACGGTGCAGGTAATGTCCTTAACTACACTCGGGTAAGTTAAATAATATATGTCCCGTGGGGGTAAACCTGCGTAGCAAGTTGCCAAGGTGAGAGACCTTGTAAGTTAGGCGGAGACTCCACAAGCCCCAGGGATTCCGTCATTTTTTGGAGACAATTATGAAACGAGTTCTAGCAGTTTTAGTATTAACATTGGTCACCTTGCCCGCAATGGCACAATGGCATCATCATGGATACGGTGGTTATCGTGGTGGCTATTATGGAGGTGGTGGCTGGGGCTGGGTAGCACCTGCTATTATCGGCGGTGCTGTAGTGTATGCTGCAACTAGACCGGATCCAGTGATTGTACAGCAACCACCTATTATTGTACAGCAACCGCAGATTCCACAGGCTGGCCAGGTTATCCAATGCCCACAAGGTACTATGCCGTTTGAGCAACATGGTTGGGTTAGGAACCAGTACGGACAGTATGTACAAACTACCTACGTAGAGTGTAAGTAAGATGGTTAATTTATTATTATTAGTAATAGTATTTGGTTTAATCGTAATGTGGGCACGAGCAGTTGCTACATACGATTGGACAAAGTTTGAGGAAGATTCTAAGGGTGACGATTTTTTGAAACCCCATGATGATGTATGATGGTATGAAGTAGATTGAAACGGATTCAAGACCCGGGGGCAGTGCCCGGCATCTCCACCTAAGTGTATAATGTATATTTAGGTGGGGATGACACAGGATCGATTGGGTCAAGAGTAATGAAATGGACTGTCCGGCAATGTAGAAGCCGTTAGGATTGGAGGCATGATCTGAAGCAAGCTAGTCTTGACAGTAGGATTTTCCGGTCGAAGAAGCAAAAAACCTAAATGCAAACGATGCATACTTTGGAGAAGACCGCCTAGCAGCGTGATCTCCACGAGGTAGTTATACCTTGTAATCAAAAATAGCAAAAAATGGCTATATTTTATAGCCATTTTTCTTGACACACTCATTAAAAGAGTAAATAATAGCTTATGATCATTTAAGATCATTCTTTAAAGGAAATTTCATATATGAAGAAAATCGCAATCGCAACAGCCATCGCTCTAGCAGCTGGCCTAGCTTCTGCCGCTGATTACGTATCTGTTGATGTTGATGCAGTCACAGGTCTTAAGGGCGGAAAAGACAGCACAGCACAATATGTTCGTGCAGGTAAGAGCTTCGGTGACTATCAATTGGGTTTACAGTCTCGCACTGCTAACTTCAAAACTGGTGGTTTGGTAAACAGCACAGAAGTAACTGCCGCTAACAACAAAGTTGCATTTGCTGGTGTTACTCCATTCGTTGGCATTGGACATGACAATGGCTTCAACGGTGTCAAGGGTTCTCCTTACACATACGGACTTGTTGGCGCTACTGCTGGCTTGCCAGTCGGCCCTGGCTTTGCACTAGCTGGTGTTAAGACTCGTGTAGGCAGTGATGAAGGCACCCGTACTAAACAAACAGTTGCATTTGCTACTTACAGCATTCCTGTTGCTAAGAACGTTTCAATTAACTTGAACGCAAGCAAGAGCTATCAAGACATCCGTGAAAACGCATTGGGCTTAGGTCTATCGGTTAATTTCTAATATTTTAGAAAACTAATTAAACCCGCTTCGGCGGGTTTTCTTTTGGTAAAAATTCCGGTTGCACTGATACTGGATTTACCGTATAATATTAATATAGACATACACATTAGGAGATTCTATGAACGCTGAAAACACATTGATCAAAGTTAAACAACATTGCCTAGCCGATAGTGGTGATGAGCAGATTTGGACCAACAAAGGCACCACCTATCATTGGAATCGCGGCAAGGATACTGCAAGTGGTTTAATCAATGGTGTAGTACGAAAGTTAGCTGGCATTGATGCTAATGGTGCAAAGATTTGGGTAGTAGCTGGAAGTATTAAGATTGCACCAAATGGTGTGATCCAACGCTGGACAGGTTTGCCACGCAAGATTCAGTTGACATTTGAGCCACATTCATCTAATACAACTAACCCTATTGACTTTCCTCAACTAGAAACTGTTTAATATGACAATGCATCTCGAAGGACCTTGGCTTAGTACTGTTGGTAAGAAACGTGGCAAGATCAAGTTTCGTAATGCTGAAGAGGCAAAGAAGGCCCGCGAACTCGATGAGTCGTGGAAACAGCTACAGAAGAAATGGGTTGTAGAAGCCGAAGACAAGAAACGCAAGCGAGCCATGTCAGCTGAACCGTTGGTCTATACATTGTCAGGCCGTGAGACTACTCGTATGCCCAGCCGAGGCGATGGAACAGGTGTTGCTTCTCTTAAACCTGTACAAATGTATACGGGTGAGGAAATGTTGGGGATTGGCCAATTACACAAGAGTAATGCCATACCAATTTTTCGACAACAAGACGCAGAAGATCTATCTAAGATGCGCCGATAAATATTCTTATGAAACCAACATTAAATGAAAAGTTCCTTGCATACCTAGCACTGTTCAGCGGACTGTTCCTATCATTGGTCGCAGAGTACTACAGTATTCTCGGCCTTACCGCCATTTTCTCTGCCGCAGTTATCCCTGTGATCATCATGGGTATTGCACTCGGCCTAGGTAAAGTCACTGCTACACTATGGCTCAAACAAAATTGGAGTATTGCTCCATGGACCATGCGTGGCTATCTATTTGCCGCTATCATAGTTCTTATGATGGTTACCAGTATGGGTATCTTTGGCTTCTTGAGCAAAGCACACAGTGACCAAAGCCTAGTCAGTGGTGATGTACAGGCTAAAATCAGTGTGTATGATGAAAAAATTAAAACAGCAAAGGACAATATAGATGCAAACCGTAAGGCGCTTAAACAGCTCGATGAGGCTGTGGATCAAGTCATGGGTCGCAGTAACGACGAAAAGGGTGCCGAAAAGTCGGTTGCTATTCGGAGGTCCCAACAGAAAGAGCGTACTCGCTTACAAGAGGAAATCGCCGCCTACCAGAAAACAGTTAGTAGCCTTAATGAAGAGCGTGCGCCAATCGCGGCGGAAGTCCGTAAAGTAGAAGCCGAAGTAGGACCAATCAAATACATAGCAGCCTTTGTCTATGGTGAGACCAATGAAGGCATATTAGAGAAGGCAGTGACCTGGGTTATCATTACACTGATTGTAGTGTTCGATCCTATGGCTGTTATCCTATTGTTGTCTAGTCAAATCAGTTTCCAAAACTTCCGAGAGCGTGAAAAAGAAGATAAGTTTGCAGAATGGACTGAAGATGACTTTGACCAGATTGCAGAAGATAATTTATCGCTGTATGAATTTGAGGAGGGTAACAGCCCACTAGGGCCGGTTGTTGATGTAGTCTCCCCGGAACCCACTGTCACACAATCTAATCCACACCCTATAGGTTGGATGTTTAATGAAATACCTGTGCCATATCCTAGCACAGAATCAGAAGTTGAAGAAGTTATAGAAGCGTTAACTTCTGTAAAAGAACAATCTATTTTAGAACAACATCCCTATCTAACTAAGAAGTTTGAACACTTTGAAAATCTCAAGCCTTTAGTAATGCAAATTGAAAAGTTTGACGAGCCAGTTATTAACGACACTTATCTAGATGAGCCGCTGTTCGTTCAGAATGAAGAACAACGTGAAAGTGATCTTTGGTCATCAACGATTGAGTCAATCACCAAAGAGGAATACCAAGAAGCTGCTGCTATTAATTTAGATCCTCATAATGATGCACCTCATCCAGAAATTGCTGAATATATTGATCTCGTAAAATCTAAAAGAATGGCATTAAAAGATGTGCCCGAAGAATACCTATTGGCCGTTAAGGCAAGGATGTAATGGATAATAGAATAACACTGATCACGCCACCTGATATTTTTGAGAATGAATCTTACAGTATCCTTTTTATACATCTTAGTGAAAAAGACCAGACTACTGTAAGTAAATGGCTAGCCGACGCTAACCTTACTGAACACATTAATATATATTTTTATGATCATGATATAGACATCAGCTGGCTTTTTTATGCAATGGCTAGATGTGAATATAAGTACATAGACTTAAACGGTCTTAACTATGCAACTACTGCTCTAAGCGGGTATATCGTAGGCAAGAAAAATACCTGTTATAGATGCAGTGATGAAAATGCTTCGGCAGTTTATCACTATATCAATCAAAACAGGATAACTACTGTTGAACAATTTTTAGAAAGAGCATTACATGACAAAATCGGACGTTAAACATAAGTGCGATTTTTGCGACAAGAGCAAAGAAGAAGTTGAAAAGCTCATTGTAGGCGACCATGCCTCAATTTGTAATGATTGTATTGAGCTATGTATTGATATACTTAACGATGAAAAAGTAAAAACTTTTCCCAATATCAATAAACTTTTAAATCCTGTATTAATCAAAGATTTCTTAGACGAGTATGTCATAGGTCAAGACGATGCTAAGATTAGTCTAAGTGTAGCAGTTAGCCAACATTTTAAACGTGTCAATAATCCCAATAAAGATATTGAATTAGAAAAGACCAATGTATTGTTGCTGGGGCCTACGGGCTGTGGCAAAACAATGATGGCACGTAAGATTGCACAGTATCTAGACTTGCCATTTGCCATATGTGATGCTACTGGTATTACAGAAGCAGGGTATGTAGGTGATGACGTTGAAAGTATTCTTACACGATTGATCAATGAAGCTGACGGCGATATTGAAAAGGCAACTCGCGGAATTGTATATATTGACGAGATCGACAAGATCAGTCGCAAGGGAGAGAGCGCCAGCATTACACGTGATGTCAGTGGAGAAGGTGTGCAACAAGCACTGCTGAAAATGATTGAAGGTAGTATCATGCGTATCCCCAGCACGGGCAAACGCAAACATCCTGGTACAGACATGCAAGAAATTGATACACGCAGTATATTGTTTATATGTGGGGGGGCCTTTGTAGGCATTGAAAAAATTATCAAACAACGTACAGGTGCTAGAAGTGTAGGCTTTCATGCTAACGTGGAAAACTTGGACAAGGATGATAATGTTTATAAAGATGTGACTACTAAGGACTTGATTAAGTTTGGACTCATTCCTGAGTTCGTGGGACGTTTTGGACTTATTACACACGTTGATGAGCTAGACGAGACACAATTGGTTAATATTTTAAAAGAAACTAAGAATAGTCCGATCAAACAATATCAGTATATGTTTGAGCTAGACGGAATTAAATTACAATTTGACAATACTGCCCTACTGGAAATTGCACACAGAGCCAAAGAACTCAAAACCAATGCTCGTGGGTTGAAAAATATTATTGAAAAAGTATTGTTGCCTTATCAATTTGATGCTGTAAATCTTGTAGAGCGAGGTTTAACAGGAATTCGGATAACTAAAGATACTATCGATGGCATACCAGCCATAATGATTTTTGATAAAAAGAAAAATGAGCAAAAACAATAAACCCTTAATGGGCAATAAGGTTATCGTTGGCGACATGCCCTTAAACGTAGCACTTAGAAAATTTAAACAGAAAGTGGATGACTCTGGCATTTTGGAAACAGTTAGAGCTAACATGTTCTACGAAAAACCAACCACTACCAAAAAGCGTAAAAAAGGCGCTGCTCGTGCCCGTTGGCTTAAAAAGATCAACGATCAATCGTTGCCCAAGAAAAACTATTGACAAACTCCTATTTTCCTGCTATAATTAAAGCATGGAAAATACAAAACCCAAAATTACTTTTGCCCCTGGTTGCTTTGATACATTTGAAGGAACACAGGACGAACTCGACGAGTTGATTGCTGATATTACAAAACAGATCGAATCTGGAGAGATTGAACCCATTCCTATCGATATCGACGAATTGATGGAAGAAGATCCAATATATGCAGAAAAGATTTTGCGTAGTCTACGAGAAGATGCAACTGCAACTAGGGTCTTGCAATAATGGCAAAACATTTAATGATTGATATGGAGACCATGGCAGTCTCTCCAAACGCTGTAGTCCTATCATTGGGAGCAGTACATTTTAATCCTTGGGGAAATGGATATGGTGAAAAGATCTATTTTAAAATTGATCTCGATGACCAAGACAAGCTAGGTCGCGAAATTGATCCTAACACACTTGAATGGTGGAGTCGGCAGGATCCTGCTATTATGGAAGAAGCATTCAGTGAAGAAGGACGTATTCCTTTAGCGGATGCTATGAATCAGTTCCATAAGTTTGCTTGGGGATGTGATGCATTTTGGAGTCACGGTGCTACATTCGATTTGGTTATTATCGAAAACATCTATCGTCAGTTGGGCAAGGGTTTACCGTGGCAATACTGGCAACTGCGAGATACTCGAACACTGTTTGATTTGGGATACGATCCAGACATGCCTAAAGGTGGTCTTCACGATGCCCTACAGGATGCTATCCGACAATCAGTCGGTGTCCAAAATATCTATGCTAAAATGAAAATTCGTCCAAAGTAAGTTGACAGGATCTAAGAATCCTGTTATAATTAATATAGGTTGAAATAGAAGTAAACCGAAACATAGTTTATTAACCGCTGAAATCTTAAGTAAGCATAAAGGAAATATAATGAAAACTCACACAACTAAGGTTAAGCCTTATAACAAAAAAGAATCAATTAATGCATTTGTAAAATCTTACAAAGTGCCGTTTGAAATGAAGGATGATGCAGTTGATCTCCGTGAGATGGCTAAAAATTATCCAAATGATATCATTCCCTTGGAAGATATCCAAAAAGCAATCACTACCGTTATCGGACCACGATACAATATTCTTAAGACTCCATATGATCCTAGCGGCGGAGCAACTATTCATTATCCCAACCCAGCTACAAGTCCAAGATTTGGTTATGTCGACTGGGAGGACCTTTACCTCTGGCCTATTTTTCAGCGTGACGTTGCTCCTAATCATGTAGAAAAAATTTACAAAGATTTTGATCATACTGCTGTAATTGTACCGTGTGCTATTAAACTTACACTAAAAAACGGAAAGACTATTTACTGTATCTGGGACGGACATCATACTACACAGGTTTGTCGCTTAGAAGGATATTCTAAGTTTCCAGTATGGTATATTGACATTGACCATATTTCTAACGAAACATTAGAAGAAGCAGGATTTGGAATTACTGACGACGAGCGTATCAAGTATGGTGCATTTATTGCAGGTACTAACATGCGTCGAATTAACGGTAAGAACAAGCGTCCGTTAAGCGCATATGATGATTTCTTGATCGGTGTTGAAACCAAAGACAAACAGTATGTTAGCATGATGAATATTTTGACTAAACACACCTGTGTTCCAAAACGTCATGCTACAATGGCAGGTGCATTTACACAAATTAAGTCTGGCATCGAATGTTACGAACTTGCTGACGACAACGGTACTAAAGGTACATTCTGGGATCGTGCTCTAAAGTTTCACCGAACTAACTGGCCCGCAGCACCCCTGACATTAGAAGTATTTCGACCAATGAGTTATCTGTATCATCGTTCGGCATTAGAAGGGTTTAACCTCACTCCTGCGTTTGATAAAGAACTAGCCTCTATGTTGATTAACAAATGGGGCGATGCAGACAGCATACAAGAAGGTATCAAGGAAAGCTATTGGAAAGCCTATACCTCTACTAAAGTTAAAGGTGACATTCCTGAGCATGACAAAGACCGTGTTCTTAATGGATTGATCAATTTCTATACACAAAGTGGCGGCAAGACATTATTGCCTAGTCCAACATGCCAGTGGAAGGTTTAATATGTTAATTGATATTTCTAAAGTTTCGACACATACTATTGATCTTTGTAATTTTTTGAAACCGTATGATATTGTAAAATACATGAAGAAGAATAATATTATTTCTTATGTATATGCTTTTATCTACCATAAAACTATTATGAAGTACGGCGTTCATTACGATCTTGCAAAAGGTGTACATGGTGAGAGGATATATAGACAATCTTTCCATATTCCTGGCTGGCCAAGGCAAGCTAGCCCAAACAGCGCAGGAAATGACATGTTAGATGTCCTTGTTCATTTTCCAGGAATTAATAAAAATTCAGTGTCTATCCAAATTTGGGACATGTCACTTTATCCAAGGGCATCGTCAATTAACACTAAGTTCGAAGTTAATCAGTTAGAGAGACAGTTAATTAAAAGTCACATTGAATTAGTGGGATACAAACCAGTAGGTAATATTAAAGACGAAAGTCATATGGATTTTAAATCCATAGTAACAGACCAACAATTTGGTAGCTTGTTCGATCATGAATAATCAAAAACTATTTTATATCTTCAAAGATCCGATGGGGGCTATTGATAGCAAGATCGGTATCACTGGTCATCCTGCTGTACGACTAGGTGTTTATCAAAATAGCTATAGCCGAAAGAGCCACGTGGCATGTTTTGATGTAGTATACATTGGGCCAGCTCGAGCAATTGCTAGTTTAGAAAAAGCAGTAAAGCAACAGTTTGATTGGAATATTGAGCGCGACGGCCGAGGAACAAGCGAATGGATTAATCAAACATATACAACTATTGAAGCACAAATTGATACATTGATTGACGGATACAAGTTTAAGATACAAAAAGTGCCTAAAAAATATTTGCCATTGACTGTAGATAATCTGGAACAATTCCTTATTGAAATTGTTAACGACCCTAAATCCTAAACTAGGGTAATTTAAACATACTAGTTCTTGACAGCTATACAGTTTTCCTATATAATTAACACATGTTCAAAAACAAGGATTTATCTTAATGAAAGTTTCTAAACTTATTTCTGCAATTATGATTGCAGGAGTTATGCTCACCGGTGACACCGATGCTAAACCCGGCGGAGGTGGAGGTGGCCGCTCCAGCGGCAGTTTTAGCAGTGGCTCAAGCATGAGCAAAGGCAGCTTCAGTGCTCCTGCTCCAGCAGCACCATCCGTCCAAAAAGGCAGCTTCAGTGCTCCTCCAGCACCCGCACCCAGGCAAACAACTACCACTACATCAACTACTACAATGACACGCAGGACTGCTGGTGGCGGATATGCTGGTTCTCCCATGATGTACGGTGGTATGGGCATGGGCTTTGGTTATAGCAACGGACTGTTGACTGGTTTGATTATCGGCAATATGCTTCACCCACATAATACTGTGGTATATTCAGGTGGTGGCTATAACGGTAATGCCCTGCTTTATCCAGATGGTCGAGTTGTTAATCAACAAGGTTACCAAGTTGGTGTTTACCAAAACGGACAGTTTACTCCGGTTAACGGTGGAATGGTTGCACAACCTGCTCCTGCAGATGCTGTTCAATATCAGAATTCGCCAATGCAACCTGTAGTGCTTGAAAAAGCAGGACCGAGCAATTGGGAAATTGCAGGTATGATTGTACTTGGTATTGCATGTGTTTTGTTGTTCTTGTTTATTATTGGAGTTCTTTAAATGACTTTTCTTATTGTAACATTTTTTATTTTGCTAATCGTAGCTCTTGTAGTAGCCGCTAACCGTAGGAGTGGACCTGTGATTTATGATGATTATAACGACGAAGAAGTAACACACACAACTGTTACTACAACTACAACTACTACCGACCCATCACCTGCGGCAATTGCCACAGTTGGGACTATCTACGCTTTCCAGGAAGCGGGCAGTACACAATGGTATGTAAATGATCCAGTGGATAAGGAAAAGACTGCTGTAAATGCCAACGACGACTACTACCGCGATGCTGGTGGTAGCGTTTGGAATCTTCAATAATTGAAAGCATTTAATGTTTAATTGGTTCCGTAAATATAACACACCAGAGATTACCCCTGTGCCCGAAGTAAAACCCATCCCCCCAATCTCTTTGCCCACTCCGCAATTAAAAGATCACTACAGAGTGGGTTATGATCCAGAGTCCGAATCAACTACACTAACCTTGCATAGTGATTACACCAGCATGACTTTAACACTTGCTCCTGAAGAAGTGTTGCGACTTATTCGTTTGTTAGGTGCATCGTTGGATGATGAGTTTTTAAGTGGTGATCAAGATGATCGTCATGACGATCATGACGACGAGGACTAACGTGATCTATCTTAATCTCAATATTCGCAATCCTCGTTGGTGGGATCGATTTGAAAGCATTTGGTGTAAATCTGGTAAGACCGTTTGGAAGAATAAGTTCTGGGAAGTTCAGTTTATGAAAACCCCAGAACTGTTTCGAATTGAGTTTAATTGGACTGTACAGCAGGATCATGCAGGTGTTCGTCTTGAGCTAGGACTAGTTGGTTATCAATTGGATATAAGTTTTTCTGACAACCGTCATTGGGATTACAAAAACAACCGTTGGGTAATTTATGGGCAATCAGACTGATTACTTCAACAAGACCAAATACTGGCCATCTTATTTCTTAGGTGACCGAGTATTTGGCAAATGGAATAAAATCCCATTCATTGGTACAGTGGGCAATGATACTGTAATCAATGAGATCGAAGGACCTCGTATTACTATACATTTAGATTTGCCAATCAAATTTAAAGATGTTATAAACAATATCATTATAGTCAAACATAAAGATATAAAGAAATTAAAGGAAATGTAATGTCGGAATGCCTAATTATCGGAGATAGTATTGCTGTTGGTACTAAAATGTTCCGTCCAGAGTGTGCAGCTTATGCACAGGGCGGTATTACATCACACGGGTGGAACATGAAGTTTGGCAACAAAGATTTGACTGCTAAAACTGTTATCATTAGTTTAGGTACTAACGATTGGGAAAAGGCCGACACCTATGGTATGCTAATGAACATTCGAACAAAAATTAAGGGCGATACTAAAGTGTTTTGGATTGAGCCAAATCGTGAAAGCAAGTTTGAGGCAGTACAGCATGTCCGCAATGTTGCACAACAATTTGGAGATACAGTTATTGTAACAACACGCTGGCAAGCAGATAAAATTCATCCAAGTTGGGCAGGATATAAAAGTATCGCTGAAGCAAGCAAATAAATAAGGTATGGATGATAAAAAAGTAAAAGATTTGGAAATGAAAGTTCAACGACTGATCGAGCAGGTGTCTGCACTCAATCAGCAGGTTGCACTACTAAAGCGTGAGAACAACCGTTCTAAGTCCAACATTACCCAAATTGCCAATCATATCAATCGCAAGTAATTTGGCTAAAAAAGCCTGTTTTAACACCAAAAAAGTGTTGACAAGATAATTAAATTACTATATAATAATAACATAGACAGTAAGTTATAAGGTTAGGTTCAGCAATTCATAATACTATGAATTTCCTATATCTATGTCAATAGCTGGAGCCTGTATGGGCTTTGAAGGTTACGGACATATATGGATATAAGATAGAGGCTTTTCGATATTTGCCTCGATAAAAAACAAAAGTAGACAACTAACCTGTTAAATCCTAGGATGGATTCAGCAACTTAAAACTAAACTACAGCTAATGCAGTAGACGGCGGCCCGTAAGGCAAGTGGCAACACTTTCTAGCAATAGACTCTAACGGAACTGATGACACAAGGGAAAGACTTTGTATGATGTTTGTACAGAAAAATACAAACTAGGCGACATGAATTGTATGCTAGGCTTGCGGAACTGAACCGATATACTGGGGAATAGGCAAGCAGAAAATAAAATACGGTTCCGACCATCCTGCTTGTATAGGTTATATACAGCATTTTAATAATTTTAAAACGTAACCTGAAGGAAAATAAAATGAACGCATTTGTAGAAGCGGTTAAGTCCGTTCCAGTAGTAGCTCGTACCGCTAACGGTATGAAGACTTTTGAATCTAGCAAGAGTGATCTTGTAGATTTGTTCTTTGCTATCGGTGCAAGCCGTGGTAAGGATTTGAGCACTCAGTTTGCTCGCGCACTAGCACAAGACGAAACTCTTGCTCTACGTCTTTTGATGTGGGCTCGTGACGTCCGTGGTGGTGCAGGCGAACGTGATGTTGTTCGCCTGATTCTTTTGAATCTTGAAAAGACCAACCCTAAGGCGTTGGCTCGTATTTTGCCACACCTGGCAGAATTCGGACGTTGGGATGACCTGTTGATCTTTACTTCTAAGGAAGTCAAGGCACAAGCATTCACTATGATTGGCGATGCTCTGCGTGAACGTAATGGTTTGGCTGCAAAGTGGATGCCACGTCAAGGTCCAATTGCCGTTGAAATCCGTAACTTCTTCGGAATGAGCCCAAAGTTCTACCGTAAGAGTTTGGTAACATTGAGCAAGACAGTTGAACAAAACATGTGTGCAAACACATGGGATGGAATCAACTACAGCCACGTACCATCGTTGGCTGCGGCTCGTTACCAAAAGGCTTTCAAGAAGCACGATCCAGTTGGATACGATGCCTACAAGGCAAAGCTAACAACTGGTGAAGCTAAGGTAAATGCCGCGGCAGTTTACCCATACGATGTCATTAAGGCTCACAAGTTTGGCGGTGACGCTACTGTTGTACAAGCACAATGGGATGCATTGCCAAACTACATCGGTGATGAATTGGTGTTGCCAATGTGTGACGTGTCGGGCTCTATGAGCACTACAGTTGGTGGTAACGCTAACTTGACATGTATGGACGTTTGCATCAGCTTGGGCCTGTACCTAGCTGACAAGAACACAGGTCCATTCAAGGACATGTTTTTGACTTTCTCTACCAAGAGCAAGATAGAAATCTTGAAGGGTGACCTGTTGAGCAAGTTGGCTCAACTACAACGTGCAGATTGGGACATGAGTACCAACCTACACGCGGCTTTTGACACTGTTCTTAACTTCGCGGTTAAGGGCAAGGTTGATGCAAAGGACATGCCAAAGTATGTTCTAATTATGAGTGACATGGAATTCAATCACTGTGCCGAGCACGATGATTCTGCAATGGAAATGATCGCTCGTAAGTATGAAGCCGCAGGATACACTGTTCCAAACATTGTATTCTGGAACTTGAATGCTCGTTCTGGCAACGTACCAGTCAAGCATGACAAGAAGGGTGTTGCATTGGTTTCTGGATTCAGTCCAGCTATCATGAAGAGCATCCTAGGTGCTGAATCATTAGATCCTGTATCAGTAATGATGCAGACTCTAAACAGCCCACGTTACGCTGTAATAGCGTAAGGTGCTTTAAAAGGACTCTTAGGGGTCCTTTTTTTTGACTCAAAACGGATAAACGGTATAAATAGTTTTCAAGGAGGATCTAGCCATGAAACAAAAGAAATTAGTTTCCAAATTGTACAAGGCTTGTTTCCGACACGATGAAGATGCAATTATGAAACTTCGCTTAGAAGAATTTCGTAAGATACTAAAGCACCGAGCCGAAGGCAAGCCATTTAGTGCAAAATGGATGGTAGTGCAGATTTAACACACAGTCAGGTTAGGGGCTACTTCGGTAGCCTTTTTCTTGGCCAATGTTGCTAATCTTTTTTCAACCATAGCACGAGCTTTTTCTGGTCCATATATTTCTTCTGCTGATTTACCTTTACGAGCGGCCCCAATCTTTAAGGCACCCTTCATACCGTTTAATTTAGATTTAGCGGCATGTTCTGGAGATTTCTTTTTTCACTTTAGAGAATCGGATCTCTGTTTTCTTAGTTCAGTAGCCTTTTCTAATCCGTAGATTTCTTCGTAGGTTCTGCCTTTTGAGTTAGCAACACTAGCGGCACATGCCTTCGCCATTATTTCTGGACGCTTCTTTCCATACATCCCGTTGAGTTTTCCTGGACGAGATTTTTTACGACGAGTTTCCTCGGAGTCATTACTAGTGCCCTCACCGCCATCTGTTCTATTATGTAGTATGCCTGTTGCTAAATCTTTTCGTCCGTACCACCGGATATATCTGCGTTCTAACGCAACTGCTCCAACTTCGGATAAACTTTGCTCCATAATGATTACACGGTCTAGATCCTTAGGAGTATGGACTCCTTTATTATTGACTCTGTGATTCATCCATGCTCTGTATTGTTGTCCCTTACCTATATAGTAAGGTGTGCCGTCTTTTCTCAAATAGGCATATACATAAAATCCATTTACTGTAATATTATTGTAACGGACTGCCTTATAAATACTCATGCTGACTGCTCCTCTAAGCGTTTAGGGTAGTTGGATATTTCCAGTATCGCGAACTACAACTTTATTTATGTCAAAATATCCAAAAAAATATAGAACAATAGCAATCAGTGATGTACATTTAGGTACTAGAGATTGCCAAGCAGATAAGTTAAATAACTTTCTGAAACATAACTCGTGTGATACACTGTATCTAGTAGGGGATATAATCGATGCTTGGCGAATACAACAAAACAAATGGCGTTGGAAACAGAGCCATACCAACGTGGTACGTAGGGTATTAGGTCATGCCAAGCGTGGAACTAGAGTTGTATATATAGCAGGTAATCATGATGAATTTTTAAGACCAATGATACCCTACGGGTTTAGTTTTGGTCTAGTGGAGATACACAATCAAATAGAACATATAGGTGCTGACGGCAAGCATTATCTAGTTACTCATGGCGATCTATTTGACGGAATTACAAGGCTAGCACCTTGGATAGCATTTTTAGGAGATCGAGCATATGACTTCATTCTTTCGCTCAATAGTAAATTCAATTGGGTACGTCATCGTTTTGGTTTTGGGTACTTTAGTCTTAGTCAATATCTTAAGCACAGAGTAAAGAAGGCCGTAGATTTTATGTTCAAGTTCGAACATAATCTTGCAGCTTACTGCAAGAAGCGTGGCTTTGATGGTGTCATTTGCGGACATATTCACAATCCGGAAATCAAGTTGATTGATAATATTTGGTATTTCAATGATGGAGATTTTGTAGAAAGCGTATCGGCCCTATGTGAAACACACGATGGTGATTGGATACTTATTCATCTTGAAGAAAACGAGTGGCGTCCGTTTCAAGTATTAGATCGCCGGACTGATCAAATACTAACAGGAGAACTTTGTATCCCTTGGTTTGAGCAGAAAGGATTTTCTGTTTTACGATACCAAGATCGCGACTTAAAGTAAATGGGCTTTTGATTTCTACTACTAAGTTGTCATCCGCCACGAAGAAATCACAATAGTATCTACGAGTTTTTCCTTGCCAGTTATACCATAGTTCCGGCATATTTTTTTTACGATATTGTATTTGATTTTCTTTATATAGAGTTTTCAAGTGATCAAA
>Ga0209188_1000183_pt1 | contig 70945 bp, 48 predicted proteins | sample C_130625_EF_Meta_FD_187307 | JGI IMG/M metagenome (GOLD analysis project Ga0209188, IMG submission 187307) | Freshwater microbial communities from Lake Croche, Canada to study carbon cycling - C_130625_EF_MetaG (SPAdes) (version 2) | ecosystem: Environmental > Aquatic > Freshwater > Lake...
TGTATCGTAACGCAGCAGTTCCCAAATTGTATGTTGAATCTGCTACTGGTATAATAGCTTGTGTTGTCGTTGTTCCTGATATTTGTAATGTTGTAGCAGGCGAAACCGTACCAATACCCAATCTTGCATTCGTATTGTCCCAAAATAATTGTGAGTTATTTTCAGATAATGTTCCACCACTACCCTGAAATATTACCGAACCTGTTGTAAATGGTGATGATACTGTTGATGCTGATATTGTTGTTGCGGATATTGTCGTAGCAGTTAATCCACCTTGAATTAAAGTATTACCACTAACTTGTAATTTTTGACCTGCGTCTGTTGTTGTGCCGATTAAGAAATTACCATTAGGCCTAACTTTTACGTTAGTTGTATAAGTAGTGGTAGTTGTATTATAACTTCTAATTAAAAAAGCACCATCGGTATTATCTCTGTGAAGATTTGGCATAATTACACCACTTTGCAAAGTTATTCCATTAATACTTCCAACAGATAATTCTGATATTGGCGAAGCCGTACCAACGCCAAATCTATTATTCACATTGTCCCAAAATAATTGTGAGTTACTTTGAGTTAATGTTCCACCACTACCCTGAAATATAACCGAACCTGTTGTAAATGGTGATGATATAGTTGATGCCGATATTGTTGACGCACTTAATGTACCTGTTACATTTAGATTTGCGTAAACATTGGAGTTTCCGCTGGTTATAAAACCATTTTTTATATTAAATTCGTTTGCCATAAGTAAATCTTTTCCCTATCCAAGATTATTATATAAATACATTATTAAACTACTCTTTGTAATCCTACCTCATTCAAAGCCCAATCAATTGCATAGTTATCATCGTTTGACCATCCTGAGTATGTTTGTTCGTCCATATATAGGTTACCTTCCAAAACTGTAACACCTTCATCTGTTAACACTTGCCAAAGGAATGGAACTGATGTTGGAAACATCGGGAATTTAAGAGAATCTAAATTAAATTGTGTACCTGTTCCTTTTGTTGGTACGATAACTGGTTGAATTTCTATATTCATAGTAATAATGTTTACTATAAATACTACGTAATTTGATATCTATCTTTAAAAGAACGATAGTTATTTAAAACTTCCACACTTGATAATTCTCTGTTATAGTATTGTATAACACCGACATTACCATTTGCCGGACCAATTCTATTTGTTATGTTGTTTGTTGAAAATACTGGAGATGGGGTAGCACTTTCTTTATATTCACCATTCCAAAATAGGTTAAAAGTGTTACCAGTGTTTTTAGTCATCGTTAAATTAAACCATTTGTTAGATAATATTGACTCGTAGTTTTCATATTTTCGCCAATTAGAGGGTTGTGTAAAAGAAAAAAAAGATTGTGTTGATATTGATGAAACTGCCGTTGAATAGAGTACTTGAGTGTTAAGTCTATAAGCTCCTAAAATACCTGTTCCAGATGAAAAAGTATTGTCTATTGAACCATCGGTATTTAATCGACAAACTTGGTTTACATTTGTACCATTAACTTGTGTTATATAACCACTACCAATTAAAATTTTTCCATCATTTTGTACTGTAATTGATGTGACAGTTGAAACTGTGGATGCGGTAAATGTTAAATCTTTAGTACCATTAGTATTTAATCTAACAATATACGCATTTGATAATCCGCTATATGCGCCAAAACTTCCACCAACCAGAATCTTTCTGTCCGATTGTAACGCAACACAAGTTACAGCGGCATTAAAACCAGACCCAATTGTGAATGTATTGTCAATTGTACCATCAGAATTTAATCTAATAATTCTATTGCTTGTTACACCACTATATGTCGTAAATGCTCCTCCAACAATTACTTTTCCATCGGATTGTAAAACTGTGCAGTTTCTTGAGATATTACCATTAAACCCAAATGTCGCACCTGATGTTTGAAAAGTTGGGTCAATACTCGCGTCTGAATTAAGTCTGACAATTCTATTAATGGAAACTCCTTTATAACTTGTAAATTGACCTAAAACAATTAGTTTACCATCAGGTTGTAATACCATATCTTGAACATCTTCGGTATTAACAAAACCTGTTGTAGTATTAAAACTTGTATCAATTGTCATTGCCGATAAATTAAGACGAGCTAATCTTTGTGCGGATATTCCTTGTATAGACGTGAACCAACCACCAATATAAATTTTATCGTTTGTGTTATCTATTATAAATTTAGATTGTGTTATGGTTGCATTTACTGTTGCAATTGTTTGTTGACGAGCACCTGTTGTTGAATTTACTCTTACAAGACTATCTAAATTATAACCGGCATATAATAAGTCACCTGAAGAATTAAACCCCATACAAGTTACATCTTGTGTTTGGTTAATTGATAAACCTAAATTAAATTCTGTTAATAACGTACCTGATGAATTTGTTTTTACAATGAATTGTCTTTCAGTCCCATTATATTCAACAATTCTTCCTCCTATAAAAATATTTGAATTTGAATCAACTAATATTTGATAAATGGTTACTGAATATGTGAATTCTAAAAGTAAACTCCCATCTGAAGTACCAACTGAATTCCGATTTAGTATCATTTGTTGTGTGACTTTACTTTTAGAAATATTAAATTTTCCAAAATAATTTACACTCCAAGTTGTTGCACTAAAATAGTTCGTTAGATTAATATAGTCATCAGTCGCATCAAAAAAGAAATTTCCAGCGTTAGATGAATTATATAATGTTCCATTTGCTAAAGTACCAATATTTGAGGAAATACTTGCGTCATAAATTGTACTACCTGTTGGTGTGTAAAATTTTGGGTTAGCTGGGTCTAATAAAAGAGACAAACCATTTGTAGTAATATTTCTTATATTCTGTACTGTACTCATATAATCGGGTCAGGAGATGTCCATTCAGGAGTTTGTAAAATATCTAATATTTCTTCATAGGTATACGGGCCTTCCTTTGTTGTCAAGGAGTCCACACTTGATGGAACGACATCACCTTCCCATTTAACAAATGTCTTTGTTTCATCAACCGACTTTCTAACGGTATCTATTGATGTTTCTAAAACTTGTGTAAAATCAATAAGTGGTAACTCACTTGTACCAAATATCATAAATTGTCTTTGTCCGTAATCTTGTAATTGTGTTTCCATATGTTATAAATATTATAAACCGTATCTACCTTTTAACGCATTGTAGTTTTGTAGAACTTCTTGGTCAGTTAATACTTTATTATACGCCCTACATACACTCACATTACCATAAAACCCTCTATTAGCCGGGTCATTAATGTCAGTTCCAAAACCTCCAATACTTGTGGAAAAAGTATTACTCCCACTATATGAAATTGAATATTGTTCTAAAAATGATGAATTAATATATAATTTCGCTTGCGTTGAGTTAATTGTTAAAACAACGTGATTCCATCTATTGTTAAAATATGTTGTGGTAGTTGTGTTTTGATATGATACCTCTCCGCTATTAACTCTTGAATGCATTTGTCCAGTTATTGATAACCGTAAACCAAGACCATAATTGGCGTAAAAAATACCTTGTATTCTACCATTACTTCCAAAAGAATTAAACCACGACTCTATTGAGAGCTCTGCTGAAGGTTGTATATTATTCTGATTTATTATTACATAATCATCCGTACCATCAAATGTAATTGAACCTCCATTATTTAGACTAAAGGTTGGTCCATTTATTAAAGTACCGATAACATTAGTACCTGTTATCTCTCTAATAACTGTACCACTTCCAGGATAAGAATCTCGTTTAGCAGCATCTAAATCAAAGATTAAACCATCTTTTACAATTCCTCCGTAATATGATATTCTTCCTGCCATTGTTAATCAATTACTTTTTCCCAAATAAAACCACCACTTGATTTTAATTTTTTATTTAGACACATTGATATGTTTGGTATTTTAACACCACTATCTAATGATGCCATTTTTAAAGATTCATAAACGCATAAAATCATTTTTGTTTTTTTATCTATTTTCGCAACCTTTATTTTATTTGGTTTATTTTTACACATATTAATCCTAATATGTTCTGGTAGTTTTTTACCAATTCTATTTTCACTCATTTTTTTCTTGGTTTCATCTGACATTTTAAACCCTTTCTTTTTATTGCTAATTTTTTCTTTAGTTTCTTGACTTAGTTTTTTATTCAAATTTACTTTTCGTAATATTTCTTTATGTTCCTCAGTAAGTTTAGAACCATACCTATTATTAAGATTCCCTATTCTTTGTTTTCCTAAATCACTTAATTTTTTTCTAATTTCTTCAGAAGGATTACGAATACCATCACCTCCATCTGTTAAATTGTACCCAATTTTACTATGAGTATTTAATTCTTTAATCCAATAAATTTCTCGTTCACATATATTTTCTTTTGTTAAATTTTCTTCAAGTATTTCTTTTGTAAAATTTTTTTTTCCGTATTTTTTTATTGCCAATTTTATTTGATTCCCAGAACCAAAATAATATTTTGATTTGTCTGGTCGTTCTTCACATTTACCGACATATTTTTTATTATTTATTTTATTTGTTATTAAATAGATATACATATTAATAAATATCACACGATACCAAATCTTGATTTAGTGGCATTATAGTTTTGCAGGATTTCTGATGCCGTTAAATTTCTATTATATATTTTAGCAGAATATACAATTCCGTTCCATTGTGTTCCTGTACCTGTTGTACCTGGTCCTCTAGTACCTATTTTAAAATATTGTGATGTTCCAGTGTATGTTTGTGTAACACTTATTCTAAAAACTCCATTAACATACCAAGATTGACTTGTACCTGATTTAGATAATGTATAAACTTTAATGTCTGTGGTACCTATGGGTGTCAAGGTTGCAAGTAATGGTGTTGCGAAATTTGTATTATCACCATTAAATGATGTTAATCCATCTCCCCATATTTCAAAATCTAACAGTTGATACCCCTGGGAAGTACCGGAAGCAAAACACCATAATGTCTGCCTATTATTAATATCAGTAGTCATTGTGGATGATTTACCAATAACCTCAATAGTATAATTTGTTGAAGTATCTAAAATAAAAGGAACATATATAAAGTCATTAGTACCGTCAAGTACAATACTACCAGCACTTGTTCCACTATAAACAGGCCCATTAACTAATGTTCCTGTATTCCCACCACGTGAGATATCATTCCAAGTAGTACTTCCACTTACATAACTTTTAGTATTTGCAGCATCCAAATACAACACTAATCCGTCCGTAACTATTTTGGGTGAATATTGAAACGCCATTTTATAATCCTCTTAATATTGATTCCACAATCCAAGTACCTGTTGATGCGGATGCTCGTAAAACGGCACTTGACCCTGACATCACATAACCAAATGTCACTGGAGTTGTAACCCCTATATCATTAGTTGATGTTTCAGTAAAGTTAACTGTACTACCACTCCATATTGCCATCATATTTCCAGCTCTCAATCCTGTAGACCCACTAACATAATAATCAACAAATGAAGACGTGTATGCACTTGTTGGAAATGAATAAATTGTTGTACCTGTTGACGCAGTAATTGATGTTACACGTTTTGTAGTATAAAGTGATGGAGCCTGATAGTCACCAATAATTGTTGTACTATCAGAAAACACTTCTAATATTGGTAGACCTGAAATGTCACTTACAGAGAATAACGAACCTGTTAAACTATCTGTAACACTAAACAACTCACCTTGTGAACCTTGTACTGAAAACACAGGTGCTGATGTACTATTACCTGAACTAATTACAGTTAAACTTGTTCCTGTTGTTGCAGATAATCTTGTGGCTCCACGAACATCTAATTTATAAGTTCCTGTATTTGCAGTTGTGCCAATAAGTGTATTACCACTTACAGTGTTTAACATTACATTCCCAATAGTTGTTTCTATCGCTCTAAAATCTGTCGCTGCCGATATCGTTGGATTAACATAAATTCCTCTTGTAACTCCACTCGAGCCACCTGTTTGGTTTATTGTAGGAGTTACTTTTAGAGCGTTAAAAGAAGGTGTTCCACTTGCTGATGTTGGAGCGTACGTACCTAAAAAGTTTGCAAATCCTTGCTCATTATTAGGGCTATTTAAAGTATTATAACTTTGAGCATCTATAATATATCCGCTACCACCTGCTATGTTTGAACGTAGATTTAGAGTATTACCTAAACTGATTAAAGCAAATCCAGAACTTTGGTAAAAATGATTCTGCACCCTCGCCGTTCCACTAACATCTAATCCATATGAGGGACTACTTGTTAAAATACCTAAACGATTATTTGTATTGTCCCAAAAGAAATTAGAATTATTCTGTGATAAAGTTCCTCCACTTCCCTGAAATATAACCGAACCTGTTGTGAATGGTGATGATAAAGTTGTTGCAGATATTGTTGTTGCAGTTAATGCTTGTAATGAAGTATTACCCGTTACAGTTAAATTACCGTTGATGGTTAAACCCGTAATAGTCCCTCCACTAAATGATGGAAGATTGTTATATGTTGTTGCAGATATTGTTGTTGACCTAACATTTGTTAAACCTGTTAGTGTACTTGACCAGTTGGCTTTACCATCAGATGTCGTGGATAATAAAACTTTGTTAACACCTTCAGTCCCGTCAAGTAATTGAACTGAATATGCACTTAATGGGGTGCTATAACCACCAATTGCTCTAGCATCAAAATAACCTCCAATACCTGTAGTTATACCTCCAAATTCTGAAGTGTCTAAAGCACCTTTAACACCTATTGCTAATAACCCATCTTGAGCAACACCTAATATACCTGTATTGTTAAAACCATTACCACCGAAAGCAGAAGAGCTTATTCCAGTTGCTCCACCACCACCATTAACTAATGAAGAAATACCGATACCCCCTGATGCTTGATTTTGAACATTCAAAGTGGTCGAATTTACTGATGAATAGACATACATTTTATAAGAAGCAGATGGAGCAACACTAACACCAATATTTGTTCCGTCATCTTGTATCTGACTATTACCTAATGCGGTTGTTCCTGTCCATTTTGGAATGTAATTTGATGTACCACCACCTCTAACAGTACCTGAAAATGGTAAATTAGAATATGTTGTTGCAGATATTGTCGTTGCCGTTAAAGCTTGTAATGACGTGTTACCTGTAACTGTTAAATTACCGTTAATTGTAAGTCCTGTAATAGTTCCCCCACTAAATGAAGGAAGGTTATTATATGTCGTCGCAGATATTGTATTTGCACTTAATCCACCTGTAAAGTTAGTAGCCCCCGATACTGTACCACCTGTAAAATTAGAACCTGTTGTCCCTGTAAAGTTGACACCAAAATTAGGATAGGAGCTTACTATTTGTATGTTTGTCCCACCTGTGATTGTAACAGTTTGGTCAGGTAAAGTATTTGTAATTGTAACAACTCCATTACTTGTTGACGCCGATATTCCTGTTCCACTTGTAACCGCACTAACAGGCAAATTAAAATATGTCGTCGCAGATATTGTCGTTGCCGTTAAAGCTTGTAATGACGTATTACCCGTAACCGTTAGATTACCGTTGATAGTTAAACCTGTAATACTTCCCCCACTAAATGAAGGTAAGTTGTTATATGTTGTCGCAGATATTGTACCTGTTATTATATTATTAGTATATAACGTACAGTTAGCCGTAGCATTTAATCCACAACCAATAGCCGAAGAAAAACTACCACTAACAGTATTACCACTACCTCCAAGTACCATACTGTAGTTACCACTAACAGTATTACCTCTACCTGTTCCAATAAAACTAGAAGAACCACCTGATGTAATAATATTTAAAGTGCCACCTCCAATAAATGAACAGTTACCACCCGCAGTATTTTTACAACCACCAACAACTGACGATGTTACTCCGCTAGTAATATTTTGAAGTCCCCCTCCAATAAATGAATAAGAGCAACAAGAAGTATTTAAACCACCTCCAACAACACTAGCGGAACTTCCACACGATTTATTACCAATACCACCACCAACAAAAGAATAGGTACTATAGGTATTATTGAATGCACCACCAACAACTACCGACGCTAATCCTGATGCGGTATTACCTGTACCAGCCAACGATGCCGAAAAATCAGCAGTCGCGTTATTAGCAACCCCACATCTAATTGAAGATGTTGTACACGTTCCCTGAATAATAACGGAACTTACAGGTGTATAATTTGTTAATAATCCGTTAGTACTCGAACAAACAGCTTGTCCTGATGACAACGTACTTGAATAGATTGACCCACAAGAACAAAAATTATTTGTATAAAATGTATTGGGACAAGATGCAACAATATTACACCCAAACACACCAATAAATGAGTCAGATATAATATTATTTAACCCGCCAATAACAACTGAATTGGACATTTTACTAGCGCCTGAAATAGTATTTAAACACCCATTAAGGATTGAAGAAAATGATGGATAAGTAGAAATTGTGTTTTGATTTCCCCCTCCAATAAATGAATAATTACCACTTGCCCTGTTACAATATCCACCACTTATTGTTGACTTGTATCCACTCACAGTATTAAATCTTCCCCCACTTACGTTTGAATAATCTCCACTTGCAGTATTACTTGACCCACCACCAACAAATGAAATATAACCACTTACAGTGTTACCTGCACCTCCTCCAATAACTGAATAATTGCTACTAACAGTGTTAGTTGAACCTCCTCCAATAATTCCGCCAGTAATTCCAACCATAGTATTACATCTACCTGCGCCAATAAATGCTGAGTCACCTCCATTAATATTACAATATCCCCCACTTATCGTTGACGTGGTACCACTTGAGGTATTACAATACCCTCCGCTTACGGTTGAACCATTACCACTTGAGGTGTTATTTCGTCCTCCACTTACGGTTGAGTAATAATTACTTGAGGTGTTAAGATATCCACCACTTACGGTTGACCTACATCCACTTGAGGTGTTACTTTGTCCTCCACTTACGGTTGAATCATCGCCTATCGCGGTGTTTGAATATCCTCCGCCTACGGTTGAGTAAGCGTTACTTGCGGTGTTATTTTTTCCTCCACCAACAAAACTATATTTACCTGAAGCGGTATTACCAGAACCCGCAAGAGCTCCTCCAAAATCACCCGCAGCTGTATTATTTACCCCACATCTAACAGTTGAATTAATACCTGTTCCCGTAATGTATAAACTCGTTCCTGATGTCCCACCTGAACTTGCACCTGACGAAAACTTTCTCCATACCGCAGTAGCATGAGTTGCTCCACTTACATCTTCAATTGTATTACCCGTCCAAGCGTTAATAAACGATTGTCCCGCAGCGGTCTTATTATTTATTGTAGTCCCGAAATCTGATATACGAACACACCCCGTACTAGCAGTTGCAGCATTAAATAATGTTTCGTAATTATTAATATAATATTGATAAACTTGGTCTTGCTCATAAACATATACCAACATACCAAGTCGTCTTCTACCTGATGAAATATTATCCGAGGCAAGTGTTATAACATTAGGTGACCAAGCGGCTCCAGTCCCCTTTGTAAACTCAATAGGGATAGTGTTACCCGAATACTCAATACTCCCTGTTGTTCCTGATGGTATAGTATAATAAAGGTCAGATAAACTATAAACCTCCATGTAACCACCAGTATTGTTAACACTAAAAGTAGTACCATAGGTATTGTTTCTTGGCACAGTCTGTGTTCCATTTACTTGAATTGACGATATTGGATTTTTATATGGGAAACTCATTTACTATAATTATATATCAATCTTACTTCCTCTAAAATAAAGGTCATAAGTATTATCCAATTCAAACGTATTTGATGGGTATGTGGTGTAAACTCTATATGTTGTCTTAACAATTGTACCACCAGTATAAGTGAATGTGTTAGCGTAAATTGTTGGTTCCATTTTCACACTTGTAAAGACATTTGGATTAACAATCCCCAAATCAATTTCAACTTGATACTTGTAATTTGTATATACCACAGGTATTATCCATGTGTACCATGCTTTAGAACCTACAGTATTTTCAGCAACTTTTGTAGTTAAAAAATTATAAGCAATTTTTGGATTACCATATGAGTCAAAACCACTTGTCGTGATTGGTATCGTCTGTTTGATAATCGACGGAAATAATCCTGTTGTCCACCCTGAAAAATTAACATATCGATTCATATCAGAGTCAAACGTACTTGCCGAACTACTTGGTTGTGTTGTGTTTGTGAATCCATAGAAACTCGACCCAAGTGAACTCATATAAGAACCAATACTCGATGAACCTGAATAAGGCTCAATAAATAAATAACCATATAATAAAGGTTCAGGTGTTGGTGTAGGTGTAGGAGTTGTTGTAACAGTTGGAGTTACGGTCTTAGTAGGTGTAATACTTGGAGTTACGGTCTTAGTAGGTGTAATACTTGGAGTTACGGTCTTAGTCGGTGTAATAGTTGGAGTAATACTCGGTGTCGGTGTATGTGATGGTGTAATACTCGGTGTTGGTGTATGTGATGGTGTTAAAGAAATCGTTGGGGTAATACTCGGAGTAATACTCGGAGTTGGTGTCGGTGTCACACACATATATTCTTGTGTAAACACACATCCCGTAGAATCAACTATTTTAATTAATAATTTGGGAGCACTTGTATATCCACTCGGTATTGGAAAACTAACTGCCGGTGGAATGTAATTTACAAAAGTGTCGACAAACTGACAATTAAATTGGAAAATGTCACAAACATATATTTGATATGGTGGAACACCTGATATGTTATCAATTGTAATTAAACTCATCTAAAATAAATACTTCAAACAAAACTTTAAGTCCTACATGAAATATTATAAACTACTCTAACACTAATTGTTAATAGTTCGTCTTTATATACTTCAACACCTCCAACAACTTTGGATTCAATAACAATAGTATTTGTGTCAGGATTAATTTCAGTGTTTTGTAAATTAGGTATTAAAGTGAGTAGTGACTCAATAGCCGTTATAAAATTATCGATTGATGGTATTGAATTTAAATTAGGTGACACATAAAATACTGAGGAATATGTCGTACCAGTTATTTCAATATCACAATTAAATTGAGCGTAATTTAATTTGCAATCTTCATGGCCTTTAACTAAATTAGCATATCCTGTAAATAACATATTTTTGAAATCATATGTTTTTGTAGGTATGTAAGTTGGTGTTGAAACTTTAACAGGTTGAGTTCTTGAAAAATTAATTAATGGATTACATGTTATTGTCTTACTTTTAGTCGTCACACATCCTGTTTCAGCGCTTACAGATAACGTATATGTTCCCGCAGTTAATCCTGTAAGATATACCCCTGTCTGTCCATTAACATTACTACTCCATGTTAAATCAACAGGAAAATCTGTATAATTAACCATAGCACTTATTGTCCCCCCACTACCATTCCCACAATTTGTGCTATATAAAAGAACATTAATAGGACTAGTATCAATAACATTAACCGAATAACTTTGGCTACAGTAGTTTGAGTCAGTAACAATTAAATCGTAAACCCCGGCAGTTAGATTAGAAAACGTATATGCCGTTGATATAGTTTGTATTGATGTTACACCATTAGATAAACTATAGGTATAAGTTAATCCCGTCACAACGGGTGTAACTTCTAAATAGATACTACCACCATTGAAACTACAATTTGTTGTTGTTGCACTTATTGAAACTCCAAATGATAAACTTGTATTGATTGAGAAGTTTTTAGTGTATGTACAAGCCGATGTTGCGTCATTTATTGTTACGGTATAATTACCTGAAGCTAAATTACCAAATGATTGGTTTGGTATATTAACATAATTAATTAATGTATAACCACTATTGTTTGTAAAGTTGTAAGTGTAAGGTGTTGTACCCCCTTGTAACTGAATACTATAAATACCTGAATTATTATTACAACTCGAATCAGTTATTGACTCAGAGACAACAAAGAAAGTATTTGGTGTTTGTAATACAACATTAAATGTTGCAGTGCATAAAGCAACATCAGTAACTTCTAACGTATAATTACCAGCAGATAAACCACTGAAAGTTAAAAATTGGTCATAACTAACTAACGAGTCCCCATTACTTAACAAATAAAAATAAGGCCCTGTTCCACCTGATATGTAATAAGTAATTGAACCTGTTGAACCTGTACATGTTGGTGAAACTAATGTATACGTTATTAACCCTATCGGGTCAGCATTTAATACTGTCGTTGTTTTTGTTATCGAACATCCTTGTGAATCAGTAACGGTACAAAAATAGTTACCTGTAGTTAAACCCGTAACAGATGATGTGGTTGGAGAACCACTAATATTTGATGACCAAACGTATGTGTATGGTGGTATTCCTGTAACACCTGTAACAAATAACTTACCATTTGTAAGTGAACATGCCGGATTATTAACAACATAAAACCCAAAATCCATAGAGCTTGTATTGTAAAGCACAACATTCTCAGATTTACCATAACATCCTCCATAGTTTGTACAAGTCGCGTAATAAACACCTTCAGGTAAATTAATAAATGTATATTGATTGGCACTTGTAACTGATGCCGTACTATATTGAATATTATCTTTAAATAATGTTATTTCATTAGTACCGTAATTGGTATATGTATTAACCGTCAATGAACCGTTTGACAACCCACAAGATGTATTTTGAACATCTTGTATGAATAGAGTACTAGCTGAAGTGATATAAACTTGTATAACTCCTGAAGATTGATTAACCGGAACTGACGAATCATTTACATAAAATTGATATGTACCCGCACTTAACCCTGTAAGTGAGTAATTTCCCGTTGTAGACGCCGAAGTGTATAATGGGGTTAACCAATTTACAATATAAGGAGTATTACCACTTGTAAAATTAATACTAAAACTACCTAAATTACTGTTAGTACAATCTCCAGTTACTGATATGTTATAAAAAAATGACATATTATTGACAGCTTGTTGTTAAATTAACTATAATGTTTATGTCAGTAGACGTTGGAGCGGTTTCAAAAAACGTAACGTTATTTGATTCTAAAATATAATATAAAACAGGATATGAATAATCATAAGTAGCATTAATCCCATATAACCATAACTGACTTTGTATTTCACTAAATCCTGCAATAACAATATCATACCATTGTTGGTTTGTTAATGTTGCTCCATGAAAATTAGTTTGAGGATTTCCATTATAAACAAAGTCAACTCCATTAATAGTAAATGAAAACCCAAAATAAACTGATACGTTATTTGGATTTGGATTACAAGCATTTTGAGTTATCCAATCTTGTAATGTCATATTATACGCATCAATAACATAACTTTGGTCAACAAATAAAATTGGATAAGTTACAGATGGGGCCCCTAAAGTTCCTTCAACAGTACCATTACTAATTGGACCTACGGTGTTTTCGGAGACAGTTTGACACATTCTTTGTCTTCTATAAACAAACTTTTGTCTATGGAAAATAGAGTTCTCAAACTTAGTACCTGTATTCCAAATAGTTGTTGCCGGCATAAATTGTTCAACCAATCGTATCCATGAATCACCCAAACCATTAATATATTCAATCATGTTTTGATAATTAAAATTATCATTTTGGATTCCAACATCTTGATACATAGTAAGATATTTCCAAAATAAAGATTGTAATGTAGGATATCCACTTGTCTTACCATCAGAGGAGAATTGTCTATTTCTCACATTAATCATGTTACTCCAAAAAGTTTTATAAAACTCAAAGAAGGTTTCATATTGTGGTTGTGGATTAATAAACGTCCAATCTATCCCACCAACTTGTGGATATGGATTAGACAACCCTGATGATGGTATAGGATAGTTTTGTGTGTTTGATAGATACCAAACATCATAAACCAACGCTTGAGCAGGATTTAAAAACAAATCAACGTTCTTAACATTTAATACTAACCTATCATCACTAACTGTATAATAAGCGTCAAATAAATCGTCAGTATTTTTTCGTAATGGTGGTTGTAAATTACTCCAGCTCTTTTTGTTATCATTAACTTTTTTAAGTGAAAATCCGTAATTTAAGAAAGGAAAATCTCTAAATGTTTCTAAATATTTTTGACCATATGTAAATGGTTCTAATTGTGTTTGAACATTTAAGTTTTGTCCAGTAAATGAATTAGTAGTTATAATTAATTCTTCAGGAGACCTATGTTCAGGTGTTTGTTCAAACCATCCTTCCCCTTTTTGAAAAAACATGTTAGCAGTATTTGCTCTTGGTTTTGGATATCCTTCACTATCAACTGGATAGTCATCTATTGTTGTCGTAACGGTTTCTATTGTTGTTGTTGAGGTATACGCAGTAAATGGGTTACCCTGGAAACTATATATGTTTAAAGGGTCTAATGACGGTGTTTCAGGTATGAATACCCCACCTGAAATTTGTTGGAATAACTCATTAAATCTTTCAATATCAATAGGACTATCAGCAACATAAACATTTTCATTAAACTCTATTAACGCCTCGGGAGCTCCAATATAATTCATTAAAAAATCAATTGCCTTTCTTGTACCTTTTGACTTATACAAATACGCTGAATTTAAAATTAAATTCCTATAAAATTGACTGTTTAAATCATCAATAGTTTGACTTGTTGAATACCCAGGAAAAGCGTTTTCAGTTGTTCCATAAACGGAAGTAAGATAATCGACATTTGTAATTGGTGATATGTTTGTTGACCATCCTAAGGTTTCCGCCAAATTTGGCAACAACTTAGATGGTATATCATTACCAACATTATAATTTACAGAAGTCATGAATGAAAGTGCGTCTATGTATTTTTTACTTTCATCAAAACTTCTTCCATATATTCTTAAAGTTTTTTCGACTTTTTTATCAGGAGTATCAAATTCTTGAAAAGCATCTGTTACATAAAATCTTGATAATAAATCAGTTTGTTGACTATCAAATTCATTTCCTATTTGATTTAAAGTTTGAATATAAGAAGAGAAATTTTCAGTTCTTATATCTAAGTTCCATGACCCATCTAAAGGCCAAGTAACATTTTGATATCTTGTAAAAATATTACCATTATCCGCCTCAGTTGGTATTTGAAACTGAGCAGTATATATTGGAGTAACATATCTATATAAAAGGAACTCGTCAACCTCATCTAAATTAAGATTAAAAACTTCATTAACAATAACATCATTTGGTCTAATAACTATAGTATCAACCGATGTTGAGTTACCTGAAAAAGGATTTCCATCAACTTGTATTGTTAATGTACCGGCAGTTAAACTTTGTGATGGAAATAAATATGATAAAGGATATTGTCCCCCATTTACTATTAAAACATATGCCGGATATGTTTCTTTAAGATTTCTATATTTTGATATTGAGAACTCTAAACTATTAATGTCACTAGTCGCATTTACAGTAAAATTTATCCCAAAAGGATTTCTTATTGCAGTTATATCTAAATCTAATTCTGTAACATTTTCATTTGAATAAAATGTAATATTTTGAGCGGTATTACCTGTGGTATAACCTTCTCTCAAATTAATTATTTCTAAAGCCGCTGGAAAATAATTAATAATATTAATTATTGACGATTCAAATCTTTTTGTTAAAGAACCATAAGCTGTAAAATTGGTAATTTTTGAACTATCAAAATTTGGAGTTACTTTAAAATTGTTTTGAAAAATTTGAAATGATTTTCCTAAATCAATACCTAAGTCATTTAACGATATAGGAGTTGAGAATGTACCAATATCAAAACTTCGATTAACTTTCTCAACAACCGTTGTAGTAAAATCAAAATTAGCATTGGTTAATCCACCACCTTGCACAAGTTGTAACCCGACAATATTATCGGAGAATGTACTAGCACCTGTAGGCCCTTGTGGTGGACATTTATATTTTACCATTAAACAATAATAGTTTGAAAGTTTTTAGTGAAATCGATATTGTCCCCTCTGTCTTGTCTAACTTCATATAACAAGTCGTTTAATTGGTCTCTAATTTCATATAAGTTATATTGTTTGTATATGTTATTAGAAGTATCGTAGATAGTATAAATTCCATCATCAATTGATTTAGTTTGATTACCGTAAAGAGCAATCGCCAATGTTGAGATATCATGTTCAACAATTTCAACTTCCAATGATATTGGATTAAAGAATGTATTTGTAATTACAATATTTTGATTTGGTTGCCCAATGTTAGGTATTGCGTTTGGTCTATTTGTTGGTGCGGATGATGGTGATAAAGTACAAAATACTAAATTAGATGACCCTTGAGAATAGATATATCTAATAGATTTGTCTTGTGTGTTTGTTAAGTTTTGAGTAACAGGTTCACAATAAAAATTAGAAGTAATTATTCTGTAAAAATTAGGGATTTTTGTATTATCTGTTGGGTCGTAATATTCAACTCTAAATCCAGTTAATCCTTGATTCGCAAAGTTTGTTAAAAAATTTGATGGGACATTTGTTAAATCAATTACTATCCCTTTTACATTAGGTAAAGAACTTAAAATACCACAATCAGTAATTACAGTTTTAATTTGAGCAGGTCTTAAAATTAATGTGTAAATCCCTAAGTTATTAAATTGATTAGCAGGTAAATTTAAATTATATAAACCACCTAATATTTGATTTGTATTACCACCTGTATTCGCGTTATTGAAATATGGTATAAGATTAGAGTTTGGTATCGTGAAAAGAGTGAAATTTTCAGTTTGGTCGCGCGATGCCGTATAATGAACTATTATTTCAACATCAGCGGGGCTTACATCCGCTAGTCTTATTGTTCCGTAATTACCTGTTGCCACAAATTTTTATTTATGTATGTTTATTTTTATAAATAGTAATAATGATTTTTTTTAACTCTTAACAACGTTGAAAAAACCATATCCATATTTTGCTAACCCTGGTGTTGTTCCTACTTCACCTATTCTTCTAAAATTCTCTAACCCACTATTAACCCCTCTCTCAATCAAAACAGTAGTTTGAATTTGGAAATCATCAATAACATTCATTAAAACTTCATTTTTAGTTATCGCACTATAATGTAACATTGATTCAGTTAGTCCTGAAGAATATGCAACAAATACTGAAGTCCCTCCCGAAAAATCTAAATAATCTATATTATTAATAGTATATGCGGTATATCCATTTTGTATATTTGTAACCGTTCCTGTACACCCTGAACAATCAGGTATTGGTATGTTAACACCAATTTGATATGGGTTTGAACCATACAACGCCAATTCTCTCAATCTTGATTGAGTTGACCCCGAAATAACATAAGGTACTGAGACATACGCAGGTGTTGATTGTTCATATAAGTTAAGGTTAGAGTCACCAGACCAAGTAAAGTTATACAATGATGGAGCGGTACTCCAACTACCACCTTGTGAAACAAAAGTAACCGTACCTAATGGATTTAAAATTTGAACGTCTGTAAATGGAACTTCTACCGTTTTTTGAACCGTTAGTATACCAAAACTATTAAATTGAGTTAAGGTAATAACAAAGTTTTGAGGGGTATTTGTATTACACTGTGAGTACACATGACTAATATAATCAGGTGAAAAATTAGTTATAGATTGGACAGGTGTACCATCCCCCCAATCAACTTGATAAGTGGAATCTTGTAAATAATTAATTGTACTTTCTGTGGTATTATAAACATAGTACGTACATGGTGAACCTGTTGTTGCACTAAAAAGAAAATTAACATTAACATTTTGTTGACTAATATCACCATCAAAGACTGAGTAGTAACCTATATCATGATAATCTTGATTTAATACAATCGGTATTGTTAATCCTGTAAATAATGAAGACCCGTTTGTTCCACCACTTAACATTTGACTAAGACCTGAGTATACACCAAAAGTATTACCATCATAAGTTTCACTAATAATGTCTGTCTTTAAAAACTCAGGTGATATTTTTATTCTAATAGTATCCATTAACCATTATTCTTTGGTGGGTTTATGTATTCATACCAATCTAATGTCAGTAAACTTTTACCTGAACCTGTTACATTATATAAGTAATTAATAAAATCAAAAGTAACCTCACGATAAAAATAATCGTTGTCAATTCTAAACGGTTTATTTGTATTAATACTAGTTTGTTTTCGGGTTGTAAAAGTTGTATATTCACCAGTTTTACCGTTAAAAAACTTAACTCTCATATAAAGTTTATCAAGTTTTAAAATATCAAAATCTTTAAACCAATAAATAAAATATGACTCTTTTAACCCAATATGGTCTAATTCAAAAGTTGGTGCTAAAGATTGAACAACATTACTAATAGTAGTTGTTGTTGTAACATTCGTTTCATTTCCAGATTCATCAATACATGTACATCCACTTATAAACGTAATAACCCCATTAGATGAAGAATATGTACCAGCAACTGACGGAATTGTAAATGTACCTACATTTGTATTAATAACAATATTTGAATTATTTAAAACACACAATTGTCCAGTAAAAAAAGTACCCCCGCCATTTATATTTGTTTCTTTATTACAACAATCTGTATATCTAATGCTATAAACTTTTAAAGATACTTGTATCAGTAATGTACTACAATTATAAGTCGTCGTTGTTGTTGATGTAACAACCTCTGTCGGTAAACTTAAAGAACCATTTAATATTAAAGTTAAATAATTTTTTTGTGTTCTAGCGTCTTTACTATCATATAAGTCAACCTTGAAGAACGACTTTTGGACTGTCATTGCATTAGTTCTAAGTTCTTCAGGAGTAAACGTATTACCCAACTCATAACTATTATACCATGTAGGTACTAATGCGTTTGGTGTTAATGTATTTTGTGTGTAATCAGCAAAATAAAATTTATAAGTTATTGAAGTATTAAGTTCATTATTACTATCTAAAATAGGTTTTCGTGAGAACCTAGCCATCTCAAAGTTTTGTGGTACACCAACCATTTCTTTAGCAACAATAGATTCGTAATCATCAATCAAATCACCACGATTAGCAAAATCCCAAGTAGTCGGTATGTTAACCTGTAACTGAAAATTTTTATTTGTATTTAAAATTTTATACTTATTCACATCCGTCAATTATTGGGTCGTTAACTGAAATACTAGTGTTAAACACATTAGTACCTTCAGGTATTATTTTAAAAAAGAAATTATCATATAAATAATGTCTACCATTCATAAATGGATAATCAACACCAACATTAGTTTCATCTATAAAACCATATGGATATAAATCTCTCCATCTAAAATCATTATTTCTTACAGAGTAATAAGCGTGATTTGGGAAATTCTCAATTCTAAAATTCTGTGGGTTACCCTCATCACTCTGTTCAACATATGGAGAATATTCCTTAACAGTTAAACTATTATGAGGTTTATAGTAATATCCAAGTTGATTTTGTATGTTAGGTCCAATAGAAAAATTATCAGGATTAAAAGTAAACTTATGGTAATAATCAGATATTACTCTTTCTTTTTGGTCAAAATCATTCCATTCACAATAATCTCCGTAAATTGTATCTCCAGTATTTAAATTCCTATTATAATAAAATGCTCTTTGTGAAACTAATGGTGTTGCGTTTTGTTCGTAATTATCAAAGGTATTAGGATTGTTCCAAAAGTTAGTTTGTATATTCGTTAATGAAAATTGATTAGACCACCAGTTATTTAACTGAGGTCCTAAATTAAAATCCCAACCTTGTCTCAACGAAACATTACTTGTACCGTTAGGTTTATTAAACCAACCAAAATAACCTCTGTTAATAACTGTAACAAATATTTCCGATACGGGTCTTCTTTGATTATCAATCATTCCTTTTAAATCAAGGTATTCTTGGAAGGAAACATTATAAGATAAACTATCTTCTTTAACCGAAACTCTTCCTTGATTATTTAAGTATGGTGGTTGTAAAGATTTTGATTCAAACTTTTTCTTTGTCCTTAAAGCATTATTTTCAAAACCTGAGTTATTAATTATCGCTTGTCGATATGGTGTTAATATCTTGTGTAATCTAACATAATATTTTGAAGTTGTTTCCTCAATATTATTTATGTCTAATACTCGTTTAAAAGTCCCTTGAAGTCCGTTTGTAAAAACGTTGCATTGATACCCAACATCATAGACATCAAAAACTGTAAGTTCAGAATCGACAAAACCATTACCTAAATTATAAACTTCAAACGCCTGTATGTTATTACAATTACCACCTGTTTGGAAACTTAATGACACATATTCACCCGGAGTTAATCCGTGTGGACATGGACAAGTAAACCTCAACATTGGTTTTCCGTCACCATCATTTGTTTTATTCATTATAAATGGTATACCATCACCCGCAGTCCAACTATATGTCGTTGACGTACCTGTTTGATACTGCATAGTCGTCGCAGTTGTTGAACTAAAAGCGTAAGTTAAATGAAAATACCAATTATAAAATGTGGTTTCACTTGCTTGAAATTTAATATGTTTGTTTGCGCCAACTGTCCATCCCGGTATTCCGTAATCAGTTCTAATAAATTTAAATTCATCGTACTGTGGGAATCCTTTCCAAGCAATAGGTGTTAAACAATTAAAATTAATTTGGTCTTGTTTATCTACTAAAACGTTAGAATAATACAAATTATTATTAAATGGTGGATACGGGTAATTTTGATTGTTAACCAACTTACCAGCAACACCTTCATAAGCATTTTCAAATACCATATTAAACTTACAAGTAGGTACAAAAATTGTTGAAGCTTGTCTTTCAGTATCAAATAATTGAGCTAAATTTAAATTTGTATTTCTTGAATATTCTTCAAGTTCTTTAATAGTATTTTCAATTGGGATTTGTAAACTAATGTCATTATCAGTTGCTCCCTTATATCTTAAAGAACCTTTAATATATCTATTACTTCCTAAATCAGACATTTGTTTCAGTATTAATATATTTTGTTATGAACACATCCATAGCGCTTCCACCTTTCTTCAATCCAAAATAGAAGTAAAACGGTGCTCCCACTAAAAACTTTTGTTCGAAATTTTGTGGTGTTAATTCGGTTGGTACTCCGTTATTGTCAAAATTAATTTGAGTACCTCTAACGTAATAACCATCACTTTGGTCATTTTGGAAATATTGCGACGCAGGATTTAATCTGTCTAAACTTTGGTATTTGTAAGAGAAAAACGCCTCATCAGCGGTACTATAATTGTTTGATTGACTACCAAATATATTTGTAGTTGGCCCACCACAATAATTTAAACCCCATTGGTAAAATGGAACTTCCTGAGAATTAGTTTTAATATTAGTAAACCAACAATCAATTATTTGTTGATTATTTATCAATGTACCTGAACTATTCCAATTAGTTCTTCTTGGAGAGATATAATCTCTATCTTGAGTATCACCTGTAAGTAATAACCCAAATACTGGAAAGTTATTAATCTGCCCAAAAAATACTGAATCGGAAGTATAAGCTTCAGGTGAAAATTCCGTCATACCAAATTGTGAATTAATAGCAATCATTTGCGAATAATCACCATCAATATATCCAGGAACTAAAGTTGCTCCATTATTATTCCATCTTGTATTTGAAAATAAAGCCTTTACTGAAGGGTCGTTACTACCTTCATCTGGACTATCTGAAGTTGGTATAAGTTGTTGATTAAATGAAGTGTTAATTAATCTACTTAAAATAAATAAATTTAATACATCATTAATTCCTTGGAATGATGTCGATTTAACTTTAGAAACGATATATCCGTCATAATCATCGTTATATACCAACTCTTGTATAAAATCTGACTTAGGACCTAAATCTAATAGTGTTGTTGGTGAACCTAAAAATTTATTATTACCAGTATTAGTTGCATTTCCTCTGTTGTTCTTTTTACCAATAAAACCTCCTATTTCAAGATTATTTTGGTCTAAAACTTGAAAGGGACTACTTCTATAATAGAAATTACTTGTTTGGTCATGTAAATAAATTAAATCAGTACAATATAAACTTGACGGATTATTATTTAAATCAAATATTCTTTGGTTTTGGAACGGATACGCATATAATGTCCCATTAATATATTGGTTAGTAAAATTATGAGATGTAACATCAAAACACAACGCTAAATTTAAATTAAGTCGTGTCATCCACTCAACTAAATTTCTTACATCTTGACCAATAGTTAACAACGGTCTTGACACAATATTATAACATCCTTTACCCTGAAGAAAAAATAATTCTTTACCTGATGGGTCAATATAATCTTGAACACAATTAGGTTTAATATATGGTTCCCCATTAGAATTAACACCATAACAAGATAATGGAACCGATTCCGAACAATTGCTTAAACTATTCAATACTTGAGTATAACTTGGTGGTGTAAATATTAGCGAACTTTCATTATTTGTTTGTGGGGTAGTATCAATTGCAATAACTTGAGTTGATTCACCTTCATCATTTATTTTAAAAATTGCAAATTGACTATTTTGGTGTAATAAGAAACTATTTGATTTTGCAGTTTGAATTGTTGTTGACGTTGGTAACCTATCAGACCTAAACACAATGTTCAATCCATCATTTAAAGAGGTAGTCATACCTGTCCCATATTGTGTTGAGAAAAATCTTGGGGTACCAATTAATTTTTCTTGAGTTGTGGTAACAACTCCTGTACCATCAGTAAACTCTTCCACATCAATTCCAAATGGTATTGTTACAATTCCATTTGTTCCGTTATATGAAAAATTACTTCTCATGAAAGAAGCTCCATCAATAACTTCATTACCCTGATAACCTAATACATTTTTAACACCTGCACATCGATTATCTTTCTGAGCGGTATAAAAAGAAAAGTTATCAGTACCAACCCCATAAGGGACGTAATATGTTTGAGGTGAAGTAAATATTTTTGTGAAGGTATTTACCTTATAACTGGAATTATTTTCGCTACAACTATTATTAGAATTTATAGTTAAAACATTTTGACTAAATGATGTTGTTAGATTATCAAGTATGTTATTACCAAACATATTTATACCCATCCCTATTGAATCGAAGTAATTTAATATGTTATCTCCAGCAAATACAATTTGTCCATTACTGGAATTAAAACTTGTCGCGTCTACCGATGAATAATATGACGGTAATGTCGTATTCCCATTAGTAACATAATCATTTTGATTATAAGTAAATGCATAACTTTGTTTAAACAAATTTGAAGTGTTGTCTAAAATTTCATTATGTCTGTCAGAATAAATTGTACCTGTAATAGGATAATTCATTTTAAATTCACCTTCAACAATTAAAGAATTATTAAAGTTATTTGAATATGAGTTAAAACCAAATATTCTACTTAAATCAATTTTTTGAGGAATTCTAGGCGAATGTACATCAATACCACGTTGTAAAATAACTATTTTATAATCATCATAATCAGTAATAAAGTTTGTTAAACGTGTTGACCCAGCTTCAATAATACCCGTTGCCTTATTTGGCATAATTCTAATATAAGGTATATTCAAATAAGATTGAGTATTATTAACTCGTTGTAAGTATCTAACACCAAAACTTAATTCATCCGAACTTGGGTTTGCCAATGTAACATATTGGCCTATCGTCATCCCTGTAATAACTTGGAAATATTCGACATCTGATGCAAATGGTGTAATCCTATCAACAGATGTTGTAGAAGATAAAATAGGTACAATATATGTTGTTTCTAAATCACCCGTTCCCTGGCCTAACGGAGAGTTAGGATTAGCATATGTAACTGTTAATGATGGTGGGAATATTGTAGTACCAGTCGTAACATTTCGATTTAAGTCACCGCTTAAAGTATCATCTTGGAATGAAATTAACTGTCCTAAAGAGTAATCAGGAGCAGTTTTATCTAATACCAAAATTATAACATTATCATAATGGAAATCGTTAACACCTATATTTTCATTAGGAAACCATTTCACCTTTATTTGATTCCATCCAAGTTCAGAACCATTTCCAAAATCAGTTACGTTATTAAAATATTTTGATTTAGTATTAAATAAATTATATAACTCAGAAGGTGGTAATGCCGTTGTTGAATAATATTCACCAGTTGAAACATATTGTGAGTTTGCGGAATCTAAATAATATGTTGGTTGAATTGGGAATCTTTTAATATTAATATCAACCGAACCTGTAAATATTTGACTAACAACATTGATTGATTCTACAGGTATCCCATTATATAAAGCATTTGATGTACTATTAATTAAATAAGATGTTTGTAAATCAAAATCCACTTGAGGAAATGAAATTGAGGGTCCATTGTAAGTTGAGTCAATTTCAGTACTTGAATTACATTTACATCTTTCACATCCGTCATCAGTATAAAGGACTAAAGGTAATGTAACATTTCTAAGTTTCTTAGCAATTCTTTTAATATCATCATAAATTAATGCTAAAGTAACCGAACCCGATAACCATAATAATGCCTTTATTCCGTGATTAACCGCAAGTGCAACTGCTGGAGGGACATTAGCTAAAGCCGCAGCAACACCAATAATTTCATAAGCACATTGGTATAAAAAAAATCCTATAAGAAATGTCATTGTTGCCGGCAATATTGTCACAAACAAAAATGCCAACACATGAATAACAAATAAAAGAGCTATAAAAATAAATTTAAATAGATTTAAGAAAAAAGAGATGATTAAATAAATAAAATCAAACCTATAAAAAGCATCGTTAGTTGGAAATGTATTATAGTCACCCTGACAACTTGTATCAGTAATTCTTTTAATACCAACAGTATTCCAAGCGTATCTACTACCCTGATATCTATCAATAAACTGAGTTGTAGTATATACCTTATTATACGATATATCATAGAATGTATCTCTACAATTAATTGCCTCATCAGGTACCGCATAATCATTCCAATCTAAACTAAAAGCGTAAGAACCTTCCAACATAAATCTGTTAAAAGGAATATTATAAAATGTAAAAAGATATTGGGCCGCAGGGTCTTCTCTATAAAATTGTAATGTATAAGTCCCGACTTCTCTAAATAATTGACTGAGATAAGGGTTACCATTAGGGTCAGTAATTGTTAAATCTCTAACATTCTGTACCGTTTTAATCCTAAAAATATCACTTTCGTTAACTGTGAGTGTCGCCGTAACCAAATCACTATCAGGTAACTGACCACTATCGGTAAAATCAAATTCACTAAAAGCTAATGATATTGGGTCAGTAAATGGGTCATTCCATCCTCTTTCTTTAATGTTTGGTAATAAAAAATACGCTCTCTTGGTTGGGTCACTTAAAGCGGGTGATTGTGACCACTTAACTTTAAATCGATATTTACCCCTTGTTGGTACCCCTAACTTAGGGTCACTACTTATTTTTTTAACACCATTCTCATCGGTATACACATAGTCCAAGTTCATAGGTACTTCTAACACCCACACCCCATTTTCGTCAATAACTTTACCGTCATTGTCTAACTGAGCTTGTTCTAAAATTGGTCTACCATCCTTATCATTAAAGATTGTTTGTCTCAGAGCAATTATCTGTCCAGGACCTGTAGTCATGGTACATAATTCACCAGCAGTCCTTTTAACTTTACACGCTGATTGTGTTTGATTTAAAAATTTAAAGTTCTTACCAACTTTTTGAGTATCATCAGTAGATATTATTGAACCCATAAAAACTGCCGTAGGTTCAAGTTTAACATTATTCTCAGATGTTAAATCAAAGTCAACTCTAGCAATGTTATAATTACAAATCTCAAGTTCACCAAAGAATGGTTCAATCTGAACCGTTTTTTGAACTGTCACAATTTGTGGTAACTCAGCGTAATTTGTTGATGATTTAAATTTTGAACCATTAACGGTACTCTCAGTCGCCAACCCCATTCTTATCAAATCTTGGGGAGTTAACGAGAACTCACCAATGTCTGAAAGGTCAACTTGCATAAATAAAGTTTGTTGTCCCAATGGGAGACCAAAAATCATGTAGTCACCCGACTCATTAGTTTTAACTGTAAACTTGTAATATTTTTCGTAAACCTGAATAAGTGGTTTATCAGTTAAAACATCTAAACGTTCAGGAAAAGTACCAGTAGGGACGTGACCTGAGTGTGATTGAGTATAAGGTAAAAGATTATATCTATACCCATCATCATTAATATCTGTAAAACTTTTATAAGGATATAATGAAGCAATATAGTCATTTTGAGTATCTATGTCCTCGATTGGAATAAATACAGAAACTCTTGCGTTAGGGATACCAAAACCATTATTACAAAATATTCTACCACAAACAACACCATAATCCGCACAACTTCTAATGTAGATATCGTCAGGACGAATAGCCAAAGACAAAATTTCTAATGTATCAAAATTTTGTTCTAAAACTATAGGTATCTTAACAGGAATATTTTGGTTAATACCTAATTGGGTACGTATTCTATATGACTTTGGCATTTTACTTTTTTAATAAATAGTTTAGCTACTATTTTCAAAATAGTAAATTATGTTTCAAAGTTAAGAGAAGTTGACAGTACTTAAATTTAAAGTACTTACAGTAATATCCTTATTTGGAAATCTAATTTGATAAATTTGTGATGGTGTGGCAAATAATGTTTCGTTAATCAAACCAATTTGTTTTGTTGTACTATCACTATACGCTTGTGATGTTTGATTTGAAGAGTACTGACCTCCGACTAAATTGAATACATTTATTTCACTGATAGATAAAATACCGTTTAATGATTGTATTAATCTTTTTAACTCGGATATATAAACATTTTCACCCATACTCCTATTTAAAGGACTAAAGAAAGTATCTACAGTATTAACTATATTAGTAACAACAGTTCCTTGATTTTGTGTTGAATCTAATACCACACTAATCTCAAGTTTTAAATCAATAACCTCAGCGCTTTCAACCGAAATATAATCATTAATCATTCGATAATTTGAAAGATAATTTGAAACATTTGTTTTCAAACTACTTGATACATTTGAACTTAGTTTGCCTTGGTCATCAAAAGTTAACATTTTAACTTTAATTTTATTATCCTCTTCAGTTATTGCAACTTTCGCAGGTGCCCCAAATTGTGATGGCATTTTTCTTAAAACCGCATTATAATCATTAATTGTCACCGCTCTGTTTTGAGAAGAAAAGTTAAATCCAATTAAGTTTCTAACTTCTTCAACAGTCGGAACGTTAGCTCCACCAATAGCCGCAGTGACATTAGTACAAGAAATACTATTAATAACTGAACTATTAATTGATGGATTTGGTCCATTAACCGCGAAATTGATAGTACCTATTTGGTTAATAACACTTGTACCTAAATTAGTACCCAATCCACCACCAATTCTATATTGTACAAATAGTGTTGTATTTGGAGTAATTGTTGACCCTAATGATAAGTTATTTGAATATTTAGATAAATCTAAAGGTGTCCCATTTCTAGCAAACTCTCTTAAGAGTTCATCTGTTGACTGACTTCCTCCACCAAATGTCATTTTTAAAAATCCTTGTGGAGTATATTCAGTTATAAATTTATTACTTGTCTGAAGATACTTTCCAACTTTTTTTCCAGCAGCACTCTGTGAACCTGTTGGGTCTTCAACAAATATTCTATCTTGTGCCAACGCATCAACCTCATACCATCTATTGTTTAGACCTAAAAATTCTTCAACAGACGGAACATTATTGTAGTTTAGTCCATCTTTTAATAAAACACTTGTAACCCCTAAAACATTTTTTTCAGGTAAAAACAATTCTAAAAATGGTCTTGACTCAGAGGTAGTAATTGTCTTTCTAAACACTTTAGTGATACCATTAACAACAGGTTCTCTTTTAGTAATTCTATAATTTATTGTTATCCCATTTGCGTTTTGAATAGGTGTTTTAGTTCTATTTCTAAAACCTTCACTATTTGTTTCTTTTGAAAAATCTATGTCACTCGCAGTTTCAAAAACTTGTCCTGCACCATATACTTGTGAACCTCGTCTTAATATTCCACAATATTTAATATTTTCTTTATCCCCATCAGCAGGAACGACAATTGAAAAATCTACTAAAGCAACTGACGGTCTTTGTCCAGGAATTTTAAGTCCGTATGTTCTTGCGATGTTATATATTGATGAACTCTGTTGGGCATATTGTAATACAGTTTCTTGTATACCTCTATCAATGTGATAATGTAAATTATCTGTAACTGCAGCATTAAGGTCTAAAAAAACTGAAAAAACTGCCGCATCATTAACATTTTGAACTAACTCAGGGTAATACGCTTTAACAAAATTTACTAACTCTTGTCTTATATTTTGAAAGTCCCTTGTTGTATATGATATTTGTTTGTTTGCCATCTTATATATTAATTATTACAAAACTACTTGAGTTAAACACATCATTTGTTATTTGATAGTCAATTCTTACTTTAGCAGTATATTCTTTAGTTGCCAATCCTGGTATAGTTAATTGTGTATTTACAACGTTTCCTTCTGTTGTTACATATGGACCCGCTTCTTCAGATGATAGAGCGGTGACCCTTATCGATGTTATCAATAAGTTCGGTATATATGTTTCCACAGAATCTTTAATTTCCGATTCAATATCATTAAATGTTGGCCCATCTAATGGTTCAAAAATATACTCATACAATCTTGTACCAAAATCAGGTAAAAAATATCTACTACCTTTTCGAGTTAATAATAAGTGTATTAAATTATTTTTAATCTCATCACTAGGAGTTTCAGATAAGTTAAGATATTTTCCAGTTAAGGAATCACCAAAAGGAAAATTAATACCGTATGTTACACCATTAGCCATATTTTATAAATACTATGAAATAAAAAATCCGAACTTAGTCCGGATTTTATTATTAAGTTCTTAATATCAAATTTATAATCCCATGTCATCAATAAACTTTTTATGAGATTTTTTGTAAGAAGATTGTTTTTCATCGTAAACATCAGTTGTGTATTGCCAATTCCAATATAGTTTCTTATTAGGTTCAAATCCATAGAACTCATGTACTTTCATTTGAGTCTTAGTTACATCTTCACCGTTCCAGTTTTGTCCAACACAAATAAACCCTGTCTCAATACCCTCAACTATATTTTTTTCACCTAAAGTATTATGTCTATTTTCAATCCAAGTTAATCGTTCAATCAAATTTTGATAGAACATATTTGCTTGTCCCCATCTCACTGAACTAAAAAATACTACAGCATCTGCCTCAAAAAGTTCTTTAGATATTTTCCAAAGTTCATCTGTTTTATTGTTTAAACTTGCCCAACATCTGTGATATCCTGAAGGATTTTTTTTATCATCTTTAAGTAACGCTTTTAAAAGCCCACAACTATTACCATCTTCTCGTGATACGTTTCCTTCACAAGGAAATATCTTTAATTCTGAAACATCAATGAATACTGATTTGTCGCCAAGTTCTTCATTCAAATACATTGCTAAGATTTTTGATTTAGGAACATCAATATTTTTTGGGTCCCAATTATGTCTATTTGAACAACTTAATAATAAAACTTTCTTTTTCTTTTTTAAGATATCCAAAGTTTCTTTTAACTTTTTTTCACCACCCTCTTGAACCATGTTCTCTGAGAGCATCATTTTTCTTATCTTCTCAATTTCTTCTTGTATGATATTAGACATAATAATAAATACTTGTTAAATTAAAAATCCCGACCTAGCTCGGGATAACACATCGGATTTTTTTAAGAAGAACATCCAAAACAATCAAATTCACTATTTTCAGGTTTGTCGGGTAGATTCATATAACTGTAATCAACCTTTGGTGGTTCAGGAGTTGCTTTTGGTTTGTTAATTTTTGATACGTCCATAGCCAAGTGTTTTGCTCCTGTTGAGATTGCTCTTGTTCTAACGTAATAACAAAGTGTCTTCAACCCTTTTTCCCATCCGTAAAAATGTGAAGATGAAATCTTTGACAATGTTGGATTTGACATGTAGATATTCATTGATTGTGATTGGTCAATAAATGGTGCTCTGTCAGCAGCCATCTCAATCAATTCTCTTTGTGAAATCTCCCAAATTGTTTTGTATTTCTTAATTAAATGTTCAGTTCTTTTAACTTTGAAATTATATCTCTTATCTTCTTGGTCAAGGTAGTTATTAAAATTAATGTTTTGAATTGAACCTTCGTTCATGATAATTTCATTCTTTAAGTCCTCAGACCAAATTCCAATCTTCTCAAAATCACTAATCAAATACTTGTTAACAATCATAATCTCTCCACCAACCACACGTCTGTTAAAGATGGCTGAGTGAGCTGGTTCTGTCATTTCATATGAACCTGTAATCTTTGCTGAAGATGCTACAGGCATTTGAGCCGTGAATAAAGAATTACAAACTCCATACTTACTAACATTCTGTTTAAGAATTCCCCAAGGCCATCTTTTTGATAACTCATCTTCTTTCAATCCCCACATATCAAATTGGAATACTCCTTGTGACATCGGTGACCCTTCAAAGTGAGCATATGGTTCATACTCACCATCCATACATAATCTGTTACTTTCAGTGATTGCCGCGAAATAGATTGTTTCAAAAATATCTTTATTCAACTTACGAGCTTCTTCAGATGTAAAGATGTAATCCATCAAATAGAATACGTCAGCAAGTCCTTGTGTACCAATAGCGATAGCTCTTTGGTCTAATCCACCCTTATGACCTTTTTCAGTTGAATAACTATTAATGTTAACTACTTTATTCAATGCTCTAACAACCTTGCGAGTTTCATCATACAACCCTTTAAAATCAAACTCCCCGTCTTTTACATAGTTCTTTAACACCATAGATGAAAGAGTACAGATTGCTGTAGTTTTCTCGTCAGTATACTGATAAATCTCATTACAAAGATTTGATTGTTTGATTACACCAATGTTTTGATGGTTTGTTTTTCTGTTAGCACTATCTTTAGAACATAGATATGGAACACCTGTTTCAACTTGTGATTCAATAATCTTATTCCAAATTTCCTGAGCCTTAACTTTCTTACCAAGGCCCATACTTACGGCTAATTTATAATTCTCTTCGTATTCATCACCGTAACTTTCTTGTAATGGTTTGATACCCGCCTTAATAATATCGTTAGGACAGAACAAATACCAATCTTCATTGTTCTTAACTGCGTTCATGAAATTATCGGGAATCCAAAGTGCGGTAAATAAATCACGAGCTCTTAATTCCTCAGCACCTGTATTTTTTTTAATCTCCAATAGGTCAAAGATATCTTTGTGCCAAGGTTCCAAGTAAATTGCCGCAGAACCAGGTCTACGTCCTTGTTGGTTAAAGAAACGAAGCGACTCATTAACAATCTTTAAATACTTTAAAAGACCACCAGCATATCCACCTGAAGATGAAATACGACTCTCCTTACTACGAATGTTAGACATTGATAGTCCGATACCAGCAGCGTCAGATGAGTAAGTTGAGATATCTCTCATGGTGTTTAACAATCCTTCACGAGAATCCGAATCGTTGTAATGAAGAACACAAGAAGCAAGTTGTGGAACTTTAGTACCAGCGTTAATCATGATTGGTGTTGCCGGTGATATTCTTTGTGTCGATAACGCTTGGTAGTACTCAACCGCCTCCTCAAATGTATTAGTCACCCAAAGAGCAACTCTCATATACATGTGTTGTGGACGTTCAACTACTTTACCTTCTGACAACTTCAAAAGATACATTTCTGCAAGTGACCTCCAAGCAAAATAATCAAAATTATAATCATTATCATGATTAATAATCGCATCAATATTACTTGGCCCATAATCCTCAATAATTTTCATTAATTTTTCATTAATGATACCTTCACTGTTTAACAAATTCATGGTATTTGAAAAACTTGGGTCAGTTTCCTTATGGTAAGATGAAATAGCAACTGACGAAGCTAATCTTGAGTAGTCGTGATGACTACCTGTAAACGCCGCGGCGATTTCATAGATTAACTTATCTAATTCTTTTGTTGTAATAATACCTTCAGTTGGTACTGAAGTGATAACCTTAATAAAGATTTCATCGGAGTTGACACTCAACCCCTTTGAAGCTCTTTTGATACGGTTATAAATTTTTTGTGGATTAAATGACGAATCATCTCCACTTCTTTTTTTAATTTTAAGTGACATCATAGTTTAAAAAGATAGTAAATTAAAAATCGTCAGTAAAGGAGATAGTCTCATTTAACTTGGCTTTTTGATATTCAACGGTACGTGACTCAAAGAAATTACCCTTTGTTTCAACTGCGATTTGTTCCATGAATTTGAACGGTTGCTCAACATTAAATTGTTTTTTACATCCAAACTTTACTAATAATCCATCAACAACAAACTCAAGATATTGTTTCATTAAATTTGAATTCATACCGATAAGTGAAACTGGTAGTGATTCAGTGATGAACTCTTTTTCAATCTCTAATGCTGACAATAGAATTTCTTTAATTCTTTTCTCACTCGGTTTGTTTTCAATGTGATTGTTCAATAAATGAATTGCGAAGTCACAGTGTAAGTTTTCGTCTTTGAAAATCAAAGCGTTAGCATTACACAATCCTTGCATGATACCTCTTGATTTCAACCAAAAGATAGAACAGAATGAACCTGAAAAAAAGATACCCTCAACCGCAGCAAACGCAACCAATCTTTCTTGGAACGATGCGTTCTCAATCCAATCTAAAGCCCATTTAGCTTTCTTTTGAACTGCAGGTAGGTTATCTAACGCTGTAAAACATTTGTTCTTTTCTTCTTCATTTGATACGTAAGTATCAATAAGAAGAGAATACATTAAACTGTGAATGTTTTCCATAGCAAGTTGCATACCATAGAAAAACTTAGCTTCAGGATATTGTACTTCTCTGTAGAAATTCTCAGCCAGGTTTTCATTTACAATACCATCTGACGCCGCGAAAAACGATAAAATATTTTTTACAAAATACTGTTCATTCTCTGATAAGTTTTCCCAATCTCTTAGGTCACCGCTTAAATCAATTTCTTCTGCCGTCCAAAACGCCGCTTGATGCATCTTATAATATTCCCAAATATCATTGTGATGGATAGGAAATATTACAAATCGGTTCGGATTAATTTCTAAAATTTTTTCTTTCATTTTTTTATTTTTATTTAATTATTTACGTATTCCCAAAAAAAACCACCACACGAATTTCTAACCCCCTTACAAACTAAAACAATATTACCTTTATTTTTAATATTATTTTTTTTACAAGCAATTTCTAATGATGGATATATTTCTAAAATTTTTTTTGTTTTTAAACATATTTTTTTTACTTTTCTAACATTTTTTGCAGGTTTCCCTTTTAAGTAACTATTTTGACTAAGTTTTAATTTATGTTCTTTTGATAATTTTTTTCCAATTAAAGAATTACTAATATTTTTTTTAGTCTCTTGGGTTCTTTTTTTCCCTTTACCTGATTTTCCAATTTTTTCTTTATGTTCGTCTGACAATTTTTTACCTTTCCAATAATTATGTTTTCCTTTATTACTTTTTGATATTTTTTTTCTAGTTTCCTCGCTCGGAACATAATTAAGATTTGACTCACCACCGTCGGTCAGATTAAGTAATTTATTAGTTTCTTTATAATTTTTTATCCAATATATTTCTTTTTCAACCCATTCTTTATCATTAGTTTCTTCAATTACTTTTATTTCAGGAATTTTATTTTCTTTCAACATTTTTTTTATCCACAAATATAAAGGTCTTTTAATATTTTTTTTACTTAAATAAATGTGTTGTCGTAACCGTTCTTTTATATCTTTTTTTGTTTTTCCAACATACCTTATTATCTCAGGTTTGTCCGGATGAAAAATTCCATAAATTACAATTGTTTCCATATTAATAAATATCTCAATATTTTTAATATTACTAATTTATTTAAGTTTTCTTTATACCTGTTGTTGTTTTCTTTTCTCCATAATTTCTTTAATTCTACTTCTATTTCTTTCTTCCTTCTGTTCCTCAAGTCCTAAGAATGTTGTAGTACTTTCTGTATCAATTTCTAACATTTCGTTATTGAACTTACAGTTTTCAAATACCACTCCGTCTTTACCAATTCTCGACTTTGTGATAGCAATAGTTGCAAGATTTAATTCTTTTTGTTGTAGCGACTTAGCCACCGTGATGATAACGTGTCCTACCTGAGCCTTCTTAATAGAACCACCCATTTGGTCAGTTGTTACCACATCAGATGAAATAGAACTTCTATTACCCTGTGTTGCCGTCCAACCAGCAATATCTAATTCATGACACATTGATTCAAACGCTCTCATCACTGAACCCTCAGATTTCCATTCATCGTCCATCATCTTTTCAGGTGTTACACAATCAATATAATCCAAAATAACAACATCAATCTTTGTCCCATCAGCAATCAACTTTCTAATCTGATTTTTAATCTGATTCATAGTTAATGTGTCTGAAGGTAACTTTTTCATAATCAACTTGTTTGGCATTGTTTCCTTAATCTCTGCGATTTTAGCCATAACTTTTTCTTTATGATTACCAAGTTCGTCAGGTGCTATACCCGTCCAACATGTAAAATGTTTTCTCTGAATGATTTTATAGTTATCCTCAAAGAAAATTTGTAATACATTAAAACCTAAATTAAAAGCGTGATTAGCAATCTTTGTTGTCAGTGTTGACTTACCAACACCAGTGGGTGCTAATATAACACCAATTTCTCCTTTCGCCAAACCACCTTTCAAAAGATTATCAATACCCGGTATTCCCATAGGGATTGGATGTCTATAATCATCCGCTAATACTTCATCTAAGTCTTGAAACACATCTCCCGTTCCTCTATCCACGTTTCCAACCTGTAAAGCTCCTCTAACCATTTCTTCCAAAGTGTCGTAGTTTTCAAACTCACCGTGGTCAATGATTTTCTTAGCCTTATCCATAACTTTTTGAAGTTCTTGTTGTTTACAAAACTTCAATGCTTTTTCCTGTACAAACTGAGTGCCCTCTTCGGTAACATTTTGTATATCAGAAATAGTGTCAAGAGTTATCTTTAATAATAACTCCTGACTAATTTCACTCTTAGCTTTTTGTTGAATTGTCTCAAAACTAGGACTGTGTTCAAACTTTGAATAGTATTCTTTTACCATCTGAACAAATAATCTGAAGTATTTGTTTTCAAAATAAGTAGATTCCATCACCTCAATAATTGAGTGTGAAAAATCCTTATCAAGTATTATTTGGTTAAGAAGTTGTAATTGGAAGGTCTCTCCCAAATAGTCAAAATTTTTGTCAGCCATATTATGTTTGTTTTTAGAATAAATATCAACGAGCCAGCTGATAACCCATGTATTCGTGTGTTAAATTTCTTGCTGACAACACGTCAGTAAGACCAAAAAGGATACCTTTTAGGAACGGGCGTATGTCTACGGTGTATCTTATCTTCGGTGGATAAAGTTTTGCATCAAATGTATAATGACACATTGTCGTATCACCATTTTTGATATAGATGTTAAACGACTCAGGCCCATCAGTGAATGATGTGTTCAATACCTCAGGGTCTTCACTAATCTGATATTGATTGTCCAACATGTAGTTTACAGTTTTCATTTTGAAATTTTCTTTCAACTCTGAAATGAAACCATCCATAATGTCAATCAACTCAGCCGAGTTATGAGCCTTTGGGTTATAACCCTTAACGTTAAAAAAACGTTGTACGATAAAATTGTTGTTTACCGTCATCAAGAATTCCAGTTTGGTAATGTCTTGTTCTTTCATAATTTATTTTTTGTTTGTTTTTGTTTTTTCTTTTCTTGTTAATTTCATAAATGGTTGGATGAAATATGTCCAAGCATCGTCCCCTTTTGGTAGGTATTTGAACAACCCGTCCTCAACCATATACTTAATTAAGTTCTTGTAACTTCTACCCTCAATATCTAATTTTTCTGTAACTATTGATAGTATCTCTTCTTTGTCATCATCCCTCAATAAAGGATTAGATAAGTCAACAATCTGTTCATTAACTTGGAAAAATTCTTTTTCAAAGATACCTGATTTTGTTTTACCAGTTAAAAGGTTTTTTAGAGTTTGATTGTCTTTTTGTTCTTTTAACAAATCTTCCGCTCTTGTTAAAATATCGTTATAAGAAACTTCTTTTTCAAGTATCTCAGGAAAAAATTTAACTAAAGTTTTTTCACCCAAAAGATAGATACCTTCAATATTATCTGATTTATCACCAGTTAATATCTTTAATGTCTTCACGTTATAGTGTGGGAACTCAAAGTCATCAAATTTAATCTTATCCCCGTGTTTAAACGTAGCTTTAACTGATGGTGAGTATATGGACACCTTTTCGGAAATAAGTTGTGTTAAGTCTCTATCTGATGAAAAAATTAATTTGTCTTCATTTTCAGATATTTGACAATAATAAGCAATTAAATCATCTGCCTCTCTTCCACTAATTTCTAATTGTCTTATATAGACCTCTTCCAAATATTGTTTGATACGATTTTTTTGTTTTAGGTAGGACATAAAGATAGCATCCTCCATAACCAATCGTCGGTTTTGTTTGTATTTGGGGTAAAGAATTCCACGTAAACTCGTGGAATCTTCACCATCCCAAAGTACTACCACCTTGTCAAAGTTTTGTTCGTTTATGAATTTACGAAGTGTATTCATAAAATGATACAATGCTCCAATGTGTTCTCCATTGTGGAAGTAGTCCTTCACACCATGAAACCCAATTTTCATCAGATTGTTTCCGTCAACAAGTAGTGTTTTTTTCACGAACTAAAATTAAAATGGTTCGTTTTCGTTTGCAAAAGTTTCTTCAGATTCATCAAGAGTAATTTCTCCAGTACCTGAAAGAATTGCGTTCCAATACTGTGAATATTCTTTTTTGTATTTTTCAAGAGCATCTTTATCGTCAACAATATATCCTTGTGGTGTTGCAATAATCTTACCATCTTTATATCCTAATCCATTAATATGGTTTTTTAGGACAGATATTTTTGTTCTGATGGCGTAAGATACCGTTCTACCATTTTTAGTTGCGGTAATGTGATTGATGCCAGCGTTTTTCTGATTACCAAACAAGAATACAAGAGCAGACGCTAACCAAAGAGCCTCACCACCTTTTGCCTTGATTGTTGGTTGTCCAAATGGATTGTCAGGTAATTCAACCCAAGGTTGATTAACTACCACCATTGTATTTGTGTATGGATAATCTTCCTTACGAGATTTAGTAATACGAGCTTGAATACCCATACCAATCTTATCTGCTAATACAGATGCATTATGTTGTTTTCCACCCTTACCGTCAAATGTCATCTTACAAGGAACCGAACCGACTGAATCCCAAAGGAAACAAAGAGAATAAGGAATATTACCTTTTTCTTGTTCGTCTAATAGTTCGTTAATGTAATCGGTAACTTGTTCAATATAGTCAAAATTATCGTTAAAGATAAACTGACCATCCCATTCACCGTCAACCATTTCAGCATTAAGACCAAGTTCTACTGCGTGGTTCCAGCTCCATTTTTTCTCGGTGATAACAAAAACAGGCAAATGCCCCTTCTGCTGAGCAGACACAGCGGCCTTGACAAGCGCAGTCGTTTTTGAAGAGTTCGAGTGACCCAAGAACATGTTGATGTTACCCAAAGCAGGACCAGGTAAACCGCAACTATTATGGAAAGCTTCACCGACTTCATAAAACTCGGTTTCTTTATATTTTGTTTTTGTGGAATATTTGTCTTTGATTGCATCTAATGAAAATTCTTTTTTCTTTATTGCCATAAATGTCTATGATTTAGTTTGTTTGTAGTTTAAAAATAGCAAAGGTTGGACACTTTGTGTATATTAGTGTCCAACCTTTTATAAATTAGAATGGTAAATCACCATCCGGCTCAGACTCAGCCTGTGGGTCAACATATGAACCACCGATAGTACCTTCGTCAGATGAACTATCACCATAAACGTATTTACCTAAATCAGATGACCATCTTGGAGTTTCTCCACGAGCAATTGCTTCCAAATACTCAACAGGTTTTTTAGAGTAAACATCCGCCCAAGTAAGTGGGTCTTCAGTCCAAGCTTTAGCCGTCTCAGCATCTGTATGAACAGGTGATGGGTCGTCATGCATAACAGTCTGAATAACTGTATAAGTTGCACCTTTAGGAGTTTTTGCTTTAGCCAACTCAATGATTAAATCACGTCCATTAACAGGGTCAGTGATATCACCTTTAGCCTTCCAAATTGGAATGATTTTGTCAAGGATACCTTCGTTCTTGTAGTTATGTTTAAAACGCCAGAACTTAACTCCGTCCGCCTCGTTATCACGGTCAACCACTTTAACGATATAGAATTTACGTGGCTTATATGCCTTTGCAAGTTCTTTATCCGATTCTTTACCTGTCGACATTAATTCATCATGAATTTCAGTCAAAGGTGAACGCTCGTTGTCGTTTTTTCCTGGGTCATAGATTTTATTCCATTTACCCTCAACTTGTACTTCGTGGTACCATACTTCTTTGAAGGGTGATGACCCGTCAGGTGTAGGTAGAATACGAAGACGTTTTTGTCCTGAGTTCTCATTTTGCGTCAAGATTGCCGCAAAATATTTTTTCATTCTGTCTTCTTGAGACATTTTGTTTGCAGAGTTACCTCCGCTTTTCGCTTTTTCGTACTGAGCGAGTACAGCATCTAAAGAATTTGTCGCCATTTTGTTTGTATAATTTATTAGTTAATATTCAAGTATAAGTGTGTCAGCCGTGATAGTCAAACTTGAAATTTAGAATTTCAAAGGTTTGTATTGTGATTCTTCTCCGTAATCGTTGAAGGTTGTTTTAATTTCTGAGGGGGTATAACTTTCAACGTCATCAGTAGTTAAAACATACTCATTTTTTCCCGATTTTTCCATGTCTTCTTCTTTATCAACGAAGAAATCTGACAATTTTTGATTAAACGGTCCTGAGTCTAAACTTCTTAATTCAAGTTTTTCTTGAGGAGTTTTTTCTCTATATTGTTCAATCTTTGATTCGATATCATTTAATTTTGTAAAAATACTTCCCATATCATTTAATTTTGATTCTAAATTAGAAAGTTGATTAAATAGATTATTAAAATATTCTTCTTGTTTTGTTTCAATATTTTTTTGTGATTTTACTAAATCAGTAATTTCTAATTCTTCAGTACCTGTTTCCTCAGAACTTTCGTCCCCAACTTTTTCAACATCAGGGTCATTTGTAATATCAACAGGTTCCGCAGTCGGAGGTGTTGTTGATGCGGTATCCGTACCTGCATCAGGTGCTGGTGGTAAAGCTCCCGCATCAGGTGATGGAGGAGTTGCTAATGGGTCACCTTCTGCTGGTGCTGCAAATGGGTCAGTTGTGGCATCTTGCTCTGTGATATAATTATTAATTTTATTATATCTTCTTAACTCTTCAATAATTGTTTGTGAAATTGCCATTTTATCCATTTAATAATTGTTTGAAACCTTGTGTTGTTTCTACGTTTATTTTTTTATTAGTATAAAGAGTATTGTTAACTCTTTCAATTAATCCGTCTTTCATTCTGATTGTGTAACAATCTCCTGTATCTAAATCACATACTTCTTTGAAACCATTACCTTTATCTGTTTCAGTAATTCTTGTACTTTTTCCAAGATATCTGTCTAAAATTTCTTTAGTGCCCATAATTGTTTTTTATTATAAATATATCTCTATTATAAAGAGTTTAATTTTGTCTCAAAATACTTTTTAATAATATTTTGTAACTTTTTTAAGTCATTAGCGTTACTAGTTTTAAAAGTATCATAATCGATATTTGTTGTGTACGGATAGTATTTTAAATAACATTTCGCAAATTCTTCAGCATATTTTTCAGAATTTACAAAATTAACAACATCTCTTTTAAAGATTGAACCAAACCTAGCATCTAATAATTTTATACTGTTTTCGAAATTTTCAAAAACAAAATATCCCTGACTAACATTTTTAATTTTTAAACAAATATATTGTTTATCAACAATAAATTGTTTATTTGTACCTCCAATAATATCTGTAGTCGCGGGTATATTTCCTAAATTATAATTATAACTTGTTAATCCACTATCATTATTATTACCATTTTCTAAAAGTATTAAAGTATAAATTAATTTTTTTCTTTCTAAGTCACCAATTAAGTTAGATATTATAATTTTAATTTCAGAATAAGTCGGGGTTTGTGTTGTTGTGGTAGTAATCGCAAAATCAGAAAGTGTTGCGGAAGTAAGTACACAATTTGAAGTTGACGGATTAGGTTGATTGTTGATATTATCAATAACAATTGCTGAAATTTCACTTTGTGTTCTATTAGGTAATGGAGTTATTGTATTTTGAGATGTTTTACTTTGAGCTATTATATTTTGTAAAAGTTCTCGTTTAATAGTTTGTAACAGTTGGTCGACTGTTGGTAACGTAAAGACACTCATTCTTGTTCCAGTAAAACTTGTATCAAAATTACCAACACCTATAGTATGTGAAACACTTGTAATTAAATACGTCCCACCAAATAAAGGCATATTTCTTAGAATAAAATACATCATAGGTTGTATCATAACATTACCAAATGTATTAACTGACGCTTCATAACTTCTTAATTTAAACAAATTATATAATGAAACGTTTTGAGTCGATGTTTTTACCCCATTTTGTAAATTAGCAATATCATATTCAGCTCTTAAAGATTCACTTGTTGGTTTACCCAAATCTTGCGAAACAGTAATATTTTTAAAAACACTCTGATTTTGAAGTCCAAAATCAACCGCAAACCCGACTACTTTATTTGATAATCCGTAATCATTTTTATCGGTTAATTTGTCAACCAATGGTTGTTGAGCTGCTCGTTTTAAATCAAATCCATCATCATTATATCCGTTTGCAATATCAGGATTTGGTAATTGTTTAGATGATTGGTCAACATACATACATACAAATTTTGTTTTTGTTGACTGATAATCAACAGTATTAAAAGTCCCAAATAAAGAATCCGCAAAACTAGTTGCTCCAGGTGTTTGTGGTTGAGCATCTAAACTTGGACTGTTAACACCGTAAAAATTAATATATCCGGGAATTACGAATGGTTGAAAGTGGTGGTCTAAAACTATTGATTCGATTATAGAATATAAGTTACTATTAACTGACTTTAAATAATCTTTAACTTTAAAAACATCAACATAAATTTTATCACCTATATTTCTGTTAGCCCTATCAACAAATAAAAAATCTTCAAATAAAGTGTCAGAGTTGTAGTTAGTACCTGCCACCCATGTATCATTAACTGATTTAAACTTTTCATATTTTTCAACTCTTGGTTGTAAACCATCTGTAGGTGCCATTTCAGAACCGTACGCATTTATTTTTGGGGAAACTGATAACCCTTTTGATAACTCAATAAAAGTTGAATTGAATAATTTTGATAGTTCACTATTAAAGGTTGTTAGAATTGAATCTATATTTGATTTAAATGTATCACTATTAAAAATTCCATTTTTATATTGTTGTAATTTTTTAGTTGCAAAAACTTTAATTACATTTTGATAATAAATAATGTTAGTCGTTGTAAACTCAACATTCATTGTTGGAAAAAAATCAGTTATAAATGAACCATTATCACTATAAACTAATTCAGGTATAGTTGAAAACCCAACATACAATTCTAAAGCTTTCCAAGCTTCGGGATATAACAATTGTGAATTAGATAATGTTGTAGTCCCTCCTGAAGTTGGTAATGAGTTATTAATGTAACCACCAGGTGGTGTAGTATTTAATAATGGATTTGAGGATACACTACTAAAAATTCTTTTGTCATATTTTTTAGGGTTACCAATTGAAATTAATTTATTATAACTAATGTGTGTGTTTAAAACATCAGTAAGGGTATACATTTGAGCAAATTGTATAGATAACATATCAGTGATTGTTATGTTTTCAGGTAAATAATTTGTACTTAAAATACCTTTTAATACATTGTGAAATTTTTCTTTTTGAGTGTTTTTTTGAATTGATTTTGTATAATTTAAAAATATGTTTTCCAAACTATCTAACTCATCTTTTGAAAAAATTGAAAATATCTCCTCAATTGAATCGTACTCATCCTCCGCGAATAATTCAAATGACGATTGTGTATCAGTTCCACCCGTGTATATTTTTTTCAAATATTTGTCAGGAGGATTAATTGTAAATTGTGTGGTATCAAAATAACCATAATTAGGCCCTCCCCATAATAATCTAACGCTACCATTATACATACTTGGGTTATCAACTAATGAAGTTCTTGTAAAACCGCTTCCTGAAGAATAATTTATAATTTCAGCAATTAATTGATTATTTGTTGATGAGGGCATTGTGTCGTATAAACCAAACGACGGTGTAATCACATACTTGTCATTTTGAATATCTTTAACTAAGACACTAATAGTATTTATTCTAACACTTTTTGTATTACCCGGTGTTGTAATAATATCAGACCCTATCGTTGTTCCTGAACCATCTAAAATCCAAATATTACCTGATGTAATACCATCATTAATCTTATTTTGAATATTAATTGTAGTATCTGTTGATGAAAATAAATTAACACCATTAACCAAATAATAAAAATCATTTATTAATTTTGGATAAAACCCTAAAGTAAATCCTTGTGAAGAGAGAACATCTTGTTGTAAAACAATCGTGTTATTTTGGATGATATATGGTGTATTTACCTGTCCATTAACAGGGTCATAGTTATTAGCATAATCAAAGTTATTCCAAATATTTGACAAAATATCAACACCATTTTCTTTCCAATTTTTATATCTATACCATATAGAACCAAGTTTTGCAATCCACGGAAGTGGTAGTGCGTGTACACCTGAATATTTTTTTAATGTTGTTGATATGAAATTATTTTTAACACTATTTGCCGTGTCATTTAAAGTATATCTTTCTTTTGTTGTTGTTAGAGGTAAACTATTTAAAAATAAATAAGAGGCACTTATATATGGATGGTCAGAATCATTTCTTTCATTTTCAATACCTTCTTGTATTGCGTTAATAAAATATGGTGTGTTAAGGATTGAAGTTGTTTGAGATTGTGTAAATTGTGAGTTAGTACAAGTTACTTTACCCTCAGTAAAAACATAATCTTTAACTTTTCTATTTGTGTAAAATGTATTTAAATTTAATGTTTCAGTATCAATTATATTACTTTTAATTTTTAAATTAACAATAGGTTGATTAGGTAATTTACTATTATATCCTGATATACCGATAGCATCATTTATATCATAATTTGATATTTTTTTACTAAAATCATTATAAAATAATGAAGATTTTGTACTATATATAATATCTTTTGTTAAAATTGAGCCATTTTCTAAATTATTTTTACACCAATTTAAATTAATAAATGGATATATATCTAAAGAATTATTAGTATATGCATTATTTTTTATAGTATCCTCAACTAATTTTATAGTTTTTTTTAAAACTAAAACACTTTGTTCTGGTAAATCTTTATCTAAAATTTTAAAAGAATTATTAACTTCGTTAATTAAATATGGTACAGTAAGAAATCCATTTGAATATTTTGCATAACTAACAGAAAAAGAAGATAATAATTCGTTAAATGATGTTACAGTTCTGTATTTTCCATTTTTAAGAATATTAGTAATTCCACCATTATCATTTTTTAAAGCTTCTTTCATATTTTCAAACTCAGTTTGGCTTAAAAAAGGGAGAATAGTGTTAAATCCTAAATCACCTGAAAATCCATTAAGATTTACAATTAATTGTAATCTCTCCATAATTTCAAAGAAAAAATCAGGTACTGATAAATTACTATACGAGATATTTGATGGTATGGTATCAAATCCTGAAATTAAATTTCTTAAAATGACATTTGTATTTTGTTGTGATTGAGTGGTATTAGGAGGGATTTGTCTCAAAATAAAACTTTTAGTATATTCCTCAACAAATTCTACTTCAGGCCATGCCTCATAATCATCTCCACCAGTTTGATTTATATAATTTGGGTCACCAGGATATTGTATTTCAAATTTTTCAACACCATCAATTATTTTACCAACAACATATTGAGGCCAAGGGTAAACGATAGGATTAATTTGATTTTCTTTTTTGTCAAAACCACCAATACTTTGTTGTCTTTTTGGATTTTCTCTTTGGTTAAATGCCTTAGTATGAACATCTTCTAGTAGTAATAAATACGCTTCTGCGGATGCCATGAGAACTCCAATAATATTTCTAATAGTAGGTTGAAATCCAATACCTGAAGGCGATTTTAATATTTCCGACAGTTGGTCTGAAAGACTAATTTCTAATTCTTCTTTATAAGAATTTAATTTTGTTTTAATTTTTTGAATGTAATTGGTAAATCCGTTTTTACCCTGATTAGTAAATATAAAAGGATTACTTTTATTCTTAAATACGAGTTCTTGAATTTCAACACCTAAATCATCTATTTGTTGTTGTGTTACAGTAGCATTTCCGTATCTTTTTAATCTTGTTTTTTCATAGTCAAAATAAGACTCAGATATAGTTGGTCTTAAAGAGTTCAAAATATCATCACTTTTAAGTGGAATACTATATAAACCACCCGAATCCCCAAATGTTACATTCTTGTTAAGAATTGTAATTTTACTTTCAATTTTTGATTTTAAATCCGTATATGCTTCATTTAAACTATCGTCTAAAAGGTATGTATATACGTTAATATTTCCAGTACCTTCTTTTATAACAAATAACTTTTCTAAATTGAGCCATTTGTTAAACCAAGACTCGTTGTATAAAACTATCTCAGAATTTAATTCATCTAATGTTTTTAAATATTTTTCATAATCAGTTAATGGGTTTAGTGAAACTTGACCTAAATTTTCTAAACTAGTGTTAATAAAAGTATCTAATTTTTCAATTAATGATTGTACTGTTAATTCAGGAAAATCTTGAGGTAATAAACCTTTTGATTTATATTTTTTATAAACTTCAATAATTTTATCATTACCTAAAAATGTTGTCGACGTTGAAAAGTTTTGTGTAACATTATTATCAACAACAACACCATTATTAGAGTTGTCAATTTTAGTTGTTTGATACATTTGAGGGACCGCATATAAATCAGTCATAAACAAATCTTTTAAAACTGAAAATGTAAACGATTTAAAAGTTAATGTTATTTCAAAATTTCCTGTCGATGAATTGAATGCCCCATGAAATTTAGTTAGTAATAATTGATATCTAATTGCTTTACCATACCATCCTTTTAATGTTAAATAAAAAACAGGATACGGTAAGTTAAAAAACGCAGAATATATTGAGTCGTTCCCACTTTCAAACAAGGCTCTCCCTCTTACGTCCTCTAAATTTACTGTGAATTCAGCAGTATATGGTTGAGTTACTTTATAACTAATTTGAGTAATACCTAATAACTCACCATTTATTTCATCAGCTTTTCTGGATTGTGATTGTAATTCAGTCCATTTAGTACTTAAATAATCTTCACCAGTAGGTTTTAAAAAATTGATTTTACCAAGACCTAATGTTCTAAGTTGCTTATCTCCACTACCAACAATTAATTTACTTCTAGCCTGTAAGTTACATTCTAAATTAGCATACATTACTAATTCTTCTTGAGCAATGTTTCTATCACTTACCTGTCCATTAGGTAAATCAACTTTATTAGGGTCAACTACAAAAATATTTTGATAGTCGTTTTCAATATGTATATTATCTGCCATAATAGAAGAACTGTTGCTCTAATGCACCTTTATAATCTAATAAGGAATTAATCAAAGGGAATGGTATTGTTAAAATGGCGTTATCAGGAATATTAATTTCTGAACCACCATATTTACCATTTGCTTGTAATATTAACCAACCAAAAAAAGGTGTCCCATAATATAATTGAGATATTTTATCTAACCTTGATTGTCCGATAATATATATGTGTTTTTTATCTGTAGATTTGGATTGCAGATTAACATATGGTACAACTGTTTGTTGACCATTAAATATAAATCCTTCGTATCTATTATAATATTCTAATGCCATTAATTAAATTGTTTTTTACCGTTGAAAATTAGATTAAAATTATTTGAATTTACAGGTGAAAATAAACTTCTTAAATTAGTTAATTGTGTGTCAGTAACTCCTGATGTATTATAATTATAAATTCTATCCTTCCCTTTTATAGACACTCCGTTAATTTGTGGGTTATAATTTAAATATTGGTTTACCTCAGGACTACTTTTAAATTCGTTAAAATTTTTGAGAATTTGTGTATTCCAATTATCAAATGCGGTGGTTAAATTATCCGTTTTTTGGGTAACTATACTTATTACGGAACCAGAACTACTCGGGATTAAATTTGTTGTCAATCCGCTAATAAATTGTTGTCGTTTTGTATTATCTTTTAAATCATCATAAAATAATGTAAATAAAAGATTGTCTGAATTTGGATTAAGTGGACTACTTCCATCAACAAATAAACTAACAAACTCACAATACGGCGCTCCAGTACTTGGTAAAAATTGTTTTGTTGATAGTAAATTATAAAAATTTGTAATACCTGAACAAACTAAAGAATAATCATTACTAAATGTACTATCAATTGATATTAAATATCCTTTAGGTACCCCATTTGCCAATATTTTACCATCTAACTGACCTCCAACTATTGAATTTAATTTTTCAATATTTTGTATATATTGTGATTGTTTATTTGCAAAATCTTGAGAGTCTGAATTAACATTACTAAACGCATTATTAATTTTAGAGTCGATTAAATTTTTATAATTATCTTTTACTCTATTAACAGCAAGATTTGTAATACCATTTTCATCATTTAATGCCTTTATAATTGTTTCAGTTTCATCATCAATGTCAGATTTTAATTGATTGGCAACTTCAGTTAAATTTTCACTAATTCTACTTGGTTTGCCATAGATATTAGTTTGTTGCGTTAATCCTGAAAGTTTAACGGTTCCATTTTTAAAATTTCTATCAAATGTCATTTGAGAATAAATTCCAAAATTGTAATTCTTAATTGAACTACCAATAAAATCTAAAGTTGTTGAAAAATAATTTTGTGTTTGAGTAATATAATTATCAAAAAAACTTTTATACTGAATTGTACCTGTTTGTGTTAGACCTGAAGCAACTGTTGTTAAAATATCACCAATTGTTTTATTTGTCTCAGGAATATTTTGTAAATCATTAATTGTTGCTAACGGTTCTGCTAAAACAATAGAATTGAACAGAGCATCATCTAATTTATCAGTAAGTTCAGTTACGTCAGCTCTTTCATCATACATTTCGGTATTTGCGTAGAAATTAAATGATAAGGCATTTTGTAATCTATCAATAGGCCCTTTTAATCCACTACCACCAATAAGTTTAACACCTAAAGTTACCTTTGCAATCATTGGTTGTAATCCAATACCTTCAGGATTAATATCTAAGTTTTCATATGAAATTTGTAACGTGTCGGGAATTGCCTTTGTATTATAAAAATCACCAATTCTAAGTACTAATACTGGTGGTGTACCAAAATTAGTATTAAATGTTGATGTTGAAGTATCTTGTTGACCTTGTTGATTAATAACAGGTATTGTGTTACCAGGTCTCGTACACTGTTGTAAGAAAGTTAATCGACTATTTAATCCTTCAGGAGTAATAGCGTGAAATGCCGGTTGGAAGTATTTTAATTTATCCGAAATTGATGTATACGCAAATGGGTCAGTTTGTTTTAAAACTTCAAAATAATCACATTCATTTAAAAGTTTTGTTCTTAATAATCTTTTACTTAAATTCTTTTTATCAAGAGCGGTACTGCTCGGTATTGGTAAACCGTTATTAGCATTTTGATTCGCAATATTCTGAGAATTAGTAGATGACCCAGCGTTTACATTCGACGGATTTTTAGAATTAACAGTAATATTTTTAATACTTACGTACCTCGAACACATCGCTTCTAAACTATAGTTTTGAGTCCATCCAGTTAATACAATCGAACAATTTATTGCTGTTGATACACCATTACCTTTAACTTCAGCGGTCGTTAAAAGTAAATTTGAATCAATAAATTTAACAGTCCCATCTAAAATAAACGACGATAACTTTTTATTGTTACTGTCTGTAAAATTTGAAAAAAACAATTTTATAGATTCAATGTAATCTTTATTTCGATTAATACTATTTGTTGAGTCTGCCGGTTGGAAACGAAGACCATTCATTTCTATTACTATTTCACAATTTTGTGATGTAACCGCTTCTAAAATTTTACTTCTTAACTCAACTAATTTTTCATAATTGTAAGTTATTACAGGAAATTGATTAGAAACTCTGTTTTTATCAGGATTTGATTCATAGACCGATTGTTGACTAATATAACCATTATAAACAGTTTCATAATCAGTAGTTTTAATCGTAGAATCCCACTGTGGAAAATATCCACCAAACCCCTGAAAATCCGAAAAATTAGGTAAATTGTTTGCGATTGAATTAATCCCACTTAAATCTTGACTAACAGATGCCAACTGTTCAGCCGAAGTTTTATTACTTGAAAGAACACTTTCTTGTAATTCTTTTAATGTCTGTATATCTAAAGTCGCAAACTTTCTAGCCAATTCATATAAATCAAATTTTGCAGCACCAGCAAAAAACGACTCTATTACTGAATCTTTTTTATCTGTTAAATCATTTTGTAATTCTTTTTTAGCAATTAAATTTAAAACTGAAGGGTGGTCAACAATAATTGAAAATGATATCGAACCACTTCTACTTGTATCTTTATACGTATAAATTGGTTCGGGTCGGCCTAAAAATGAGGTTGTATCAAAACCAGGTGAAACAGTTTCACTAAATGTTAAATCATAAGGTGGAAACCACATTATTCTTCCACCATTAGGACCTTTCTCACATCCAGGTAAATCATTAAACAAAGCACTTCCTTTCCACGCCAAATTCTCAATTGAGAACATGTATTTCTTAACTTGCCCATTAACTATATTTGTAGAACCTTGTCCTTTTAATGGAGCAATGTTTAAATTATAAGTCGAGTCAAGTACTGAGTTATTAAATCTTCTTATATTACCATTTGTTTCGCTACTAGTGGTATTTGCAACCGTACTTTGTAAATCTTGGTATAGTTGATATGGTTTGTCTTTTGTAAATAATCTACCGTATTCTTTGCCAATTAATTTACCTTCAACATTTTGATATCTGATAACTTTAGAACCTTTTGTTAATTCTTTATATCCATCATTAAAAACTTTTGAAATTTGATTGATAGCATTACCTGCATGTAATCTTCTAGCCAATCCGCTGGCCGGAGCTGAGTCAATTAATCTTTGAGTATTATCTAATAATGAACCTTTTTTAAATTTGTATTCTAAAGATGATGAATATCTTTCTGTTAAATTAATTGCGACGTTATTACTATTATCAGTACCAAATTGTTCACCTTCAGGGCCAAATTTTATACCAATTTCTTCCGACCCTGTTTTTGTCCAAACAAATCCACCAACAACAGTGTTGTTATCATTTAATCCAAAATTTAAGTTTTGGTTTCCTTCATATAATTTACCAACCGCATCAGGACCTAATACAACCGCACCAGTCGGTTCTCCATACCCATTGTCAGGTGTTTGACCTGCAGGTGATGTTGTATATCTTAATTCGTCTTTACCACCAACATATAAATTACCACTATTATCTTGTTCATTTTTTCCAATATTACCAAATATGTTATTTAACAATTGTCCAGCCTTAGTAATATTTCTATCATAGTTTGGACTATATCGGTTGTATTCTAAATTGGCAAATAAAATTGATTTTTGACCGCCACCTGTGTTTGCTAAAAATTTAACAGAAGCATTACCATCGTTGTTACTTAATCTTTGTACAAATCTACCAAGTCCCGTTTTAGGTTGTCTTGGTGTAAAATTAAAGTAATCTCCCTCAATTGGTGAATAAGGTAAATACGTTCCAGTTATTCTTTGAGCTAAATTAACAACAAAATCACCAATACCATCAGGGACTGTAATATGATAATCTAAATAACTTAACTGTGCTTGATTAGTCGCCAATAAACTTGATTGTAAAGGATTACTATTAATTGATAAATTATTAGCTACACTTGTTTTTTGTAGTTCTTGGGCAACTCTATATTGAAAAGATTTTCTTAATTCAATTACCGATATTTGTAATAAATAAGAATCTTGTTGTACTAAATTATCTGAACCGAAAATGATATCCGCCAAAGAATAATTTCCAACAACAAACGGTAAATTTAATGGATTGTAATCACTTGTTCCACCATTTTTTGATAATATTTTTGTGTCAGTAAAAAATAAACCTTCATAACCACCGTTAGGGATATATCGATTACTTACTTCAGCTAAATCAATCCATTGTTCATTAATCAAGTCCATATTGGTATCGTTCTGTAACGGCCAATATTCTAATTGATTACTTGAATTTTCGTTTACTTGTCCTGTTGTCTTATTAATAAATCCAGATGCGTCTTGGAAACCCCCTGTAGGTCCATATTGATTTGGAATAATCTCTTGTTGAGCCTCAGTAAAAATTTCATTATTAACATCTGGAGAATCAATTACTGAATTATCACTAATATTAGTTTCGTAATATGGATTAGAAATAGAAGATTGGAAAGCACCTTCAACGTTATATGGTTGTAGGTTTCTTGTAACAAGACGATTCCTAAAAAACTCTGAATTTGAATAATCTAAAGCGCTTTCACTCATTGGGTGATTTTATTAATAAATAGAATGACTTGGTATTTTTTTATTTTTTAACTATCATTCCATTTGAAGTTTTTGTATTGTCAAAGTGTTTAACAATATATTGCATCAAGGTTGGGTTTTTAGGTAATTCTTCAACTAACATGTCAGTTAGTTTATTTCTTGGAGTGTCAACAGATACTTTAAAATTAACTGTGTGAGTAACTTCTTGTTTTTGTGGTTGAACCTGAGGTTGAGTTTGTGTATTAGTTGACATCATTGCTGCGTTCATAGATTGACTTTGGATTTTTAAAACATCCATTAAACCTTTATTAACACTTTTTTGTAATACATCAGGTAATTGAGTTGCAGCTAAAAAATAATCTTTATCATGTAAAACTATATCACCTGAAGGTGTTTTAAGAGTATCACCCCCAACCCTTGGGGATTTAAATCCGTCTCCACCAGAAATACCAAGAGCCGTTTTAGCTGCTTCTAAAGCGTTTTTAATAACATCAAGGCTAGCAAAATCAAACGTTGCGGTTTTAATATCAGCATCTAAATTATCAACTGCCAGTTTTTGTTCTTTTAATGCTTTTTCATATCTGTCAAATATGCTTTTTCCAAAATCAGCAACACCCTGACCTAAAACATCTTTTAAACTTCCCATAGTCGTTGCAATTTCTTTAAAATCTCCTGTCATTAATTTAACTAAAAGATTTCCAAGTTTACCAACATCATTACCAAATTCGTCAAGTTTAGTTTTAAATACTGAATTAGGACCAAACGCCTTTTCTACGTCAATAGCTAAAGCACTATATTCATCAGCACCTTTCTTTAAAAGAGCTTGACCCGCTTTAGACCCCCCTAATGTGGTTGCAAAAGTATTTGAAATTTTTTCTTGAGCTGCGGCCAATCGACCAAATTCACCTAATTGGTCTTTAGCAATATTAATTAATTGTTTCTGAGGGTCTTCACCAGCAGCGGCTGCGTCAGCTTCAGTTTGTTTTTTAATAGCGTCTAATTGTTCTTTTTGTAGATTAGCCAATTCCGCCTGTTGCATTTGTCCCTTGTCATCTCGATAATTAATGACGTATTCTTTTTTACCACCACCAATATCTTTTAATTGAGCAAGATTTGCAAGTTGTTCTTGGTCTTCTTTTGATATGTCTAAACCTGAAAATTTTATTTTAGACATTTTATCTTCTAATTTTGATGTCTCCAATGCCATTTTTTCAAATTCTTTTCTATCAATACTTAATGCGTTTGCAACTTCATTAAGTTGTCTTCGAGCGCCAGGCATAATCTGAAAAGTTTTACTTTTTTCATCAAAATATGTATATTGTTTAGCCAATTTACCAAGTTCGTCTTGAAGTCCACCGACATCATTTTGAGCTAAATCCATCAATTTTAAAGGGTCAGTTAATGCGGTTGCGGCTCCACCTAATCTTTGTATTGCAGCTGCCATTTCAATTGCTTTTTCAGGACTCATTAAATCATCTGCCAAATCTAAGGTTTCATTCATATCAAACCTTAAAGCCTGAGCCTTTCCCGCCATTTTTGCTAATCCTTCAACACCATTTGTAAATCCAAATCTATTTAATTTATCTAAATTTGTAGTAACAGTTGCAGCAACTGCTTGAGCATTAACCCCTAATTGATTGGATACTCGAACCATTGTTAACACATTTTCAGCAATGTGTGCGGTTTCCATACCAGCGTTACGAAATGTTTCTTCTAAAACCTCACCCTTTACTCCTGTTACAGATACCGCTGCAAATAATTCTGCGGATTGCTCTTTAAGAGAAATTAAGTTTCGACCTGTAACATTTAAAAGAGCTTCCTGTTGTCCAGTAACATCACTTAGTTTACCACCTAAATCAACAACTTCTTGGTAAGCTAAACTAAAGTTATTTTTTAAAGCCAACCCTTGAGCGGTACTAACACCCATGGTTTTAGCAACTTTAGCCATTTCAACGTCCATCGATTGAACAGTTTTTAACATACCTTCAAACCCTTTTTTCATGTCAAAGAATGGTTGTGCACCACCTGTTTTAAAAAACGAACCTAACGGGTCTGACTCAGGTGTTGCGTCTCCTCCTAATTGATAATATAGCATAGTTTACTCTTTATTATATAAATAACTTACTGTTCGTTTTTAGGCGTATTAATTTCAATCACCCTATCAACCAAGTATCTACGGTGATAAGACGGCATTTTCATGAAATCGGAATAAGACAAATTTAATTTGGATGCCAAAAGATAATATTGGTCCAATAAATTTTTTAAATACTCAGAAGAAAGGGCGAAAAAACTCCGCCCCAAAGGTCACACGGGTGAGTACCTTTTTTCCAGATGGGGCTGTTATTTCTCTCACTAAATCCAACCTAGGTTCGTTTTCTCTAATGAAGTTGTTTATGTATTTTGAATCCATGATTGGCATTTTAGATATAAAATCCGCAATTGCACTTTCTTCTCGGTTACCTTCAACCTCAACAATTTGTTTAGTCAATTTCAAAGTTACTGAAGGTGAAATCATTCCTTTTGGATAAGAATCAATTTGACGATTAATACTCTGTGACTCCCCATATGTTAAAAATTTTATTTTAATTTCTTTTTTTGTTTTTGGTAAAACCAAAGAAATTAAACCTTCAAAATCAGGTTCAACCTCAGTTCTTTTAAAGTCCAATGCGTCAAGTTGTACACTATGTTCAAATTTCTTATCAGTTTCAGGGTCAATTAAAGTAAAATCATAATTTGCACCAAATGAAGTGTTTCTTAAAAAAACTAAAATAGCTTCCAAATCACCCTCCATCATTTCTTCAGGTCTAATATCAGGTTCATATAATTTACTTCTAACTAAATTAGTAATGATTTGGTCACCACTTAAATTACCAACCGACGCCAAAATATTTTCATCGGCAGCGGTTAGGTATCCAACCTTAACAGATTTTTTCTTATTTTTATAATATTTTCCCTCACTTGGTAATAACACCACATCGTGTGGAAGGTCCAAGTGCATTTGATTCATATTGTCACTCATAGTTTTTTTATTAGAAAAATACCTTATTCTTATTTATTGTAAATAAAAAAACCCACTTTTGTGGGTTTGAATATAAAGTAGTAAAGTATATTAATATAATAATACACAATAGTCAGGTCTCAAAGACGCTTGGATAGTTACCAATCCATCTTCAGAGTAAGACAATCCTTGGAAATCAACTTTTGTAAGGAATGTGTTTTTAAGAACCCATTTCTCAATTACAACACCTGTTGGGTCTAATAAACTTAAGAAAATATCTCTTTTATAACCTGCGGCATATCCCATACGCCCTGTCACAGATTCAGCATGTAAACGAACCCATTCCATCAACGCTTGTGAAGCAGAAGGTCCGATTGGGTCACGGAAAGTTACAGAGATTTCTCCCCATTCATACTTACCTGCAACATAAGTTTTAGTATTTAAGAAATCAATCGCAGTAGAGTTAATCGTTAAAGAAGGTCTACTTGTAGATTCTACAAACCATTCGTTAATACCCAAGTCATTAAAAGACATGATAAACCTATTTTTCCTTTTCGGTTCGTAGGGTATCGGCATTTTCATCAGTAAATCAGCCATATTATTTTGTTTTAAATTTTTCTTTTATTTTATTATAAATAGTCCCTATTGAAAATTTTTCTATTTACTTTAAGGTTTTTTTTATCCAAACTTGCTATAAGTCCAGTTTATAAATATTAATAGTTTTGCTTTTTACCACCATGTGTTGATATTGTTTGAATAATATTTTCTGGGTCTTTTGATAATTCATCTTTAACTTTTTCTAGATTTCTTAAATCATCATCTGAAAATCCTATTGTAGGAATAAAATTATTACTTATATCATCTTTAAACATTACTGGTTTTTTAAGTATATTCGCCAAATATTTTACATATCCTTGAAATTCTCTTAAAGCATCAACCTTTCCTTTTTCGGGACTTTGTGCTGAACCGGCTCCAAATGTCACAGGATAATATTTGTTCATATCCATATAAGCGTTTATAAGTTCTTTATCCTTCATATCTTCTTCACCCGCAAATTTTCTAAACTTTCTTAAGTTTTTAACCAATTCTTTTTTAGATATTCCTTTAAAATTTGTTTCAATCATATTTTCGATTGCTCTACGTAAAGCCAATGGTGAATGTCCTCTTGCTGTGACAATCGAAAAAATTGACCCTCCGTTAATTGCTTCCACAAAATCGTCCCATGCAGGACCTATTTTAGCCATCATTGCGTCTATGATGAATCTTTTATCACCTTTGGTACCAAAGTTCCTAAACGGGTCATCAGCAAACCCTACAATAGTTTTTTTCTTATATTCAAAAGGTTCAACTCCAACCTTTACACGATATTCCGCAAAATCTTCCGTGGACATACCAACTTCTTCATTATCTTCGGTACGAAGTATTATTTGTGTTGGCATAGTAAGGATATTATCATCCCAGTCAAAAGCGTAATACTTTAAATCGGGTGTAATTTCTTCTTCAAATTTTTCTACTAAAAACATTTTCATATCTATAAATATTATGTAAATAAAAAACCCCCACATTTCTGTGAGGGTCTTTTTAAATTTTATTTAATTAGATGTCTTCAAAAGACGCTCCTGTTGGTGTAATCAAGAACTCAATATCGATGAACTCTAATGCTTTAGTTGGTTTGATATAAATCTTACCTACTAATTGGTTAGCATCTAAGTCTTCAGGAGTATTTTGTACTGTTACACGGAAGTCGTATAAACCTCTGTCTCTTCTGATAGCGTCTAAGATTGGATTAACAGAGTCAAGAAATTGTTGTCTTACTGTGTTATCATTTTGTTCAAACAACAATCTGATAGCCACCGCAGAAATCAATTTACGAGCTTGTAACAACAATCTTCTAACGTTAATTCTATTTAACGCTGAATCCGCAATTTGAAGAGTTTTGTTACCCCAAATTACAGTTCCAACATCGTTGAAAGTTGCGATTGGGTTAATTCTTCCTTTGTAAAGAGTGTCTCTATCTTCTTGAGTTAATCTCTTTCTTGCTCTAACCGCATTTACAATACCTCTTGTGTAACCCGCAGTCGCGAACCATGGGAAGGCTATATTATCAGTTAATGCTAAGTTACGAGTAACTTCAGCCGTTGCTGGTAAATAGATTTGAGTATTGTTTACAGTATCACGAGTAAGAACCCATGGGTAGTAAGTGGCTGTGTAGTTAGAGTCAATTCCTGTTTGTTCTAAATTATCAACTGCCTCTTGTGGGTAAATTAAATTATCCATAGAAGTTGAGTTTTGTAATAGGTTAAAGTCAGGAGTTGTACAAACGTAGATTGAATCCGCTCTTTCATTTGTTATCATGTCAATAGCCGACTCGATTAATCCACTATTATTAACATAATCAACACCAGGTGTTACAAGAGCATTTATATTTGTAACCTCAGGGTTAGCAAATGTTCTAATACCTAACAAGTATGCATAATAGTCAGTATTACCATAACTTCTTGTACCATCCTCAATAGTGATGATTTTAAATGAACCCCATCCTGTTGATGTTGGATATGGTGCTTGTGGACAAAAACCAGCTTTGAAAGCTGTTTGACCTAACATGTATGAATCACCGTTACCACGTTTTTCTTCATAAATGTCCCATCCGTCAAAACCACCTTGTACTAAGAAACTATATTTTCTTGAGTATAAGAAGTAATATGGATTTTCTGCATCTGTTGGTTCAGAACTAAATGAACCGTCACCAACTTCAAATTGTGTCATACCGCTTACCATTACAACAGTTGCTCCACTATCCATGTGGAAACCTTTTGTTGTGTTTGGCCAGTTATTGTAAGTTCCTTCTTCACACAAATCACCAATCGGTCTTTGTTTTCCTTTATAGTCGAAGAAATCAGCATCAACACCTACTGAAGATGAAATACCTAAATAAGTTCTTCTTTTATTATCACCAGGACTAGTGATTGCGTTATCACTACCAGCAGAATTACCAAATGGAGGATTAGCAATTATTTCACCAGGGATTGCGTAGTGTGTTTTATAAATTGGGAAAGGAGATGTACCGTTAGTATAACTTCTTGTTATAAAACCTTCAAATCCACAAGGAAGAGCATCTAACGGAGCTTCTTCATTCATTTCTAACATAATATATTTAGAAAGAATTGCGTATTCACCGTCAATAGAACCAACTTTTTTAGCCACATAACTGTTACTTGTTGCATCTAATGTACAATTAGTGAATTTCTCCATAACTGTTGGGTTAGCATCAGTATCATAGAAATCTCTAACTATCAAATCAAATGTTCCATTGTTAAATGAAATATTTGCAATAGAAATTTTAACTTCTCTGTTTGCGGCATTTCCATCAGGAATAGTATAAACACGGAATAATTTATAAACTAAATTACCTCTAAGTTCAGAGACAACCCAAGGAGATGACGGAGTTTGGTATCTTTCTAAATAGAAACCAGTTGTATCAAGATTTGTTGAAGTTCTTGCATCACCTAAAGAAATAAAGTTATTAGCATTTAATCCACGAATATAACCTTGACTATAAGCATAATCCAACATTGTTGAATATCTTTCTTCAACAAATAAAGGTACTTCAGTTCTGTCTTTAGCGAAGTTTTCAACACCAAATACACTACTGATGTAGTTAGATTTTGATGTTGTAAATGATGTTTCAAAACTAAATGTGTTATTATTATAAGTTTTACCTGAAATTAAAAAAGTTGAGTAAGGATTTTGACTTATTCCTGAGTAACTACCAGTACCAATCATTGTTACATTTGAAGTGCCTGTTACTTGATATTGAGGTCCATGTAAAGTTGTTGAGTATTGAGTAATACCTCTTGAACGTAAAGTTGCAACAACAAGATTATTATATCCTGAATAACTTGTACCTGAAAATCCGTAATAGAAACCTGATACACTACCGCTATAGGCACCTGATGTTCCCGATAATGAAGAAACTCTTGTATAATATGAGTTACCATAATATGCATTACCATTAGTTGGTGGAACGAAATTCGCGTAGAACCAAGCGTCATTTGTTCCTGAACAATAGTTAATTGTTGATGCGGTTATACTGTTAACATCAAATACATTAGTTGATGCAGTTAAACCCGCAGCAATATTTGCAGTTACCTGAGTACCTGAAACTGGTCCAAAATAATAAGCCGAAGTTCCTGATGTACTATTAGTAACTAAAATATTATATAATTGTGTTTGTAAATCACCTAAAATCGTAGATGTTCCACCATCAAATTGTGTGTAAGCGTTAGTATAATATGTGTTTCCACTTATTACACTTGGAACCGATGAGGTAAATCTCACAGATGATGTAGACGCAGTTGAACCTGTGAAATTAATAGAGAAAGATGTCCCTCCTGTAATTCCAACCGTACTGCAATTAACATTTGCAATTGTGGTTATTGACCAAGATGGTCCTGCATCATAACCTGATAGACCTAAAATTCTTGTTACATACAATTGATTAGATTGTTGTAAATATGATTTAGCAATATATGCTGCCTCATATTTTGGGATTTGTGTATTCACAAATTTCTCAGGTAACGTACCTCCAAAATAAGTTTGGAATTCATCATAATTAGTGATGAATAAAGGTTCAAATGCAGGACCCTTAAGAGTTTCTCCCACAATACCTAAAGTAGTTACACCAACACTTTGTGAAACAAAAGATAAATCTCTCTCTGAGGTATAAACACCTGGAGAAACGAATACTTTGTTTGCTGTTGCCATTTTTTAATTTAATTGTTTAAAATTTATTTATTAATAAATATTCTGTAAAACTTGAAAAACTATTGGTCTAAATAACTATTTATTGATTAGTAAGAATAAAATCTTACTTTTTTCTACCTTGAAAATAAAGAACCTTAAGATATCTGAAGAATCACATTTGTTATTAAAAAAACATTGTTTAAAGCATGGGTTGAAAATTCATAAGTTTATTGAAAAACTTATTGAATTAAACTGTACTGAAAAAAGGGATATCTACGGAGAAAATTAAATCAATATTGACTCAAGTTGGAAATTCGATGGTTGAGCATTATTTGATTTAATAATATCAATTGTTAATACATCATTAGTATTAATTTGTATTTCTCCAGCAATAAGTTGTTGTATATCTGTCCCATAAAAAAGTCCATTAATATACATTGAATACGACGCAATATTTTCAGCGTCAATTAATTTAATATTTGAGGTATACTCAAATGTTTGGGTATATGTCGTAGTCCCAATAGGGTAAGAAATATTTAAAGGAATTCTATCAGGATTTGGAGGGTATTTCTTAACTTTTCGTCTTGTATTCCTTGGATTAACCTCCATCATCACTAATGAACGACTAATTGCCGGTTTAACTTCAAACTGTTCTTCATCAAGTAAAAATCCCTGTAAAGTAAAACTATATGATTGGATATAATACCTTCTTTTTTCAATGTCCATAACTGACTCATCGGAAATTTCATCAAGTTGTATTGGAATATAATGACCTTTAATTTGAGTATAAGCTTGTCTTGAAGCAAATTTTTCAATTACAATTTGGTTGAATTTATTTAATTCTCTCATTCTGTTACAAATTATTTTAACAGAGTATTTTATATCAACAGGAACAGGTTGTGGGATGGTGTAAATGTCCATACCTTTTCTTTGTCCATCCCATGTTGGAACCGCAGCGTAATAATATTGTTTTCTATTAGGAATATTATATCTTAATGATGGTAAAGTACCAAACTTAACTTCAGGTGTTCTAACAGTTGTAATAAATGGAGGTTGGACATTTTTATCAATGTTATTAAAATCCCAAGTTTGTGTAAACTGAGACCAATTCTGAGTTGTCATCAAAATATCTACTACTTTAACAACTTTACCTGAAACCACAGTTTTTAAATCATTTTTTATAAAATCTAAAAACCCTCTATCTAAATCTTCATGTAATAATGATTTAGGTAAGTAAGTTCCGTCTTTGTTAATGTCTTCAAGAAGTTGTTCTCTTCTTTCATAACCAACAGGAGGATAAGTTAATGGTAAAGTTTTTTTTATTTTTGGTAACATTATAATCCTCTAAATTCGTTTTCCATCACAGGTGATGCGTTAATTGTTCTGTAAAATGGTTTATAACCACCATATGTATGTTTATTATCTGACACTACACGACCATCGTTGTTAACCACATAGTATCTAACCTGATTTTCAGTTTCGTAATAAGCAATATAATCCCCAAGTTCAATGTCAATATCTAATTCCTCTAAATGTTTTTGGTAAACAGAAATTCTGGCATTACCAGGTTCCATTTGATTAATTTTACTTGACCCAAGAAATTTATTTTCAGGAGCAACAATTTGTAGATATGCTTTAAACTCAACAGGAGGTAAAAATTTAATTCCATCTTCTTGAGTTTCACCATACACATCATCAACATTTGTTTTCTTTTTATCAACTTTATACAATATAAGTGTAAAGTTCATATCTCCCTCTAGCCATTCGCGCCCCATACTAATATCTAAATTATAATCTTCCCCTCCGAAAAATTTGCCTAATCTTGTTATTGGAACTATTCTGTTTGACATATTGATAAATATTTCTTTTTTGATTATTATTATAGTTGTATAGTTAATTAAAATAATTTGACAACTTCTACAGGACATTTAAGTGTTGAACAACAAGCAATATCTATTCTTGAAAATTATCAGGGGTCAAATAACTATATCCTTAAATTAAAAAAACAGATTGATTCAAATAAGAAGTATCTTCCAACGAGAGCTCAATGTGATTATGTTATTGATTACAATTTAGTAGTTCCAAAAGTTGCCAAGAAATGGGTCGAGATTGATTCTTACTTTTCTCAAAAACTCGTTGAGGACAATCCGTTCATTAAGGAACCTGATAAAATCTACGTTGAGAAAATTTTAATTGAGAAAGATAAATCATATCACATTTGGGGTAAGATTTTTAGTGCTGAGACCATTCATGATTTTTGGATACCGAAAGCTGCGGTTATTAAACAATACACCGAAAACTTGGTTGATGTTGATTACACAAAATATGAAAACCGTCCACCACTTGTTCACCAAAAAGAAGCTATAGAAAAATTATTAAAGAACGATAAGTTCATTTTGGCCGATGATATGGGACTTGGTAAGACCACTTCTGCGGTGATTGCTTCATTAGAAAGTGGTGCGAATAGAGTTTTAATCATATGTCCTGCGTCTCTTAAAATAAATTGGGAAAGAGAAATTAAAAACTATACCGACAAATCGGTTTATATCTGTGAGGGTAAGAAGTTTGAATTAGCCGATTATGTAATTGTAAACTACGATATCCTTAAAAACTTCCACGACCCAAAAGATAAAGAAAACTCAATAATCCTTAATTCAAAATTTGATTTGGTCATTATTGATGAAGCACATTATGTTTCAAACGCTCAGGCTCAAAGAACAAAGATTATAATGGATGTTACCAAAAACATTAAAAAACTTTGGTTATTAACGGGAACACCAATGACTTCTCGTCCCATGAATTATTATAATATTTTAAAACTTATTGATAGTCCTGTAAGTCAAAACTGGCAAGCCTACGCAATTAGATATTGTGGTGGGTATCAGTTTAGAGTGGGTGGTAAAAAGATTTGGAATGTGACGGGAGCATCCAATTTAGAAGAATTAAGAGAAAGAACTTCACGTCAAATCTTAAGAAGATTAAAGACAGAAGTTTTGGATTTACCTGAAAAAATTATCACTCCTGTTTACCTTCGTTTAAAATCAAGATTGTATGAAGGATTGATGGGTGAGTATTATGATTGGTATAATAATAGACAAGATGAGTCAAGGTCTTTATCAGTTCAATTTTCAAAACTTATGAAAGTAAGACAGGTAATTGCTGAAGAAAAAATATCTATCACAATTGAACTTGCTGAGAACATTATTGAACAAGGTAAAAAAGTTATTATCTTCAGTAACTTCACCGAACCTTTAAAAAAAATACACGAACATTTTGGTAAAAAATCTGTTTATTTAGACGGGTCAACATCAAAACCTGCAAGACAAGATGCGGTTGACAAGTTCCAAGAGAGCGATAAAATACAAGTTTTTTGTGGTAACATGAAAGCTGCGGGGGTTGGATTAACACTTACTGCTGGTGAGGCCGTTATTATGAATGACTTATCGTTTGTACCTGCTGAACATGCGCAGGCAGAAGACCGCTCATATAGATATGGACAAAAAAATTCAGTTTCAATATACTACCCATTATTTGATAATAGCATTGAAGGAGTTATTTACGACATTCTTACAAGGAAGAAACAGATAATTGGTACGGTTATGGGAGATATAGACGAAAGTTCTGTAGATATTGTTGAACAAATACTTAACGAAATCAATAGTAAGTAAGTATTTATAATTAATGAAATCGTTAAATATAGTATCAGAGTCATTAGTTAGTCGTTTGTTAGGTGAGGAAACTCAACCTGAAACCAAATTTTTTATTAACGAAATAAAAACCATTGGTATTGATAAACTACCGTATGGATATGCATCATTAAGAAGATTTATTGACCCTGAGACAATGAAGTTTCATTATCAAAAACATTACAAGGGGTATGTTAAAAAATTAAATTCAGCTCTTCGTAAAAAAGATTATGGTGATGTTGAATTGGAAAATATTGTTAAACAGATATCAAAGTATAATACAACAATAAGAAATAACGCAGGTGGAGCCTTTAACCACGCATTGTTTTGGAAGATGTTATCACCCTCACCACAAAAACCAAGTGGAGAAGTGTTTGAAAAGATTGTTAAACAATTTGGAACATATCGTAACTTCAAAACTAAATTTGAAGAAATCTCAAGAAAACGATTTGGTTCAGGGTGGTGTTGGTTAGTTTTAACCGATACAGGTAGATTAAAAGTAATGTCCACTTCAAATCAGGACAACCCACTTATGAATATAATTAATCAAGGTGGATTTCCGTTGTTAGGTTTGGATTTATGGGAACACGCTTATTATTTAAAATACCAAAACAAAAGAGATGAATATATTGAAAACTTTTGGGAGGTAATCAACTGGAAATTTGTTAACGAGTTATACAAATCAAAAACTGAAAAAAAATTGAACGAATCAATTTCATCAAAAAAACTTTTATACGAAAATGTGTCGGATTACTCAGATATTTTTAGTAACAATAAAAATGTTCTTTGGACTTATAGAAGATGTATTGATAATACTTTGAAGACGGTTTTGTCTGATAAGTGGTATGAAAACAATCAATACTCAGAAGGTTCATCTTCAGGTATTTACGACTTGGAAGAACCATGTCGTTCAGTAATTAATAAATTAAATACAAATTATATTGGGTTTAAGATTTTAGTTGATGATTTGAATGTCGTACTTACAAAACTAAATAAACCCACATTAAATTTTATTGGGGTAACACCTTCACAACAAGTACAAGAAATAAATAAATTTTGTGAATATTTGAGTTTTTTTGGTGAAAGAATTTTTAAAGGGTCTAAAACTCTTGACAAAATTATGAAACTTTTAAAAAGAACACATGACAAAGGTGGTCAGCTTGAGGAGTATGTTGCTAAAAAAATCAATCAAGAATTTGGTGAAGGAACTGCAGTTGTAGTGGGTAGTTTAGGTTCAAAAGAAGATTTTGCAGGAACTGATTTAACAGTGAATTTTGATAATAAAATACAAAACGCTCAAGTTAAACCAATTTTAAATATGGAAGTGATTGACGGTTTTTATAATATTAAAATTAAAGGGTTTGTTAAAAAGTTTAATACCGACTTATTAATTTTCTCAAATATTAATAAAGAAGTTTATATTTTTAAAAACAAAACTGTCGCTTTTAGTTCAAGTATGTTTAAAATCCCAACACAAGATTTAATTTATACTGTGAATTGATATTTATATAAAAATATCACTTCATGAATACAATAATCGCAGAACCATACAGAAGTCAACTATACACAAAAGTTAGACACGTACTCGGAGCACCAATTCGTTCAATTGAATTAGAAGACGAACAAATGGATTCCATCTTGGAATTTTCTATTGGGGATTACGCCCAGTATGTTCAAGATTGGTTAATTGAATCGCAATGGACTTCATTATATAATTTAAATTTAGATACACAATCTTTATCAAGAGCATTTGTAACTAAGAGTTTAGATTACGAAAACAGATACGCACAAGCCTACTCTAAAATAGTTGGTTTACAATCATCACCACTTGGGGACTGGGAACTTAAAAAAGATTTTATCACATTGGTTCCAAACCAACAGATTTACGAAATTCCTGCAGGTCGTGAAATCAATGAATTACTATGGTTCACACCGGCAACATTAAATAACATATTATTTGACCCATGGAGTTTTGGGGCATTAGGAGGTACAGGTATTGGTGGACCTGGAGGTTTTGCTCAAATGGGTGGCTCAGGTTCATACTTTATGATGCCGGCATTTGATATGTTATTAAGAATGCAAGAAATTAATATTCAAAGAAGAATTATTGGAGGTGATTTAACTTATAGAATAACAGGATTACCTAATGGTAAAAAAGCAATTCATTTGATGCAAACACCAGGTGGTAAATTTGACTTTGGTAATGCATCATTACAACATCACCAAGTTTGGTATTGGTATTACGATGTTGGACCTGAGGATAGAGATGCTTGTTTAGCCGCAAACCCTGATATTATTAAACTTCCTTCAGATGTCCCAATTAACGCAATTGCTTGGGCTGATTTAAACGAACCGGCACAACAGTGGGTTAGAAGATATTTTGTTGCGGGGTGTAAAGAAACATTATCAAAAGTAAGAGGAAAATATTCGGGTAACTTAAAGACACCTGACTCTGAGTTAACTATGGATTATGCCACTTTAGCAACTGAGGGAAAAGATGAAAAAACAAAATTGATTGAGGAATTAATTGGTGCTGATGGTAGATTGACAAGATTAAGACCTGAAAAAATAATGGAACGTGAGGCGTTAATCGCTGAAAATCTTAACAAACAAATGAAGTTTAGAGCGTTCCCAAGAAATATGTATGTAATTTAATTTTATGAGTATACAAAAATCAATCCCGATGAAACGTGTTATTGGGGAAGAAGTTTTATTAACATCACAAGTTTGTATGGTGTCTGATGAGACATATACAACTGAAGGAGAGTCAGTAATTATTACAAAAGAATTAGAATTAATTGAGGTTATTTTAAATCATAAAAATACTGACCACGTAATAGTTAAGGCACTTACAAATACAAAAATCAAACCCATTGAGGGTTTGATTGATGAAGAGTATAGTGAAATTAATATTGAAAAAGGTGCATGTGTTGAACTATATTACGCATTTGGTGGATGGTTTATAGTTTCCTCAGATGGTTTAAAACAGTCTTAAAAAGAAATATGTATTTTTAACATATTCCTTTTTTAATTTATAAATTTTTCCCATCCTTCTTCCGCAAAGTCGTAGATATGATTTGGGTCACCGTTTATTGATTCCCAAAATTTCATTTCTTCATGAGATATTGATAAAACATCCTCAACTTTATCTTGGTCACCCTCATTAAATGGAACACCGTTAATTAATTTACATTGTTCTTTGGTAAATAAACCTCTGTCTTTAGGGTCGCTAACAATTAAATTATTTCTAATTTCTTCATTGAATACAATCAATAATGGCTCAATACGTTTGTTGAAAGTGGCAACAGCTCTTGCGATGTTATATTCACCTGTCATAGTAGGGTTATTCTCTAAATCTGAAGGTTCAATACGATAACAGTTTAATTGAACAACCGAATCCGAACTAGCAGCTTTATACGCTACATCTGTTGGGATTCCTGTATTTGCCTCCTTGTTTTTAGCATCGCTACGAACCCAGTTATCTTCAGACCAAGATTTTTCCCAACCATTACTTAGTAGGTACTGTTCTTTATTTTTATAATCAGATTTTTCGTTGTTTGAGAAGAATAAACTCATCTGTTCTTCCGACCAACCTTTTTTTGGTTGGTTTACTTTCTGAACATCTCCGTGTGACGCTTTTAGACCGTTATTAACATAAAATATTACATCACCCAAACTTACCGCGATACCGTCACGAATTGCAAGTTCCATATGGGCTTGTCTTGACATCATATGACCTGCTTTCGTTTTTTCGTTTGAACGTTTGTTGTAATCGTCAATAGATAGTTTTACTTTCGCTCTTTGAGCAATCTTCATTAATGGGATTTGTTGGTTAAAGATAACTTCGAGGTATTCATAATACCACTCAACAAATGCTTGTCCGTCACCTTCTAACAACATCTTAATACCCTTATCCAAAAAGTCTTCAATGTAAAGTGGTAGTTTCTTACTCTTAATTGAGTTACCTGTAAGTTTAATCTTACCATTATGTTCCATTGTTGCGTAGTTCTTACGAGCAATGTTCATACACGATTTCCAAGTTCCGTCACAATCAAGACCCATTGCCCCTTTCATAAACATATCATTAAACTCGGCAACATCTGCGTCGTAACCTGTATATTCTTTACCTTCTTTAACCAACCAGTTATTACCTTTACCGATATATCTTCTATCATCTACACCACCTTCAGGTAAACTAAAATTGACTCCATCTGTGTCAAGTACCAATGCAGTATATCCTTTTGATATAAAAAAATTCATCATCTGTCTCAAATACTGTCTTCCGGTGCATGTTATCATTTGTCCTTTGTCCATATCACCCCAGTGAAATACTTGAGGTGCCGACAACGCTCCGAATAGTGAGTTAATGAAAATCTTAATCGGTAATTGTTTTCTATCAAATGATGTCGCTTGTTTCTTATCAATATCCTGATATTCTTTAGCCAAGTTTTTATACTTAATACGAGTATTACGGAAGTAATTTAACATTCCCTTCATTGCTCCTGTAATATCACAGGTCGGAAATACATCGTGAACAAGTTGTATTGAAGGGTAAAGTGACGAGAAGTCAAGTTTCAATACATCGGTAGAAAATCCTACTTTAAGTAATCGTGATAATCCTCCCACAAACTCTGTCTTTTCATTCTTTTTAGGAATTGCTAACATATTCTTATATGACCAAGCTCTCATTTGGATTTCCCATAATGTTGCGGTTCCCATCGTTGAAACTCTTTCATATGTTGTGGGAACTAAAGATGCTAGTAAGAATGAACCTTGGTTAAATTCTTCGTCAACTGTTAAAGTTTCTTCTAAGTCATCGTCAAGGTATCGTTCAACCAAATCATCACCTGTTGTTTTAATGTAGATACTTGAGTGTTTGGAACAAGCGTCATCAATCTTTGGGTCAACACCCACTTTCTTATATTTTCCGTTTTGTATGTTTAACCAAAACTCCTCTTTCTTTGAGTAGAACGGACCAATGTCTGTGTGGTCAATATAAACACGGTCAGGAGCTTCTGCTTTAATGTATTGGGTGATATACTTCAAACCAGCTGATTTGATGGATGAATTGATTGCCTGAGCCCTTCTAACGGCATGTAACGTGTCAATAACGTTATAACCCCACATGGACGTTTGATTAAACCTTTCAACCTCGTTTGCAAGTTTTAACATGCTCTCAGATTGTTTAATCGGGTTGATTGGATTTAATGTCTTGGCAATCTTCTTAATATCTAATTTTAAAGCCTTTGCTCTCTCAAAAATCCATAACCAGTCGAAGTTAAATCCATTGTAAGACGCAATGATACTTGGCTTAAGTTCATCTATGGTATTAAAAAATTTAATGATACCTTCTCTTTCTTGGTCTTCATCTGAACATTCGATTACTTGACTAAAACCTTTATTGGTTTTCATTCCTATCATGAAAATACGACCATCCTTTGGTTCTAATGCTGTCGTTTCTAAGTCAAATACAAATCTTGTGATACTGTTGTAATCATCAAATCCTTTGAATAATCTTTTTTCTTTTGTAACCAAGAATTGTTCAACAGGAGGTAGTATTAAAACTAATCCTTTTGTTGTTTCACCCCATGGGTCAACACCACCATCTCTAAAAAATTGTATTAATGAACGATAACCGTTTAATGATTTAACCATAAACGTTAAACCTTTTTCTAATCTTTCGTTACCGTCTGTTCTTAATTTCTCAATGACAATTTTATGTTTTGTCATCGCCTCTTTTTGTAATGCTTTTGAGGATTTATAAAAGTTTAATCCACGTAAATCACCTACCCAAGCAAAAGGGATGAAGGTATCTTTTTTAATTTGTTTTCCGTGAATTGGGTGTTCAAGAATTTTCCAAACACAATCTTTGACGTAATCGTATTCTACACTGACGATATATTTTTCGTCATCATTTCCCTGAAGGAAATTTTCAATTTCTTCGTTTGATATCATAAAATTTAAAATGGTGTATTTGCTTCCGAATTAAGGTCGGAATTTACCTTGTGTGGTAAGATTAACCAAATAAAAATTATAAGTCAAATAAAAAACCCCACTCTTTTAAAGTGGGGTTATTGTATTTTTTTGTTCTTATACTTTTGGAGGAAGTAATGAAATTACTTCGTTAACAAAATCATCTAAAAGTGTAACATTGATTTGGTCGTACTTAACTGAAAAAGATGTTTCTTCCTTTCTGTCTTCAGTTCCAACTCCTAAATATCTAACGTCACTACCTTCAAAAATGTGAATTACGTGGTAGTTTGTTAATGTAACACCTGTCGATGGTAAAAATGTTTTTATGTGGTCAACGAAAGCTGTAAGGCTAGTTAACTCAGATGATTGAATTTTTCCATTATTATCATTCCCAATAATTTGAGTTTCTCCATAACCAAAAATGTGTATTGTTGAAAATTGTTTCATAGTTTTTTTATTTATAAAAAATATTGTTATCTTGTTTATTAGTAAATATTGAACAAGTCATATTTGAGGTAATAAAATAACCAACAATTATCAAGACATCATTTATGTTAGATAAATTAAAATTTAAAATGAATATTATTATGGTGTTATTGAAATTGTCGGAGTTTAAGTCGGAGTTTTAGTTGGGGTTGGGGTTTGAGTTGGAGTTTTAGTCGGAGTTGGAGTTTTAGTTGGGGTTTTAGTTGGAGTTTGAGTATTAGTTGGAGTAACTGTAGGTGTGATAGTTGGGGTTGGGGTTTTAGTTGGGGTTTGAGTTGGTGTTGGGGTTTTAGTTGGGGTTTGAGTATTAGTTGGTGTAAGTGAAGGTGTTAGTGAAGGTGTTGGTGTTGGAGTTTTAGTTGGTGTGATAGCAGGTGCTTTACAACATGGCCTATCAATAATATAAGGGTCATTAGATGGGTAAAAATTGAAATTTAAACTAAAACTACTTAAAACACTTACATAAATTTTTTGAGGTAATGGTATAATAACAATACCCTGAGATGATTGTTTTAAAAACTGAACTAAAAACTTACCCTCATTTTTTGTTTCTCGACTTGTGAATTGATAGTTCACATAATAAGTAATATCTAAAGGATTAACTGTAGATGCACTTGTTGTAATATAACATTCTTTAGATGCTACAATATATTTATTTTTAATCTCATCATATACTGAAATTAAAATTGTATTACCCGAAATATTTTCATTTAAACCAAAATCACTTCTTCCATTTTTTGATATCTCAATTTGGAAAATTGGTAACGTTGAATTTTTCTTAATAAACCATTCCATATTAAATAGATACGTGACTATCACCAATTTTTATTGTAAGTTTTTCTCTGATTGGTAAAATATAAGTTCCTGTATCAGTAATAAAAACAAACTCTCCTTCATAAAGTCCTTCTCTATTTGTATCTATTGAAGTGAATTTATAATAAACATAGTATTCTGTCTCAGCATTTGGGTCAATAAATGTCTTTTCAACAAACCCCCCTTTCATATTTAGAATCTTATATCCTCCTGTCTTAACATCTATCATGGAAAAATAAATCAACGAATTTTCAATCAGTGACATAAACTCTGTTATGTCAACAATACCATCTTTAACCACTTGCATTTTAAGAACAGGTAGTGTTGCTCCTTTGTTAATAAAAAATTCCATAGATACTTTTTTTATAAATATCTAACTTAATATTAATTAGAATTATAAAAGTGAAACTTTTTTAAATTATGTGATATTTATAATATATGGGTAGAAAAATGAAACTTAAAGAAGACCGAAAAGTTAAATTCGGAATCAGTTTAGACCGAGAATTATTTGATAGGATGGTTAAAGATAAAACTAATAAATCATCTTTAATAAACAAATTATTAAAAGAACACTATGGAAAAAAAGATATGTAGTAAATGTAATATTGAAAAAGAAGTTTGTGAGTACAATAAACGAAAAATATCAAAAGATGGGTATAGAAATTATTGTAAACTTTGTCATTTAGAATACTCTCAAAAATATGTTACTGAAAATTTTGATAAATATAAAAATTACCAAGATGTTTATCACTCAAATAACGTAGAAAATCATAGAAAAAAAAGTTCAGAATATTATCAAAACAATAAAGAAAAAGTACACAAATATCTTAAGTACAAATATGACACAGATGAAATCTTTAAATTAAAAGTAACTGTAAGAACTAGAATTAATGTTTTTTTAAGAAAAAAAAATATAACAAAAAAAAATAAAACTTTTAATTTAGTAGGTTGTTCACCAAAATTTTTAAAAGAGTATATTGAAAAACAATTTACTGAAGGTATGTGTTGGGAGTTGTTTGGAGCTCACATACATATTGACCACATAATACCATTGTCGTCAGCAAAATCTGAAGATGAAATTTATCAACTTTGTCATTATACCAACTTACAACCACTTTGGGCTAAAGATAATTTAATTAAAAGTAATAAAATAATTAATTAATTTTCTCTTCTTAACGAACCATCGTAATGATGGAATCTATCGTGTTCAACAGGAGTTAATAACAATAATCCAGGTTTAATTTTTTCTTTAATTGTTTCTTGATAAATGTGAGACATCCAAGTATTTTCAAATGGGTGTTGGAATCTCGTATCTTGAAACATTTTACGATTACCTTCTTTGGTTATAAAATGTGTCCAATTAGAATAATAAATGTTACCTGTGACGTATGGTAATCCTTTATGTGATTTAATATTTTTAAATTCTGTTA
>Ga0209188_1000186_pt1 | contig 69712 bp, 59 predicted proteins | sample C_130625_EF_Meta_FD_187307 | JGI IMG/M metagenome (GOLD analysis project Ga0209188, IMG submission 187307) | Freshwater microbial communities from Lake Croche, Canada to study carbon cycling - C_130625_EF_MetaG (SPAdes) (version 2) | ecosystem: Environmental > Aquatic > Freshwater > Lake...
CACCTTTCTTCAACAACTACCGTCCCCAGTTCTACTTCCGTACAACGGACGTGACGGGCGCGATTGAGTTGCCTGAAGGCAAAGAGATGGTGATGCCTGGCGATAACGTGTCGATCACGGTGAAGTTGATCCACCCGATTGCGATGGAAGAAGGCTTGCGCTTTGCTATCCGTGAGGGCGGCAAAACCGTCGGCGCCGGCGTTGTTGCCAAGATCATTGCCTGAAGCTTCTGATGAATATTGTTTGGCACCCTGGGTGCTGAACAATGCCAAGCGATAGGGGTATAGCTCAATTGGCAGAGCGTCGGTCTCCAAAACCGAAGGTTGGGGGTTCGATTCCCTCTGCCCCTGCCACCAGATTTCTGGTGCCTAGCAAGCCTGTCAATATTTGGCGGGCTTGTGGTCTCTTAGAAATGTCATCTTTTTAACCGAATGTATTGCCGCTCATGTCTTCTGCTCAGATAGAAACCGTCTTCAGCACTGCTGATAAAGCCAAGCTGGCTGCTGCGCTGGCTTTGGTGGTCGCTGCAGTGGTGGCCTTTTATGCGCTCTCTGCGCAAGGCGGTTTGGTGCAGTGGTTGTCTTTGATCGGCGGCTTATTTTTGGCGGTGGTGGTTTTTTTCACTTCGCTGCACGGCCAACAATTGGTGGGATTTGGTCGAGATTCTTGGCGCGAAGTTCAAAAAGTTGTTTGGCCTGCGCGCAAGGAAGCCATGCAAATGACTGCCTATGTTTTTGGATTTGTGTTTCTCATGGCCTTGTTCTTATGGGTAACAGACAAAACGATTGAATGGGTTTTCTACGACTTGATTCTGGGATGGAAAAAATAATGACCGAAGAATCTCTGGAAAACACTTTAATCACGACACCGCCCGCGCATCCCGATATGCGTTGGTATGTTGTGCATGCTTATTCCGGCATGGAAAAAGCAGTCGAGCGCAACATCCTTGAGCGAATCAACCGCGAAGGCATGCAATCTAAATTTGGTCGCATCTTGGTTCCCACCGAAGAGGTGGTTGAGATGAAAAACGGTCAACGCAAAACCACAGAGCGTCGCTTCTTCCCTGGTTATGTGCTGGTTGAAATGATCATGGACGATGAAAGCTGGCATTTGGTCAAGCACACCAACAAGGTCACGGGCTTTGTTGGCGGTGCGCGCAACCGGCCTGCGCCCATTTCTCAAGAAGACGTTCTCAAAATCGTCAACCAAATGCAAGAAGGCACGGACAAGCCGCGTCACAAAGTGGAATTCATGGTGGGCGAGTTTGTGCGTGTCAAAGATGGTCCTTTCACCGACTTCAATGGCACCGTTGAAGAAGTGAACTATGACAAAAACAAAATGCGTGTATCTGTGACGATTTTTGGTCGTGCCACACCTGTCGAATTGGAGTTTGGTCAGGTTGAAAAAACCTGAGCAACGAGGTGCCCGTCGCCCGGTGCGACAAGCAAAGTTTGAATCCAGCGCCTACCGACTCGGCGCCGGTGTGTTGAAAAAGAGTCGTTAACCCCGGGGAGCCCTCAACAGGCGTTTGTACCCGCAAGGAGAAAAGCATGGCGAAGAAAATCGTCGGCTTCATCAAGCTGCAAGTGCCAGCTGGTAAAGCCAATCCATCGCCACCTATTGGCCCCGCATTGGGTCAACGTGGTTTGAACATCATGGAGTTCTGCAAGGCGTTTAACGCCCAGACCCAAGGCGTTGAGCCTGGTCTGCCCTTACCCGTGGTCATTACCGCGTTTGCAGACAAGTCCTTCACTTTCATCATCAAGACGCCGCCCGCGGTCACGTTGATCAAGAAAGCCATCAAGCTTGACAAAGGCTCTGCCAGACCCCACGTCGACAAGGTTGGCAAGATCACCCGCGCGCAGTTAGAAGAAATCGCCAAAGCCAAGATGGTTGACATGACCGCTGCTGATTTGGATGCTGCGGTTCGCACCATCGCCGGTTCGGCTCGCTCAATGGGCGTAACCGTGGAGGGCGTTGTATGACCAAGCTCACCAAAAAACAAAAAGCCTTTGAAGGCAAAGTTGACTCCAACAAGCTCTACCCTTTTGCTGCCGCTTTGGCCATCGTCAAAGAATGTGCGACAGCCAAGTTCGACGAATCCATAGACGTGGCTGTGCAGCTTGGTATTGACGCTAAGAAGTCAGACCAAGTCGTGCGCGGCGCTGTGGTGCTGCCCAACGGTACAGGTAAAACAGCACGTGTGGCCGTGTTTGCACAAGGTGCTAAAGCAGAAGAAGCTTTGGCCGCCGGTGCAGACGTGGTTGGCATGGACGATTTGGCAGCCCGCGTCAAAGCTGGCGACATGCCCTTCGATGTGGTTATTGCTGCCCCTGACGCCATGCGTGTCGTGGGAACCTTGGGCCAAATTTTGGGCCCACGTGGACTGATGCCAAACCCCAAAGTGGGAACGGTCACTCCTGACGTTGCCACGGCGGTTAGAAATGCCAAAGCCGGTCAAGTGCAGTTTCGCGTTGACAAGGCCGGCATTATTCACGGCACCATCGGTCGTCGCTCATTTGACAGCGACAAGTTGCAAGGCAACTTGTTGGCATTGATCGAAGCACTGAACAAAGCCAAGCCAGCTACCAGCAAAGGTGTTTTCCTGCGCAAGCTGGCCGTGTCCTCCACCATGGGTGTGGGCGTGCGAGTGGATACACAAACATTGAGCGCATAAAGCGTTCAGCAATTTCTTGTGCTGCCCGCAAGGGCAGCGCAAGAAGCGGTGGGTCGAGCCGGTTGCAAAACAGGCCCGAGCCATCCAAGACCGTTGGCGTGCAACCCGTTTGCACTTAATTCACCAGCCAACGCAGATGGCGATCCCGCTGAAAAGATTTTTTCTTGACAGTCAGGTCGCTGCAAAAGTGGCGTGTTGAAGGGGCAACCTGACAACACATTTTGAAGGAGTAGACCTTGAGTCTGAATCGCAGTGAAAAAGAAGCAGTTGTCGCCGAAGTGGCGGGACTTGCTGCACAAGCGCAGACGCTGGTGATGGCGGAATACCGCGGCATCACGGTCGCTGACATGATCAAGTTTCGCGCCAATGCGCGCAGCCAAGGCGTATCGCTGAGTGTGTTGAAAAACACCTTGGCCCGCCGTGCTGTCGCTGGTACGTCATTTGAAGGTGTCGCAGACCAGATGACCGGACCGCTGATCTATGGTTTTTCTGTGGATGCAGTGGCTGCCGCGAAAGTGGTTGCTGATTTCGCCAAGACCAACGACAAGTTGGTTATTCGTGGCGGTGCATTTGCCGGAAAAACTTTGGATGTCAACGGCGTCAAACAACTGGCCAGCATCCCTTCCAAGGAAGTTTTGCTAGCCCAAGTGTGTGGCTTGCTCATGTCGCCCATGTCTCGTATCGCAGTGGTGCTTGGCGCCTTGGCGGCGAAAAAAGGCGAAGCGGTTGCAGCCTAAACGCTGTCAACCCATTCAAACAATTTTGCCGCCCTCGTGGCGGCCCTGAAAAGTTAAGGAAACATTTATGTCATTCGATAAAGACGCATTTTTGACCGCTTTGGACAGCATGACGGTCATGGAACTCAACGAATTGGTGAAAGCCATCGAAGAGAAATTTGGTGTCAGTGCTGCAGCCATGGCAGCCCCTGCTGCTGGTGGCGGTGGTGGTGGCGCGGCTGCTGTAGAAGAGAAAACCGAGTTCAACGTGATGTTGCTCGAAGCTGGCGCAAACAAAGTCTCCGTCATCAAGGCTGTGCGCGAAATCACAGGCTTGGGCTTGAAAGAAGCCAAAGACTTGGTTGACGGCGCTCCTAAAGCTGTCAAAGAAGGCGCGCCCAAAGCAGATGCAGAAGCCGCCAAGAAGAAATTGGAAGAAGCTGGCGCCAAGGTCGAACTCAAGTAAACCTAGCGTTTATGAAGGCTGGCTACTCCTAGAGCGGGGTGCCGGCCTTTTGTGCTCTCAGAGCACACCCCAGAGCAGCAGCAACTGCTTTTCTGGAGTGTCTTCTGATCTGACTGCAGAAGAACCTTGGTTCGGGTTGTGTGCAATGCGCGACCGTCCGCCAACGCTGGTAGTGGCCAGCGGACCAAGACAACGTGCAGGTGAAAACTGCCTGTGCGTGAACAGTCGCCGAGAGAAATCAGTCCGGAGAATTTATGGCCTACACATTTACCGAACGCAAGCGCATACGCAAGAGTTTTGGCAGCCGCGACAGCGTGCTTGAAGTCCCTTACCTGCTACAAATGCAAAAAGATGCGTACACCGCATTTTTGCAAGCAGACACCCCACCCAAGAAGCGCACATCCGAAGGCTTGCAAGCCGCATTCGAAGCCGCTTTCCCCATCGTGTCCCACAATGGTTTTGTCGAGATGAAGTACCTTGAGTACAACTTGGCCCGACCCGCATTTGATGTTCGCGAATGCCAAACCCGAGGACTGACTTTTTCCTCAGCCGTTCGCGCACGTGTTCAGTTGATTATTTATGACCGTGACTCGTCCACACCCCAATCCAAAGTGGTCAAGGAAGTTAAAGAGCAAGAGGTCTATATGGGCGAAGTGCCCTTGATGACGGACAAAGGCTCTTTCATCATTAACGGCACAGAGCGCGTGATCGTGTCTCAGTTGCATCGCTCGCCTGGCGTGTTCTTCGAGCACGACAAAGGAAAAACACACAGCTCCGGCAAATTGCTGTTCAGTGCGCGCATCATCCCTTACCGTGGCTCATGGCTGGACTATGAGTTCGACCCCAAAGACATTTTGTATTTCCGCGTTGACCGTCGCCGCAAAATGCCTGTCACCATTTTGCTCAAAGCCATTGGTTTGACGCCTGAAGCCATCTTGGCTAATTTCTTCGTCAATGACACTTTCAAATTGATGGACAGCGGCGCACAAATGGCTTTTGTTGCCGAGCGCTTGCGCGGTGAAGTTGCGCGTTTTGACATCACCGATAAATCTGGCAATGTGGTTGTCGCCAAAGACAAACGCATCACAGCACGTCACACCCGCGAAATGGAAACCACCGGCACCACCCATGTGTCGGTACCCGAAGATTTCCTGATTGGCCGCGTCGTTGCCCGCAATATCGTCGAAGAAGAAACCGGTGAAATCATCGCCAAGGCCAATGAAGAGTTGACCGAAGTGTTGTTGAAAAAATTGCGTTCAAGCGGCGTTCACGACTTGGAGTGCATCTACACCAATGAACTCGATCAAGGCGCTTACATTTCGCAAACCTTGCGCATAGATGAGACCGCCGACGAGTTTGCTGCGCGTGTCGCCATCTACCGCATGATGCGCCCCGGCGAGCCACCCACAGAAGATGCAGTGCAAGCATTGTTTCAGCGGTTGTTTTACAACCCGGACACCTACGACTTGTCCCGCGTGGGCCGCATGAAGTTCAATGCTCGCGTTGGACGGGACGACTCTACCGGCCCCATGGTTCTCAACAACGAAGACATTTTGGCTGTGGTCAAAATCTTGGTTGACTTGCGCAATGGCCGTGGCGAAGTTGACGATATCGACCATTTGGGCAACCGCCGTGTGCGTTGTGTTGGCGAATTGGCTGAAAACCAATACCGTACCGGTTTGGCACGTATTGAAAAGGCTGTGAAAGAGCGCTTGGGTCAAGCCGAGCAAGAGCCTTTGATGCCGCATGACCTGATCAACTCCAAGCCCATTTCTGCAGCGCTCAAAGAGTTTTTTGGCGCGTCGCAGTTGTCGCAGTTTATGGACCAAACCAACCCCTTGTCTGAGATCACGCACAAGCGTCGTGTCTCAGCCCTTGGCCCAGGTGGTTTGACACGTGAGCGTGCAGGTTTTGAAGTGCGTGACGTGCACGTGACCCATTACGGTCGGGTGTGTCCCATCGAAACACCTGAAGGTCCCAACATTGGTTTGATCAACTCGCTGTCTTTGTATGCGCGTTTGAACGAATACGGTTTCATTGAAACCCCTTACCGCCAAGTGATTGACGGCCAAGTGACCATGGAAATTGATTACTTGTCAGCGATTGAAGAAGCCAAATACGTGATCGCTCAGGCCAACGCCTTGTTGGACAAAGAAGATCGTTTGATTGGCGACTTGGTGTCTGCCCGTGAAAAGGGTGAATCGATTTTGTGTGGCAAAGAGCGTGTTCAGTACATGGACGTGTCGCCTGCGCAGATCGTGTCGGTTGCTGCTTCTTTGGTGCCTTTCCTTGAGCACGATGATGCCAACCGCGCTTTGATGGGCGCCAATATGCAGCGCCAAGCCGTGCCAGTGTTGCGCCCTGAAAAAGCATTTGTGGGTACCGGTATTGAACGCGTGGCTGCGATCGACTCTGGCACCGTGGTCACCGCCTTGCGTGGCGGCGTGGTCGACTATGTTGACGCCACCCGCATCGTGGTTCGTGTGAATGATGCTGAAACCCAAGCGGGTGAAGTGGGTGTGGACATTTACAACCTCATTAAATACCAGCGTTCCAACCAAAACACCAACATCCATCAACGCCCCATCGTCAAACGCGGCGACAAACTCGCCAAAGGTGATGTGGTGGCCGACGGTGCATCCACCGACCTAGGTGAGTTGGCTTTGGGTCAAAACATGTTGGTCGCGTTCATGCCATGGAACGGCTACAACTTCGAAGACTCCATCCTCATTTCTGAGCGTGTGGTGGCTGAAGACCGTTACACCTCCATCCACATCGAAGAACTCGTGGTGATGGCGCGTGACACCAAATTGGGCGCGGAAGAAATCACCCGTGACATTCCCAATTTGGCTGAGCAGCAAATCAACCGATTGGATGAGTCCGGCATCATCTTTGTGGGCGCAGAAGTTCAACCCGGCGATGTCTTGGTTGGCAAGGTCACGCCCAAGGGCGAAACCACTTTGACCCCTGAAGAAAAACTGCTGCGCGCCATCTTTGGCGAAAAAGCCTCGGACGTGAAAGACACTTCATTGCGCGTAGACCAAGGCTCACAAGGCACGGTCATCGATGTGCAGGTGTTCACCCGCGAAGGCATTGTGCGTGACAAGCGCGCTCAGCAAATCATTGATGATGAATTGAAGCGTTTCCGTTTGGACTTGAATGACCAACTGCGCATTGTGGAAGCCGATGCGTTTGACCGTATTGGCAAACTGCTCAACGGCAAAACTGCCAATGGCGGCCCCAACAAACTGCCCAAAGGCAGCAAGATTGACAAAGCCTATCTGGACAGCGTAGAGAAGTTCCATTGGTTTGACATTCGTCCTGCTGATGAAGACACCGCCTCTCAGCTGGAAAGCATCAAAAACGCTTTAACCCAAACCCGCCACAGCTTCGATTTGGCTTTTGAAGAAAAGCGCAAAAAACTCACCCAAGGCGACGAGTTGCCCGCAGGTGTGTTGAAGATGGTCAAGGTCTACTTGGCAGTTAAGCGTCGCTTGCAACCTGGTGACAAGATGGCCGGTCGCCACGGCAACAAAGGTGTGGTCTCCAAGATCGTGCCCGTCGAAGACATGCCCTACATGGCCGACGGTACCCCTGTAGACATCGTGCTCAATCCATTGGGCGTGCCTTCACGCATGAACGTGGGACAGGTTTTGGAAGTGCACTTGGGCTGGGCTGCCAAAGGCATTGGTTACCAACTCGGTCACATGATGCAAGAGGAAGCCAAGACCGCCGAGATTCGCACTTTCCTAGAAACCCTCTACAACAGCACAGGTCACAAGGAAGAGTTGAGCAAGTTGGCCGACAAAGAGATCAAGGAAATGGCTATCAACCTTTCCACAGGTGTGCCTTTTGCAACACCGGTGTTCGATGGCGCTTCGGAAGAAGACATCCGCACCATGTTGAAACTGGCTTACCCTGAAGAGGTGGTCAAGGCCAAAGGTTTGACGGCTGCTCGCACGCAAGCGCATTTGTTTGACGGCCGCACAGGTGACGCTTTTGAGCGCCCCACCACCGTGGGCTATATGCACGTATTGAAACTGCACCACTTGGTGGACGACAAAATGCATGCGCGCTCCACTGGCCCCTACAGCTTGGTTACACAACAACCATTGGGCGGCAAGGCCCAGTTTGGTGGTCAACGCTTTGGCGAGATGGAGGTGTGGGCTTTGGAAGCCTATGGAGCCTCTTACACCCTGCAAGAAATGCTCACCGTCAAATCGGACGATGTGCAAGGTCGAACCAAGGTTTACGAAAGTATCGTCAAAGGCGAACACGCTATCGAAGCGGGCATGCCCGAATCGTTCAATGTGTTGGTTAAAGAAATTCGTTCATTGGGCATAGATATAGAGTTGGAGCGTTCATGAAATCATTACTCGACCTCTTTAAGCAGTTCACACCAGATGAGCATTTCGATGCCATCAAAATTGGACTGGCTTCACCAGAAAAAATCCGTTCATGGTCTTTTGGCGAAGTCAAAAAACCAGAGACCATCAACTACCGCACCTTTAAACCTGAGCGCGATGGTTTGTTTTGCGCCAAGATTTTTGGCCCCATCAAAGACTACGAATGTTTGTGCGGCAAATACAAGCGCCTCAAGCACCGTGGTGTGATTTGCGAGAAGTGCGGCGTTGAAGTCACACAAACCAAAGTTCGTCGTGACCGCATGGGCCACATCGATTTGGCTGCGCCTTGCGCCCACATTTGGTTCCTCAAGTCGTTGCCCAGCCGCTTGGGCCTGGTACTTGACATGACTTTGCGCGACATCGAACGCGTGTTGTATTTTGAAGCTTATGTGGTGACCGATCCCGGCATGACCGCGCTGAAAAAATACGCCATCATGACCGAAGACGACTACGAAGCCAAGCGCATTGAGCTGGGCGACGAGTTCCAAGCCAAGATGGGCGCTGAAGGTATTCGCGACTTGCTCGAGACCATGGAAAATGACATGGAAATTGAGAAGCTGCGCAATGACTTAACTGGCTCCGAGGTCAAGATCAAGAAAAACGCCAAGCGTTTGAAGGTTCTTGAGGCATTCAAAAAATCGGGTATCAAGCCCGAGTGGATGGTGTTGTCGGTGTTGCCCGTGTTGCCACCCGATTTGCGCCCCTTGGTGCCGCTGGATGGTGGACGTTTCGCCACCTCCGACTTGAACGATTTGTACCGCCGCGTGATCAACCGCAACAGCCGCTTGCGCCGTTTGCTCGAACTCAATGCCCCTGAAATCATTGCGCGCAATGAGAAGCGCATGCTGCAAGAAGCGGTGGACAGTTTGCTCGATAACGGTCGTCGCGGCAAAGCCATGACCGGTGCCAACAAACGTGCGCTCAAGTCTTTGGCCGACATGATCAAAGGTAAATCGGGACGCTTCCGTCAAAACTTGTTGGGCAAGCGCGTCGATTACTCAGGACGTTCTGTCATCACCGTGGGCCCCACACTCAAATTGCACCAGTGCGGTTTACCTAAGTTGATGGCGCTTGAACTCTTTAAGCCTTTCATCTTCAGCAAGTTGGAGTTGATGGGTATTGCCACCACCATCAAGGCAGCCAAGAAGGAAGTTGAAGCCGGCACCCCCGTGGTGTGGGATATCTTGGAAGAGGTCATCAAAGAGCATCCCGTGTTGCTCAACCGTGCCCCCACTTTGCACCGTTTGGGTATTCAGGCCTTCGAGCCTATTTTGATTGAAGGTAAAGCCATTCAATTGCACCCACTCGTGTGTTCTGCTTTCAACGCCGACTTTGACGGCGACCAAATGGCGGTCCACGTTCCTTTGTCGGTGGAAGCACAAATGGAAGCCCGCACATTGATGCTGGCTTCCAACAATGTGCTCTTCCCCGCCAACGGCGAACCCTCCATCGTGCCTTCACAAGACGTGGTGCTGGGCTTGTACTACACCACCCGTGAACGTATCAACGGCAAAGGTGAAGGCTTGGTGTTTGCTGACATCGGCGAGGTGCAACGCGCACTCGACGCCGATGTGGTGGAACTCACCGCCAAAGTCACTGTGCGCATGACCGAGTGGGTCAAGGACAAAGAAACTGGCGAATTCAGCAGCAGTGCCTCTTTGGTAGAAACCACTGTGGGACGTGCGCTGTTGTCGGAAATTTTGCCCAAAGGTTTGCCTTTCAGTCACTTGAACAAGGCGCTGAAGAAAAAGGAAATTTCCAAACTCATCAACACCTCATTTCGTAAATGCGGCTTGAAAGAGACCGTGGTGTTTGCCGACAAGTTGTTGCAAAACGGCTTTCGCTTGGCGACACGTGCAGGCATCTCTATCTGTATCGACGATATGTTGGTGCCGTTCGAGAAGCACGCCATCATTGAAAGCGCAGAAAAAGAAGTCAAAGACATTGAGCAGCAATATGTGTCGGGTTTAGTGACCTCTGGCGAGCGCTATAACAAGGTGGTCGACATTTGGGGCAAAGCCGGTGACGCCGTCTCCAAAGTGATGATGGATCAGTTGCGCAAAGAAAAAACCATTGACCGCCATGGCAACGAAGTTGAACAAGAGTCGTTCAATTCCATCTACATGATGGCTGACTCTGGTGCACGTGGCTCTGCTGCCCAAATTCGCCAGTTGGCGGGTATGCGTGGTTTGATGGCCAAGCCTGACGGCTCCATCATCGAGACACCCATCACGGCCAATTTCCGTGAAGGCCTGAATGTGTTGCAGTACTTCATCTCCACCCACGGTGCGCGTAAAGGCTTGGCCGATACCGCGTTGAAAACAGCCAACTCGGGCTACTTAACCCGTCGTTTATGCGATGTGGTGCAAGACTTGGTCGTCATCGAACAAGACTGCGGCACTCACAACGGCTCGGTCATGCGCGCCATCGTTGAAGGTGGTGAAGTGATCGAATCCTTGAGTGACCGCGTGCTGGGTCGCTCGGTTGCCGAAGATGTGGTGCATCCCGAATCGCGCCAAACCTTGGTGCCAGCCGGTCACATGCTTGACGAAGACTTGATTGAAGAAATTGAGCTCTTGGGCGTCGATGAAATCAAAGTTCGCACCGCATTGAACTGCGAAACCCGCTTTGGTTTGTGCGCCAAATGCTATGGCCGCGATTTGGGCCGTGGTGGCTTGATCAACATCGGTGAGGCCGTGGGCATCATCGCTGCTCAGTCGATTGGCGAGCCTGGTACACAACTGACCATGCGTACCTTCCACATCGGTGGTGCGGCTTCTCGTGCAGCCGTGGCCTCCAGCGTGGACGCCAAATCCAATGGCGTGATCGGTTTCAATCCCGCTATGCGTTATGTGACCAACAGCAAAAAAGAGTTGGTGGTCATTTCTCGCTCTGGCGAAATTGTGATCCATGATGAACAAGGTCGCGAGCGCGAACGCCACAAAGTACCTTACGGCGCGATTTTGGCCATCAAACCTGACCAAGCCATCAAAGCCGGCACTATTCTGGCTAACTGGGATCCGCTCACACGCCCTGTGATCACCGAGTTTGCCGGTAAAACACAATTTGAAAATGTGGAAGAAGGCTTGACGGTTGCCAAGCAATTGGACGAAGTCACTGGCTTGTCAACCTTGGTGGTGATTGACCCCAAACGCCGTGGTTCCACCAAAGTGGTGAGACCGCAGGTGAAGTTGTTGGACGCCTCTGGCAAGGAAGTCAAAATTCCAGGCACTGACCATTCAGTGACCATCGGCTTCCAAGTGGGCGCATTGATTCAAGTGCGCGACGGTCAAGAGGTGGGTCCAGGCGAGGTGCTGGCACGTATCCCTGTTGAAGGTCAGAAAACCCGTGACATCACCGGTGGTTTGCCGCGTGTGGCCGAGTTGTTTGAAGCACGTTCACCCAAAGACAAGGGTATCTTGGCTGAGATGACCGGCACCGTGTCGTTTGGTAAAGAGACCAAAGGCAAGATCCGTTTGCAGATCACCGATCCCGAAGGCACTGTGTGGGAAGAACTCATTCCCAAAGAGAAAAACATCGTGGTGCATGAAGGCCAAGTGGTTAACAAGGGCGAAAGCATTGTGGACGGCCCCGCCGATCCTCAAGACATTTTGCGTTTGTTGGGCATCGAAGAGTTGGCTCGCTACATCGTTGACGAAGTGCAAGACGTTTACCGTTTGCAAGGCGTGAAGATCAACGACAAGCACATCGAGGTCATCGTGCGTCAGATGTTGCGTCGTGTGGTGGTCGCAAGCGTGGGGGATTCCAACTACATTGCTGGCGAACAAGTGGAGCGTTCAGAAATTTTGAACACCAACGAAGCGCTGCAACGTGAAGGGAAAATTCCCGCGACGGTGACCAACTTGTTGTTGGGCATCACCAAAGCCTCCTTGTCGACCGACTCGTTCATCTCTGCGGCTTCTTTCCAAGAAACCACCCGCGTGCTCACCGAGGCTGCCATCATGGGCAAGCGCGACGAGTTGCGCGGCTTGAAAGAAAACGTCATTGTGGGGCGCCTGATTCCTGCAGGTACTGGCATGGCTTACCACCGTGCACGCAAAGAAAAAGACCTGATGGACGAGGCCGAGCGCCGCCAAATTGCAGAAACCGAGGCTGAAGAACTGGCCTTGGCGCAGCAAGAAGGCAGCAGCGAAGAGAGCGCCGCGGAATAAACAAAGGCCTTCGGGCCTTTGTCTACCATGCTGAAGTCAGGCTGGTTTTGGTTGTCACTTGCCCTTGCGGTCTTTTGGTCCTTGGGTGCTTACAACCGCTTGGTTCGTTTACGTGCGGCCATTGGCCAGCAATTTATCTCCTTAGAGTCGGTGTTGCTGCAATACCAAGAAGTGGTGCAACAAGCAGTGACATCGGCCTCTACTTCGCCCCAGTTATGGGCTAATACTTATTCTGCCGAATCAGATGTAGACCCATGGACGCGTTTGCAAGTCTGTGCGGGTTTACTGACCGTGGCCATGGCGCGTATGCAAACCCATCCCCTTGAACCTGACAGTTCGCAGTCCTTGCAAGATGCGGGTGCGGCACTTCAGCAAGCGTGGGCCAGTTTGATACATCCCGAGGCTTTTTACGTGAACGTGCCTGAGGCACTGCAACAGCGTTGGTTGGGCTTGGACTTGTTGGTTCAGCCTGAGGTGCAGCGCTTCAACGCTTGCATCATTGTTTACAACCAAGCCATTGCTCAGTACCCTGCTGCTCTTTTGGCAAAATTATTTCAATTCAATACCGCTCGGCCACTGGCATGAGTGAAGAACTGGGCCTCAGGGCGCAAACACCCTTAGCGCCCCCTTTGTGGCGGCAGTTGCAGGCATGCGCAGCAGCTTTGCAGTCGGTTTTAGATGGGCGTAACCACAGCCAAGCCTTGTCTCAAGTCGCCACGCCTTTGCGCCCTGGCGCACAAGCTTTGTTGTTCGCGGTGTTGCGGCATTGGGGCGCCGCCCAAGCCATACGCGACTTGTTGATCAACCGTGCACCCTCGGCGCCGGTCAATGCCTTGTTGTGTACCGGCTTGGGTTTGTTGCTGATGGAAGCAAAAGCTATGTACCCAGCCCACACCTTGGTCAGTCAATTGGTGGAGGCTGCCAAACACCACCCCCAAACTCGTGGTCAATCCGCCTTTATCAACGCCTGTGTGCGAAGATTTTTGCGAGAAGAAAAAGCTTTGCGCGCAAAAGCTTTTCGAAATCAAACGGCCCAATGGAATTTCCCCTTGTGGTGGATCCAGCGTGTACAGCACGATTACCCCGCACATTGGCAAACTGTTTTGCATGCCAGTCAGCAAGCCGCGCCCATGACCATGCGTGTCAATCGACAAAAAATATCCCGCGAGGAATTGCAGCAAAGCTGGCATTCACAAGGGGTGTTGTCTGATGCCGTTGGTGCGGATGGCTTGGTCTTGCGCCAAGCCAAAGCGGTTCAAGCCATCCCAGGTTTTGCCCAAGGCCTGTGTTCGGTGCAAGATGCTGCTGCGCAACTGGCCGCGCCGTTGTTGCTGCAAGGTTTGCAAGCGCCGCAGGGAGACCGCTTACAAGTTCTAGACGCTTGTGCAGCACCTGGGGGCAAGACTGCACATTTGCTGGAGTATGCCGATGCACAAGTGTGGGCCTTAGATATTGATGCCTTGCGTTGCGAGCGCATCAGCGAAAACTTGCTGCGCTTAGGACTGCAAGCCACCGTGGTTTGTGCCGATGTGACCGATACCCATACCCAAGCGTGGTGGTCAGGCCAATTGTTTGACGCCATTTTGTTGGACGCCCCCTGCACGGCGTCTGGCATCGTCAGACGCCACCCCGATATACCCTTGCTCAGGCGTGACAGTGACGTGGCCGCACTGGTTCAAACCCAGCGCCGATTGCTTCAAGCGTTGTGGCCGCTGTTGAAACCGGGTGGAAGGCTGCTTTATTGCACTTGTTCGGTTTTTCATGATGAGGGCCAAGGACAAATCGATTCGTTTCTTGCGCGCAACACTCAGGCGACATTACTTCCATCCCCCGGTCATTTAATTCCTGGGGTGTCGGCAAATCCTGAGTGGCTCTTAGACAATGCAGCAAGTGGTCACGATGGATTCTTTTATGCCTTGCTTGAGAAGCGCGATGCCTGTGTCTGACGCTTGGATGCTGTGCACAGCTTGGACGCAGCGGCTGCTGCGTGGGCTGCTACTTACTTTGTTGATGTGTCTTGGTATGGCTCATGCAGACAATGCTGTGCAAGTTGATGATTTTCAATTGCAGCGCAACGAGGAAGGCATTTACCTCAGTACGCGTTTGAATTTTGAGTTGCCCCCCAGTTTGGAAGACGCTTTGAACCGTGGCATGCCTCTGAGCTTTGTTATGCAAGCCGATGTGGTGAGGGAGCGCTGGTATTGGGCAGATAAATTGGTCAATCGAACTGAACGCTATGTTCGTCTCAGCTACCAACCCCTCTCCAAGCGTTGGCGCATTTATGTGTCGGCCCAGCCCATTCAGTCAACGGGGCTGGGTGTGAGCTTGGGACAAAGCTTCGACAGCTTGCCCGAGGCTCTACAAAGTATTCAAAGAATTTCAAGGTGGCGCATTGCAGATTTGCCCGCCATAGACACCACCACCAAGCAACGGTTGGAATTTCGTTTTCGACTGGATTTGAGTCAATTGCCGCAACCCTTGCAGTTTGGCGCTTTGGGCGGTACCGGCTGGGGGCTTGATTACCTACACAGTTTGAAACTGCAGGAAGACAGCTTTAAATGAAATCGTCTGCTCCCGTTGGTGTGAGACGGCATCAGAGTTGGTGGTTTGTGGTGGGTTTAACCATACTGGTGTCCTTGGCGCTTGTATTGCTCTTCTTGCTGACTCAAGCCACCCAAGGCTGGGAAGCTTACGAACAAAACTACGGACTTTTGTTTGGATTAAACATAGCTTTTGCCGCGATTTTGTTAGCCATCATTGCTTGGTTGGGTGTGCGCTTGTGGAGTCGCTTGCAGCAAGGAAAATTTGGCAGCCGATTGCTGGTGAAGTTGGCCAGTATTTTTGCCTTGGTGGGCATATTGCCGGGCATATTGATTTATGCCGTGTCTTACCAGTTTGTCACCCGCTCCATCGAGGTGTGGTTTGATACCAAGGTTGAAGTGGCATTGGATGCAGGTTTGAATTTGAGCCGCTCAACCTTGGAGGGCTTGTCTAACGAGTTGGCTGTCAATGTTCGCAATGCCAGCCAAGACGTCGCTGCTGCATCCAGCAGTGCCGTACCTGTGGTGCTAGAAACCATTCGCGACAAACTCGAGGCCAGCGAAGTCACGCTTTGGCTCAACAACGGCGTGGCCGTGGCCAGTGTGAGCGAAGAGCGCTACCAACTTCAGCCCGACAAACCCACCGCCGCAGAGTGGCGCCAAGTGCGCAGCCAGGGTATCAGTTGGCGCAGCGAGGGCTTGGACGACAACTTGGGCGGCTCCGCCATACCACCGCGTATTTCTGTGCTGGTTCGCATGGGGGCAAGTGGTTTTCAGCTCGATGGGCAAGGCCGCGTGTTGCAAGTGGTGAAAAAGTTACCGCCCGTGCTGGTGGCCAATGCATTGGCGGTACTCGACGCCAATCGGCAATACCAAGAGCGTGCTTTGGCACGCGAGGGCTTGAAGCGTATGTACATCGGTACATTGACCTTGAGTTTATTTTTGGCGGTATTTGGTGCCGTATTGTTAGCGGTCTTGTTGGGTAACCAGTTGGCCAGGCCCTTGTTGTTACTGGCCGAAGGTGTGCGCGACGTGGCCGCAGGCGACTTGAGTCCACGTGCCGTATTGCAAGGCAAGGATGAGCTCGATGGCTTGACCCGTTCGTTTGCGCAGATGACCGAACAATTGGCGCAAGCGCGAGACTCGGTGCAGACGAGCATGGCGCAAGTCAATTTGGCGCGCAGCCATTTACAAACCATGCTCGACAACCTCACCGCTGGGGTGGTGTTGCTAGACCCACAAGGGCATATTTTGTCTATCAACCCAGGGGCCACACGGATATTGCAATTACCCTTGGCGGTTCACATGGGCAAAACCATGCAAGACATCGAAGGCTTGCAAGTGTTTGGTCAGCAGGTGATGGAGCAATTCCATGATTTCGTTGCCGAGCAACAGCAGCGCTCTTTAGACCATTGGCAGCAGTCATTTGAAATTGACACCAAAACCCAGCAATCTTTCATGGAGTTTGGGCCGGACCGCCAACAACACACCACCTTGGTGGCGCGTGGCGCGGTCTTGCCGCAAGGTGAGTGGTTGCTGGTGTTCGATGACATCACAGAAATCGTGTCGGCCCAACGCTCTCAGGCTTGGTCCGAGGTGGCCAGACGCTTGGCGCACGAGATTAAAAACCCGCTCACACCCATACAACTTTCGGCAGAGCGCCTAGAGATGAAGTTGGCCGATAAATTGATTGACAACGACAAAGCGCTGCTGCACAAATCCGTTAAAACCATTGTTGACCAAGTCGATGCATTGCAAAGACTGGTCAATGAGTTTCGCGATTTCGGTCGTTTGCCCCAGGTGCGGTTGGAATCTTTAGATCTGAATCATTTGCTGCAAGAGATGATGCCTTTGTATGACAACGACAATGCCTTGGTGCCTGTCAGTTGGCATTTGGCCCCAGACTTACCCCCTGTGCTGGGAGATGCTGCTCAGTTACGGCAGGTGGTGCATAACTTGATTCAAAATGCACAAGATGCCAGCGCACAAAGCCCTGACCCCATGGTTCAAGTGTGGAGCGAACAGTCTTCTTCCAGTCAAAAAGTGCGCTTACGGATTTTGGATAACGGCAGCGGCTTTAGCGATGCGGTCCTGCAGCGTGCGTTTGAACCCTACGTCACCACCAAAGCCGGCGGAACAGGATTGGGCTTGGCCGTGGTGAAGAAAATTGCCGATGAACACCAAGCCCGCATTGAGATCAAAAACAGGTTCGAGGGCGACCAAAACATTGGGGCTCAAGTATCGTTATCATTTCGCATGGCTAAACTTTCTACCTAACCTGACATCTCAAGCAATATGGCAACAATTTTGGTAGTTGATGACGAACTTGGCATTCGAGATTTGCTTTTTGAAATTTTGAATGACGAAGGTCATCAAGTCGAGTTAGCTGAAAACGCAGCGCAAGCACGCAGTGCCCGAGCCAGTGCCCGCCCGGACCTGGTGTTACTCGATATTTGGATGCCTGACACCGACGGCGTGACCTTGCTCAAAGAGTGGGCTGCTACGGGCATGCTCACCATGCCCGTCATCATGATGAGTGGCCACGCCACCATTGATACCGCAGTACAAGCTACACGCATTGGGGCCTTGGCGTTTTTAGAAAAACCCATCACCATGCAAAAGCTGCTCAAAGCCGTTGATCAAGGTTTGGCGCGAAAACCAGCCACCCCTGAGCGGCCGATCTTGGGCGTTGTACCCACTCCAGTTGCGTACTCACCTGCACTTTCACCCTCTATGGTGCAAGCGCAACCAGCGGTATCTCGTTTGCCTGCTTCGGTACAAAGCTTTGAGTTGTCCCAACCGCTTCGCGAGGCCAGAGACGCATTTGAAAAAGCTTATTTCGAATTTCATTTGGCCCAAGAAGGTGGGTCTATGACCCGTGTGGCCGAAAAAACGGGGCTGGAGAGAACCCATTTGTACCGCAAACTTAAACAGCTGGGCGTAGATTTATCCAGAGGCAAACGCGGGTCGGGCGCTTAAGAAGGCACATCCGGTTTGGTTTGGGATAAACGCTCCAAAACGCCATCAATCTTAAAATAGCGAACAATTTGGGTAAACAAAAAAGCACCCAATACCGCACCCATCAAGTCACCCGCAACCATGATGGGTAACTGCATAGCGGACAACAGTTGATCGGGTTGTTGCACGGCCCAATTGAGGTGATGAATAACCGCGTTAAGAACTGCACAGAGCAAGCTCAATTCAATCAAATCTCTTAAACGACTGAGCACCAAGGTGCGCTCTTTGAGAAGTCGAAACAGTCCGACTGCCAAAACAGGGCTCAGGCCAGAGCATGCCGCATTCAGCAGTGCTTGATTCAGGTGTTCGCTTAAGCTGATGGCCAATGCCATGCTGCCCAAGAAAATGGCGGCGAACCCCCACCCAGGTCCGAGCACCAGCACATACATCACCCGTAAAAAAGCTGGCAGGTAAATCCAGCTGATGTGCTCAGAAAGACTCAGGTATTGAAACAACCAAGCATTGCCAAGGTGCGTAGCGCTAAAGAGGGCCGCACAAACAATAACTAAGACTATTTTTTCTTGGTAAAAAACTAAGCGCATCCAACAAACTATTTATGAAAAAGATACTCATTTTTACATATTCCTGCGGTACTGCCCACCCACTTCAAACAAAGCCTTGGTAACTTGCCCCAAAGAGCAGTGGCGCACCGCATCCATCAGTACTTCAAACACATTGGCGTTGTCCAGCACGGCTTGCTGCAAGCGAGCCAGTTGCGCTTGGGCTTGCACAGCATGCAGCGTGTGAAAGTCATGCAAACGCTTTAATTGGCTTTGTTTTTCTTCTTCGGTGGAGCGGGCCAACTCTATGCTTGCTGGCACTTCATTGGCATGTGGCGACTTGAAGGTGTTCACACCAATGATGGGTAATTCGCCGGTGTGCTTGAGCATCTCGTAATGCATAGATTCGTCTTGGATCTTGCCGCGCTGGTAACCGGTTTCCATGGCACCCAAAACGCCACCGCGCTCGGCGATCGCCACAAACTCAGACAGCACGGCTTCTTCTACCAGTTGGGTGAGCTCTTCGATGATGAAAGCGCCTTGGCCGGGGTTTTCGTTCTTGGCCAAACCCCATTCGCGGTTGATGATGAGTTGAATCGCCATGGCACGGCGCACGCTGTCTTCGGTGGGCGTGGTGATGGCTTCGTCAAACGCGTTGGTATGCAGGGAGTTGCAGTTGTCGTAAATCGCAATCAGCGCTTGCAGGGTGGTGCGGATGTCGTTGAACTGAATCTCTTGGGCGTGCAGCGAGCGGCCCGAGGTTTGGATGTGGTATTTGAGTTTTTGGCTGCGCTCGTTGGCACCGTATTTCTCTTTCAAGGTGACAGCCCAAATGCGGCGTGCCACGCGGCCCATGACGGTGTACTCGGGGTCCATGCCGTTGCTAAAGAAGAAGCTCAGGTTGGGCGCGAAGTCGTCGATGTGCATGCCGCGTGCCAAGTAGGCTTCTACAAAAGTGAAGCCATTGGAGAGGGTGAACGCCAATTGCGAAATCGGGTTGGCACCGGCTTCGGCGATGTGGTAGCCGCTGATGGACACGCTGTAGAAATTACGCACCTGGTGATCGACAAAATACTGTGCAACGTCGCCCATCACCTTCAATGAAAATTCGGTGCTGAACAAACAGGTGTTTTGGCCTTGGTCTTCTTTCAAAATATCGGCTTGCACGGTGCCGCGCACGTTTTGCATAACCCAAGCGCGTAGGTCGGCCAATTCGGTGGCGTTGGGCTCGCGTCCTTTGTCGGCGCGGAATTTGTCGAGGTTTTGATCAATGGCGGTGTTCATGAACATCGCCAAAATAGTGGGCGCGGGTCCGTTGATGGTCATGGACACGCTGGTGGACGGCGAGCAAAGGTCAAAGCCGTCGTACAGCGCCTTCATGTCTTCCAAAGTGGCGATGCTGACACCTGAGTTGCCTACCTTGCCGTAAATGTCGGGGCGCAGGTCGGGGTCGTTGCCGTACAGCGTGACTGAATCAAAAGCCGTACTCAAGCGTTTGGCCGGCATGCCTTCGCTCAAGAGTTTGAAGCGGCGGTTGGTGCGAAACGCATCACCCTCGCCCGCAAACATACGCGTGGGGTCTTCGCCTTCGCGTTTGAAGGCAAACGTGCCAGCGGTGTAAGGGTAGCGCCCGGGCACGTTGTCCAGCATCAGCCACTGCAGCACATCGCCATGGTCGTGGTACTGCGGCAAAGCGACTTTGCGCACCGCTGTACCGCTGAGTGACTTGGTTACCAATGCCGTGCGGATTTCTTTGTCGCGCACGGTCACCACCAGTTCTTCGGCGGCATAGTCTTTTTGCAGTTGCGGCCAATCGGTCAGCAAAGCGCGGGCATCGGGCTGCAAGCGGGCTTGGCGTTCATCTGCCAAACCTTGGGCGGCCTCAGAGGCGCGGGGCTTGCCTGGTTTACCTTCGGCCAACATGGCTGATGCGGCCTGCAGTTGTTGCACCTCACGGGCGAGTTGCGCTTGGCTCTTGGCGCGCAGTTTGTAGCCACGCACAGTCTCGCTTATTTCGGCCAAATAGCGGCTGCGCGCAGGTGGCACGATGGGGGTTTGGTGCGAGCTGTGGCGCACCTTCACCAAAGGCAGGCGGCCTGGGTTGAGCTTTAAGCCCAGCGCTTGCAAGCGCAGCTTCATGGCTTGGTAAAGCGCGGTCACGCCGTCGTCGTTGAAGTGGGCTGCCATGGTGCCAAACACCGGCATTTGCTCGGTGGGGGTGGTCCAAGCTTCTTTGTTGCGCTGCACCTGCTTGGCCACATCGCGCAGCGCGTCGGCGGCACCCTTGCGGTCAAACTTGTTGATGGCGACAAACTCGGCAAAGTCGAGCATGTCGATTTTTTCCAACTGGCTGGCTGCGCCAAACTCGGGCGTCATCACATACATCGGCACATCCACATGCGGCACGATGGCCGCGTCGCCTTGGCCAATGCCGGAAGTTTCAACGATGACCAGATCAAAGCCCGCGCACTTGGCCGCCGCGATCACGTCGGGCAAGGCTGCGCTGATTTCGCTGCCGAATTCACGCGTGGCCAAACTGCGCATGAACACTTTTTGGTCGCTCCCTTTGGGGTCAGAGTCCGAGTTTTGCTTTGCAAAATCGGGGTCTGACCCCAATTTATTCCAAGGCGAGATGGCGTTCATGCGGATACGGTCACCCAAGAGTGCGCCGCCGCTTTTGCGCCGTGAGGGGTCTATGGAGATGACAGCGATGCGCAGGCTGTCGTCTTGGTCGAGGCGTATGCGGCGAATCAGCTCGTCGGTGAGCGAGGATTTGCCGGCGCCGCCGGTGCCGGTGATGCCCACCACCGGCACTTGCAAACCAGCGGCTTGGGTTCGCAGTTGCTCGACCAAGCCCGTGTTGGCTTGCCCGTTTTCTAAAGCAGTGATGAGCTGGGCCAAGGCACGCCAATTAGCCTGGCCGTGACCTTGGATGGCGTTCAATGCCTTGGGTGCGTGCGCGTTCAAGTCTTGGTCACAGCGCATGATCATCTCGCCGATCATGCCTTGCAGCCCCATGCGTTGGCCGTCTTGCGGGCTGTAAATACGCGTTACGCCATAAGCGTGCAGCTCATCGATTTCAGACGCCACGATGACACCGCCACCGCCACCAAACACCTGAATATGCGCGCCGCCACGTTCGCGCAGCAAATCGATCATGTATTTGAAATACTCCACATGGCCGCCTTGGTAAGAGCTGATGGCAATGCCTTGCACGTCTTCTTGCTGCGCGGCGGTCACCACCTCGTCTACCGATCGGTTGTGGCCCAGATGAATGACTTCAGCGCCCATGCCTTGCAAGATGCGGCGCATGATGTTGATGGCGGCGTCGTGACCATCAAACAAACTGGCCGCAGTGACAAAGCGCACTTTGTGCTTGGGGCGGTAGTTGGCCAAGGCTTGGAATTCTGCGGACAAGTCGGTCATAACGTATACGGGGTGAACCGGAAAAAGATGAACAATGACAAGGGTTACTGATGAGTAACCTGTGCCTTTAAATTGACGTTACGTCAATCATAACTTGAAGTCAGTGCAGCCGTGGGTGGCTTAAATTAACCAGTTTTCGAGATGAAGTTTGGCCACTTTCTGGAATTCGCCGGTGTTATTGCTGACCAAGGTGAAGTCTTGTGCCAAAGCGTGGGCAGCAATCCATAAATCATTGCCACCTATGGGTTGGCCCAAGGCTTCAAGTTGTTGACGAATCTCGCCGTAATGCAAGGCTGCCTCGACGGGCAAGGGCTCAATGGACAGGCTGTTGAACAAATGATTCATGCGCAGGCTCAAGGAATTTGCGCGCTTGGAGGGCGCCAATTTGCTAAGACCAAAACGTAGCTCACCAGCGCTGATGGTTGAAATGGCCAAGTCTTGCGGCCGACTGTCCAGGATGCGTTGCGACAATGAAGCAGAGGCATCTCTTAGAAAGTAGCTAACTATGTGGGTGTCGAGTAAATATCTCATGGCTCAGAATTCAAGTCTGTCGCCAGCAAACCACCCCAGTCGCGCTCTTGGGGCGGCTTGTCATCAAGCTGTTCTTCCACACCGGCCCAGTCTTTTTTGTCTTCAATGCTGAGTTCAGGCATGTTTTTCAAAGCCTCACGAAGCGTAGCTACGACCTCTCGCAGCACCACCTCATTACCGCGGCGCTCAATATGAACCCGTGTGCTTTGAAATTGAAACTCTTTGGGCAAGCGCACTGCTTGGCTATTGCCTGACATGAAAACAGCGGCGGTGTACGTCATATGGGATCCCCGTCAAAAGATATACACAATGTATATTGTAGGAAGGGTTCAATAAGTCGACAAGCCTCGATTAACCCATTGCCTTTGACGATGATCAAACTGGTTGGATTGCCAACCAATCGCCCACCGCTTCCTCATAAGCCAAGCCAAGCGACAGCAAAGCCAGCTCGCCTTGGGGCTGGCCAATGAGTTGCATGCCCATGGGCAGACCTTGACTGTTAAAGCCCACCGGCACATTCAAAGCAGGCAGGCCTGCCAAGCTGGCGTAGATCACCACCTCCATCCAGCGGTGGTAAGTGTCCATTTGCACCGGACCCTTGGCCGTCTCAATAGAAGCCGGCCAGCGCAAGGCGGCATCAAACGGCCAGACTTGGCAACTGGGCAGCACCAGCACATCGAAGCGGCGCATCAAGCCCAGCATATGTTGGTAAAAAGCGGTGCGCTCGGTGCTGGCGCTTAAAAAATCGCTGGCGCTCATGCCGGCGGCTTGGTCAAACTCCCACAGCGCTTCGGGTTTCACCAACGCACGCCCCTTGGCCACCATGGGCGCAATGCGCGAAGCGGTCAGCACGCGGCGCCACGCCAGCCAGGTTTGCCACACGGCTTCGGGGGAATAGCCCAAGCTCACCGCCTCCAACTGACATCCCAAGCCCTCCAAACGGCGAAGACCGTTTTCGCAAGCCTGCAACACGCCGGCCTCAATGGGCAAATAGCCATTCAAATCGCCCAACCAACCCATGCGCAAACCCTTGGCTTTGGGTTGAAGCGAAGCCGCAAACCCCGGCGGCAGGCTGGCCAGCGACAAGGGTGCGCGTGCATCAAAGCCGGCCATCACTTCCAACAAATGCGCCAAGTCGCGCATGTTTCTGGCCATGGGGCCGTCGGTGCCGAGTTGATTCACCCACACATCGCCCGCCGGATAAGCGGGCACCCGCCCTTGCGAGGGGCGCAGGCCAAACAGATTGTTCCAAGCCGCAGGATTGCGCAAACTGCCCATGAAGTCCGAGCCATCCGCGATGGGCAGCAAGCGCTGCGCCAAAGCCACGGCCGCGCCGCCGCTGCTGCCGCCGGCGCTGTACGCGGGGTTGTAGGCATTGCGGGTGGTGCCAAACACTTCGTTGAAGGTGTGCGAGCCCAAACCCCACTCAGGCGTATTGGTCTTGCCAATCACAATGCCGCCTGCACCCCGCAGGCGTTGCGTCAACAAGGCGTCCTGGGTGGGGATGTTGTCGCGCAACAGGGGCGAGCCGCAGGTGGTGGGAATGCCCGCCACATCCACCAAGTCTTTCAAAGCGATGGGCATGCCATGCAGCCAGCCGCGTGAATGGCCATGGGCCAGATCGGCGTCGCAGGCATGGGCTTGCGCCAAAAGTGTGGACGGGTCTTGCAAGCTGACCAAGGCATTGAAGCGCGGGTTCACGCTTTCAATGCGCTGCAAATAGGCTTGCATCACTTCACGGCAAGACAGCTGCTTGCCATGAATGGCTTGGGAGAGTTCATAGGCGCTGAGTTCGGTAACAACCATGCGTGAGCCCGTTCAAAAGAGAATCGCTTATATTGAGCTTTAAATGTAGCTTGGGCGAACAAGGGGATGGATATGCAGCGTGGTTTTTTGAAAGCAGTGGTGGTGGCATGGGTGTTGGGCCTGTTGGGCGCGACAGCAGTTGCACAGAGTAATTTGCCTGCCAACAAAGTGTTTCGCTTTGTGCCGCATGCCAATTTGGCGGTGCTCGACCCCATTTGGACCACCGCCTACGTCACCCGTAACCATGCTTACATGATTTACGACACCTTGTTTTCTGAGGATGCCAAGGGCAATATCCAGCCGCAAATGGTGCAAAGCTTTACCACCGCCAAAGACGGCAAGACCTGGACCTTCAAGCTGCGTGCCGGCCTAGAGTTTCATGACGGCAAGCCCGTGACCAGCGAGGACGTGGCGGCTTCACTTAAGCGCTGGGCGAGTCGCGACGCCATGGGTGGCATATTGTTTGGCTTCATCGAAAAAATGGAGACCCCCGACGCCAATACTTTTCGCTTTATTTTGAAAGAACCTTGCGCCATCGTGCTCGAAGCGTTGGGTAAGGCGTCGAGCAATGTGCCCTTCATCATGCCTGCGCGTATCGCGGCCACGCCGGGCACCGAGCAAATCAAAGAGCACATCGGTTCAGGCCCTTTCATGTTCAAGGCCGATGAGTTCAAGCCAGGCTCTGTAGCGGTGTATCTGCGCAACCCCAAATATGTGTCGCGCAAAGAAGCACCCAGTGGTTTGGCCGGTGGACGACCTGTTAATTTTGAGCGTGTGGAATGGGTCATCATCCGCGACCCGCAAACCCAGTTCAATGCGCTGCAAGCCGGCGAGGTGGACATGGTGGAGCAACCCAGCTTCGAGCAATACGAGTCGTTGAAAAAAACCGCTGGCGTGAAGGTGGATGATTTCTCGCCGGCGGGCTACCAGTTTGTGATGCGTTTCAACCACCTGCATGCGCCTTTTAACAACCTGAAAATTCGCCAAGCCGCCATGCTTGCTGTGGGCCAGCAAGCCTTTATCAATACGCAGGTTGGCATTCCCGACTTGGTGCGCCCTTGTCGCAGTATTTACCCCTGCGGCAGCCCCTTAGCTGATGAGAACACCAGTTACTTCACGGGTGTGGCCAATGCTTCAAAAGCGCGTGAGTTGTTGAAAGAAGCCGGCTACGACGGCACGCCCATCGTCATGATGCGTCCCACCGACTTGGCGGCCATCACCAAGTTGCCACTGGTGGCCAAGCAGCAATTGGAGGCCGCTGGTTTCAAGGTGGATTTGCAGCAAATGGACTGGGCCTCCTTGGTGGCACGGCGTGCCAAAAAAGATCCTCCCGCGCAAGGTGGTTGGAATATGTTTTTCACCACTTGGACAGCGCAAGACATTGGCAGCCCATTGAGCAGCGCCATGCTCAATGCCAAAGGGGCCACGGGTTGGTTTGGCTGGCAAGACGAGCCGCGCATCGAAGATTTGAAAGCCAAATTCGCCCGCGCCCACGAGGGCCCCGAGCAGAAAAAAATCGCCTCTGAAATTCAAGCCTTGGTGTTTGAAACCGCTGCTTTTGCGCCGCTGGGCCAATACCGCAACCCCACCGCCTTGCGCAGCAATGTCAGTGGCCTGTTGCAAACCGCTGGCATTCCCGTGATGTGGGGCTTGAGCAAAAACTGATGGCGTCATTTCTGCTGCGTCGCTTGCTGGCGGTGCTGCCCGTATTGTGGGTGGTGTCGGTGGTGGTGTTTCTCATCTTGCGCTTGGCGCCTGGCGACCCGGCTGCGGTGATTGCCGGCAACAACGCCACCAGCGAAGACATCGCCCATATCCGTAGCCAGTTGGGTCTGGACCGCAACCTCATCAGCCAATACGGCATTTGGCTGGGCAAGGTGGTGCAAGGCGATTTGGGTTATTCCTATTACTTGGGCAAGCCGGTGCTTGGACTCATCATCCAACGCATGGAGCCCAGTTTGTCTTTGGCCATAGGCACGGCTTTGCTGGCCGTGTGCGTGGCCGTGCCCTTGGGCAGCTTGGCGGCGTGGCGCATGGGTGGCTGGCTAGACCGCGCTTTGTCGGCGTTTTCGGTGGCGGGTTTTTCGGTGCCGGTGTTTGTCATTGCCTATGGCTTGATTTATGTGTTTGCCATACGTTTGCAATGGTTGCCGGTGCAAGGCTATAAGCCTTTGTTCGGGGCGCAAGCGGGCAGTGTTTGGGACTGGTTGCGCCAACTCATTTTGCCGTGGCTGACTTTGGGCACTATCTATATCGCCTTGATTGCGCGCATGACCCGCGCAAGTGTGTCCGAAGCCTTGAGCGAAGACTATATACGCACCGCACGCGCCAAAGGCATCACCGAGCAAGCGGTGTTGCTGCGCCACGCTTTGGCGAATGCGGCCGTGCCTATCGTCACCGTCATTGGCATTGGCGTGGCTTTGCTGATAGGCGGGGTGGTGGTCACAGAAACCGTTTACGCGATTCCGGGCTTGGGGTCGCTCACCGTCGACGCGGTGCTCAACCGCGACTTTCCCGTCATTCAAGGCTTGGTGCTGTTTTTCTCCTGCAGCTATGTTTTCATCAATTTGCTGGTGGATGTGAGCTATGTGTTTTTAGACCCGAGGATTCGTCATTGATGGCCACGCTGCAAAGCCGTTTATGGGACCACGGTTCGGTGCGCTTTGGCGTGGCGGTCTTGGCTTTCATGGTGTTGGTGGCAATGCTGTCGCCTTGGCTGGGCACGGTCGACCCTGCGGCCATGGACGCCAACCACATCAACAAAGCCGCAGGAATGGCGGGCGACTTTGCCTTGCCCGATGGTCAGGTGGTGACCCACACTTTTTGGCTGGGCACGGATAACTTTGGCCGCGATCTTTACAGCCGCGTGCTTTATGGCAGTCGCATCTCTTTGGTGGTGGGCATGGCCACGGCCGTTTTGGCGCTAGGTTTGGGGGGGCTGTGCGGCATGTTGGCCGGCTATTTCCGCAGCGTCGACATGCTGCTCATGCGCTTCATGGATGGTTTGATGGCCATTCCTGCTGTGCTGTTGGCGATTGCCTTGGTGGCGGCCATGGGGGCGAATGTGGCGACCGTGGTGATTGCCATCGCCATTCCCGAGGTGCCGCGTGTGACCCGCTTGGTGCGCTCCTTGGTGCTGACCCTGCGCCAAGAACCTTATGTGGAAGCCGCCCGCGCTTTGGCCACGCCCACAGCGGTCATTTTGTGGCGACACATCTTGCCCAATGCCATGGCGCCTTTGTTGGTGCAAGGCACGTTTGTGGCCGCTTCGGCGGTGTTGACCGAAGCGATTTTGAGTTTCTTGGGTCTGGGCTTGCCCCCCGATGTACCCACCTGGGGCAACATCATGGCCGAGGGCCGGGTGCAGTTCAGCCAGCAGCCGGGCAATGTGTTGTTCCCCGCCCTGTTCTTGGTGCCGACCGTCTTGGCCATCAATTTGTTGGGCGATGGTTTGCGCGATGTGCTGGACCCTAAATTTGCCAAGCGGGTGGGTTGATGGCTGAGCTGGTTTTACATATCAACAATTTGAGCGTGGCACTGCCCGCTGGCGCAGACCGGCCCATGGCTTTAAACAACATCAGTTTGCAGCTGCACGCGGGTCAAACCTTGTGCGTGGTCGGTGAGTCAGGCTCGGGCAAATCGGTGCTGGCCACCACCGTCATGGGGCTGCTGGATGCCGAGTTGAAACTGGCGGGCGGCAGCCTGAAGTTGCAAGGCGAGTCCTTGCTGGATGCCAGCCCAGCGCGTTTACGCGCCTTGCGTGGTCGCGCCATGGGCATGGTGTTTCAAGAGCCGATGACCGCGCTCAATCCCGTGATGCGCTGCGGCGAGCAAATCGATGAACTGCTGCGTACCCACACCTCTGACGCCGCCAGCCAACGCCGTAGCGCGGTGTTGCGCATGCTGGCGCAAGTGCGACTGCCCGAGCCTGAGCGCATGTGGCACAGCTACCCGCACCAATTAAGCGGCGGGCAACGCCAGCGCATCGTCATCGCCATGGCCATGATCATGAAGCCTGCGCTTCTCATTTGTGATGAGCCCACCACTGCTCTGGACGTCACCACCCAAAAAGACATCTTGCAACTCATTCAAACTTTGCAACAAGAAACAGGCAGTGCGGTGCTGTTCATCACCCATGACATGGGCGTGGTGGCAGACATCGCCGACCAAGTGTTGGTGATGCACCGTGGCGAGGCGGTGGAGTTGGGCAGCCGCGAGCAAGTGCTGCATTCTCCGCAGCAAGCCTATACCCGCGATTTGTTGGCGGCGGTGCCCAGCATGACGCCGCCGCCTGCTCGCCAGATAGCCGACACGCCGCCCTTGTTGCGGGCTGTGAGCTTAGGCAAAACCTATGACAGCGCCTGGGGGCAAGCCGTATCCACACGGGCTTTGCATGAGGCCAGCTTGCGCTTGCGCGCCGGCGAAACAGTGGGCATTGTGGGTGAATCGGGCTCGGGCAAGTCCACATTGGCGCGTTGTGTGTTACGTTTGATAGACCCCAGCATTGGCGAGATTTTTTGGGGCGATAACGAGATTGCCACCTTGCCCGAAGCGCAGTTGCGTACCCTGCGCCACCGTGTGCAAGTGGTGTTTCAAGACCCCAACCGATCGCTGAACCCGCGCATGACAGTGGGCGAGTCTTTGGTCGAAGGTGCGCGCAACTTTGGCATGTCTGCCGCCGAGGCCAAGAACTTGGCCGAACAACTTTTGCTTCAAGTGCAGTTACCGGTGCAGGCCATGACGCGCTACCCGCGTCAGTTCAGTGGCGGGCAGCGCCAGCGCATCGCGATTGCCCGCGCTTTGGCGTGCAGACCGCAGGTCTTGGTGGCCGATGAAGCGGTGAGTGCGCTGGATGTGTCGGTGCAAGCGCAAATCTTGCAACTGTTGCGTCAGGTACAGCAGCAGTACGGCTTGGGCTTGTTATTCATCACCCATGATTTGCGGGTGGCGGCGCAGTTGTGCGACAGCGTCATCGTCATGCGCCAAGGACAAATTGTCGAGCGCGGCGACACCGCCATGTTGTATGCACAACCCCAGCACGCCTATACCCAAGCTTTGATGGCGAGTGCGCCTGGGGTGGCTGCATGACCAAGGTCTTCATCGCGGGCTTTCAGCACGAGACCAACACCTTTGCGCCCAGCTTGGCGGACTGGGCGGCTTTCAACCGAGGCGACGCGTTCCCTGCCTACATCCGTGGCCAAGCGATGCAAGCCCAGTTCACTGGGGTGAACATTCCGGTGGGCGGATTCATTGACGCGGCCAAGCGCTTGGGCTGGCAGCTGTGGCCCTCGGTGTGGGCGGGTGCCAGCCCATCCTCGTTTGTGACGCAAGACGCTTTCGAGCGCATCGCCGGCGACATCTTGCAAGACTTACAAGAGGCGCTGACCCAAGGCGTGGATGCGGTCTATCTCGACTTGCACGGCGCTGCGGTGGCCGAGCATGCCGACGACGCGGAAGGTGAGTTGTTGTCACGCGTGCGTGCCATGGTGGGTGAGCGCCTACCCATAGTGGCGAGCCTGGACTTGCATGCCAATGTCACGCGGCGCATGTTGCTCAAAGCGGATGCCTTGGTGGCATACCGCACCTACCCACATATCGACATGGCTGACACCGGAGAACGCGCCGCCGAGTTGTTGCAAAGGCGTTTACGCTTGGGTCGACGCGAGGCCGTGGCGGTGCATCGTTTGCCGTATTTGATTTCGCTCAATGCCCAGTCCACTTGGCTGCAACCGGCCCAAGACATTTATGCCGCCATGGCCGACATAGACCGCACGCATGCCGCGGTGCTGAGTTTTTGCATGGGCTTTCCCGCCGCCGATTTTGAAGAGTGCGGGCCGGTGTTGTGGGCCCATGGTGAAAGCAGCGCCCAAGCGCAAGCCGCGGCTGACGCGCTTGACACATTGGCCAACGCACCTGCGCAGTGGCGCATGGATTTTGCAGACGCCCGTGAAGCCGTGACACAAGCCTTGGCTTTGGCCGCGCAACACGAGCGCCCCGTGCTGATCGCAGACACCCAAGACAACCCAGGGGCGGGCGGTGACAGCAACACCACCGGCATGCTGCATGCCTTGTTGCAGCAAGGTGCTGGCAAACGCTACCCGCAAGCGGTGGCGCTGGGCTTGATGTACCACCCCGAAGTGGCAGCCATGGCCTGCGCCGCCGGCGTGGGCGCAGACATGGATGTGGTGCTGGGCGTGTCGGTGCCCACCTATGCAGGCATGAGTGACGCGCCGCTGGCGGCGCGGGCCAAGGTGGTGGCCATCAGCGAGGGGGGCTGTGTGCTCAAGGGCCCGATGATGCGCGGCATGACCAGCCAACTCGGTGCCAGCGCGTGTTTGGATATCGACGGCGTGCTGGTGGCTGTGGTCAGTGGCAAAGCCCAACTGTTTGACCGCGAAATGCTGCGCACCGTGGGCATCACCCCAGAGGCCATGAAGCTCATTGTGCTGAAAAGCTCCAACCATTTCCGTGCCGACTTCGCGCCGATTGCCAGCCATGTGTTGGTGGCCAAGGCCAGCGGCCCCATGGCGGCTGACCCGGCTGATTTACCTTGGCGCAAACTCAGCCCACTCACCCGCCGCAGTGCTTAACTGGAGAAGACGGCATGACCCATGACCTGACCCAATGCACTGCCACGCAACTGCTGAGATTGTTTCGCAGCGGCGAGGCTTCCCCCGTGCAAGCCACGCAAGCGGTGTTGCAACGCATAGACAAGCTCAACCCTTTGCTCAATGCTTTTTGCCGGTTGGATGAAACCGCGGCCTTGGCCAGCGCCCGCCAAAGTGAGGCGCGTTGGCAAGCGCACCGCAGCAGTGGCGCGGCCGTCCTGCCCTTGGATGGCGTGCCGGTGTCCATTAAAGACCTGATCCTCACACGAGGCTGGCCGACTTTGCGCGGCAGCAAAACCGTCAACCCCGATCAGCCTTGGGAGGTGGATGCGCCAGTCACCGCCCGTTTGCGCGAAGCGGGCGCGGTGCTGTTGGGCAAAACCACCACGCCCGAATTTGGCTGCAAGGGTGAAACCAATTCGCTGCTCACCGGCATCAGTCGCAACCCTTGGAACACCGATCACACGCCGGGCGGTTCTTCGGGCGGCGCATCCGCCGCGGTGAGCGCTGGCTTGGGCCCCTTGGCCATAGGCACGGATGGCGCAGGCAGTGTGCGCATTCCCGCTGCGTTTTGCGGCAATGTGGGTTTCAAGCCCAGCTTTGGTCGTGTGCCAGCCTATCCTTTGTCGCCATTTGGCTCGGTGGCACATTTGGGCCCGCATGCCATGACGGTGGAAGATATTGCGCTGGTGATGAACACCATTGCCTTGCCCGACGCCCGTGACTGGAACTCGCTGCCGTTTGACGGCGTGGACTACTTGGCAGGCTTGAAGGATGGTGTGAAGGGATTGCGCGTGGCGTATTCGCCCACCTTGGGTTACGCTAAAAATGTGGACCCCGAAATTGCCGCCGCTACAGCGCAAGCGGCAAAACATTTGCAAGACTTGGGCGCGGTGGTCGAGCAAGTCGACCCTTTAGGCGAAGACCCCTTGGACATCACCACCGGTTTGTGGTTTGCAGGGGCTTACCAAGTGTGGCAAAGCTTAAGTCCCGCGCAACAAGCCCTGACCGATCCCGATTTCAAGGCGCAAGCCGAGCTGGGCGCAAAACTGGACGCCAACGCATTGCATCAACTGACGCAGCGCCGTGGCGTGTTGGGTTCGCATTTGCGTCAGTTCATGCAGCGCTTTGATTTGATACTCACGCCCAGCACCGCTGTTCCTGCGTTCAAAGCTTTGCCTGCGGGTCACAGCCCCATGCACTCGGCCGCCATGTTGGGCTGGACACCCTTCAGCTACCCGTTCAATCTCAGCCAGCAACCCGCCATCAGCCTGCCTTGCGGGCTGACCACCCAAGGGCTGCCCATAGGCGTGCAATTGGTGGGGCCTATGTTTGGTGATGCGGTGTTGTTGCGAGCCGCGCAGGCTTTGCAAAGCTGCTACCCCGTGATTCGCCCGCCCTTGGCGGGAGTCTGATCAAACCTAGGAACAACCATCCTTGGTGATAATGCTTCCCTAAGTATTCGCTCTAAGCTTTTTCCCTCACCATGGCATTTATCGCACTTGACGTTGGCAACACCCGCTTGAAATGGGCGATGTACGACGAACCGCACCCGCGCGCAAAGTTGTTGGCGCAGGGCGCGGTGTTTTTAGAAAACATAGACAAACTCGCTGAAAACGATTGGCGCGCCTTGCCGGTGGCCCAGCGTATGCTGGGTTGCATTGTGGCGGGCGAGGCAGTGCGCCGGCGCGTGGAAGAGCAGCTTGAGCTGTGGGACTTGACGCCGCATTGGGTGGTGTCCTCAGCCCAAGAAGCCGGCTTGGTCAATGGCTATGACCACCCCTCGCGATTGGGCGCCGACCGTTGGGTGGCCATGATTGGCGCATTGGCACATATGCGAGCGCAAACCGCCGATAGCTCTGCACGGCCCATGGTGGTGGTCATGGTGGGCACGGCTGTCACGGTGGAAGCCATTTCTGCCGAAGGCGAGTTTTTGGGCGGCTTGATCTTGCCCGGCCACGGCATCATGTTGCGGGCCTTAGAGTCAGGTACGGCGGGCTTGCGTGTGCCCACGGGCGAGGTTCGCGAATTCCCCACCAACACCAGTGACGCGCTCACCAGCGGCGGCACTTTCGCTATCGCCGGTGCGGTCGAGCGCATGGTGCAGCATGTGAGGGCACATTGCCACGCCGAGCCGCTTTGCTATATGACGGGGGGTGCTGGCTGGAAGATGGCGCCCAGCATGTCGGTCAGCTGTGAATTGATCGACAGTTTGATATTTGATGGTTTGCGCGAAATAGCCGCCCAGCGTTTGGCTGTTGTGGGGGCGCCTTAAACCGTCTGCGCCTCGACCTGCACGGCGCAGTCGTAAAACACGGGTGCTCGGCCCATGTCGGTGAGGTTTTGCGAGGTGAGCTCGTTCACATTCGTGCCCTTGACGCCCAGCTTGCGCCACCACACCCCCAAGCCCACCACCATGCCAAGCTGGGCACGCGTACTGATCTGTGCTTTGCAGTCGTAGCTGCCACGGTCGTTGAACACCCGCACCATCGCGCCGTCCTGCAAGCCTCGTGCGGCTGCGTCGTCTGGGTGAATCTCCAACAGCGGCTCGCCCTCCATGTCGCGCAAGCTCTTCACGTTCACAAAGCTGGAATTCAAAAAGTTGCGCGCAGGCGGCGAAATCATCGCCAACGGATAAGTGGCGTTTGGGTTGGCGGGCTCATAGTTGGGCAGGTAGTCGGGCAGACCGTCTTGTCCGCGTGCCTGTAAGCGGTCGCTGAAAAATTCACACTTGCCCGACACCGTTCCAAAACCGCCGTTGGCAAACGGTGCATCCGCCACGGGCCAATGCGCAAAGCCGTTTTGCAGTAAAGCTTCCCAAGTGACCGGCGAAGCGCTGGCGAGGTTGCGGGGGTGTTGCAGCGCCAAGCGGCACAGGCTTTCATCGTCTTCTTGCAGCAAGGGGTTGTGCAGCCCCATGCGCTGGCTCAGTTCACGAAAAATTTGGGTGTTGGGTTTGGCCTCGCCCATAGGCGCGATGGCGGGACGGTTAAGCAGCACATCGGTGTGGCCGTAGCTGTTGTGAATGTCCCAGTGCTCGAGCTGCGTGGTGGCGGGCAGCACATAGTCGGCCAGATCAGCGGTGTCGGTCATGAAGTGTTCCAGCACCACGGTGAACAAGTCTTCGCGAGCAAAACCTTTGGCGACCTTGGCCGACTCGGGTGCCACGGCCACCGGGTTGCTGTTGTAGACCAACACCGCTTCCACCAAGCTTGGGGTGTTCAAGGCGTCGCCAATCGTGCTCATGTTGATGAGCGGGGCGTTTGCGTGGGTATGTAAATCAGCCCGCTGCAAAGCCACGCCGTTGTGCAGCGCATGGCCCGAGACGCTCAGCATCACGCCGCCTGCACGGTTTCGCCAAGCGCCTATGAGTGCGGGCAAGCAAGCCACGGCGCGTACCGCGTTGCCGCCACCCCTTGAACGTTGTACGCCGTAGTTAAGACGAATGGCGGCGGGTTTGATGTGCGCATAGTCATGGGCGAGTTGGCGAATGTCTTCTGCCTTCAAACCACACACTTGGGCTGCGCGCTCGGGCGGCCATTGCAAGGCTCGCTCGCGTAAAGCCTCAAAACCTAAGCTGTGCTGTTGTATGTAGTCGTGGTCCAGCCAGTCATGGGTGATGAGTTCGTGCATCAGCGCCAAGGCCAGCGCCGCGTCGGTGCCGGGCTTGAGCGGCAAATGCACATCGCATTTGTCGGCGGTTTCGGTGCGGCGTGGGTCTATGCACACCAGCTTGGCGCCTTGGCGTTTGGCCTCTTGGGCAATACGCCAAAAATGCACGCTGCTGGTGATGACGTTGCTGCCCCAAATGATGATGAGTTTGGACTCATTGAAATGCTGCACCTTCATGCCCAGCTTGCTGCCAAAAGTTTGGGTCAAGGCTTCGGCGCCGGCGCTGGAGCAAATCGTGCGGTCTAGGCGCGCAGCACCCAGCAGGTTGAAAAAGCGCATGGCGATGGACTCACCTTGCACCATGCCCATGGTGCCTGCGTAGCTGTAAGGCAGTATGCGCTCAGGCGTCGTGTCTGCAATGGTTTTCAGGCGTGCAGCGATGTCAGTCAACGCTTCATCCCAGCTCACTTGTTTGAACTGGCCGCTGCCTTTGGGGCCTATACGCTTCAAAGGGTGCAGCAATCTGTCGGGGTGGTAGGTGCGCTCGGTGTAACGCGACACCTTGGTGCACAACACGCCGTCGGTTAAAGGGTGCTTAGGGTTGCCTTGCACCTTGATCGCCACGCCGTCTTGCACGGTGGTCAGCAATGAGCAGGTGTCTGGGCAGTCGTGGGGGCAGGCGCCCAAGATGGTGGTGGTCATGACGGCATTTTGCATGAATGAAATGCCTGATCGGGTAGACTGATTACCTAAGCCAGATACAAAAGGGTGATTATGAAACTGCTTGACTCCATCGCCACCGAAGCGGCCAGCATCATTGCGGTGCGTCGCGACATTCACGCCCACCCCGAACTGTGTTTCCAAGAACAGCGCACATCCGATGTGGTGGCGGGCAAACTCACCGAGTGGGGCATTGAGGTGCACCGCGGCATGGGCACCACCGGCGTGGTGGGCGTCATCAAAAACGGCAACAGCACTCGCACCATTGGTCTGCGTGCCGATATGGACGCCTTGCCAGTGAATGAAGCCAACACCTTCGCCCACGCCAGCAAACACCCCGGCAAGATGCACGCCTGCGGCCACGACGGCCACACCGCCATGTTGTTGGCAGCGGCCCAGCATTTGGCCAAACACAAAAAATTCGATGGCACGGTGGTGCTGATTTTTCAGCCCGCCGAAGAAGGCGGCGGCGGCGCACGCGAGATGATCAAAGACGGCTTGTTTGAAAAATTCCCCGTGGATGCGGTGTTTGGTCTGCACAACTGGCCGGGTATGCCCGTGGGCAGTTTGGCGGTCAGTGCAGGGCCGGTGATGGCGTCTAGCAATGAATTCAAAATCACCATACGCGGCAAAGGCTGCCACGCCGCATTACCGCACAACGGCATCGATCCCGTACCTATCGCCTGCGAGATGGTGCAAGCCTTTCAAACCATTGTGTCGCGCAACTTGAAGCCCATTGATGCGGGCGTGATTTCTGTCACCATGATCCATGCGGGCGAGGCCACCAATGTGGTGCCTAATGCGTGTGAATTGCAAGGCACGGTGCGAACCTTCACGGTAGAGATGCTCGATCTGATCGAGCGGCGCATGCGCGTTATTGCCGAGCACGTCAGCGCGGCCCACGAAGCCACTTGCGAATTTGAATTTGTGCGCAATTACCCGCCCACCATCAACCACGCCAAAGAAGCCGAATTCACCCGCTCGGTGCTGGCCGACATCGTGGGCGCAGACCATGTGCTGGCGCAAGAGCCCACCATGGGCGCAGAAGATTTCTCTTATATGTTGCTGGAAAAGCCTGGCGCTTATTTCTTTATCGCCAACGGCGAAGGACAGCACCGCGAGATGGGCCACGGCGGCGGCCCTTGCACCTTGCACAACCCCAGTTACGACTTCAACGACGACCTGATTCCTTTAGGCGGCACAGTCTGGGTACGCATGGTCGAGGAGTTTTTGGCGCCCGCTTAGACAGCAGACTCCCATTGGGTTTTTAAGTCTCGGTAATTTATGCTTATACAATTGATAAATAAATAAAGATAAATCTAAAAGATGTTGTGGTACGCCGTCCATTCCCGCCCCAAGCAAGAAATTCGTGCGCTAGAAAATCTGCAAAACCAAGGTTTTGAGGCTTGGTTGCCTTTGATAACGGTTGAAAAATTGCGTCGCGGCCGACTCGCCGAAGTTACTGAGCCCATGTTCAGCCGATATTTGTTTATAAGCTTGGACACCAAGCACACCAACTGGGCCCCCATACGCTCCACCTTGGGCGTGAGCCGTTTGGTGAGTTTTGGCAATCGGCCTGCGCCTATCGCGGACAATTTAATTCAAGCCTTGCGTCAAATGCCCGAACGAGCGCCCGAGCGTTTGCTGCAAGCTGGCCAAGCCGTGCGCATGATTGACGGACCTTTGAAAGGCTTGGAAGCGGTCTACAAGCAAGCCGATGGCGAGTTGCGCGCCATGGTGTTGGTCGACTTGATGAGCAAACAACACAGCGTCTTGGTGGAAATGCAGCATTTGTTCCCTGTCACAATCTGAGCATGAATACGCACCCCCAGCATTTGGCCATCATCATGGACGGCAATGGCCGCTGGGCCAAAAAGCGCTTGATGCCGCGCACCGTTGGTCATGCGCGGGGTGCTGCCAATGTGCGTCACATTGTCAAAGCCGCCCATGCCATGGGTTTGCGCTACCTCACTTTGTTTGCTTTCAGCTCGGAAAATTGGCGTCGCCCCCCCGAGGAAGTCTCCGCACTCATGGGTTTGTTTTTGCAATACCTCGAATCCGAAGTGGCCGAAATGAAAGCCGCCGGCATTCGTTTGCGTGTGATTGGCGACCGCAGCGCGTTTGCGCCCATGTTGCAGTCACGCATGGACCAAGCCGAACACAGCACAGCCGAAAACACGAACCTCAACTTGACCATTGCCGCCAATTACGGCGGGCAGTGGGATGTGCTGACAGCCATGCGTGCTTGGCAGGCTGCACATCCCGATCGGTCTTTGCAAGACCTTGATGCCCAAGCTTTGGCGATGCATTTAAGTACTGCTGACTTACCCGACCCCGAGTTGCTGATTCGCACTGGTGGTGAGTCACGCATCAGCAATTTTCTGCTCTGGCAAACCGCTTACACCGAGTTGTATTTCACCGACTTGCATTGGCCCGATTTCGATGAGGCTGCATTGGGCAAGGCTTTGTCTTGGTATGCACAGCGTGTGCGCCGCTTTGGGCGCACCGATGAACAAGTGTTGAATGCATCGCCCATCAGCCATTTCCCCTCACCAGAGCTTGGTATCCATAAAGACGTCAAGATAGGCTAATATCTCGTTTGCAGGCAAATAGCCACATTAGTTTCGAGCGCCTGCAGCTCAACTGGGCATTGTGTGCCCTCATTTCTTAGTTTTAAACACATCACCGACAGGCTTACCTAGATGAAGAACGAAAACCGCGCACCGCATCCTCGCAAGGAAAATGCAACATCCCGCAGCGGTCGCTGCATCGCTTTGATTGACAGCAATTACATGGCTTGGTTGCTCAAGCAAAGCACGGATACCGATGCGGAGTCCGAAGCCTATAACCGCCAAGCCCTGATCCCTACCTTGGTTCAAACCTTGAAACAAGCCGGTCTGGCATTGGATGTGCAACGCGTGTATTGGTATACCGACAACCCTGACAGCCAGTTTCCCCAAGACCAAATCTTGCGCACGCTCGACGTTACCAGTGGTGAGCCCAGCGAGGTGGCGTTCAGCGCCATGTCTGCCGACATTGCCCGCTTGTCTGAGCGCAAGGCCTGCGAGCATTTGTTGATTGCCAGCGATGACGACCGATTGACCGCCAGCATCGATGAGGCCCAGCTACACGGTTTGAATGTGTATTTGTTGGCTGACGAGTCGGCTCGCCACATGGATCAACTCATCAACGAGGACCCCGCTTGGTGTCGTTTGTTGGCGCAAGCTGATCGCCGTGTTTTGCTCATGCCCCAAGCCGCCAAAGAGTTAACTGCCCAGCCACGCGCTGCTGCTGCCCCCGCAGCGCCCCAAGACCCCGAGCTGGTGCGTACCCGCTTGCAAGAAGTGGTGGACGGTTGGTGGGATGATGAGCCCGAAGATTTGCGTGAAGATTTGCGTGACGAATTGCGTGGCAGCCATGGTATTCCCCAAGAGGTTGATCGCCACATGCTGCTGCGTGTGCGCCGCGCACTCGACAGGCCTTTGAGCTTTCCTGAGAAGAAAATTTTGCGTGAAATGGTGCGCAACAAAGTGCTGGGCGTCACCGAAGAAATTTTGCCAGCATGACCCTCTTGGTGACCGGCGGCGCTGGCTTCATTGGCAGCAATTTTGTCCATACCTGGTTGGCACAGCACGACGAGGTGCTGGTCAACTTGGACAAACTTACCTATGCCGGCAACCTGCGCAATTTGCAATCGCTCGCGACTGACCGCAGACACCATTTTGTGCAAGGCGATATTGGCGACACCACCTTGGTGAGCCAATTGCTGGCCACACACCAGCCACGCGCCGTGCTGCATTTCGCTGCCGAGTCGCATGTGGACCGCTCCATTCATGGGCCCATGGACTTCATCCAAACCAATGTGGTGGGGAGCTTTCAGTTGCTTGAATCGGTGCGCGCTTATTGGGCGGGCTTAGCCGATGCAGCCAAGCAAGATTTTCGGTTTTTGCATGTCAGCACCGACGAGGTCTATGGCAGTTTGGCGCCTGATGCGCCCGCTTTTAGCGAAACCCACGCATATGAGCCCAACAGCCCCTATTCAGCCAGCAAGGCAGCATCGGACCATTTGGTCAGGGCTTGGCACCACACCTACGGCTTGCCGGTGCTCACCACCAACTGCTCGAACAACTATGGGCCGTATCACTTCCCTGAAAAACTCATTCCACTGGTGATTCACAACGCCTTAGCAGGCAAGCCCTTGCCTATTTACGGCGACGGTATGCAGGTGCGCGATTGGTTGTATGTGGAGGACCATTGCAGGGCCATCATGCGGGTGCTGCAAGATGGTCGTTTGGGTGAAACCTACAACGTCGGCGGCTGGAATGAAAAGCCCAATATCGAGGTGGTACGCACACTTTGCGCTTTGCTTGATGAGTTGCAGCCGCGCTCTGATGGGCAGTCTTACGCCACGCAAATGACCTTTGTCAAAGACCGCCCAGGGCATGACCGGCGCTATGCGATTGATGCGCGCAAGTTGGAGCGTGAGCTGGGTTGGCGACCGCTTGAAACATTCGAGACCGGTTTGCGCAAAACCGTGCAGTGGTATTTAAGCCATGCCGATTGGGTTGAGGAAGTGACCAGCGGCAGCTACCGTGCATGGATAGGCCAAAACTATGGCAGCTGACGGCGTTTTGCTCTTTGGGGCAGACGGTCAGTTAGGCCATGCTTTGCAAGCCGAGTTGCCCGCTTTAGGGCGGCTTATTCCTTTGACACTGAACGATGTGGACATTGCGGATGCGCCGGCTTTAAGAGACACGATTCGCCAGCATGCACCGCGCTACATCGTCAATGCCGCGGCTTACACCGCCGTAGACAAAGCCGAACAAGAGCCAGCCGTGGCGCATGCCATCAATTCCACGGCGCCGGGCATCATGGCCGAAGAAGCCAAACAGCTTGGCGCAACCTTGGTTCATTATTCCAGCGACTATGTGTTCAATGGGCGTTCAAACCAGCCTTACCAAGAAAGCGATGCCACCGACCCTTTGTCGGTGTATGGCCGTACCAAGCGCGATGGCGACTTGGCGGTGATGGCGCAGGCGGGGGCTTTTTTCATTTTCCGCAGCTCTTGGGTGGTGGGTGCGCACGGCGGTAACTTTTTGAAAACCATGCTGCGTTTGGCCCAAGACCGCGACAGTTTGTCGGTGGTGGCTGACCAGCACGGCGTGCCCACATCGGCGCGATGGATGGCGCAAGTCACCCGCGAGGTATTGCAGCGAACCGACCACGCTTCGCACAGCGGTTTGTTTCATTTAAGCAATGCCGGTCAAACCACTTGGCATGGGTACGCGCAGTATGTGCTTGCCCAAGCTGCACACATGGGTTGGGCGCTCAAAGTCCAAGCTGATCAGGTTAAAGCTATTGCTACCGAAGACTACCCATTACCGGCAGCGCGACCCGCCAACTCTATGTTGGATACGCGTTGGGTGCAGCAACAATTGGGCTTGACTATCCCCACTTGGCAAGCTGGTGTGGACGAAGTTTTGGCTGCTTTATGGGCGCAAAGCGTTAAATAGCCGCTGCGCTAGCGCCAATATTTCCATTCAACGCCGATTTGTAAGCGCCGGTTAATGGGTTCATAAAAATCTTGCTTTCCTGAGCGCAAACCATTGACTTTGTCTGAGTCGTCAACCCAAGTCCAGCGGACATAAGGAGAATACATACCGCTGGCGGTGCTGTAATCCAGCTTGGATTGAATATAAATACCGGTGTGTTGGGTATTATTCAAATCGATATATTTATTGGGATTGGCTTGGGACAGTTTGGAGACATGTTTTCCCAGTAACAGCAGCCCTGCATCCACGCTGACCGATTTAACCGGCCCCAAGGCGCTCCAATTTTCTCCGCTGTCTGTCCATCTCACAGGCAACCAAAACTGAGTAGATTGGCGCTCGTACCCCCCTCTGCCTGTGCTGGTGAGACGACCCTCGACATTCAAATAATTGGAATGGGTATTTAAAGCCAGTCCATAAGAGATATTCGGCCATAGGGTTGAGGGCCACAAAATACGCCAACGGGTTTCAACATTGGGCACATTTTTCTTGGTGCCGCTGTCATCGCTGCTGTATTTTTGTAGCCCTACCAGCGCATCGGCTTCTAATTGCGCTTGGCGCAAACCCACAAGCGGGCGACTGCGCCAATGCAAGCCTATTTCAGGCCCCACCAGTTGCATAGCGGGTTCGGCATAACGCTGCGCCCCCAAGCTGAAGCTCCATAAACCCGTTGGCGCAGGCGTTGTTTGACCCATGGCCACAAAGGGAAGGAATAAAACCAAAGCAAGTAAGCGCGGCATCATTTGGGGTGGTGGGGAGAATAAAAGTTATTCTGCGGTTTTAATTTCGGCGGAGGCCAAAGTGCCCGCGGCGTGCAAAGCTTGTACCCATTGGGGCATGCGGCCGCGACCGGTCCAGGTTTGCGCAGAATTAGCGGGGTCACGGTATTTAGGCGCCACTTTTTTGCCGGCGGTTGAGCGTTTGGCCTTGCTGGTCTTGGCGGCACCCGATTTGGCAGCGGGTTTGGCTTTCCCTTTGGCGCCCATGGCTTGGGCAATTTGGGCGGCAGTCAGGCCGGCGTTATGGGCAATTTGGACGATTTGCGCCAAGGCTTTATCGTGGCCGCGCAACATTAAACGCTGCTCTTCTTTTTCCAATTTGATTCTCGCGGCGCGGATTTTTTCAAGCTGGGTAGTGGGGTTGGTACGTGCCATGAATATCTCCTGATATTAAATTAAATAAAAACCTATTATCTTCTAAATATTAATAAAGACAATATACATTCATTTTTAAATTTAATATGCATATATACAAAGTTTGAATCAAGTGAGATTCAAAATGTTGGCGGCTCCAACAGCTGCATGTGCTGGGGCAATACGGCACAATCAGTCCAACTTTGTGAATTAACCCCATGCCACCCTCATCCACCCCCCTCATAGCCCACAGCGATCAAGCTGACATATTGGCCCGCGCACTGCCCTATATACGCAAGTTCCACGGCAAAACCTTGGTCATCAAATACGGTGGTAACGCCATGACCGATCCGCTGTTGCAAGCAGGGTTTGCCCAAGATGTGGTGTTGCTCAAATTGGTGGGCATGAACCCCGTGGTGGTTCACGGCGGTGGGCCGCAAATTGAAAACGCCCTGCAGCGTTTAGGTAAAAAAGGCGAATTTATCCAAGGCATGCGAGTCACTGATGCGGAAACCATGGAAGTGGTTGAGTGGGTGCTGGCCGGCGAGGTGCAGCAAGACATTGTGGGGTTGATTAACCAAGCGGGTGGCAAAGCGGTGGGTCTCACCGGTCGCGATGGGGGCATGATCCGCGCTCGTCAACTGAAGATGCACGATGCCCAAGACCCCAGCAAAGAAGTCGACGTGGGGCAGGTGGGAGACATTGTCAGCATTGACCCCAGCGTGGTCAAAGCCTTGCAAGACGACGCCTTCATTCCCGTCATCAGCCCCATAGGGTTTGGCGAAATGAACGAGAGTTACAACATCAATGCCGATTTGGTGGCCTCCAAGCTCGCCACGGTGTTGAAAGCCGAAAAATTGGTGCTGCTCACCAACACCGAAGGTGTTCTGGACAAGTCGGGCAAATTGCTGGGCTCTTTAAGCGCCAGGCAAATTGATGCTTTGTTTGCCGATGGCACCCTCAGTGGCGGCATGCTGCCCAAAATCAGCGGGGCGCTTGATGCCGCCAAGAGCGGGGTCAATTCGGTCCACATCATTGACGGGCGCGTACCGCACGCTTTGTTGCTGGAAATTCTCACCGATCAAGCTTTTGGTACCCTTATACGTTCGCACTGACTTGTAAGGAGTGTTCGATGGCCACCGCACAAACCAGCAGTTCGTCTTCTGATGCCGAGGTCTCGCCACGCAAGCGGCCCAAGCCCGGTGAGCGGCGTATTCAAATATTGCAAACCTTGGCGGCCATGCTCGAGCAACCCGGGGCGGAGCGCATCACCACGGCCGCATTGGCCGCACGAATTGAGGTGTCTGAGGCGGCGCTTTACCGCCATTTCGCCAGCAAGGCGCAAATGTTTGAAGGTCTCATCGAGTTCATCGAAACCAGCATCTTCAGTTTGCTCAACCAAATCGCTGAGAGCCAGGATGGCTCGGTGCAAAAAGCGCGGCACATGGTAACGGTGCTGTTGCAGTTTGCCCAACGCAACCCAGGCATGGCACGCGTCATGGTGGGCGACGCCTTGGTGTTTGAAAACGACCGCCTCGAGCAGCGCATGAACCAGTTTTTCGAGCGCTTTGAATCCAGCTTGCGCCAAGTGCTGCGAGAACAAGCGCAGGCGCAGGCCTCGCTCACACCCACCGTTGACGCCAATGTGCAGGCCTCCGTGTTGGTGTCGTTTGTGGTGGGCCGCTTGCAGCGCTTTGCGCGCAGTGGTTACAAGCGCTTACCTACCGAGCACTTAGAGGCCAGTTTGGCGCTCATCACATAACCGCGCCGAGTTGCCAAGGCACAAACTCGTTTTGACCATAGCCATGCTGCTCGCTTTTGCTGCTGCGGCCTGATGCACAAGCAATGATGGCTTGAAATATTTCCTCGCCCTTGGCTTGCACCGTACTTTCGCCATCCACAATGTCTCCGCAGTTGATGTCTATGTCATCGGCTTGGCGTTGCCACAAAGCGCTGTTGGTGGCGAGTTTGATGGAGGGCGAGGGCGCGCAGCCATAGGCTGACCCGCGGCCGGTGGTGAAGCAAATCAGATTGGCTCCGCCCGCCACTTGACCGGTGGCGCTGACGGGGTCGTAGCCTGGCGTGTCCATGTAAACAAAACCATGGGCAGTTATTTTTTCTGCATATTCATACACCGCTTGCAAATTGCTGGTGCCGCCTTTGGCCACCGCACCCAGTGACTTTTCCAAAATCGTGGTGAGTCCGCCGGCTTTGTTGCCAGGCGAGGGGTTGTTGTTCATCTCGCCTTGGTGCATGGCGGTGTAGTGCTCCCACCAGCGTATGCGTGACACCAGTTTTTCGCCTACTTCGCGGCGCACTGCACGGCGCGTGAGCAGGTGTTCTGCGCCATAAATCTCGGGGGTTTCGCTGAGGATGGCGGTGCCGCCGTGGGCCACCAACAGGTCAACCGCCGCACCCAATGCGGGGTTGGCGCTGATGCCCGAATAACCGTCTGAGCCACCACATTGCAAGCCCACGGTGATGTGGGCGACGCTGCAAGGCTGGCGTTGGGCGAGATTGGCTGTGGGCAACATGGCATTAACCAAATCAATGCCCTTGGCAACGGTCAGGCGTGTGCCGCCACTGTCTTGGATATTGAAGGTTTGCAGCGTGCTGCCCTCTTTCAAGCCACTGTGGGCCAGCCAAGATTTCAGCTGGTTGGCCTCACAACCCAAGCCCACCGCCAACACACCGGCGAAATTGGGGTGGGTGGCGTAGCCAGCCAAAGTGCGCTCTAACACCTGCATGCCCAAGCCTTCCGTGTCCATGCCGCAGCCGCTGCCGTGCGTGAGCGCCACCACGCCATCGACGTTGGGAAAGTCGGCCAAGGCCGAGGGGTTGAGGGTTTTGGAAAAATGGTCTGCGATGGCGCGTGCTACCGTGGCCGAGCAGTTCACGCTGGAGAGCACGCCAATGTAGTTGCGTGTGGCCACGCGGCCGTCAGCACGCACATAGCCCATGAATTCGGCGTGCAGGGGTGCCGCCTCGGGTTTGACATCAGCACAAAACGCGTAGTCGCGGGAAAAGTCACCCTTATTGGGCCCCATGTCGAGGTTGTGGGTGTGCACATGCTCACCCGCTGCGATGTCTTTGGAAGCAAAGCCAATGATTTGGTTGTAGCGACGCACCGGCGCACCCAAGGCTATGGCACGGGTGGCCACTTTGTGCCCAGGCGGGATGAGGCCACGCACCGCGACGCCTTCCATCGATGCGCCCGAGAGCAGTTGTTGGCGGGCGATGACCACATCATCGGCGGCATGCAAGCGAATACAGGTGTTCATAAAAAAACCAGCTCAAGAGGACATTAAATGGGGCAACCACAGGGAAATGATGGGCACATAGGTGATCAACACCAAGCTTATCAACAAGGGCACCAGCCAAGGCAAGATGGCCATGGTGGTGCGCTCCACGCTTGAGCTTGGCAACACGCGCCAGCACAAACAACACCATGCCCATGGGCGGGTGCAACAGGCCGATCATCAGGTTGAGCACCATGACCAAGCCGAAATGAACCAAGTCAATACCGAGTTGCTGGCAGATGGGGACCAAAATCGGCACCAGAATGGTGATGGCGGCTGTGGGCTCTAAAAAGCAGCCCACAAACAGCATGAGTAAATTGGCCAACAACAAAAACTGCCAAGGCTGGTCGGTCACGCCCAAGACCCATTGGCCAATCGCGGCAGTCACACCGGTGGCGGTGAGCAACCAACCAAAAATACTGGCGGCGGCAACGATGAACAACACCGTGGCAGTGGTCTCTACCGTGTCAAGACAAATTTTCACAAACAGCTTGAAGTGCAAAGTGCGGTACCAAGCAAAGCCCAAAATCATCGCCCAGACACAAGCCGCAATCGCGCCCTCGGTGGGGGTGAACACGCCGGTGGTCATGCCGCCAATCAACAGCACCGGCGTCATGATGGGCAGCACGGCCTGAAATTGAAACAGTTTGTCAGCGGCAAACAGCAGCACCAAACCCACCAGCACCGTGAGCTGAGGTTGGGTGCCCAGATCGGTGATCAATAACCACACCACCAAGGGCCAAGCCACGACCACCATGCTTTCCAACAAGGCTTTGAGCAATTTGGGCCATTCAAACAACACATCCCCGCCCCAGCCGTTTTTATGCGCGAAATAGGCCACAGTGAGCATCATCAACAAGGCCATGACAAGGCCTGGCATGATGCCGGCCAAAAACAGCGCACCTACCGAGACGTTGGCCATCATGCCGTAGATCACGAACGGCAAGCTGGGGGGAATGATGGGGCCCAAGGTGGCCGAGGCGGCGGTGACACCCACTGCAAATTCGGCGTCGTAGCCGTGGTCGGTCATGGCCTTGATCTCTATCGTGCCCAAGCCTGCAGCGTCAGCGATGGCCGTGCCACTCATGCCGGCAAACACCACCGAGCCCACCACATTCACATGGCCCAAACCACCTTTGAGCCATCCGACCAGCGCCAGTGCATAGCTGTAAATACGGTGGGTGATGCCCGCCGTGTTCATGAGGTTGCCCGCCAAAATAAAAAACGGCACTGCCAGCAAAGGAAAACTGTCTATGCCCGAGACCATGCGGTGCACCACAACAAAGGGCGGGGAGCTGGGTACGAACAACAGGTATAGCAGCGAAGCTGCGGCCATGGCCATGGCCACCGGCAAACCACCACTGAGCAAAAACAGAAAAATGATTTTTAACATGCAGGCCTTAAAGGGTGTCGGGGCGCTCAAGTGCGCTAAAGCCTTGTTGCCAATGGCGCCGCATTACCCAGACCGCCCGCCAAGTCATCAGCACAAAAGCCAACAACACCACGCCGTAAACGATATTCATGGGCAGGTTGACGATGGTCATTTGGTAGTTGCCCATTTTTTGCATCAACAGCCAAGTCAGGTAGCTGCAACAGCCCAAAAAAGCCACGCGCATCACATCGGTCAGCAAGGACACCCCGCGTGCCACGCCACTGGGCATGAAGCGATAGAAAAAATCCACTTGGATATGGTTGTTTTTGGCCACCCCAATGACCGCGCCAATAAACACCGTGGCAATCAGCAAATAGCGGGCAATTTCTTCGGTCCATGCGGCCGAGTCGTTGAATACATAGCGGGTGATGAACTGGTAGAGCACGGTTAAGCCCAGCGCCCAGAAAAAAAACAGCGCCAACCAAGCCTCGGCAATCGTATCCGAGAGGTTTACCGTTTCATCTGCTTCGCCAAAAGAGGCCGCCAAGCTGTCGAGGTCGCCACTCATTTGGCCGCTTGCACACGTTCGTAGTCGGCACGTGTCAAACCCAGGCTTTCAACCGGCTTGTTTTTCAGCACCGCGTCTTGAAAGCTTTTGCGGTTGACCTCGACCACTTGCAAGCCTTTTTTCTTGAAAATATCGATCAACTCGGCTTCGCGTTTTTTAACCTTGGCGCTGGCTCTGGCGGCAGCTTCTTGCATCACCTCGGTGAACATTTTTTGCTCGCCAGGGTTGAGGGTGCTCCACACATGGGGTGCCACCATGGTGACCAAGCCGTCGACGATATGACCCGTCAGCATGATGGCTTTTTGCACTTCGAAAAACTTTTTCGCTTCGATGGTTGTGAGCGGATTCTCTTGGGCATCCACCGTGCCGTTTTGCAGGGCCAAATAAACCTCGGCAAAAGCAATCGGTGTGGGGTTGGCGCCGCAGGCCTGCCATGTGGCGGTGTAAGCCGGTGCATCGGGAACGCGAATTTTCAAGCCTTTGATGTCAGCGCATTGGCTGAACGGTTTTTGGGCACTGGTGTGGCGCGCGCCGTAGTAGGTATAGGCCGTGACTTGTATGCCGCTTTTAAGGCGGAACTCGTTGACCATTTCTTGGAACAAAGGGCTTTTGGAATAGGCCAGCAGGTGGTCGCCGTCGCGGAAAATAAAAGGGTAGTAAGCGATGCCAAAGCGGGGGTAGCTGCGGGCGGCAAACGAGGGGCCGCCAATGACGATGTCTACCGAGCCCAAAGTGAGGCCTTGGTTCAAATCGGTTTCTTTGCCCAAGCTTGAGGCGGGAAACACTTGAATATCAAATTTACCGTTGCTGCGTTTTTTGATTTCTTCAGCGGCCCATACCGACTCGGTATGGTAGGGCTCAGCTGATTCATAGACATGCGCCCACTTGAGTTTTTGTTGGGCCAAAGACAAGCTGGGTAAACCCAGGGCGCACATAGCCAACATCAGCCAACAAGGTGTGAACAATGTCTGAAAACGCATGGCACTGGGCTTTCTTGATAAATGGAAATATTTGCGTCCACCATACCGCCGCGTCAAGCTTTGGTTCATCCGCACAAACCCGTAGCCAAGGCAGTGGCCACTAAGCCCTATCATTCTTACTTGTGTCACGCACACTCAAACCCAAGGTAACCCATGCGATTACAAGGCAAAACCATATTGATTACAGCCGCGGGTCAAGGCATTGGCAAGGCCACCGTACTGGCCATGGTGGCCGAGGGCGCCACCGTTTGGGCCACCGATGTCAACCCCGCCTTGCTAGAGGGCTTCAAAGGCATGGCCTCTGTTCACACGGCTGTGCTGGATGTGATGGACAAAGCCGCTATCCAAGCGCAAATCGCGGCGATGGACCGCATTGATGGCCTGTTCAATTGCGCCGGTTTTGTGCACAGCGGCACGGCATTGACCGCCACCGATGAAGACTGGGATCTGGCCTTCAACCTCAATGTACGTTCACAGTTTTGGGCGATTCAAGCCGCCTTGTCCAAAATGATTGCCCAAGGCGGAGGCAGCATCATCAATATGGCCAGTGTGGCGTCTAGCGTCAAAGGCTTGCCCAACCGCTTTGTCTATGGCGCCAGCAAAGCCGCTGTGATTGGCTTGACCAAGGCGGTGGCTGCCGACCATGTGCGCCAAGGCATTCGCTGCAACGCGATTTGCCCAGGCACTGTGGACACGCCTTCGCTGCAAGACCGCATCAACAGCCAAGCCGATCCGGTGCAAGCGCGCAAAGACTTTATCGCCCGTCAACCCATGGGGCGACTGGCGCAGGCCCATGAAATCGCCCCCATCGTGGTGTTTTTGGCCAGTGACGAGTCGCAATTCACCACCGGCCAAGCCTATTCTGTCGACGGCGGCATGACCATTTAAACCCCAAGGAACTGCAATGAACCAACTTGACATGAAGGGCCGCCACGCGGTGGTCACGGGCGGCGCGAGCGGCTTGGGTTTTGCCATGGTCGAGCGCTTGTTGCGCTCAGGTGCGCAAGTGACGGTGTGGGACTATGACGCGGATGGATTGGCCAAGGCCGAAGCGGCATTCAAACAAGCCGTGCCTGGCGCGGTAGTGCACAGCGTGAAGGTGGATTTGACCCAGCATGCGCAAGTGGTGGAGGCGGTGAAACAAAGCATCGCTTTCGCCCCCGTAGACGCCTTGGTCAACAGCGCCGGCATTTCAGGCCCCAATATGAAATCCTGGGACTACCCACTGGACGATTGGCACAAGGTGTTTGACATCAATGTCAACGGCTTGTATTACTGCTGTCGCGAGTTGGCGCTGCACATGAAAGCGCGTAACTATGGGCGCATCGTCAACATTGCGTCAGTGGCTGGCAAAGACGGCAACCCCAATGCCAGCGCTTACAGCGCGAGCAAAGCCGCGGTCATTGCCTTCACCAAATCACTGGGCAAAGAATTGGCCGACACCGGTGTGCGGGTCAACTGCGTCACCCCTGCGGCCGTCAAAACCCCCATCTTTGACCAACTCACGCCAGAGCACATACAGTTCATGCTGAGCAAAATTCCCATGGGCCGCTTTGGCACACCCGACGAAATCGCCGCCATGGTGGCTTGGTTGTGTACCGAAGATTGTTCGTTCTCTACCGGCGCGGTGTTTGACTTATCGGGTGGGCGTTCCACCTATTGATTTTTTTACAGGAGCAAAAATGAAACTTGTGCGCTATGGCCAAATGGGCCGCGAAAAACCTGGCTTGATCGATGCCGATGGCAAACTGCGTGACTTAAGCCACGTCATCGCCGACATCACCCCAGAGCATTTGAGTGACAAGGCCTTGGCCAAACTTTCGCGCCTCAAAACCGCTAGCTTGCCTCTTGTCAAAGGCAAGCCACGCATGGGTTGCCCCGTCAGCCATGTGGGCAAATTCATTGCCATTGGTTTGAACTATGCCGACCATGCGGCCGAATCCAACCTGCCGGTGCCCAAAGAGCCGGTGGTGTTCATGAAGGCCAACAGCTGTGTGCAAGGCCCTAACGACAACATCATGCTGCCCAAGAACTCGGTCAAATCCGACTGGGAAGTCGAGCTTGGGGTGGTGATTGGCACACGTGCCAGTTATGTGTCGCAAGCCCAAGCCCTCAACTATGTGGCGGGCTATTGCACCGTCAACGATGTGTCTGAGCGCGAATACCAACTCGAGCGCGGCCTCACCTGGGACAAGGGCAAGGGTTGCGACACCTTTGGTCCTATCGGTCCATGGTTGGTGACCAAAGATGAAGTGCCCCAACCCCAGCGCTTGGGTATGTGGCTAGACGTCAATGGCGTGCGCATGCAAACAGGCAACACCAAAACCATGGTTTTCAATGTGGCTAAACTGGTCAGCTATGTCAGTCAATTCATGACCTTGATGCCAGGCGACGTCATCACCACCGGTACCCCTCCAGGGGTGGGCATGGGCATGAAGAAAAACGGCAAACCTGCCCCCGTGTTCCTCAAAGCCGGCGACACCATGTCGCTGGGTATCGATGGGCTGGGCGAGCAGCACCAAACCGTTGTTGCCTACAAAAAACATTGAAAAAGGGGTTGTGTGAAAAAACTGGGTTTTGTTCTTGCGTCTTTGTTGCTAATGCTGCCTATGGCCGCTATCACCGAAACACCGGCAGATAAAACAGTCTTGCCGCAAGAGGTGTACAAGCAGGCTGTGGCCGGCTTGTCGCCCAAGCAAACCCAGCTTTTTTTGAGAGGTGAGAAAGTCTTTACCAATTTTTGGATGGCGGTCAACAACCCTGTCATTCCCTTGGTATGGGACTTGTCGCAACCCGGACCCGCAGGTGGCGAATGGGGTTTAGGCCCTATGTTTTTAGCCACCAATTGCGCCGCCTGTCATCTCAACGCAGGACGCGGCAGGGCCTTGGATGCCAGCGGTGCTTTGGCCATTCAACATGTGTTGCGCATCTCGGTGCCTGGCGAAGGACCGCACGGCGAGCCTAAGCCCGACCCCAATTACGGAACAGACATACAAATGTTTGACACCGTGACACGCAAAGACCCCGAAGCACGGGCAGGTGAGGCCGAGGTGTATATCGATTGGGTCGCCAAAACCTTTTCTTTTCCCGATGGTGAGCGCATAGAGCTGCGTGAGCCTAAAGTGCGTATCGAAAAACTCAACTTTGGCCCTCTGGCTGAAGGCGTGATGATGTCTTTGCGTAACAGCCAAGCCATGGTGGGTTTGGGTTATTTGGAAGCCATCAGCGAAAAAGACATTTTGCAAGTCGCGCAACAGCAAAAAGCCCAGGGACTCAATGGGCGACCCAACTTTGTGCGTGACGACATCAATAAAAAACAGGTCATGGGTCGCTTTGGTTGGAAAGCCAATCAACCCAGTATCAAACAACATATTGCTGCGGCTTTTTCAGGCGATATTGGCATTACCTCTGCGGTCTATCCGCAACAAAACTGTCAGCCTGTGCAACTTGAATGCTTGGCCGCCATCAAAGGCGCCAAGCCCGAGTTGCGCCCCGAGCTATGGGACGCGATCACGTTTTGGACACAGGCCTTGGAAGCCCCAGAACGGCGTAACACCGACAAACCTGAAGTCAAGCGTGGCGAGGCTTTGTTTGTGTCCTCAGGTTGCGCTATGTGCCATGTGGCTGAATGGAAAACGGGCAAATATGCAGCGGTACCGCAAATCTCCAATGAACGTATCAGGCCTTACACCGATTTGCTGCTGCACGACATGGGGCCAGATTTGGCCGATGGGCGACCCGATTTCAAGGCCAGCGGCAGCGATTGGCGCACACCGCCCTTGTGGGGCATAGGTTTATCCAAACAGGTGAGTGCCAGCACTTCTTTTTTGCATGATGGGCGTGCACGTAATTTGTTGGAGGCGATTGTGTGGCATGGTGGCGAGGCCAAACCTGCTCGCGAGAAATTCACAGCCTTGCCTGCACCGCAGCGTCAAGACTTGCTGGAATTTTTAAACTCCCTTTAAGTTCAACTGGTCAGCGTGACTGTTTGAATGCCCGCCATGCCAGGCAAGGCAAAACTCTCGGGGTCGAAAGCCTTGTCGCCATCGGCGTCTGGCATTCCCGTGGTTGTGAGGTTTTGAAAATCAAACAACTCGGTGTCGAGCAAATGCGAAGGCGCAACATGCTGCAACGAATTAAACATGATGTCCAAGCGACCAGGGTGTTTTTTCTCCCACTCACGCAGCATATTGCCCACTTGCTGGCGCTGCAAGCCGTCTTGGCTGCCGCAAAGGGTGCAAGGAATGATGGGAAACGCTCGGTGTGCGGCCCAGCGTTCCAAGTCGCGCTCGGCCACGAAAGCCAAGGGGCGAATCACAATATGGTGCCCCGCATCGCTGACCAATTTGGGCGGCATGCTTTTTAACTTGCCTGCAAAAAACATATTGAGAAAAAAAGTTTGCAAGATGTCATCGCGGTGATGACCTAAAGCAATTTTGGTCGCGCCAATTTCATCGGCGACGCGGTACAAAATGCCACGGCGCAAACGACTGCACAGGCTGCACATGGTTTTGCCTTCGGGAATTTTTTGCTTGACGATGGAATAGGTGTCTTGGGTTTCGATGCGAAACGGCACACCCAATGTGCTGAGGTAGTCGGGCAGCACATGGGCCGGAAAGCCAGGTTGTTTTTGGTCTAAATTGACCGCAATCAAATCGAAATGAATAGGTGCGCGGGCTTTCATCTTCAACAAAATATCCAGCATGCCGTAGCTGTCCTTGCCCCCCGACATGCACACCATGACCTTGTCGCCTTCTTCAATCATGTTGTATTGAACAATGGCGTCGCCTACTTGACGGCACAGGCGTTTTTCGAGTTTTTGGGTTTCGCGTTCAATGTGCATGGTTCACCATGTTCCCGCCTCCATGCGGATAGCGACTTCGCAGTCGTCAAAAATTTCCAGTTTGGTGATTTTCACCCGAACCGCTTGCACCCCTTGCAGTTGCATCAAGCGGTGGCACAGTTTGCCAATCATGGTCTCGAGCAGGTTGACATGTTGGGCGGTGCATTCATCAATGATGATTTGCCGCACCTTGCGGTAATCGAGGACGCGGTAAATATCGTCAGCCTCGGGCAAAAGAGGTTGAGCGCCCAAGCTGAGTTCTGCATCCACCTGAATCGGTTGAGGGGCTTTTTTTTCGTGGGCCAAAATGCCTAAGTCTGCGTTAAAGCGCAGGCCGGTGAGTGAAAGAATTTGTTGAGGGCTGGTTTGCATAAGGGAAGCTTGCTACCAAGTTTTACAGCCAACACGCTCGGTGCCTATAGACAAACAGTCGGGATAGACGTCGGGTTTACAGGTGTTGACGCGTGCCGCCATGATGCTGGGATGAGACATGAGTTGATTGAAAATCGTGTCGCACAGTGTTTCTTGGAGTTCGTGGTGCTTGTCGCCTATGGTGTGTTGAATAATTTCCCGCAAAAAATCGTAATTAAGCGTGGAAGCTATATCGTCTGAACTGGCTGGCGCATCTTCAAGGCGAACACATATGTCGATATCAAACCACATCCGCTGTGGCGCGATTCTTTCGAAATCATGCACACCAATGCGAACCGGAAGATCAAACTGGCGCAGACTCATGAGCCGGCAATCTGTGGCAAAACGCGCATCGAGAACGGCGAAATTAAGCAAACTGCTCATCCAGCCACCTCTTGCTTGATAGCGAACATGACATCTCGCGCCAATGGCACCAGATGCTGTCCGTTGTCTACTTGTATGGTGCAACCTGTGAGGGCCTCGTTCTCCGCCATGAACACTGCGGTGCGGGCAATATCGACGGTTTGGATTTGACGTTGGAGCAAATTAACTTTGCAAGCTTGGTCAAAGTTAGCTTGTGTTTGATCGCCGCTGAGGTAACTCAAGCCTGGGGACAAACCGCAAACCCGAACCTTGGGTGCCAAGGCCTGTGCTTGCAAGGCCACGCTTCTTTCAAGCGCTAACTTGCTCACGGTGTAGGAAAAATAGTCAGGGTTGAGGTTGTGCACCTTTTGATCTAAGACATGAATCACACAAAAATGTTTTACTGGGTTGTCGGCTGACTGCGCTCTTTGCGCTAAGGCGTTGGCCAGCATCAAGGGTGCGACTGTATTGGTTTGAAAATGCATGTGCATCAGAGCCTCCGTAGTGGAGAGTGCGTCGTCCATCGAAAACACAGAGGCATTGTTGACAATGCATTGGGGGAGATGGCCGGCTTGCGTCGTGCATTGGTCTAGCAAGTGCGTTGCTGCATCGGGCGCTGACAAATCTTGCTTGATCACCACACAAGTCTTGCCTAAGTCGTGCACCATTTGTTGTGTTGCTAGCGCATCGATGTCGGAGGTGTTGAAGTGACAAACCACATTCCAATTGGCACGCGCAAAGGCCAAACAGAACTCGCGCCCCAATCTTTTGGCACCGCCCGTCACCAAGACCCACTGACTCTGATTCATCCGCACACCTGTATGTTTAATTCATTTTGCGAGCCATACAATGAACTTCAAATTTCTGGCCCCTTTGAATTATGACTGCTCAAGCATCTTCGCTGACGACCAAAATCAAACAGTTCATGCATGCGGCTGGGGATTGGCTGCCCTTTGACCGGTTCATGGCGCTGGCCTTGTACGCCCCAGGCTTGGGCTACTACGCGGCACGGCAAGGTCAGATCGGTCGCATGCCGGCCTCGGGCAGTGATTTTGTGACGGCCCCGGAGATGTCTTCTTATTTCGGCACAAGCTTGGCGCTCAGTGTCAAAGAGGCCTTGGCGCAGACCCACACCCATGAAGTGCTTGAGTTCGGTGCGGGCAACGGCACCTTGGCTTTGCAGCTGCTGCAGGCTTTGGGCGAGCAAATAAAAAGCTACACCATCGTCGAGGTCTCGGCGGCCTTGCGTGAACGTCAAGCCCAAACCTTGGCGGCTTTTGGCCAGCAAGTCAGGTGGGTGAGTGAGTTGCCCGACAGCATCCAAGCTGTGGTCTTGGGCAATGAAGTACTCGACGCCATGCCCGTGCGCTTGTTGCAACGCACAGCCGGTATTTGGCATGAAAGAGGTGTGGTCTGGAATGAGGCAGAAAGCCGCTTTGATTGGCAAGACCGCCCCACTGACGAGCGTCCCCCCGTAGAAATTGCCGGCGTTCACGATTACCTCACAGAAGTACACCCACAAGCAGAGGCTTTTGTGCGCAGTATCGGCGAGCGTTTGCAGCGCGGCGTGATGTTTTTCATTGACTACGGTTTCCCGCAAGCCGAGTATTACCACGAGCAACGCCATATGGGTACATTGATGTGCCACCAAGCGCACCGCAGCGACAGCGACCCTTTGCAAGAGGTTGGCAACAAAGACATCACCGCACACATCAACTTCACCGGCGTGGCCTTGGCAGCGCAAGAGACGGGTTTGGAAGTGTTGGGTTACACCAGCCAAGCGCATTTCCTCCTCAACAGTGGCCTATTGCCCTTGCTGGAACACGCCAGCGTGGCAGAGCGCAGCATGGCGCAAAAGCTGATCCTTGAGCATGAGATGGGTGAGTTGTTCAAAGTGATTGCCTTGGGGCGTGGCGAGGTATGGCAGCCTTTGGGCTTTGTGCAAGGTGACAGAACGCATAGGCTGTGAATATATGTTTCGTTGGTTGATTGTGGTGTTCTTGGCCTTGTTGCTGTTTCAAGGTGCCATGCCTTGGTTGCAAAAACTCGGCTTTGGCCGCTTGCCAGGCGACTTGCGTTTTCGCTTGTTTGGGCGCGAGTTCTTTCTCCCCTTAACCACCACCATCATTCTCAGCATGGTGTGTGCGGCTTTGTCCAAGCTTTTATGAGTGGCGCAAAAGGTTATGTGCGCTGCTCAAAACGTGTACGAATTGCCAGTTAACATGAACCCATGGATAAGAAGTTAACCCCATTCAGCACAACGCCACTAAGCCAATCGGGTTCTGTCAAATGGTGGCTGTTGTCATTCGTGACAGTCGCCGCTTTTGCTGCAAGCTGGTTTTACCCAGACATCAAAAACAAGCTCAGCAGCCTTGGGGGTGGAGAAGAAGTCACAGCTTCTGCTGACGGCCGCGCTAAGCCCGAGGGCGGCAAAAGCGGTAAAGAAGGCAAAGGCGGCAAGGACGGTAAGGGCAGCAGAGGTGGCGGTGAAGGCTCGCGCAACACACCGGTCAGCGTGGGCGAAGTAAGCAACAGGGATGTGCGCTACACCGTGCAAGCTGCAGGTACCTTGATGGCGCTCAATACCGCTGTGGTGCGTGCCAAGGTCGATGGCGAACTCAAAGCCCTGCGTTTCACCGAAGGTCAGTATGTGCAAGCCGGCCAATTGCTGGCCGAAATAGATTCACGCCCTTTTGATGCACAACTCAACCAAGCCCAAGGGCAATTCGCCAGAGACACCGCGCTGTTAAAAAACGCCGAGCTTGATTTGCAGCGCTACCAAGACTTGCTGAGTAAAGACGCGATCGCCAGACAACAAGTGGAAACACAAGCGGCTTTGGTGCGGCAGTTGCTTGGCACGGTGCAGGCCGATCAAGCGCAAATCGATATGGCCAAGTTGCAGCTGTCCTACACCCGCGTCACTGCGCCCATCAGCGGACGCTTAGGCCTCAAGCAAGTGGAGTTGGGCAGCTTGGTCCGCGCAAGCGACCCCAATGGCGTGGTCAGCATCACCCAAACCCAGCCCATGGCGGTGGTGTTCTCGGTGCCCGAGATGCACGTGCCTTTGATCATGCGCCAATTGAAACTGGGCAAAGCTTTGTCTGTGGAGGCTTGGGACCGCGACCAAAAAACACGCTTGGCCCAAGGGCGCGTCAGTACCACCGACAACGCCATCGATGTGGCCACGGGCACTTTGCGTCTCAAAGCCACCTTAGATAACCGTGACGGCAGCTTGTTCCCCAATCAGTTTGCCAATATCCGTTTGCAACTCGACACCTTGAAAAATGCGCTGGTGGTACCGGTTCAAGCGGTGCAACGTGGCGCGGCCGGTACCTTTGTGTATGTGGTGCAAGCCGATAACACCGTGCAAGTTCAAACCGTGCAACTCGGGGCGGTGGAGGGTGACTGGCAAGCAGTCACTGCCGACCTCAAAGCGGGTCAACAAGTTGTCACCGATGGCGCCGACCGCTTGCGCAGCGGCAGTGGGGTGGAGGTGGTGAAAGCGTCCAAGCCATGAACCTGTCGCGCTTATTTATTTTGCGGCCGGTGGCCACGTCCCTGTTGATGTTGGCGCTTTTGTTGTGCGGTGCTTTGGCTTACCGCTTGTTGCCGGTGGCCTCCTTGCCGCAAATTGATTACCCCACGATACAGGTCAACACGCTGTACCCGGGCGCGAGTCCGGAGGTGATGACCGCCACCGTCACCGCGCCCTTAGAGCGACAACTCGGCCAAATGCCGGGCTTGGATCAAATGACCTCGGTCAGTTCGGGCGGTGCATCGGTCATCACACTGAGGTTTGTGCTCAGGCTGCCGCTTGATGTGGCCGAGCAGCAGGTGCAAGCCGCGATCAATGCCGCCACCGGCGTCTTGCCCAGCGATTTGCCTATGCCCCCGGCCTACAGCAAGGTCAACCCCGCCGATGCGCCGGTCTTGACCTTGGCGATCAGCTCGCCCTCGCTGCCCATCACGCGTGTGCATGACATGGTGGAAAACCGTTTGGCCATGCGTTTGTCGCAAGTCGCGGGCGTCGGTTTGGTCAGTATCGCCGGCGCACAACGCCCCGCGGTGCGGGTGCAGGTCAACAGCCAAGCCTTGAGTGCGGCAGGTTTCTCGCTGGAAGATGTGCGCACTGCCATCAACCAAAGCAATGTGAACATGGCCAAAGGAAGTTTTGATGGTCCCGCACGTGCGTCGAGTTTGGACGCCAACGACCAGTTGCAATCGGTACAAGACTACGGTGGCTTGGTGTTGGCCTATAAAAATGGCAACCCTTTGCGTTTGCGTGATGTGGCAACCATTGTGGACGCGCCAGAGAACAACCGTTTGTTTGCCTGGGCCAATAAGCAACCCGCCATCATCTTGAATATTCAGCGCCAACCGGGTGCGAATGTGATTGAAACCGTGGGCCGCGTGCAGGCTTTGTTGCCCGCTTTGCGTGCGGCTTTGCCGTCCAGCTTGGATGTGCAGGTGATGACCGATCGCACCACCACCATACGCGCTTCGGTCAACGATGTGCAGTTTGAGCTGCTGTTGTCGGTGGCCTTGGTGGTGATGGTGATCTTTGTGTTTTTACGCAGTGCCACCGCTACCCTTATTCCCGCCGTCGTTGTGCCTTTGTCGCTGGTGGGCACCTTTGCGGTGATGTATTTGGCGGGTTTTTCTATCAACAACCTGACCCTCATGGCGTTGACAGTCGCTACAGGTTTTGTGGTGGATGACGCGATTGTGATGATTGAAAACATCGCCCGTTTTTTGCAAGACCCCGACACACCGCGCTCTCCCGTAGAAGCCGCCATCGAAGGGGCGCGACAAATCGGTTTCACCATTGTGTCGCTGACGTTTTCGCTGATAGCGGTGCTGATTCCCTTGTTGTTCATGGGTGATGTGGTGGGGCGTTTGTTTCACGAGTTCGCCATCACCTTGGCGGTGGCTATTTTGCTTTCCGCGGTGGTCTCGCTGACCCTCACACCCATGTTGTGTGCCCATGTCTTGCGCGCCGAAAAAACCAATCACCACTCCTTAGGCAACAGCGCTTGGTTGCAGCGCTTGATTGATGCCTATGCTCTGGGCTTGAACTGGGTGCTGGACAGACCTTTGGCAACGCTGGCCACTTTTGCCTTGACGCTGGCGCTGACGGTGGTGGCGTATGTCATCAGTCCCAAAGGCTTTTTCCCTTTGCAAGACACGGGTGCGGTGCAAGTCATCACCGAAGCCACGCAGTCGACTTCTATAGAGGCGATGTCGCAACGTCAACAAGCGCTGGCCCGACTTTTCTTGCTAGACCCTGCGGTCAACAGCCTCACTTCTTTTATTGGTGTTGACGGCCCCAATGCCAGTGTGAATGCCGGGCGCATGACCTTGAACTTGGTGCCTAAATCTGAGCGTCCAGAGGGCTTGCCGCAAACCCTGGAGCGATTGAATCGACTGGGTAGCCAAGTCGCTGGCTTACAGTTTTATTTGCAGCCCTTGCAAGATTTGAGCTTGGATGACCGCGTGGCGCGTAACCAATTTCGTTTTTTGCTCAGCGGCCCCGATGGCCCTGCTTTGGGGCACTGGTCTGGGCGTTTGCAAGAGCGCTTGCGCCAAGACCCTGTGCTCGCCGAGGTGGCGTCTGACTACCAAGACCAAGGCTTGCAAGCTTATGTGCGAATCGACCGTGAAGCCGCAGCGCGTTTGGGGGTGAGCGTGTTGGCTATCGATAACGCGCTCTACAACGCCTTTGGTCAACGTTTGGTCTCGACCATCTTCACCCAAAGCAACCAGTACCGCGTGGTGCTGGAGTTGCAAGACCAAGACCGTGTGGGGCCTGCGGCTTTGTCGCGCTTGAATGTGACATCGCTCAATGGCGTGCAAGTGCCACTTAGCAGCGTGGCCAAGGTGGAAGAGCGTGCCGCGCTGCTGAGCATCTTGCATGTGGATCAATTTCCGGCTGTGACTTTGTCGTTCAAACCCGCGGCAGGGGCGTCGCTGGGCGAGGCGGTGCAAGCCATAGAACGGCATTGGCAAGCCTTGCTTGCCGAGGGCCATGTTCCCGTCTCCATTGAGACGCGCTTTGAGGGTGCGGCTTTGGCTTTCAAAGCCTCATTGCTCAACAGTTTGTGGCTGGTGCTGGCGGCGGTGGTCACCATGTACATCGTCTTGGGCGTGCTGTATGAAAGCTATATACACCCCGTCACGATTTTGTCTACCCTGCCCTCGGCTGCCTTGGGTGCCTTGCTGGCTTTGTTGGCAGCACGTATCGAATTGGGTTTGATAGCCGTCATTGGTATTGTGTTGTTGATTGGTATCGTGAAGAAAAACGCCATCATGATGATCGACTTTGCGCTCGATGCCCAACGTCACCAAGGCATGCCAGCGCGAGAAGCCATTTTCCAAGCCTGCTTGCTGCGCTTTCGCCCGATTTTGATGACCACCTTGTGCGCCTTGCTGGGCGCTTTGCCGCTGATGCTGGGCAGTGGTGTGGGCAGTGAGCTGCGCCATCCCTTGGGCGTGACTTTGGTGGGCGGTTTGATTTTGAGCCAGTGGTTGACGCTGTTCACCACGCCTGTGATTTACCTGCAACTCGACGCTTGGGCACGACGTCGCTCCGCTGCGCCATGAATTTTTCTGCGGCCTTTATCAACCGACCTGTGGCCACCAGTTTGCTGAGCATGGGTTTGGCCATGGCAGGCGTGTTGGCTTATGTGCAGTTGCCTGTGGCACCTTTGCCGCAGGTCGACTTCCCCACCATCTCGGTGTCGGCCAGCTTGCCGGGTGCCAGCCCGGAGACCATGGCCGCCACAGTGGCCACCCCCTTGGAGCGGGTCTTGGGCAATATTGCCGGCGTCACCGAAATGACGTCGAGTTCTTCCCAAGGCAGTACCCGCGTGACCTTGCAGTTTGAGCTCAACCGTAATGTCAATGGCGCGGCGCGGGATGTGCAAGCCGCCATCAATACCGCGCAAAGTTTGTTGCCCACCGGCATGCCCAGCCGTCCCACTTACAAAAAGTCCAACCCCGCTGACAGCCCCATGCTGATTCTGGCTTTGACCTCAGACACCTATTCACGCGGGCAGATGTACGACTTGGCGTCAACCACCTTGGCGCAACGCTTGGCGCAAGTCGATGGCGTGGGGCAGGTCAGCATTGGTGGCGGCGCATTGCCTGCGGTACGCATAGAGCTAGACCCGAACAAACTCGCGGCCAACGGCGTGTCTTTAGAGATGGTTCGCCAAGCCGTGGTGGCCACCAACGCACACCGCCCTAAAGGGGTGATTGAAGACCCGCACCAAGCTTGGCAAATTGAAGCCAATGACCAAGCCCGCAGTGCGCAAGACTATTCGCCGCTGATCTTGCGCTATTTGAACGGACAGGCTTTGCGATTACAAGATGTGGCACAAGTGCTGGACTCGGTGCAAGACCTGCGCACCGATGGTGTGTCCCAAGGGCAACCTGCTGTGTTATTGGTATTGAACTTGCAGCCGGGCGGCAATGTGATTGAAACCGTCGACAGGGTGCGTGAGTTGTTGCCCATGTTGCAATCGGGCTTGCCAGCCGCCGTCACGATGACGGTGGTGTCGGACCGCTCGCCCACGGTCAGGGCCTCCTTGTTGGAGATTCAAAAATCTTTGGCTCTGTCCATGGCGCTGGTGATTTTGGTGGTGGCCTTGTTTTTAAAGCGCTGGCAAACCGCGCTCATACCCGCCGTGGCCCTGCCTTTGTCGCTGGCCGGCACCTGTGTGGTGATGTACCTCATGGGTTTGAGTTTGAACAACCTCACCTTGATGGCCTTGACCATTGCCACCGGCTTTGTGGTGGACGACGCGATTGTGGTGCTTGAGAACATCACCCGGCTGCGTGAGCGCGGCATGCCGCTGCGCCAAGCCTGTTTTGAAGGTTCGCGTGAGATTGGGTTTACGGTGGTGGCCATCAGTATTTCTTTGGTGGCGGTGTTCATTCCGATTTTGTTCATGGGCGGGGTGCTGGGTCGACTGTTTCGTGAATTTGCGGTCGTCATGACGGCAGCGATTTTGATTTCCATGTTGGTGTCTTTGACCACCACGCCGGTGATGTGCGCCGCATTGCTGTCGCCCTTAAAAACCCAAACTCACAAGCCACGGCGCAGCAAGTGGCTGCAGTTTTACCGTCGCTGCTTGGCTTGGGCTTTGCGTCACCAATGGTGGATGTGGTTGGTGCTGATAGCTGCTGTTGCTTTGAATGTGGCGCTGTACCGCGCCATACCCAAGGGCTTTTTCCCGCAGCAGGACACGGGGCGCATCAACGGCTACATACGCGCCGACCAAAGCTCCTCGTTTCAAGCCATGCAAGAGCGCTTGCACACCATGCTGGCCATTGTGCAGGCCGATCCCGCCGTGCTTACCGTCACCGGCTTCACGGGCGAGGGGCAGCGCAATGCCGCACGCATGTTCATGACACTCAAACCCCGCGATCAGCGCGATGTCAGTGCCGAGCAAGTGGTGGCGCGTTTGCGCGCACGTTTATCCAAAGAGGCGGGTGCGCGTTTGTATTTGACGCCGGTGCAAGACATTCGGGTGGGTGCCAGAGCGTCCAATGCCGAATATGAGTTCAGCATCAAAGCCGATGATTTGGCGCAGCTTCGCGAATGGGAGCCCAAATTGCGCCGCGCCTTGGGCAAGCTCAAAGAGTTAGAAGACATCAGCAACGACTACGAGGAACGCGGTTTGCAAACCTCGCTGGTGATTGACCGTGATGCGGCGGCTCGCTTGGGGTTGTCGGTGAGAGCCATTGACACTGTCTTGGCCAATGCTTTCAGCCAGCGCCAAATTGGCATCATTTACAACCCCTTGAACCAATACCGTGTGGTGATGGAGTTGGCACCGCCTTATTTGGAAAGCGCCGAGTCTTTGCGCCGCTTGCAGTTCATCAACGACAAAGGCCAAGCCGTGCCCTTCACCAGCTTTGCCCGCATTGAGCTGACCAACACCGCCTTGTCTGTGTCGCATGAAGGGGGCGTGCCCTCAGACACTTTCAGCTTCAGTTTGGCGCCTGGCGTGTCTTTGTCACAAGCCACCCAAGCGATCGATCAAGCGGTGGCTCAACTCAACTTGCCGGTGTCGGTGCGCGGTGGTTTTGCCGGCACGGCCAATGCGTTTCAAAAGTCTTTGGAAACCCAGCCTCTGTTGATACTGTTTGCCTTGCTGACGCTCTACTTGGTCTTGGGTGTGTTGTATGAAAACCTGTTGCATCCCCTCACCATTTTGTCGACCTTGCCGTCTGCGGGCTTGGGTGCTTTGCTCACGCTCATGGCCATGGGCACCGAGTTCAGCATCATCGCCATGATTGGTGTGATCTTGCTCATAGGCATTGTGAAAAAGAACGCGATTTTGATGATCGATGTCGCCTTGCAACAGCAAGCCCTGGGCCGCAGCCCGGCCCAAGCGATTTACATAGCGGCGCAGCGGCGCTTGCGCCCGATTCTCATGACCACGGCAGCGGCCATGCTGGGCGCGATTCCCTTGGCCTTGGCCTATGGTGTAGGTTCAGAATTGCGCCAACCCTTGGGGTTAGCCGTGTTGGGGGGCTTGGTGCTGAGTCAGTTATTGACTTTGTTCACCACGCCGATTGTGTTTGTGGGCTTAGAGGCCATGCGTCGTTATTGGCAAGGTGGTGGTATGAAAAACAAACTGGCCGTGCATTCCTACGCAGTGGTGTTGCTGTGCTTATCGTTGACTGGTTGTGGCAGTTGGTTCAAGTCGCCAGCTTCAAGCCAACTGCCACCCACAAGAGCGCCCGAGGCTTTTGGCGCGGCGCAAAACCCCACGTTGGCAGGGGACGCGGTAGACCGCGCTTGGTGGACTTTGTTTCAAGACCCGGTGCTGGATGATTTGCAAAATCAACTTGAGGCGGGTAATCTCAATTTGCAGGTTTTGTCGGCCAAGGTGCGTCAAGCGCAGGCCAGTGTGGCGGCCTCGCAAGCCAGTTTGTTTCCCAGTGTCTCACTCAATGCGGGCGCGGGACGCTCAGTCAGCGCCGCCGGTGGCGCATCCTCCAACAGCTTAAGCCTTGGCTTGCCCTTGACCTGGGAGCTCGATGTGTGGGGTCGCATCGACGCCCAAACCCAAGTGGCCAAAGCCAATCTACAAGCCACTCGCGAGGACATGGCGCTGGCACGTTTGTCTGCCCAAGCCAGCTTGGTGCAAATTTATATCGCCGTGCGTTCCACCGAGCGCCAACAAGCCGTGCTGGAATTGGCACAAACCGCGTACGAGCGTGCTTTGACCTTGACCCGCTACCGCTATGAGGCTGGTGTGGTGTCTGCAGCTGATGTGGCCCAAGCCGAGTCGCAATGGCAAAGTGCGGTGGCGCAAGGCATCGATGTACAAACCACCAGACAGCAACTCAGCCACAGCGTGTCGGTGTTGCTGGGTCAAGCCCCCGCAGCGCTGCAGATGAGCGCCACCCAAGCCTTGCCGGTCTTACCCGCCTTGCCGGTATTGATGCCGGCCTCACTGTTGCAACGTCGCCCAGACATTCGCGCCGCAGAGTCGCGGGTGCTCGCGGCCCAAGCGCAGCTGGGTGTGGCGCAGGCCGCGTTCTTTCCTACCTTCAGCTTTGCCGCCAACGTCGGTTTTAAGAGCACCGACTTGGCAAGCTTGCTCAATGCGTCTGCACGCTTGTGGTCTTTGGGGCCCACGCTGGCAATGTCCTTGTTCGATGGCGGCCAGCGTCAAGCCGCCAAAGATGACGCCAAAGCCGCTTTGGAATTGGCGGCCTTGAACTACCAGCAATTGGTGTTGACGGCTTTGCAAGAGGTAGAGGACAACTTGGTGGCCGCGCACCAATTGCAGGCGCAAGAAGCGGCACAAGCCCAAGCCTTGCAAGCAGCCGAGCGTAATTTGCGCATCACCGAAGCGCAGTACGCCGCTGGCACAGTCAGCTATTTGAATGTGGTGACAGCCCAAGCCAGCGCCTTGACCGCGCAACGCAATTTGCTGGATGTGCAAAGCCGCAGGGCGCTGGCGGTCACGCAGTTGCTGAAAAATTTAGGCGGGAGATGGGACGCCGACGTGGCAGTGAAATGATCAACCCGTTAGCTCGTCATTGCGGCTTTGAGGGCTTGCACACGCGCTGCATCAATGTGTTGACCAATGTGCGCACCTTTCAATCCGCGTTGCATGGCCTCATCCGAGAGTGCGGTGTTGTCCACAGACAAGGCCGCTTGCAGCAAGCCACTGAGGTGAGCGGCTTGCGGGTAGGGCCTCAGTTCTAAGCCTAAGCGCCCGCGTGCATCGGCTTGGCAAGCTTGCAAGGCCAAAGCAAACCGCTCGGGGCGGCGCAAAGCATCGCATCGCACCAACAATCTCAACACCGCTTCGGCACTTAAGCTTAGGCAGCCGTGGATGTGACAGTGTTCCCGCGCCACCACTTCGGCCAATTCTTTGCAAGTTTGCGGCACCCGCAAACGTTCGCAGACACCGCGCAAAAGTTTGACGCTGCGGCCTTCGTGGCCAATGTGGCGCGGCAAAGCCTCGGGGTGGGTGCTGCCCTTGCCCAGGTCGTGGCACAAAGCGGCAAAGCGCACCTCCAGCGAGGCGTTCATCAAGGCGCATTGGTCCAGCACCATTTCTAGGTGCACGCCGGTGTCTATCTCGGGGTGGTGTTTCGCCTCTTGCGGCACGCCATACAAACGCGCCACTTCGGGCAGCAAGATGTGCAATGCACCGCATTCGCGCAACACCTGCAACATGCGCGAGGGCTGACGCGCCATCAAACCTTTGGCGAGTTCTTGCCACACACGTTCGGCCACCAACGCCTTGACCTCGCCGGCTTGCACCATCTCCACCATCAGAGCTTGGGTTTCAGGGGCCACTTGAAAGTCGGGGAAACGGGCGGCAAAGCGGGCCAATCGCAAAATGCGCACAGGGTCTTCACGAAACGCATCGCTGACATGGCGCAAGACCCGCAGTTGCAAATCTCTCTCCCCGCCAAAAGGGTCGGTGCGCTCGCCTTGGGTGTCTTGGGCGATGGCGTTGATGGTCAGGTCGCGTCTGGCCAAGTCTTGCTCTAGGCTCACGTCGGGCGCGGCGTGCACCACAAAGCCTTTGTAGCCCGGTGCGGTCTTGCGCTCGGTGCGCGCCAAGGCATATTCTTCTTTGGTTTGCGGGTGCAAGAAGACGGGGAAGTCTTTGCCTACGGGAACAAAGCCTTTTGCCACCATGGCTTCGGGGGTACTGCCCACCACCACCCAGTCACGGTCGCTGCCCTGTATACCCAAAAGTGCGTCGCGCACGGCACCACCGACAAGGTAAGTCTGCATGGTGTTCAAGGCAAGCTGAAAACGCTGGCCAAGGGCGTGGGGGTTTTGACACCCAATTCGCTCAAGCCCGGACAACTGCCACTCGCCACGTTGTCGACTTGCATAGAGGCCAAGTTATCGCGACTCATCAAGGTGGGGCCTGGCAAATGCTCCATGACCCAAGCTTGCACATAGGCCAGCGGGGCAGGCAAAGGGATGACCCAGCGCGGATGGCGTGCCCATACGCCCGCGTGCTCGACCAGTTGTTTCAAGCTGAAGATGTGCGGCCCCACCAATTCATAGGTGTGACCTGCTGTCGTTGCATGCATCACCGCATACACCACAGCTTGTGCCACGTCATGGACCCACACTGGTTGGAAGCGGGTATGCGCACCGGCCAGCGGCACCACGGGCGCCATGGCTTGGAGTTTGGCGAACAGGTTGATGAAGGCATCGTCTTCGCCAAAAATAACGCTAGGTCGCACCAAAGTGAGCGCCAAGCCTTGGTCGACAAAGCCTTGCAAAGCCTGTTCGCCACGCGCCTTGCTGCGTTGGTATTCAGACGGCGCTTGCGTGTCAGCACCCAAAGCGCTGATGTGCACCAAGCGATGCACACCGGCAGCCAAACAGGCTTGGGCTAAATGCGTGGGCAGTTGCACATGGGCTTTGTCAAAGTCTGCTGCCGTGCCATGCAAGATGGCCACGAGGTTGATCACCGCATCATGACCTGGTAGCAAAGCGGCCAATTGCGCGGGGTCATGCACATCGGCTTGAACCACCGACACCATGGGCAGCATTTGCACCGAACGAGCGGGCAAGCGACGGGTGGGCACCGTGATGTGCAGGCCTGCGCGGTTGAGGGCTTCACACACATGGCGACCGACAAAGCCGCTTCCACCTAAGACCAAAATATTTTTCATGTTGCAGACTGTAGCGGTATTGCCGAGCGAGGGTATGACAGCTTGGTGCCAAGTGCCAAAGAGATAATGTGGGGATGAACCAACTCGACGCTTTAAAGCAATTCACCACCGTGGTGGCTGATACAGGTGACTTTCATCAAATCGCCCAGTACCAACCCACAGACGCCACCACCAACCCCTCGCTGATTCTCAAAGCCGTGCAAATGCCTGGCTACAAAAAACTGTTGGATGACATATTGTCGCAACACCCCAAGGCGGCGTTGGATGAAACCATGGACCGCTTGCTGGTGCGTTTTGGTTGCGAGATAGTGTCTTTGCTGCCTGGGCGGGTGTCTACCGAAGTCGATGCGCGTTTGAGCTTTGACACCCAAGCCACCCTTGCACGTGCGCGGCGCATCACCCAGTTGTACCAAGCGGTGGGCATCAACACCCAAGAGCGGGTCTTGATCAAAATTGCCGCCACCTGGGAAGGCATACAAGCCGCGCAAGTGCTGGAGCTTGAAGGCATACACACCAACCTCACTTTGTTGTTTGCATTTGAACAAGCTGTGGCTTGCGCCCAAGCGGGGGTGAAACTCATTTCCCCGTTTGTGGGTCGTATTTACGACTGGCACAAAAAAGCTGCCGGTGCGACTTGGGACGAAGCGGCGCGCGCCGGTGTGAACGACCCGGGCGTGCAAAGCGTTAGACAGATTTACAACTACTTCAAGCAGCATGGCATCGCCACCGAAGTGATGGGTGCGAGTTTTCGCAACATCGGCCAAATCACCGCGCTGGCGGGTTGCGATTTGCTCACCATCGCGCCAGAGTTGTTGGCGCAGTTGCAAGTGCAGACCGCGGCACTTTCGCCCGCGTTAAGCCTAGAGAAGGCCAGGCTGTCGCCCATAGAGCGGGTCACTTTGAGCGAAGTGCAATTTCGCTATGCCTTGAATGAAGACGCCATGGCCAGCGATAAATTGGCCGAAGGCATCAGGGCTTTTTGCGCAGATGCGCGAAAACTCGATGCGCTGATGCAAGGTTAAGCAAAGCGGTCCACCGCCACGCCCTTGTCAAAGCGAACAGGCGGGTGCTTCACACGGCGCGGCTCTTGGCGCTGGCAAGCAACTGGCATGGCATGCTCAGGTCCCCAAGCAAAACCCAACACGCAGCCGTTGTCTTGCCGGTTGAGTGTTTTGATGGTTTGTAAGGACCTGATTTCCTTGAGTACGATGGGTCTCATCACTGTGCGATGCGAATTAAAGTACTCAAATATTAATCGATAAAAACCTTAAATTAGTTATTTAATAGTTAATTTTTTTAACTTTGTGTATTTTTATCAACACAAAGTATTTATTTTTTGTGAAAACTTTCACAGGGGTCTTTACGAGGATGGGATGGCGTGAGCCAAACATAGTCCGCTTGCTCCACCAATTCAGTCAAAAAAGCCTGTTTTTCTGTGCTGGGCCGCGTGTCGTCCCATTCCATGAACAGCACACTTAAAACGCGCAGTTGAGGTGCGGCCTTGTACACAACAAAGGGCACGCCCAAGTGCTTCCACGCGTGGCCATTGCCCGCCAACACAATGCTGGGCAGGTGTGCGAGTGCAACTTCGGCCATGGCTGCATCGCGGCTACGTTGTACCGCCGCCATGCCTTCAAACATGCTGGCCGGCATGGCGCCGCAATGGCCTTGGCTAATTTCTTCTTCCATGGCTTGGCGCTGCGTGGCGTCGAAAGGCGCTTTGGCCAGCAAGGTGCTAACCGGCTTGGGCAGGCTAGCGCCTCGGGTTTTAAACACCTCTTTGATGGACGCACTGGGCAAATTGCCGCCCATCAAGGGCATGTTCATTGCGTTGACCGCTTCAAACAGCGGTTGATGCAAAGGCCAAGCCCAGCCTTGGGCATCGAAACCGGCAGCTTGCAAACCTGTCAATAACTTAGCTTGAGGTTTAAAACGCTGGCGCCAGTTGAGATGTTCGGCCACCACCATTTTACTCGCAGCGGGCATTTGCCGCAGCAACTCTGCGCGCAGCTGGTGATGAGTGGGGTTGTCATGGACTTCGCCCAACACCGCCACATCAGAATGAATAAGCTCATCCAACAACTGCGTCACTTGGACCAGCGACTGGTCCGACATGCGCACAATTTGCGCTGGTGGGGTCTGGGTATCCATGGCGCCAGCAGGCTGCAAGGCCATGACCATCATGAAACAAAGCGCGAAACTAAGGTTTTTTCTGAGCGGCGGCGATATTGGCTGGAACAGTGGAAATGTCATAGGTGATGTCTTTGGCAAGTTCTGGGTAGTCGGGCAACATGCTCACACCATACAACGGTTTGTAGGCCCCCTTGTGGCAGGTGGCGCAACCCACCTTAGGGAAATCGCCTTCTTCACTTAAGCGGTAAGGGGGAAACAGGGGAGCTAATTCGGTGAGGTAATGGCTGTTGATATCACGCACCATGCTTATGCCATGCCAAGCTGTCACCCTTTGGGGGGTACTGATACTCCAGTCACCCATGGCGCGGGTGTTGTGGCAATAGGTGCAATTCACCCCCAAAGATTGGGACATGTAAATCATCAGCCCGTAGCTGTGCTCGGCTTGTTTGATGGAGCGTCGGTTCTCACCCGCGAGTGCCTTGCTTCCTTGAATGCGAATGTTGAAGTCGTCATTGACCAAATAGGTGCTCAAAGGATTGAAGGGCAAAGAAGAATTGCCCACTTCAGACATGGTGGGTGTGTTTTGCCCTGCTTTGTCGCCCAGCATATTGCCTTGGGAGTGCGGCAAACCTGGGTTGTTGAACCAGTCGCCGCTGGGAACGGCTTGGCCGCGATGGCAAGTCCAGC
>Ga0209188_1000187_pt1 | contig 69377 bp, 69 predicted proteins | sample C_130625_EF_Meta_FD_187307 | JGI IMG/M metagenome (GOLD analysis project Ga0209188, IMG submission 187307) | Freshwater microbial communities from Lake Croche, Canada to study carbon cycling - C_130625_EF_MetaG (SPAdes) (version 2) | ecosystem: Environmental > Aquatic > Freshwater > Lake...
CGCCAGTATCAACGTGTGGGGTGTATTCAGGCTTGTGCTTGCCGCGTAGACGGAGTGCCACTTCACTGGCGACACGACCGAGGACTTTGTCCGTAGCGTCAATCACGAACCATTCATGCACTACCTCGTGGGATTTTGCAGAAAAAGTTTTCATGATTTCTCAAATTGTTATGGTCAAAAAAATTACTCCAACAAAACTACGTCCACCTTGGCCCTGCTTATGTTTGCAAGCTCGCAGATTCTGCAATTTAACTGGTACAACAAATTACCGCTGACCGGCTCGGTAATTCAGTAAAGCCTTGAATTGTAACCCAAAAAAAACCCAGGAACGAGTCCTGGGTTGGAATCCACCTATGTTTGGGTGGAGGAGACACTGGGAGATAAATCCAAGTCTTATACAAGACTGACTTCCAATGTGGTTATTCTACACAAGGAATATGGTGCAATGCAAGAAAATTGACCGAAATCAATTTTTTACTACACTTTAGTTGTTTTTAGCGCCTAACTAAAGCCTATAAATATTGGTAAACTATTGATAATATTGATTAATTTATTAAGTTAGGGGTCACTAATATGGAATGTCGAGTAAGTTGGTTGGGTAATGGTGGCATGGCTTTTTCGGCTGAAACTGGCAGTGGACACCTCGTCAATATGGATGGCGCCCCTGAAGCGGGCGGCAGAAATCTAGCCCCAAGACCCATGGAGCTCATTTTGGTGGGTGCTGGGGGTTGCTCCGCATTTGATGTGGTTTTAATCCTACAAAAAGCCCGTCAAGCCATTAGCGGCTGCGAAGTTGCCCTGCAGGCTGAGCGCGCTTCGGAAGACCCCAAAGTGTTCACCAAGATCAATTTGCACTTCATAGTTAAAGGAAAAGATCTAGACCAGGCAAAGGTAGATCGTGCTGTAAAGCTTTCACATGAAAAATACTGCTCAGCAACTACGATGCTAGCCAAAACTGCAGAACTGACTTACAGCGTGGAAATGATTTCAGAATAAGTGCAGAGTCAATCGATAAGCCGGATTCTGTCGCCTAGATTTGCATCTAGGGGCAATCATTCCTCTAGGCCGGCAGTTACCTGACGGCTCAAGCTCCCTACCCGCAGACTCAGCGGGACGCCTCATCGCCTGCTTACTTGGGATTGCTCCAGGTGGAGGTTACCGCGTTTCACCGTAACTAAATACGCTCGTCTCTGTGGCCCTATTCCTCACGTCGCCATGGATGGCCGTTAGCCATCACCCTTCCCTATGGAGTCCGGACTTTCCTCCCCCTCAATAAAGAGGCGGCGATTGCCCAATTGACTCTGCGCCTGCAGTCTAACGCAGTCAGAGAAATTTAGCGACGAAAGTAAATGGTTTGGGTTTAAACCAGAGACCAAGCAATGGTTTCGCCAGCGCGCAGCGGCACAATAGTGGCATCACCCAAGGGCAGTTCAGATGGAATGCTTTGAGCTTGCTTTACCAAGGTAATTTTTTTGCTATTACGTGGCAATAAATAAAAGTCAGGGCCAAAGAAACTAGCAAAGCCTTCTAGCCGATCTAATTTACCAACACTCTCAAACGCTTCAGCATATAAACCTAAGGCATTGAATGCGCTGTAGCAACCCGCACAGCCACAAGCCGTCTCTTTAGCGCCCTTGGCATGAGGTGCACTATCAGTGCCCAAGAAAAAGCGAGGATTACCGCTAGTCGCAGCTTCCAAGAGCGAAATACGATGTTCTTCACGTTTCAAAACTGGCAAACAATAATTGTGCGGACGAATGCCACCTGCAAAAATCGCATTGCGATTCATGAGTAAATGTTGCGGAGTGATGGTGGCTGCAATGATATTTTTTCCACCAGTCACGCTATCGCGCACATAGTGTGCCGCCTGCTTAGTGGTGATGTGCTCAAAGACAATCTTGAGATCTGGAAATTTTTTACGTAGGGGTTCTAAAACGGTATCGATAAATACTGCTTCACGATCAAAGATGTCGATATCAGAACTGGTGACTTCACCGTGTACTAGAAGCGGCATACCAACAGCCTGCATTGCCTCTAGTACCGCATAGCAATGTTTGAGATCGCTGACACCGGCATCGCTGTTCGTAGTTGCACCCGCAGGATATAACTTAAACCCCACAATGCCGGCAGCCTTAGCTTTACGAACTTCATCTACAGAAGTATTGTCAGTGAGATACAAAGTCATCAAGGGAGTGAAACCACTCACTCCTAAAGACTTTAAATTTGCTTCAATGCGTTCTTGATAAGCCTTAGCTAAATCTACAGTAGTTACTGGTGGCTTGAGGTTAGGCATGATGATGGCGCGAGCAAATTGACGCGCAGTATCCGCTAACACATCTTTCATGACCTCACCATCACGAATATGCAAATGCCAATCGTCTGGCTGAATCATCTGAATTTGAGCAGGGCTATTAGACATATTATTTTTCTAGCAGGATGATACGGAAATCATTCACATTGGTAAGTGTAGGTCCAGTTTCCACTAAAGCATCTAATTGCGCAAAGAAGTCATAACAATCATGCGCTGATAAGAACTTTTCTGGTGCAAAACCTTTAGCCAAACTGCATTCCCGCACAGCACCATCAAACCAGGCACCAGCATTTTTCTCACTGCCATCAATTCCATCGGTATCAGCTGCCAAGGCGGCTAATTGAGATAAATCTTTAGAGGCGGCAAAAAGTGAGAGCAAGTATTCACTGCAACGACCACCGCGCCCTTTAACACCTGCTGGAATAGTGACGGTACATTCACCACCGGAGATTAGGGCAAGCGGTTTTTCAAGACCCTTCGTCACATAATTACGAGCTAAGACAGCCTGCTCAATACCAACCTCTTGTGCTTCTCCAGTAATCGTATCGCCTAAGATAATTGGCTCATAACCTTGTGTGTGTATATAGTCCGCGGCAGCCTCAAGACTTTTATAAGCGGTTGCAATCACATGATTAGCGACTTGAGCATCCACTAAATCAGCATCTTTCAAGGTCTCCGGCTTTTCTCCAGCGAGACCTTGCTTGAGATGATTTAATACTGATGCAGGAATAGAGGATGCATCTAAGTCATATTTTTGCAAAATATTGAGTGCATCTAAATATGTAGAGTAGTCAGCAGCACATGGGCCACTGGCAATATCGGCTGGTGAATCACCTGTGACATCAGAAATTAATAAAGCTTCTACACGTGCACCACGTGCAATTGCAACTCTGGCTAAGTTACCACCCAAGATTGCAGATAAATGCTTACGTACTACATTCATTTCTTCAATCGGGGCACCACTATGCAATAGCGCTTCGGTCGTTTTACGCATGTCATCAATAGAGATACCTTCTTGCGGTAAAGTCAGCAGGCTTGAGCCTCCACCAGACACTAAAGCAACTAAGACATCGCCTTGCTCTAACTGATTGACTAGAGATAAGACTTCTTTCGCACCATCCATGCCGGCCTGATCCGGCACTGGATGTCCTGCTTCAATAATCTTGACACTGGACGTTGGTGAGCTATGGCCATAACGCGTGAGCACAACACCCTCTAATTTTGTTTGTGGCCAATTTGCTTTAGCGTAAGCCTCTAATGCACTAGCCATCGAAGCACTGGCCTTACCAGCCCCTACCACTAGACATCTTCCCTTAGGCTCTTGCCCAACCGGAAATATTTTTGCCAAGTACTGAGGAACAATCACCTGTGGATCTGCAACCGCAACTGCGGCAGCAAAAGCATTCTTCAGAATGACTTCTTTACTTAGCGAGCTTAGAGGTGGGGCAGGGTTTTGAGTCATCTAGCTATTCTAATCAAGGGCAGCACGTTCTTGCATTTGCCACATTTCTGTATATTTACCGTTCACTGAAAGTAGCTTCTCATGGGTCCCACGCTCTACAATTTGCCCATGATCCATTACCAAGATCTGATCAGCATGAACGATGGTTGAAAGGCGATGGGCAATGATGAGCGTTGTACGGTTCTTAGCCAAAGTCAGTAGCTCCTCCTGAAAAGCGCGCTCGGTTTTAGAGTCCAAGGCTGAAGTAGCCTCATCAAAGATGAGCATGGCGGGCTTCTTGAGTAGGGTTCTAGCTATAGCTACCCGTTGTTTCTCTCCACCAGATAGCTTTAAGCCTCTCTCGCCGACTTGAGTGTCATAACCATCTGGCAAACGTTTAATAAAGTTATCGATCTGTGCCGCCCTAGCAGTCTCATATACATCCTCAATGCTCGCAGAGGGATCTCCATAGGCAATGTTATAGCCAATCGTGTCATTAAATAGCACTGTATCTTGCGGCACTATCCCAATTGCCTTGCGTAAACTGGCCTGCGTAACATCTTGAATATTCTGACTATCTATCAGAATTTCTCCTGACTGCACATCGTAGAAACGAAATAGCAATCTTGCCAAAGTACTTTTACCAGCGCCGCTTTGACCTACTACGGCAGTAATGGTTCCAGCAGGGATAGCAAAACTCACATCATGAAGAATTTCACGCTTAGCTTCATAGTGAAAAGATACATGCTCAAAACGAACATTAGGGCCATGGCTATAGTTTTCAATATATAGCGGCTTAGCATTTGGTGAGTCTGCAATTTCTTTATCGGTATTTAGTAAAGAGAACATGCGCTCCATGTCCGTTAGAGACTGCTTAATTTCGCGATAAATCACACCCAAAAAATTGAGTGGAATATACAACTGAATCATCAAAGTATTAACCAGGACAAGATCGCCAAGAGTCATGGTGCCATCCACTACACCAAGTGTAGCGCGCCATAAAATTAAGACCAAGCCAGTAGCGATAATGGTTTGCTGTCCAAAATTGAGAACAGCTAAAGATTTTTGCGACTTAATGGCAGCAGCCTGATAGCGTATTAAGTTTTTATCGTAACGACTAGCTTCAAAGGCTTCATTACCAAAATACTTCACAGTTTCAAAATTTAATAAAGAATCAATTGCCTTCTGATTTGCCTTTGAATCCATTTCATTCATGGTCTTGCGAAAATGGGTGCGCCACTCTGTTACCACTACAGTAAATACAATATAGAAAACTAAGGCGCATAAAGTAATTGCTGCAAACCAAATATCATATGAGTAAGCTAAATAGCCCAACACCAAAATGAACTCAACAAGCGTTGGTAGGATGCTATATAGCGAATAAGAAATTAGTGATTGAATGCCGCGAGTGCCACGCTCAATGTCCCGACTAACACCTCCGGTTTGACGAGCTAGATGAAAGCTCAGGGCTAAAGCATGTAAATGTTCAAAGACTTGAAGAGCCACTTTTCGAACAGCATTTTGGGTCACTCTAGCAAAGAGAAACTCGCGTAATTCAGCAAATAAGGAAGCAGCCATTCGGAGGAGGCCATAAGCCAGAATAAGCGCTACAGGAACTACAAGCAAAACTTGTGGAGAGTCCGGCTTGATATTTAAATCGTCAATTAAACGCTTCAACAAAATAGGGATGCCTAGATTGGTAACCTTAGCAGCAACCAAGCAAGCTAGAGCAATCGCAACCCTAAATTTATATTCCAGTAGATAGGGAATTAAATCGCGAATGACCTTCCAATCGCTTCCCTGTGAAGGCTTGGAATCTGCGCTGCCGTGATGATGTCCCGATGAATGTCTCATCGCCCTATCTTATTCCTTCTTCTTTGAGAATACTTTGAGAATAGCTTCCCCATTACTAGGGGAGAAGCATTTTTTAGCAGCCTCTTCATATGGCAGCCACTCATAAGCAACATGCTCTCTTGGCGCTAACTTCACTTCCGTATCCTCAGAAACTTGGAGTGCAAACCAATGTTCGACATTCCTAGTAACACCTGGTCCATAACGAAAGCGCCATTCTGGATAGATTTCATACTCAATTTGATGATGCATGTTTCGCAATGCATCTTTTGATAGTTGATGTACTGCAATACCCGTTTCTTCAAAAACTTCACGGGTAGCAGCCAAAGTAAGGTCTTCGTCTAAAGCGTCAAGACTACCAGTAACTGATTGCCAAAAGCCTTCACGATCAGCGCGCTCTATCAATAAAACATCCCCATTCGATTTATAGATAACAACTAAAACCGAAATAGGGATTTTCAAAGTAAGAACTACTTGAGTAGATTTAAGCAGCAGGCGTAGCTTGACGCAAACGGATATGCAACTCACGTAACTGACGCTCATCGACTGGGCTAGGAGCCTGCGTTAATAAGCATTGTGCACGTTGTGTCTTAGGGAAGGCAATCACGTCACGAATCGATTCTGCGCCAGTCATCATAGTCACGATACGATCTAAACCAAACGCGATACCGCCGTGAGGAGGTGCGCCATACTGAAGTGCATCTAATAAGAAACCAAACTTCGCTTGTGCCTCTTCTGCGTCAATCTTCAAAGCACGGAACACCTGGCTTTGAACGGCTTCCTGGTGAATACGTACAGAGCCACCGCCAATTTCACTACCATTCAACACCATGTCATATGCTTTAGCTAAGCACTTGCCTGGATCCGATTCCAGATACTTCATGTGCTCATCTTTAGGGCTGGTAAAAGGATGATGGCAAGCAACCCAACGGGCTTCACCTTCATCATAATCAAACATTGGGAAATCTACTACCCACAGTGGCTTCCAACCTTCAGTAAAGAGATCATGCTCTTTACCCCAAGCAGATTGGCCTATACGTAAACGTAAATTACCAATGGCATCGTTCACAACTTTTTCTTTATCAGCGCCGAAGAAAATAATATCGCCGTCTTTTGCACTGGTACGCTTCAAGATACCTTCGATCGCCGCATCATGCAAATTCTTCACGATTGGAGATTGCAAACCATTACGGCCTTCAGCAACAGAATTCACTTTGATCCAAGCCAAGCCCTTTGCACCATAGATGCTCACAAACTGGGTGTAGTCATCGATTTCACTGCGACTAATCTCAGCACCGCCAGGAACACAGAGACCAACTACACGACCACCAAACTGATTAGCGGCACCAGAGAACACCTTGAAATCAACGTCTTTCATTAAATCGGTCAACTCGGTGAACTCAAAATTCACACGCAAATCTGGTTTATCAGAGCCAAAACGCGCCATACCCTCTGAATAAGGCATGGTTGGGAATGGATTAGGTAATTCCACATTCATCGTCTTTTTGAAAATATGGCGAATCATGTTTTCAAACAAATCACGAATTTCTAACTCGCTTAAGAAAGCAGTTTCACAATCGATCTGAGTAAATTCAGGCTGACGATCAGCGCGCAAATCTTCGTCACGGAAACATTTAGTGATTTGGTAGTAGCGATCGAAACCAGCTACCATCAATAACTGCTTAAATAACTGCGGAGATTGTGGCAATGCGAAAAATTGACCATCATGCACACGTGAAGGAACTAGGTAATCACGCGCACCCTCTGGGGTGCTCTTGGTGAGCATGGGTGTTTCGATATCGATAAAGCCTGCGTCATCTAGATAACGACGACATTCCATTGCTACGTTGTAACGCAAACGCAAATTCTTTTGCATTTGGGGACGTCGCAAATCCAATACACGATGTGTCAGACGAGTAGTCTCAGATAAATTCTCATCATCGATTTGGAATGGAGGAGTTATAGAGGCATTCAGAATCACTAAACTATGGCAAAGAATCTCAACCTTTCCGCTTATTAGATCTGCGTTCTCAGTACCAGCAGGACGGGCACGAACAAGACCTTTAATCTGAATACAGAACTCACTGCGCACTTGCTCTGCAAGCGCAAACATTTCCGGGCGATCAGGATCACAAACCACTTGCACAAAACCCTCGCGATCACGCAAGTCAATAAAGATAACACCTCCGTGGTCGCGGCGGCGGTTAACCCAACCGGAGAGAGTGACTTCTTGACCAATCAGTAAATCAGTTACCTGGCCGCAGGTATGGCTTCGCATCAACATGACAATTTCCTATAAATCAAAAATGGTGTGGCAACTGGGATGTAGTTGAGCCACTAGAACTATTAGGAGGAACGGAGCCCATTGAAACAATATGTTTCAGAGCCTCTTCCACACTCATCTCCAATTCAATCGTTTGCGCACGTGGCACGATCATGAAAAAACCAGAGGTGGGATTTGGCGTTGTAGGGAGAAATACATTGACATAATCCTCGCCTAATTTAGCACTCACTTCTTTTGCAGGCGTGCCTGTTTGAAATGCAATCGCCCAAGACTCTGTATGGGGATAACGAATGAGTAAGGCTTTGCTAAAAGCTTGTCCACTCCCAGAAAATAAAGTGGATGAAACTTGTTGAACGCTGGAGTAAATTGAGCGAACAATCGGTATGCGGTTAACAAATTTATCCCAGACTTTTAACCACCACTGTCCAGCGAAATTAATAGCAGTCAATCCAGTGAGAAGGATGACCACAATCACAATCAATATTCCTACACCCGGAAGGTCTCGGAAATGCTGTAAATCTCTGGAGGCATCCTCAGGGAGAACCACAATGATGGCGTGCATTACAGAACCAAAAACACCGTCGAGCAGGCCCAAGCCCCAAGCAATCACCCAAATAGTGATCGACAAAGGTGCCCAAACGAGGATGCCAGCAATAAAGTATTTTTTCATGTGTTCTGCCTAGCCCGCTATTTTAGCGGGTTAGCAGCCAATCGGCGAGAGACTAATAAATACCTAAGCTGATGATCAAGATTCCTGCCATAAAACCACCTGCAAAGAGTAAGGCACCTGCCAATAAGCGATGTGTACGTCTTTCCTGCAATAAAAGGGCCTTTAAGACCTCTAATTCACCATTTTGGTCTTTTATTTGATGTTTCCCTCGGGCTAAGCTGTATGCAATCAAGCGAGGCAAAGTAGGTAGAATTTTGGCCCAAGAGGGCGCCTCTTCCTTGAGTCCATCAATTAAACCGCGCCAACCTAGCTGCTTGCTAATCCATTTTTCCAGAATCGGCTTAGCTGTTTTCCAAAGGTCTAAATCTGGATCTAGCTGACGGGCCAGCCCCTCGACGTTCAGGAGAGTTTTTTGAAGCAGGGTGAGTTGTGGCTGAATTTCTACTTTAAAACGGCGTGAGGTTTGGAATAAACGCATGAGCACAATGCCCAAGGAAATCTCTTTAAGCGGGCGATCGAAATAGGGCTCGCAAACAGAACGTACTGCGCCTTCCAATTCTTCAACGCGAGTATTGGCCGGCACCCAGCCCGACTCGATATGCAATTCGGCAACACGACGGTAGTCGCGGTTAAAGAAGGCCAAGAAATTGAGAGCTAAATAATTTTTGTCGGATTCACTCAATGCACCAACAATGCCAAAATCAAGCGATATAAAGCGGCCAAATGTTTCTGGCTCCAAGCTAATCATGATATTTCCAGGATGCATATCAGCATGAAAGAAACCATACTCAAAGACTTGGGTGAAAAATATTTCTACACCGTCAGAAGCCAGCTTTTTAAAATCAACACCAGCCTCGCGTAGTTCTATAGTTTTGCCAATCGAGATGCCATACATTCTCTCCATGACAATCACATTGGTATGACACAGATCCCAATACATTTCCGGAATCATTAACTTATCTGAACCAGTAAATTGTCTGCGCAACTGGCTGGCATTCGAAGCTTCCCGCATGAGATCTAACTCATCATGCAGGTAAGTATCGAACTCTGCTACATTCTCACGAGGCTTCAGACGACGGCCATCCTCAGAAATTTTTTCTATGATTTTGGCTAAGTCATACATTAGCGCTATATCACCGTCAATGATCGGGAGAATACCTGGACGTAATACTTTAATGGCTACGGCTCGACCTTCCCACTCTGGGCGCTTATCGGTACCGCGCAACACCCCAAAGTGCACTTGCGCAACCGAAGCACTGGCAACAGGCGTTGCATCAAAACTAACAAATACCTCCTCAATCGACTGACCTAAATCTTTCTCAATCAAGCGACGAGATTCTTCGTTCGAAAATGGCGGCACTTGATCTTGTAACTTCGCCAGCTCATTAGCAATATCTTCTGGTAATAGGTCACGGCGGGTAGAAAGGACTTGGCCAAACTTTACAAAAATGGGACCCAATGCTTCAAGCGTTAGTCGAATCCGGTCGCCTCTGGGTAGATGACGGCCCGGAGAAGCCCAGCACAATATTGTTAAGAGGCTACGACGAATACCTGGCTTCAGAAGATCACGCAGTAATGGCAACAAACCATAGCGCCATGCAGTAAAGAAGATAAAACAGAGACGAGCAATTCGACGCACGATTTATTTAGCCTTTTGCTCTAAAAATTGAATACGTTTTTCCATACGATCTACAGACTCACGCAGTTCACTTAATTCCGATTTACGAACTATAAAGTCTCGTTTATTTAAAAGCACTTTCTTTTCTTCGCTGACATACTCAAGCATATTGTCCAGTAAATCGGCTGCAGCAGAGCGCGTGGCTCTGACAAACTTTTTACCCTGCCTCACTGCAAAGTTAGCGGGTGCATCTCCTACTATACGAGCCAAATCTTCCTCATATTCCCAACGCAACTGCCCTGCTAGACGCCCCAATAATTGCGCTAAGTCTGCATCACCGGTAATTTTCACTGCTTTAAAAGCCTGTTCCCGCAAAGAACCTGAACTGCCTGCTAAATCACTCAATGCTTTAGTGGAGACTTCCAAAGTCAGGGAGGGAACCTCAATCTCTTTTAGCGAAGCAAATAAACCATCAGAATTAATCTCAAAACAAAAATTGCTCAGCGGAAGCTGTAACAAAATGGTTTTACCTGCATGGCGAGCCAACTCAGCACAAGCCCAAGGTTCGCTACCTAAAACGTGATTAATCCCCCGGCAAGCTGCGCCAGAAGCAATGGTATGAGTGGTCGAAAATTGTCTGTTCATGAGTGTAAAAAACCCGCACTAGTGCGGGTTTTCCGACGGAAAGTACCTAAAGCTTAAACCAACTGGGAGATACCCGCCAGTACCCAGCCGCCAGGACCGTCAATCGGCTTACTTAAATTCCAGATTTCAGAGAATTCACTAGCGGGGGCTCCCTGCTGTTCACGAATCATGCCACTGAACTGAACGCTACAGAAATAATGAGCGTCTGCCGTCTCAATTCCTAAAAGCTGGGCATTGATGGTGACAACATCAGTTTGATTATTACCATCAGTGCGACCAGCTAAATCCTGTTGGATCGTGGCAAACATTTCTGGCGTTGTAAATTCACGTAAGGAAGCAAGATCACCTTGATCCCAAGCTTTCTGCAAGGTTGAAAAATATTGTTTTGCATTCTCCAAAAATGCATATTGATCAAAACCTGGAGGTAAGGTTGACTGAAATACTTCAGGCTCGGAACTTACCCCACCAAATGCATTTGCAGCAGGTGTAAAAGCAGGCTCCTGTCTTGGTATCTCAGTAGTGGTGCGCTGCATGCCTTGATTTGGAAAATTAGGGCTTTGACCTGCGCTAGATAACTTTGGCAATAGCTTGCGAATCACAAACATGATCACAAATCCTGCTAACACTGCAATAAGCAGGCCAGTAATCATTGAAGATGCAGCTTCACCCAAACCGAAATGCGATAAGAGGTAACCAATTCCTAATCCTGCAGCTAAGCCGCCTAGAATTCCACCCATACCGCCAAAACGACTAGGAGCAGGTGCTTGTGGAGTAGGGGCTGGTGCCGTAGGCTGAGCTTGCTGTGCAGGCTTCTGGACTGGCGCCGCCTGCTTTTGCATTGGAGCACTTGGAGCCCGCCCAATACTTTTGCCGCCGCCTAAACGCGCAGCTTCAACATGACCTACTGTTGCAAATATTAAAGTTAGACTTAAAAGTGTCACTCTAAAAAAATGTTTATTCATGGTTCTTTACCCCTTCTTATGACTACACAACTTCTTTAGTTTTCAAGACTTTAAAAACTATACGACTATTAGTATTTAATACCAATATGTAAGGCAACGATACCCCCAGTCATTCTGTGGGTTTCCACCTCGTCAAAACCGACTCCCAACATCATTTCCTTCAGGGTTTCAGCGTCAGGATGCATACGAATAGACTCTGCTAGATAGCGATAGCTTTCTGAGTCTTGCGCAATCTTCTCGCCCAGCCAAGGTAAAACCTTAAAAGAATAAGTGTCATATGCGGGCTGTAAAAAGGCATCAGGTTTGGAGAACTCCAAAACCAAAACGCGACCACCTGGTTTAATTACGCGACACATCTCACCCAAGGCAACATCCTTATGCGTCATATTGCGCAAACCAAAAGCAACTGTCACAACGTCAAAATGATTGTTTGGAAATGGAATCTTCTCTGCATCAAACTGAACACAAGGCAAGGCCATGCCGCGATCTAACAGGCGATCACGACCAACTTCCAGCATAGAAGCATTAATATCACTCAACCAAACCTGAGCATCTGGGTTATGACCCCAATTGGCTGCTTTTGCAAAAGCAGCCGCTAAGTCACCAGTACCGCCTGCAATATCTAAAATCTTTTGACCAGGGCGAACATTTGCGCGCGCAATAGTAATTTTTTTCCAAACACGATGTAAGCCAAATGACATTAGGTCATTCATCACATCGTACTTACTAGCTACCGAATGAAAAACCTCAGCAACCTTGCCAGCTTTTTCAGCCTCGTCAACACTTTGATAACCGAAGTGCGTTTTACTCATTAGTGACTTCCACAAGAATGGCCTGATGCACCACCTGACTGGGTCATCGGTGCATCCCGATCAAGACCTGCAGCGGCCAATTTATCCAAATGCTCTTTCCATAATTGCTCCTGGTTCTCACACAGAAACAATAAGTAATCCCATGTAAATAAGCCTGAGTCATGCCCATCAGAAAAGCTCGGCTTCAGGGCATAGTGCCCAACAGGCTCAATGTTAGCAATCAAAACATCACGCTTACCGGTTTGCAAAGTTTCCTGCCCAGGCCCATGGCCTTGAACTTCGGCAGAAGGAGATAAGACTCTCAACAACTCAAATGGCAGACGATAGGTATTGCCATTCTCATAAGAGAGTTCCAAGACCTTAGATTGCTGATGAACAACAATATTACCTGGAATCATTAAACGAGCACCCTCTCAATACCGCCTTGATTTGCTTTGCTGACATAGTCCTGCATCCAATCCTTACCAAGAATCTTCTGAGCCATTTCAACCACGATGTAATCAGCCGTGGTATCGCTATCGGCATCAAAGCGAGTTAAGCCTTGCAAGCAAGATGGACAGCTAGTCAATACTTTGACTTCACCCGTGAAATCACCTTTGCGCAAATCATTTGCGCCTTTTTCCATCTCAATCTGTTTACGAAACCGTACTTGAGTAGAAATATCAGGACGGGTCACAGCTAATGTGCCAGATTCGCCACAGCAGCGATCATTCTTCGCAATCGCCTTGCCGTCTTCTAGCTGAATAAGTTCATTGACCGTCTTCAAAGGATCTTGTAGTTTCATCGGTGAATGGCAAGGGTCGTGATACATATACCTCACGCCTGTGACACCAGAAAGCTTAACGCCCTTCTCAGCCAAGAATTCGTGAATATCAATAATTCGGCAACCCGGGAAAATTTGTTCAAACTGATATCCAGCCAACTGGTCATAACAAGTGCCACAGGAAACCACCACAGTCTTAATATCTAGATAATTTAAAGTATTAGCAACACGATGGAATAAGACGCGGTTATCCGTAATCATCTTCTCGGCTTTATCAAAATCGCCATTACCACGCTGTGGGTAGCCGCAGCAGAGATAGCCAGGAGGAAGAACAGTTTGCACACCGACATTCCACAACATCGCTTGAGTGGCTAGACCCACTTGGGAGAACAAACGCTCTGACCCACAGCCAGGAAAGTAAAACACTGCCTCAGTATCCGCAGACGTTGTCTTTGGATCACGAATAATCGGAACATAGTTCGCATCTTCAATGTCTAACAAAGCACGTGCAGTTTTCTTGGGTAGATTTCCAGGCATCTTCTTATTTACAAAGAAAATGACTTGTTCTTTAATGCTCGGCTTACCAACCGTTGCTGGTGGATGTGCAGTTTGTTGTTTTGCAAACTTGCGGAACACATCGTTACCCAAACGCTGTAACTTATAACCCCAACCAATCATTGTCTTGCGGGCCAGATGAATACTCTCTGGGCTGGTTGCGTTCAAAAAGAACATTGATGCAGCAGTACCAGGATTAAAACGTTGCTGACCCATCTTACGCAAGAGATTGCGCATGTTCATAGTCACATCACCAAAATCAATTTTGACTGGGCATGGTGTTAAGCACTTATGGCACACGGTGCAATGTGCAGCAACGTCATCAAACATTTCCCAATGACGAATTGACACCCCACGACGTGTTTGCTCTTCATACAGGAAGGCTTCAATCAATAGTGATGTTGCCAGGATCTTGTCGCGTGGGCTATACAAAAGATTTGCACGTGGCACGTGGGTTGAGCAAACTGGCTTACATTTTCCGCAGCGTAAACAGTCTTTCACGCTATCCGCAATTGCACCAATATCACTTTGCTGCATGATGATGGACTCATGACCCATCAAACCAAAACTAGGTGTGTAGGCCATACTGAGATCAGCATGGGGCATCAACTTACCTTTGTTGAAGCGACCCTCTGGGTCAACGCGATTCTTATAGCTTCGGAAGTCTTTGAGTTCGGCCTCAGTTAAATACTCTAATTTAGTAATACCAATACCGTGCTCGCCAGAAATTACGCCATCTAATGAGCGGGCTAATTTCATAATTCGATCGACTGCACGATGCGCATCTTGCAGCATCTCGTAGTCGTCAGAGTTCACAGGAATATTCGTGTGAACATTTCCATCTCCAGCATGCATGTGCAAAGCGACGAATACACGCTTACGTAGAATGTTTTTATGAATAGCTTCTAACTCAGCCAGAATTGGCTCAAATGCCAAACCACCAAAAATGATGCGCAATTCTGAGCGGACTTCATCTTTCCAAGAAGCGCGCAGACTGTAATCCTGCAAACGCGGGAAATACGAATTCATCTCAGTAAGCCACTCAGCCCATTTTCCACGGACCTTGGCAATCAAATCTAAGGCTTGCTGTACACGATCACCTAAGATTTCTGCTGTCGGAATCTCATACTCAGCGTCACTCTTGCCTAGTGGCAAGGAACTCTTTTTCAAGAATGCTTCAAGACCATCGAGAACTTGTAACTTATTCTTCAGAGAAAGTTCAATATTGATGCGATCAATGCCATCGGTGTACTCACCCATACGTGGCAAAGGAATTACGACATCTTCATTGATCTTAAAAGCATTGGTATGACGAGCAATAGCAGCAGTACGCGCACGATCAAGCCAAAACTTTTTACGAGCTTCAGCACTGACTGCAACAAAACCTTCACCAACGCGCAGGTTCGCCATCCGCACGACTTCACTCGTAGCTGCAGCAACAGCCTCTTCATTATCGCCAGCAATATCGCCAATCAACACCATCTTCGGCAAGCTATTACGCTTGGACTTGGTGGAGTAACCAACTGCTCTTAAATAGCGATCATCTAAATGCTCAAGACCAGCCAAGATTGGCCCACCTTGCTTGCTTAAACCATCCAAATACGCTTTGATCTCAACAATACTGGGAATCGCCTCACGGGCTTGACCAAAAAACTCTAAGCAAACGGTACGCATGAATTTCGGCATGCGATGCAACACCCAAGTTGCGCTAGTAATTAAACCATCGCAACCTTCTTTTTGTACGCCAGGCAAACCTGATAAAAATTTATCAGTAACGTCTTTACCTAAACCTGCTTTGCGGAAACGCCTACCTTCAACCTCTAATAATTCTGTTTTCAGAATACGTTGACCAGGCTCACTACTGCCATCAGACCAAGTTAGCTGAAAACGCACTGTCGATACATCATGAATCTTGCCCATGTTGTGATCAAGTCGCTCAATATCCAACCAGTTACCTTCAGGATCAACCATGCGCCAGCTAGCGAGATTATCTAAAGCTGTCCCCCAAAGAACAGCCTTCTTACCGCCAGCATTCATCGCAATATTGCCCCCGATGCAACTTGCATCGGCAGAAGTAGGATCAACCGCAAATACAAGCCCAGCATGCTCGGCAGCATCAGCTACCCGACGAGTTACTACGCCGGCACCAGTAAAAATAGTTGATACTTCACGATCCATTCCAGGAAGCTTCTTAGACTTCACGCCGCCGATGTCTTGCAACTTCTCAGTATTAATCACCGCTGACATTGCGTAGAGCGGAATAGCACCACCTGTATAGCCAGTGCCACCTCCACGAGGAATAATCGTGAGTCCTAATTCAACACAAGCTTTCACCAAGCCTGGAATTTCGGATTCGTAATCAGGTTTTAAAACAACGAGTGGAAACTCAACACGCCAGTCGGTTGCGTCAGTAACGTGAGCAGCACGTGACACACCATCAAAACAAATATTGTCAGAAGCAGTGTGACGCCCTAATTCTTTGCGAGCACGCTTGCGAATGACTTCAACCTCTTTAAAACCATTTTCAAAATTTTCAATTGCGCGATAAGCAGCACTCAATAAAATTTCTACCTGATCTGCAGAATCGCCGATATTGCGCTTCTTTACTTCACCGAGACGGTGCCAGAGTGCATCAATTAATTGTTTGCGGCGAGTTGGGCTATCAAGCAAGTCATCTTGCAAGAAAGGGTTGCGTTGAACTACCCAAATATCACCCAGGATTTCAAACAACATGCGTGCTGAACGGCCTGTTCGGCGAACGGCACGCAAGTTATTGAGAACGCGCCATGACTCCTCGCCTAACAAGCGAATCACAATCTCTCGATCGGAAAAGGAGGTGTAGTTGTAGGGAATTTCGCGAAGACGGGGGGAGCCCGCCTCTGCATCCAACAACTGGTTCAAAGCTAATGGTGCGTTCATAGCGACATATTTGGTAAATAAACATTTTAATTGAGCGAACCTGATAGTGGCAGGATTCCAAGAAAGCTGCTCCCCGAAGGGATAAACCCTTGCAAATCTAAGGGCTTAGGCGTCATCCGTGGTACGCTCATTAGATGGCAACGAACTATTTAAAGAAAATTTTATCGGCTCGCGTCTACGATGTAGCGAGAGAAACAGAGCTTCAGCTCGCCCCTGAACTGACTAGACGTTTGGGTAACCAAGTTCTCCTGAAAAGGGAAGATAACCAGCCGGTTTTCTCTTTCAAGCTCCGTGGCGCCTATAACAAAATGGCTCATTTAAGCCCAGAAGCCTTAAAACGCGGAGTTATTGCTGCTTCGGCTGGTAATCATGCCCAAGGTGTGGCCCTTTCCGCCGCCAAAATGAAATGTAAAGCCGTCATCGTGATGCCAGTCACTACCCCTAGCGTCAAAATCGATGCGGTGAAGGCCAGAGGCGGATCTTGGGTAGAAATCATCCTTCAAGGTGAATCCTATAGTGATGCTTTCAAGTACTCTGAGATTCTCGGCAAAAAAAGAGGCTTAACTTTTGTCCATCCTTTTGATGATCCCGATGTCATCGCGGGTCAAGGAACAATTGCCCACGAAATTTTTACTCAATATGAAAAACCGATTGATGCAGTTTTTGTAGCTATCGGTGGCGGTGGTTTGATTTCCGGTATTGGTGAATACATCAAAGCCGTTAGCCCGAAGACAAAAGTCATTGGTGTTCAGGCTTCAGACTCTGATGCCATGAATCAATCACTTAAAGCCAATAAACGCATTGAGATGAAAGATGTGGGTCTGTTCTCGGATGGTACCGCCGTGAAATTAGTTGGTAAAGAAACATTTCGTATCTGCAAGAAAGTAGTAGATGAAATCGTTACTGTAGATACAGATGAAATCTGTGCGGCAATTAATGATGTATTTACCGATACACGTAGCATTCTTGAGCCCGCTGGCGCTCTTGCTATTGCTGGTATGAAGAAGTATGTTGAGAAGAAGCGCATCAAGAAGAAAACCTTGGTGGCTGTGGCTTGTGGGGCGAACATGAACTTTAGCCGCCTGCGCTTTGTAGCTGAACGCGCAGACGTTGGTGAGTTCCGCGAAGCAGTGTTTGCAGTGACCATTCCGGAGGAACGTGGCTCCTTTAAACGCTTCTGCGAATTACTTGGCAAACGCAATGTTACTGAATTTAACTATCGTATCGGTGATCAAAGTGAGGCTCATATTTTTGTGGGAATTAGCACACAAAAATCCGGTGATAGTGAAGCAATTGCAAAGCATTTCCGCAAAGCTAAGTTTGCAACGATTGATCTTACCCACGATGAATTAGCCAAGTCCCATTTACGTCATATGGTTGGTGGACACTCTGCGCTAGCTAAAGATGAATTGCTCTACCGTTTTGAATTTCCAGAGCGTCCAGGGGCCTTAATGAAGTTCCTGACCAGCATGGCTCCTAACTGGAATATCAGCTTATTTCACTACCGCAATCATGGCGCAGACTATGGCCGCATTTTGATTGGTATTCAGGTTCCGAAAAATGAGCAGAGGAAATTCCAAAACTTCTTGGCAACTCTGGGCTACCCGCACTGGGATGAAACCAATAACCCAGCTTATCGCCTGTTCCTAAAATAATCCTAAATTAAATGTCATACACACTCACCGGAAAACTCGTCGTTGCGATCTCTTCGCGCGCCCTGTTTGATTTCGAAGAAGAAAATCGCATCTTCGAATCTACGGACGATAGTGCTTACATGAAGCTTCAGCTTGAGCGCCTGAGTGAAGCAGCCCAAAAAGGGGTGGCGTTCCCACTGGTCAAGAAACTCCTCGCCTTTAACGATGAAGGTGAACAGCGCGTAGAAGTAGTCATTCTTTCTCGCAATGATCCTGTCAGCGGCTTACGTGTCTTCCGCTCAGCAGAACACCATGGCTTACATTTAGAGCGTGGTGTATTTACCAGAGGCAGACCTCCTTATCACTACCTGCGCTCTTTACACGCCAATCTCTTCCTATCAGCGAACGAAGATGATGTACGCGCTACGATTGATGCAGGCTTCCCGGCTGCACGCGTGTATCCAGAATCCAGCAAAACAGCGGAGTCTCATCCCAATGAAATCCGTATTGCATTTGACGGAGACGCAGTACTGTTCTCTGATGAGGCCGAACAAGTCTTCCAGAAAAAAGGTTTAGAGGCTTTTGTCGACCACGAAAGTAAGAAGGTCGATATCCCCTTACCTCCGGGCCCCTTCAAACCATTGCTCGAGGCCTTACACAGACTGCAACGCTCCACAAGTGAAAACGGCATGCGTATTCGAACTGCGCTAGTCACCGCCCGCTCTGCACCTGCCCATGAACGTGCTATTCGCACTCTAATGGCATGGGGTATTGATGTCGATGAAGCCATGTTCTTAGGCGGCTTATCGAAGAGTGAGTTCTTACGAGAATTCGAACCAGACTTTTTCTTTGATGATCAAACGGGCCATTGCCAATCTGCCGCCTCTGTTGCGCCAACAGGGCACGTTGTCTCCGGTGTTTCAAATAAACCTAAAAACTAAACGAAATATAACGACTCAAAACAAAAAGAAACAAAGTAATTCATGGCAACTATTCAACTTGGAAAATTAACGCAATATCCATATCAATACGATCCAAGCTTGCTGTTTCCCATCCCAAGAGCTGAGAACCGCGTAAAGATAGGTATTAAAGCAAGCCAAGCATTGCCCTTTGTAGGAGTTGACATTTGGAATGCTTTTGAATTGAGTTGGCTTAATTCAAAAGGTAAACCGCAAATTGCTTTGGCGGAGTTTCAGATTCCCGCAGACTCACCGAATATGATTGAGTCCAAATCATTCAAACTCTATCTAAATAGCCTCAATAGCGCACGCTTTGAGGATGAGAATGAAGTAAAAGAGCGGCTCATCACAGACCTGTCTGCAGTAGCAGGAAGCAAGGTCACCACACGCATCAATCCAACTAAAGCGGTCTCCAAAAAAGGGATGCAAGAAATGGGTGGGATCTTGATGGATCGTCTGGATATTGAGATAGACCCAAATCTGCCGGCAGATCCAAGCCTACTGGGCGTTAATGAATCCTTTGGCCCGATTGAGCAATGCTTGGTTTCGCATCTACTGAAGTCAAATTGTCCAGTGACAGGTCAACCAGACTGGGCAAGTGTACAGATTCGCTATCAGGGCAGGCCGATCCTAGAGGAAGGTCTATTGCGCTACCTCATTGGCTTTCGTAACCTTGGTGAGTTCCATGAGCATTGTGTTGAAACCATCTTTACCGACATCAAACGTCAGTGCAAACCAGAAAAACTTTCTGTGTATGCGCGTTACACCAGACGTGGCGGCTTAGACATCAACCCCTTTCGTACCGATCACAACTCGACATGGCCAGATAACATTCGGCACTCTAGGCAATAAGAACTCAATTAGGAGTCAAATAAAAACCCCTTGTAGGAAATCCTAGAAGGGGTTTTTGCTATTGCGGCATTGACCGCACTGTTACTATTAATTAAAACGGAATATCGTCGTCCATTGCACCAAGTGATGCAGAGTTCGCTGAAGCTGGAGCGGACTGCTCAGCCGGCTTTGAGCGGCTATAACTCTCGCCACCATCACCACTTCCGCCTACTGGCTTACCACCAAGCATTTGCATAGTTTCTGCAACGATCTCTGTGGAATACTTTTCTTGGCCACTGGCATCAGTCCACTTGCGAGTACGCAAACGACCTTCAACATAAACCTGTGAACCTTTTTTGAGGTACTGACCAGCGATTTCTGCAAGCTTACCAAAGAATGCAACACGGTGCCATTCTGTGGTTTCTTTCATTTCGCCAGTTTGTTTGTCTTTGTAGCGATCCGATGTTGCTACTGAAATGTTTGTAACTGCGTCGCCGCTTGGCATGTAACGCGTCTCTGGATCACGTCCTACGTTACCTACGATGATGACCTTATTTACCGAAGCCATGTTGTCTCCCGAAGAAAAATACTGCTGTTATTACTGCTAAAAAATAAACTGCTCGCTTAAATAGAATTAATGAAGCTGCGGTTAAGTCGCTGGACGTACATCCTCTGATTCTGTTGCTCTCGTTGGCATTTCACCCATCGACCAGGCAATTATAAGCCAGCAAACTAGGAGTGCGGCACCCGCTATAAAGACCGATAAATCACCATGGCTATCCATTAAATAGCCCCCAATGACTGCCCCCGAGAACAAGCCAATGGATTGCGTAGTGTTGTAAATGCCCAATGCAGTGCCCTTCGATTCTTTAGCAAAACGTGACACCAAAGAAGGCTGCAAAGCTTCAAGCAAATTAAAGCCAACAAAATAAACCAATAATGCAGAAGCAATCGTCATCACTGAATTCGCTTGAGTAAAGATCCACTCCGCAATCAAGAGTAAAACAATCGAAAGCAACAATACTATTCTTAACTTTTGCTTCTTCTCACCGTAAATAATTGCAGGAGCCATCAAAAAAAATGATAAGAGCACTATAGGAAGATAAATTTCCCAGTGGGAGGAAAGTGGCAAGCCTGCATCTACTAGCAATCGCGGTACCACTAAGAACATCGCCACCTGGGTTGCATTCAATACAAAAACACCAACATTCAAACGCATTAACTCGGGGCGAAGAAATACCTCCTTCAAAGATGCTTGCTGAACTTCGACTTCAGGATGGGTGCTTGGTAAAACGTAATACGTCACCAGCATTGCTATCACCCCAAGGATCGCCAACACAACAAACATGCCGCTTAAGCTAATTACTCGGTAAATTGGCGCAGCAATCACTAGAGATAGGGCGAATGACAGTGCAATGCTGCCCCCGACTAAAGCCATAGCACGGGTACGCACTTGTTCACGCGTGAGATCGGCTACCCATGCAGAAACAGCTGCTGATATCGCCCCTGCACCCATGACGCCCCGCCCAACAGCAATCCACAACAAATCATCCTTAGCGGCAGAGATCAAAGCACCGGCAATAAACAAGGAAAGGCCCCATAAAACTACTGGTTTACGGCCAATTCGGTCGGATAAACGCCCCAATGGGATATGAAAACAGGCCTGAACAATATTGAAGATTCCGAGGGTCAAGCCCACCAAAAAGGCGTGCTCACCGCCAGGCAAGCCCCGTGCATGAATACTAAAAACGGGTAATAGCAAGAAAAGGCCCAGCATACGGAGGCCAAAGATGCCTGCTAAGGCCAGTGTAGAGCGAAGTTCAGAAGGATTCATGGGAAAGAGCTATATTAACAAGTTACGCTAAAAAATCATGAACAACGAAATCAAGATCCGCGGTGCCCGCACCCATAACCTCAAAAACATCAATCTAGACATTCCTAGAGAGAAACTTGTTGTCCTTACTGGCTTATCAGGTTCAGGCAAGAGCTCACTCGCTTTTGACACGCTTTATGCCGAAGGTCAACGTCGCTATGTTGAATCCTTGTCTGCCTATGCCCGACAGTTTTTACAGCTCATGGAAAAGCCAGATGTCGACACGATTGAAGGGCTATCGCCAGCGATTTCGATCGAGCAGAAAGCCACTAGTCACAATCCACGATCAACAGTGGGCACTGTTACTGAAATTCATGATTACTTGCGTTTGTTATTTGCACGTGCAGGAACACCACATTGCCCAGATCACGATCTTCCACTAGAGGCTCAGAGCGTTTCTCAAATGGTCGATACCGTGTTATCGATGCCCGAAGATACGAAACTCATGATCCTAGCTCCAGTAGTGAGCGAGCGTAAAGGTGAATTCGTTGACCTCTTTCAAGACCTGCAGGCACAAGGCTTTGTTCGCTTCCGTGTGCGATCTGGGGGCGGCACAGCAAACGTAGCAAAAGCAGAAATTTTTGAAGTTGATCAATTACCCACACTCAAGAAAAACGATAAGCACTCGATTGAAGTGGTCGTTGATCGCATTAAAGTACGTCCTGATATTCAGCAACGTTTGGCAGAGTCTTTTGAAACGGCCTTACGTCTGGCTGATGGCAAAGCCATGATCGTTGATATGGATACTGGCAAAGAGATGATCTTTTCCAGCAAATTTGCTTGCCCTGTTTGCTCGTACTCGCTACAAGAATTAGAGCCCCGCCTCTTCTCTTTTAATAACCCGATGGGTGCCTGTCCTTCCTGTGATGGACTTGGTCACCAGTCCTTCTTTGACCCAAAGCGTATTGTTGCCCACCCAGATTTATCGCTCGCCTCAGGCGCTATTAAAGGCTGGGATCGTCGTAATCAGTTTTACTTCAAACTCCTTCAAACCCTTGCCAAACATGGCGGCTTTGATGTAGAGAAGCCATTTGAAACACTCAACAAGAAACAACAAGATCTGATTCTCTTAGGCTCTGGTGATATCACCATTCCTTTTGAATATATCAATGAGCGTGGCAAAAACAGTATTCGTGAGCATGCTTTCGAAGGCATTGTTGCAAACTTTGAAAGACGCTATCGCGAAACAGATTCCATGACAGTTCGTGAAGAACTATCGCGTTATCAAAATATCCAAACTTGTCCCGAATGCAATGGTAGCCGTTTACGCAAGGAAGCTCGATTTGTCAAAGTGGGTGAGAAAAAACAATCTCGTGCAATTTACGAAATCAGCGCTTTACCACTCAAGGAAGCAAAAGAATATTTCGAAGCACTTGAACTCAAAGGTGCTAAGCGAGAAATCGCCGATAAGATCGTTAAAGAAATCAGCGCACGTCTACGCTTCTTAAATGACGTTGGCCTAGACTACCTATCCCTCGAACGCAGTGCCGACACCCTTTCAGGCGGTGAAGCTCAACGTATTCGCCTAGCGAGTCAGATAGGCTCGGGCTTAACTGGGGTGATGTATGTATTAGATGAGCCGTCAATTGGCTTACATCAGCGAGATAACGATCGCCTGATTGGCACCCTCAAACACTTAAGAGATTTAGGCAATAGCGTTCTAGTCGTTGAGCATGATGAAGATATGATTCGTGCCTCTGACTGGGTGATTGATATCGGCCCTGGTGCTGGTGTTCATGGTGGCGAAGTGGTTGCTCAAGGCACCCCAGCAGAAGTAGAGGCAAATCCAAACTCCTTAACAGGCGCTTACCTCGCCGGTCGTGAGGCTATAGCAGTTCCTGAAAAACGTATTCCAGTGAATGATCGCTTCTTAGAAATTATTGGTGCACGCGGTAATAACTTGCAATCAGTACACGCCAAAATTCCAGTAGGGCTTCTGACCTGCGTTACTGGTGTTTCGGGTTCAGGCAAATCCACGTTAATCAATGACACCTTGCATCATGCGGTTGCCCAGCACCTTTATGGCTCTAATGCAGAGCCTGCCGCACACGACGCTATTAAGGGCCTGGAACATTTTGACAAGGTCATTAGTGTTGACCAGTCTCCAATTGGCAGAACACCGCGCTCTAATCCTGCCACATACACTGGGCTATTTACCCCAATTAGAGAACTCTTCGCAGGTGTTCCTGCCTCACGCGAGCGTGGCTATGAAGCTGGCCGCTTCTCCTTTAACGTCAAAGGGGGTCGCTGTGATTCCTGTGAAGGCGATGGCGTTCTCAAAGTAGAAATGCATTTCTTGCCAGACGTTTATGTTCCATGTGATGTTTGTCATGGAAAGCGTTACAACCGCGAGACTTTGGATATTCGCTACAAAGGTAAAAATATTCATGAAGTACTCTCGATGACAATCGAACAAGCCCATGAATTCTTTGAGGCAGTTCCAGTTGTTAAGCGTAAACTGAAAACATTACTAGACGTTGGTCTTGGCTATGTAAAGCTCGGGCAGAGCGCAACCACCTTATCTGGCGGCGAAGCGCAACGCGTCAAACTCTCTCTTGAGCTCTCTAAGCGTGACACCGGTAGAACCTTATACATTTTGGATGAGCCAACTACTGGTTTACATTTCCATGATATCCAGTTGCTGCTAACCGTGATTCAAACACTCAAGAAACAAGGCAATACGATCGTCATCATTGAGCACAATCTTGATGTGATTAAAACAGCGGACTGGATTATTGACCTAGGACCTAAAGGTGGCGCTGGCGGTGGACTAATCATTGCTACTGGCACACCAGAAGAGGTGGCTAAAAATGCGGTGAGTTTTACTGGTCACTACTTGGCACCATTACTCACTCGTAAAACCCCAACTCCTGTAGCCAGCAAAAAGAAAAAGTAAGGCGCTAGCAGATCTCAGAGTAATTTAGCTTCGGCTAAATCCGTTGCCTCTGAATTGCCTGAGATCACTAAAATATCGTTGGCCTCAAGCCTGAGATCCGGAGTGGGATCCAACTTTACATAATCTGCGTTTCGACCTTTGCGACGTACTGCCTGAACATTGACACCATCCACTTCCAAATCAAGCTCGCCCAAAGTTTTGCCAATTGCCTGTGAGTGCGGCAACATCGTAATAGCGTGTAAGCGCCAAGATTCGTTAGAACCAAAGTCATCGTCTGCCGACCCACGAAAGTAACCCCTGAGCAAGCTATAGCGCTCTTCTCTTGCTGTTGTTATGCGGCGAACTACCTTCCGCATTGGCACACCCATGATCAACAGCACATGGGAAGCAATCATCAAGCTACCCTCAATGAGTTCGGGCACAACCTCAGTAGCACCAGCTGCCTGCAATTTCGCAATGTCGGCATCATCTCTAGTGCGAACTAGCACTGTCATACCTGGACGAAGATGTTCAACCTGACGAAGCACGCGCATGCTTGCTGCAGTATCTGCGTAAGTAATCACAACTGCCTTTGCTCTAGATAGTCCAGCAGCGACCAAATAATTTTCCCGACTTGCATCGCCATAAACCACATTATCTCCAGCAGCCGCAGCCTCCTTGACGCGATCAGGATCTAAATCTAAAGCGATGTAGGGAATTTTCTCTTGATCAAGCATGCGCGCCAAACTTTGGCCTGAACGGCCAAAGCCACAGATCACAACATGTTTTTCATTACGAACGCTCTTAGCAGCAACGCGCGTCAATGCAAGTGATTGCAATAACCACTCATTACTAGAAAAACGCATTGCAATACGATCGCTATATTCAACCAGGAATGGTGCACAGAACATCGAGATCAACATCGCCGCCAATACCGCTTGACTCAAGGTGGGGTCAATCAAATCCAAACCATCAATTTGATTGAGCAATACAAATCCGAATTCACCCGCTTGAGCAAGACACAAGCCCGTTCTAATCGAGATGCCAGGACTTGAACCAAAGGCCCTTGATAACAAAGCGATGAGGCCAAACTTGAAAACAAGTGGCCCAACCACTAATGCTAAAACCAAGATCCACTGTTCACGAATGACATTAAAATCGAGCAACATGCCAATCGTAATAAAGAAGAGACCTAGTAAAACGTCGCGAAATGGTTTGACATCCTCCTCTACTTGATGACGATAGGGCGTCTCAGAAATCAACATGCCCGCCAAGAACGCACCAAGTGCTAGCGATAAACCAAAATGCTCGGTTAGTCCTGCCATGCCTAACACGATCAATAAGAGGTTTAGCATGAATAACTCTTGTGAGCGTAACTTGGCAACTAATCTAAACCAATGACTCATCAAGCTTTGGCCAATAAAGAAAATCAGTACCAAAGCAACAGTGATTTTGATGGAGGCTGTAGTGAGCGCAACAAATAAATCCGAGGGATTTTTTCCAAGCGATGGCAATAAGATCAATAGGAAAACTACCGCCAAATCTTGGAACAATAAAATGCCTACGACATTACGGCCATGCTCAGTCTCTAATTCAGCACGATCAGAAATCAGCTTAGTCACAATCGCTGTCGATGACATTGCTAGCGCACCACCCAATGCAATCGCAGCTTGCCAAGAAATGGGATAAATCCAATTCATAAGAAGACTTGCCGGGATGGCTAGCAACATGGTCAAGATGACCTGGCTACCCCCTAGACCAAATACGATAGATCGCATTGCCCGAAGCTTATGCAGGTTAAATTCCAGACCAATTGAGAACATCAAGAAAACCACTCCAAATTCGGCCAAATACTTTACCGTGGCTGAATCATTTGCCAAGCCCAGGGCATGGGGGCCAATCAGGACACCAATGGCCAAATAGCCCAAAATAGGGGGCAAGCCAAAATAGCGGAAAATAACCACTCCGGCCACACCCGAGGCCAGAAGAATGAGGGCTAATTGAAGGACTGACGGCATATACTTACTCGATGATAGCTAAGACTCGTGAACGTACCCTAAAGCTTGCGCGCGACACCCTCACTATTGAGGCTGCTGCACTGCAAACCATGCGCGATCGCCTTGAGGGCGCTAATGCAGATGCCCTTGTCCTGGCAGTAGAGCTTTTACATGGTTGCAAAGGCAGAATCGTCGTTTCTGGAATAGGCAAATCAGGTCATATTGCCCGCAAAATTGCTGCCACCTTTGCTTCCACAGGCTCCCCAGCATTTTTTGTTCATCCCGCTGAAGCTAGCCATGGCGACCTGGGTATGGTGACTCGGGATGATGTTTTTGTGGCTCTATCGAATTCTGGTGAAACAGATGAGCTGTTGACCATCGTTCCGATCGTGAAGCGCACTGGCGCAAAACTCATTGCACTCACTGGCGCCCCAAATTCCTCTCTTGCCAAATTAGCAGATGCCCATTTAGATACCAGTGTAGAAAAAGAGGCCTGTCCTTTAAATCTCGCGCCCACCACAAGCACCACTGCCGCCCTTGCTATGGGTGATGCTTTGGCGGTTGCCTTACTAGATGCCAGAGGTTTTGAAGCGGAAGATTTTATTCGCTCACATCCTGGTGGCAGACTAGGGCGCAAACAACTCATGCATGTGAGCGAGGTAATGCGCAGCCTGATAGATACACCAAAGATTTCTATCGATGCTTCATTACAAGATGCCTTACTAGAGATGACATCAAAACGGATGGGCATGGTGGTGATTCTGGATGCCAACAAAAAAGTGTTTGGCATCTTGACTGATGGCGACTTACGTCGCCTCCTAGAAAAAACGACTAATCTTGACGGCATCAAACTGGAGAGCGCAACCACTGCAGACCCTCGCACTATCCCAGGAGAATTACTTGCTGAAGAGGCTATTGAAATGATGGAAAAACACCGCATCAATCATCTTGTCGTTACCGATAAGCAAGGTCATTTATTGGGCGCGTTAAATCTCCATGATTTATTTTTAGCAAAAGTTATTTAATTCATTAGTAATCGAGCTTTTTATATGCCTAGCGCCTTCAATACTCATAATACCAACCCTTTATCGCATTACCCACAAGCCTGGGAGCGCGCAGCCCAAGTGAAACTTCTAGTATTGGATGTAGATGGTGTGCTCACCAATGGACAGGTTTGGATTGGTTCGGATGGCAAAGAATCCTTGAAAGCTTTTGATATTCAAGATGGCTTAGGTATCAAATTACTAGAGCAATGCGGCATTCCAACTGCGATCATTACTGGCAGAAATTCTAAAATGGTTTTGGCACGCTGCGATGAACTGGGAATTAAACATATTCACATGGGTGTTGAAAACAAAGCGCTTGCATTAGAAGAGGTACTTAAATCTCTAGGTCTCAAGCATGCAGATTGCGCCGTCATGGGTGATGATTGGCCAGACCTGCAAATGATGAAGCATGCAGGCTTACGAATTTGTCCAGCTCAAGGCCATGCAGGCGTTCAAGAATTCGTACACTTAGTGACGACTCGAAGCGGTGGCAATAGCGCAGTACGTGAAGTATGTGACCTGATTCTGAAGGCACAAAATCGCTATGAAGCCTTGCTCAATCAGGCTCGCAGTTAAGTAATGCAATTAAGCCCTCAAAAAATCAAACTCGGTATTGGTCGCACTCTGTTGCGCCTAATGCCTTTAATACTGATGGGGACACTCACACTAGCCACCTTTTGGCTCGTGCAAAAAAATACTCCGCCAGAAAAGTCGCCGCTTGAAAGAGTACGTCTGCATGAGCCAGACTACACCATTAAATATGGTGCACTCTCAGCTTTAAATGAATTAGGTAAAACTAAATATCGAATTTTGGGCGTCAAAGTCACCCATTATGATGACGATGCATCGATAGATATTCTCACGCCACGCATGCGCTTATTCCAGGCCGAGAAGGCACCAGTAACCGTCAAATCAGATACAGGGCATCTTGATGGTGATCTGACTATTTTGGATTTGTACGATAACGCCAGCATCTTTCGTCCTGCACAAGAGGCGACTGCATCACAGCCGGCTACCTTAAGAATGTTGGCCAGATCTAGCTATTTTAAAGTACTCATTAATGATGACATTATTGAAACGAATAGGCCTATTACTCTAGAACAGGGTATGTCCATCATGAACTCCACTGAAGGCGGGGTTTTTAATAATGTTGAACAAAGCATGGTGCTCAGTGGTCAAGTAAAAGGGCGCATTGAACGCGCTCCACGGAGCAATCAATAAAATGCTGCCAATGAAATATTTTCTCAGCTATCTCGCGCTCGGTCTGATCATTACTTTGTCAGCAAATGCAGAAAAAGCAGATCAAGATAAACCAGTGATCTTGGAAGCCGAGAAAGTTTCCGTGAACGATGTGAAGCAAGTCTATGACCTTAATGGTCAAGTCTTGCTCATTAAAGGCAGCATCATCATTACTGGCGAAGATGGTCATATTGAAGTAGACCCCCGAGGTTATGAGTTTGTAGATGTCATTGGCACGCCTGAAGCAGTAGCTAGCTTTAGACAGCGTCGCGAGGGCATTCCAGATGAATTCATGCAGGGTCGTGGAACTCAAGTTACCTATGATGCTAAGACAGAGTTCCTCACGCTGACTGGGGATGCCAGCCTCAAACGCCTGCTCAATATGCAAATGCTCGATCAATTAAAGGGCTGGAAAATTGAGTACGATGATGTAAAGCAGTACTATCGGGTCATACCTCCTAAAGATGCAAAGCCAGATGATTTTCCCTTAGCAAGGGCTATCCTTTCACCAAGACGAAAAGCAACCCTAGAGAAATGACAGCGGACTTAACCCAACTCGATAATGCACCAACACTCAGTGCGCATCACCTGCAAAAACGATATGGCTCAAGAACTGTAGTTCGGGATGTTTCCGTACAAGTGAGATGCGGCGAGGTTGTTGGATTACTTGGACCAAATGGAGCTGGTAAAACAACCTCCTTCTATATGATTGTTGGTTTAGTTCCGCTCGATGGTGGGAACATTGTTTTAGATGGTACTGATATTACGTATTTACCCATTCATGAACGCGCTCGCATGGGGCTGTCTTATTTACCGCAAGAAGCCTCCGTATTTAGAAAACTCAATGTTGCTGAAAATATTCAGGCCGTCCTAGAACTTCAAGTTCAAGGCGGTAAGCCACTTAGTAAAGCCGAGATTGCTAGTCGCCTGGATGAGCTCTTGGGTGAGCTCCAAATTAGTCATCTGCGTAACAATCCAGCCCTTTCTCTCTCTGGAGGAGAGCGCAGAAGGGTGGAGATTGCTAGAGCACTGGCATCACAGCCAAAATTTATCTTATTAGATGAACCTTTTGCTGGCGTTGACCCTATTGCCGTTGGGGAAATTCAAAGGATCGTGCGCTTCCTGAGAGACCGCCAAATTGGCGTCCTTATTACCGACCATAACGTTCGCGAAACCCTAGGTATCTGTGATCATGCTTACATCATCAGTGAAGGTAGCGTATTAGCTGAAGGTAAGCCTGATCAAATTATCCAAAATGATGCTGTTAGAAGAGTCTATCTGGGCGAAAACTTCCGGATGTAAGCGGGGTATAGCTCTGCGCCTTTAAAGTAACAAAAAATGCATTTCCCTCTTGGTTTTCGGCAAATTCGCTGATACGCTGGAGGTTCATGGTTTATTTTTCCAAAAAAAACAGCACAAAAACTTTCAGGGGCTTGCTGCGCACCCCGGGCATGACTATGCGCACGCATCTATAGCATCTATAAAAGGAGTTGCTAATGAATTTGAAAATTAATAGCCGTCATGTGGAAGTTACCCCTGCCATGCGCTCTCATCTGGAGGCAGGACTAGCCAAAATTCGTAAGCACTTCGATCACGTCATTGATGCGTCAGCTTTTCTGATAGTTGATAAGGCTAAAGAAAAAGATTTACGCCAAAGCGCAGAGATCACCATTCACCTCAAGGGCAAAGACTTGTTCGCTGAAGCACATAACGCTGACCTCTATCATGCTATGGATGCAGTAGTTGATAAGCTTGAACGCCAGGTTGTTAAGCACAAAGAAAAGATCCAAGACCATCATCACGAAAAGCATTTTGAGTGATTCAGTTCGTCGGGACACTTATAATCAACCCACATGAATGCCCTGATCAATCTTTTTACTCCCGACTGCATTGCATTAGATGTCCCCGCCAAAAGCAGGACTGATGCATTTGCAGCTGCTGGAGAACTATTTTCGAAGCAGACTGGTATCGAGGCAAATTCTGTAGTCGAGTTCCTCAATGCTCGCGAAAATTTAGGTTCTACCGCTCTTGGCGCTGGTGTAGCGATTCCACATGGTCGGGTTAAAGGTCTCAAGCAGCCTAGCGCAGCCTTTATGCGCCTCCAGGACCCAATTGAGTTTGCAGCCCCAGATGGCGAAGCAGTATCTATTTTGATTTTCTTATTGGTACCCGAAAAGGCCACCCAACAACATTTAGAGATTTTGTCTTCGATTGCTCAACTACTATCTGATGCTGATGCTCGCCAGGCTTTATCGTCTGCTGTGGACCCTGTAAAAGTTTGTGAACTTTTACAACGCTGGGGTACGGCAAAATGACTCAGCCATTACTTCTGGAGGGGGTAACTGCTCAGCAGATTTTTGATGACAATATTTCAGAATTAAAACTATCTTGGATCGGCGGTCTTGAAGGTGCCGACCGCACCTTCCCGCCAGAGGCTGTCAAAGTAGCAGCAGCCAGCTCAGACTTAGTAGGCCACTTAAATCTCATTCACCCAAGCCGCATTCAAATCTTCGGTGAGCAAGAGATTGAATACCACGCAGCTCTGGAGCCAAAGCAAAGGCAAGAGCAAATTGCTAGCTTAATCTCCAAGATGCCTCCTTGCGTGATTGTTGCTGATGGCAAGAGTGCAGATCCAGAGTTGCAACTATTTTGCCAGCGCTCCTCAACACCCCTATTTACTACCGCGATTTCTGCTGCGGAAGTGATCGACCATTTACGCACTTATTTAACCAAAATCGGTGCGCCACAAATTACGATGCATGGCGTCTTTATGGATATTCTGGGTTTGGGTGTTCTCCTAACCGGTGAATCTGGTCTTGGCAAAAGTGAATTAGGTCTTGAATTGATTTCTCGGGGGCATGGACTGGTAGCAGATGATGCAGTTGACTTTTCGCGTCTTGGACCCGATTACATTGAGGGGCGCTGCCCCGTAATTCTGCGTAACCTGCTTGAGGTTCGTGGACTGGGATTACTAGATATTAGGACAATCTTTGGTGAAACCGCAGTACGTCGCAAATTAAAGCTACGTCTTATTGTTCAACTCGTTCGTAGGAACGATGGTGAATTTGAGCGTCTTCCCTTGGAAGCACAGCACATCGATGTATTGGGCATTCCGATTCGCACCGTCAAAATTCAGGTGGCCGCAGGTCGCAACTTAGCAGTACTAGTTGAGGCTGCAGTTCGGAATACTATTTTGCAATTACGCGGTATCGATACCTTAAAAGAATTTATCGAGCGTCAACGCGTTCAGATGAACGCTGAGTCTGAGTCAATAAAGTCCCAAGGACGCCTTCTCTAAGCCATGCAAATTAATCTGATTACCGGAATATCAGGCTCAGGTAAATCAGTAGCCCTGAGGGCTTTCGAAGATGCAGGCTATGACTGCGTTGACAATCTGCCCGTCTCACTTCTAGAAAACCTCATCTCTACTCTTGAAAAAGAACAGTGTGAGCAAGTTGCTGTTGCCATCGATGCGCGTCGTGGACAATCCATTACAGATCTGCCATCTATTCTAGAGAGCTTACGCAAAAATCATCAAGTCAGGGTTGTTTTCTTAAACGCCGACACCAACACTTTGGTGCAGCGCTTTTCAGAGACACGTCGTCGCCACCCCCTATCAACCAATGCCAAGCAATCTCAATCTGCAACCCTGATTGAAGCAATTAACAAAGAACGTAACTTGTTGGAGCCTTTGCGCCCTCAGGCTCATAGTATCGACACTAGTAGCCTTCCAGCTCACGCACTGCGCTCTTGGATACAGGACCTCCTAAAAGACAAGCCTGTCGGCCTCACAGTGGTATTTGAATCCTTTGGCTTCAAAAAGGGTGTTCCTAGCGAGGCGGATCTGGTATTTGATGTACGCTGCCTACCAAATCCTCACTATGACAAAGTATTGAGGCCACTCACCGGTAATGACAAACCCGTCAAAGAGTTTCTGGAAAAAATTCCCGAGGTCGTGAGTATGGAAGCCGATATTACGCAATTTATTAATAAATGGTTACCCCATTACATCGCGGATGGTAGAAGCTATTTAACGGTTGCTGTGGGTTGTACTGGCGGACAACATCGCTCCGTCTACTTAGTGAATCGCCTGAGCGAGCACTTTCGCGCCCAAAAAGATCTTATCGATCTGCAGCTGAATTTTTTAGATCGTCACCGCGAGCTAGACTCAATCCCTGTAGCAAAATCTTAATCGGCTGCGGTAGACCATAGCGCCCCAACTGGGATAAGGGTACCCACTTTAGATCTGAAGTCGAGAAAGTCAACTCTTTGGCGGCGCTTGCTTGCCAAATCTGCATCCATAGACGACGGTGTGTAAAGACATGCTTAATTTCTTCAGTCTGTTTTATGGACTTACAAGCTTTTGCAAGCATTGCAAAATTTTCATCTGGCAATATAGCGGCAAATAAGTCCCGAGCGCTTAAATTTATATTCTTAGAAGTACGAGTACGCGGTTTCCAAGACTCTTCAGGCAAAGACCACAGGCCGCCCCATATGGCTTTACTTGGGCGCTTTTGCAAAAGAACAGAATTATCCCGACGTATCAACAACATATTGCAATCAAATTCGGGAGATTTTGCTTTCACCGTTTTTTGCGGAAGCAAAAGCACTTGATCACTTAAATTGGCTTGGCAGTTTTTTTCAAATGGGCATTTTTTTTCGGATGCCAAGCACACTGGTTTTCGTGACGTACACCAAGTTGCGCCAAAGTCCATTAGCGCCTGAGTGTATACAGGCATATCACTAGGCTGATTCGGTAATAAATCCGTTGCCAAAGTCCACAGTTGATCATTGACGGCTTTGTCTTGTGTAGCCCCTTCAATTGCAAACAAACGCACCAGAATGCGCTTTACATTGGCATCCAGAATGGGTGCTCGCTGATGAAATGCAAAAGCAGCAATAGCACCGGCGGTGCTGCGACCAATGCCCTTTAATTGCTCAAGCAAACTGGGGTCACTTGGAAACTTGCCACCGAACTCCGTCATCACTTGTTTGGCGCAAGCATGTAGATTTCTGGCGCGGGAGTAATAACCCAAACCTGCCCACTCAGCGAGGACCTCATCAATATTAGCAGAGGCTAATTTTTTAACAGTCGGAAATCGCTTCATGAAGCGCGGGTAACGCTCAAGGACTGTAAGCACTTGAGTTTGCTGCAACATGATTTCAGAAACCCATACAGCGTAGGCATTCCGATTGCCCTGCCAAGGCAAGCCCGAACGCCCACTGACACCATGCCAAGCGATCAACTTTTGTGCAAAAGTATTGATCAACGTTTTTGACATTGAGGACAGAAGTAAGTTGAACGTTGACCTTGCACTATTTGGTTGATCGGTGTTTTGCAAACCTTACAAGGCAGACCCTTGCGGTCATAAACCTTGGTTTGAACCATGAAGTAACCAGGGTCTCCATCACTGTTTACAAAATCTTTCAGCGAACTGCCGCCAGCATCAATTGCTTTTTTCAGTATCGATCTAACAGCCTTTGCCAAACGAGAACATTGTGGCCGAGTGAGCTTGCCCGCTGCCTTAGCAGGATGAATACCAGCCTCAAATAAACTCTCCGAGCAATAAATATTGCCAACACCAACAACCGCCTGTCCAGCCAAAAGAAACTGTTTTACAGCAACACTACGCTTACGAGAAGTTTGATACAAAATTTCTGTACCAAGCTCACCAGAAAATTCTGGAGAAAATGGCTCTACCCCCAACTTTTGTAAAAGTGTAAATTTTTCAATCGGCCCTTTGGATTTCGGATGCCATAAGACCGCACCAAATTTTCTGGGGTCATGTAAGCGCAAACTCAACTTGCCAAACTCCAAGGTAACTCGGTCATGAGTCTTGAGAGGGTCCGAACTTGGAAGTACGCGCAAGGTACCCGTCATTCCCAAATGAATCAGCAAATAACCAGTATCCATCCCTAATAAAAGGTACTTCCCACGGCGCTCAATCGCATGCACTTTTTGGCCAGGCAAAGTTTTAGGGAGGTTAGCAGGCACAGGCCAACGCAAGCGTCCGTCAATAATCTTCACGGCGCTGACTTTACGCCCCTCAAGGTGGGGGGTGATTCCTAATCGAGTGACTTCTACTTCTGGAAGTTCTGGCATAAATGGATTGTAGATTCGCGGATTAGAATGTGCTTATGAGTAAATTTAGACTAAAACTTCTATTAACTGCTTTATTCCTGGCAACCCTAACCGATGGAATCATTTCATCGGCTAATGCCCAAACCCAGGCAAATGGATTACAAACTGGTGAGGCGATATTTGAGGTTCTTGCCTCTGAAATCGCTCTGCAGCGCGGTGAGGCTGGTTTGGCCTTTAATACCTACCTAGAAATGGCCCGCCAGTATAAAGATCCTAGGTTGGCTCAAAGAGCTATGGAAATAGCCATTGCTGGCGGCTCTCCAGATTTAGCCATGCAAGCTGCAAAAACCTGGGATGAGCTCTCTCCGGCGACCGATTCGAAACCGAAGGAAGTATTGGTAACACTCTTGGTTTTAAGTAATCGCTGGTCCGATGCCATCAAACCAACCACCGATTTATTACGACAACAAACTCCTGCGCAGCAAGAAAATACGCTTTTGCAGTTACAAGCACTACTCGCTAAAGCAAAAAATGAGTCTGATGCCTTGCGTGCTTTTTATGAAATTGCATCTACTGTCAAGATTTCGCCGAAAGATCCTGGCCTACTGTATACCTTCGCTATGTCCGCAGAAAAAGTGGGTCGTATTGACGTGATGGAAAAAACTTTGCGCGATATTTTGCGCAAAAACCCAAATGATGTGAACTCTTTAAACGCACTAGGCTATTCACTGGCAGATAGAAATGTGAAGTTACCAGAGGCATTTGCACTCATCAGCAAGGCACATCAACTCTCACCAAAAGATGGTTTTATTTTGGATAGCTTAGGCTGGGTGAACTTTCGTCTTGGTAAAAATGAACTTGCTTTAGAGCAACTACAGCAAGCATTTGCTATAAAACCAGAAGCAGATATTGCAGCTCACACAGGTGAAGTGTTGTGGGTCATGAATCGCCGATCCGAAGCAGAAGAAATGTGGCGTCAGGGACAAAAGTTAGACGCCAACAATCCAACCCTCAAAGAAACTTTAAAACGCTTTAGGCCTGACTGGACAAGAGATGATCAAGTTGCTAAGGGCTCATGGGATGGACGCTTTGCCGTGAAGGTAACCGGCTTAACTGAGTCACAAAATCAAGGCGGAACAGGCGGATTTACCTTGACCCAAGAGGCATTAAAGGATGTCTTAGAGATTCGTAACCCGATGGGTGGATCCATCGCAAAAATTATCATTACACCAGGTGAGGCAACGTTAGAGAGTGATGGCAAAGTAGTGACCGCAGTTGATGCAGATACACTAGTGCAAAACACTTTAGGCCTTCCGCTACCTGCACGTGGTTTATCAAATTGGTTAAGGGGGGAAGTACGTCCTGGAAGCGAAGCAAGCATTGATAGAAATACTAAAGGACAAGTGAGCAAAATTAGTCAGGACGGTTGGGACTTGACTTACACATGGAGTAATAACAATAGACTTGAAAAACTGATGATGACCCGCAGCTCAAATATTGGATCAATTGATATTCGTCTTGTATTTGATCGCCCGAATGATTAATCAGAACAATGATGGCGCACTCTGAACAATTAACGCTTCGTTCACCAGCCAAGCTCAATCTCTTTCTGCATATTGTTGGTCGCAGAGAAGATGGATATCACCTTCTGCAATCTGTTTTTCAACTGATCGACTGGTGTGATACCGTTCACTTAAAAAGAATTTCTGAAAATGCAGTGCGCAGAATCAATCCAATTCCTGGAGTGCCACCCGAACAAGATTTAGTTGTAAGAGCAGCGATCTTACTGAGGGATTTTTGTAAGATTGAGGTCGGCGTTGAAATTGATCTCAAAAAAGAAATTCCGATGGGTGCCGGCATGGGGGGCGGATCTTCCGATGCAGCAACGACACTGATTGGTCTTAATGCCCTTTGGGATCTCAAGCTCTCCAAAGAAACGCTCTTTACCCTAGGATTAAAACTTGGCGCTGATGTCCCCTTCTTCATTTTTGGCCAAAATGCTTTTGTTGAAGGAATTGGGGAGAAAATTCAAGAAATTTCTCTGCAAACCCCAGAATTTTTGGTGATCTTCCCCAATCAGGGCATTGCAACCGCTAGCATTTTTCAAGACCCGGAATTGACCCGAGATCACGCTCAGATTACAATAGATGGCTTTCTTGCATCGCCCATGTTGTATCAATCGAATGATTGTCAAACTGTAGCGATGCGGATTTGCCCAGAAGTGAAGCAAGCTTTGAATTGGATTACCCAGGCAGTACCGGGCGCGCAACCCCGAATGTCAGGATCTGGAAGTAGCGTTTTTGCTGTCTTAGACCCTAAGACTGACACCGCAAAACTAGAAAATCTTCTACAAAATCTTCCTAAAGGGTGGGTAGGTCGAGTTGTTCGGGGGCTAAATAAAAATCCCGCTTACAATTTGGTTTCTTCAGATTGACCTGTAGGGGAATCGCCAAGCTGGTTAAGGCACTGGATTTTGATTCCAGCATGCGAAGGTTCGAATCCTTCTTCCCCTGCCAAATACTGTAGAAACGACAAAGATAACCTTTTGACCCCACAAAACCCTTAAGACTATGTCCTCCATAAACGCAGATTTATTGACTCTATTTACAGGCAACGCAAATCCCGTTTTGGCTGAGGCTGTAGCCAAAGAACTTAATCTCCCGATGGGAAAAGCCTTTGTTGGTCGCTTCTCCGATGGCGAGATCCAAGTAGAAATTCAAGAAAACGTCCGCGGCAAAAATGTCGTGGTGATCCAATCAACCTGCGCACCTACAAACGACAGCTTGATGGAACTGATGATCATGATTGATGCTCTCAAGCGAGCATCTGCAAGCCGCATCACTGCAGTGATTCCTTATTTTGGCTATGCCCGCCAAGATCGTCGCCCTCGCTCTGCCCGCGTTGCCATCTCTGCCCGCATTGTGGCCAATATGCTTCAGTCTGTTGCTGGCATTGAGCGCGTTTTGACTATGGATCTGCATGCCGACCAAATTCAGGGATTCTTTGACATTCCAGTAGACAACATCTATGCCTCACCAGTCCTACTGGCAGACCTGGAAGCACAAAAAACCAAAAAAGACCTGATTATCGTGTCTCCAGACATCGGTGGCGTTGTACGCGCCCGTGCGATGGCTAAGCAATTAGGTACTGATTTGGCGATTATTGATAAACGTCGCCCTAAAGCGAATGTCTCTGAAGTCATGCACCTGATTGGCGAAGTAGAAGGCCGCCACTGCGTCATCATGGATGACATCATCGACACCGGCGGAACCCTCTGTAAAGCCGCTGAAGCCCTTAAAGAGCGTGGCGCGAAGGGTGTAACTGCTTACTGTACTCACGCTGTGCTCTCAGGCGGTGCTGTAGCCCGTATTGCTGCCTCTGAATTGGATGAATTGGTTGTTACCGACACTATTCCTTTGACTGCAGAAGCTTTAAAAGTGAGCAAGATCCGTCAATTGACAGTAGCTCCACTGCTAGCTGAGACCCTTTCTCGGATTAGCAAGGGTGACTCTGTCATGTCCATGTTTGCTGAATAAGCCAAAAATCAACGTTTTACCCCGGTTTTTGGCAGTTTTAAGCCTTCAGTAGGCAAAAAACTTCTTTCCCACGATATAATCGAAGGCTTTTCTGTTTGGTCGCGAACGGAAATTAACCTTAAAAGGGAATTCATCATGAAAGTAGTAGCTTTTGAAAGAAGCGTACAGGGAACGGGTGCGAGCCGCCGTCTGCGCAATGCCGGAAAAACTCCAGGCATCGTTTACGGCAGCAAAGATCCAGCCTTGGTCATCGAGTTAGACCACAACGCGTTGTTCCATGCTCTCCGTAAGGAAGCATTCCACTCATCCATTTTGGATTTGGAAATTGGTGGCAAGACACAGAAAGTGTTGTTGCGCGATTACCAAATGCATCCATTCAAACCGTTGGTATTGCACATTGACTTTCAGCGCGTATCCGCGACTGAGAAAGTTCATATGCGCGTTCCATTGCACTTCACAAACGCTGACACTTCAGCTGCCGTGAAATTGCAAGGCGCAGTAATTAGCCACATCATGACTGAGCTCGAAGTTTCTTGCTTACCAGCAGACTTGCCAGAGTTCATTGAGGTGGACTTAGCGAAGATTGAAGTTGGTCACGGTATTCATGCTAAAGACATCGCATTGCCAAAAGGCGTTACCTTGGTACTGCATATTGAGCAAGAAAACCCAGTGCTTGCTAACGCACGTATTCCTGCAGTTAAAACTGCTGAGCCTACAGATGCGCCTGCTGCACCAGCTGCTGCAGCCCCTGCAGCTGAAGCTCCGAAGGATAAAGCTTAATCATTTAGCTAAATCGCTTGTACGAGAAGGCCCGCGCAAGCGGGCTTTCTTTTTTCCACCAATCAGTTACACCTCTCAATTTCTATTTTTTGGCGAAATACTTTTATATCTTTAAACTCTAGTTATGACTAAATTAATTGTTGGCCTAGGCAATCCTGGAGATGAGCACGAAGCAGATCGGCATAATGCCGGCTTCTGGTTTGTTGATACCCTGGCAAAACAATTAGGCGCTCGCTTTGAGTCAGAAAAACGCTTTCATGGAAAAGTAGCGAAAGCTAAATATGAGGGCGAAGATCTTTTTCTGCTTAAGCCAAGCACTTACATGAATCTCAGCGGCCAAGCAGTTGGCGCCTTATGCCGCTTTCACAAAATTACTCCAGCAGATATTTTGGTTGTTCAAGATGAACTGGATCTCAAACCTGGCACTGCGCGCCTCAAGTTAGGCGGTGGCACAGGCGGACATAACGGTCTGAAAGATATTCAAGCGCATTTGAGTACCCCAGATTATTGGCGTCTACGCTTAGGCATTGGCCACCCGAGAGATTTAGCTGGTGATGGGCGACCAATGGATGTTGCGGACTATGTATTGCGTAGACCGCAACTAGCCGAACAGAAATTAATTGATGCGAGCATTGAAAATGGTTTGCAAATTTTGTCGCTCTTTTTAAAAGGCGACACCCAAAACGCCATGATGGAACTGCACTCTAAAGGCTAATAAAGCCACGCTACTTAAGCTGCACCAGCTTTTTTGGCAGCAGTCAAAATATTGAACTTCACCATCAATTGCTCTTGGGTTTCGGTGTGCTCAGGATTAAATGGAATGCAGTCTACTGGGCATACCTGGCGACACTGAGGGGCATCGTAGTGACCTACGCATTCAGTACATTTATCAGGGTTGATTTCATAAATCTCAAGACCCATATAAATCGCATCATTTGGGCATTCCGGCTCACATACATCACAGTTGATGCATTCGTCCGTAATCATTAAGGCCATGATTTACTCGTCAATCTCACCCTTGTCACTCTTTATTCTGAGTGCCAGAAGCAATTTTTTTAACCAGCCATTTTTCTACTGATGGGAAAACAAACTTACTCACATCACCACCCATCGAAGCAATCTCACGCACGAAAGTACCAGAGATAAATTGATATTGATCAGATGGAGTCAAGAATAAGGTTTCAACATCAGGTAGCAGGTAGCGATTCATACCTGCCATTTGGAACTCATATTCAAAATCAGAAACCGCCCGTAAACCACGTACGATCACACGGGCATTATGCTCACGTGCAAAATCTTTTAAAAGGCCAGTAAAGCCAACGACTTTCACATTCGGGTAGTGGCTAAGCACTTCTTTGGCAATAGCAATGCGCTCTTCCAATGTAAAGAATGGGCGCTTGCTACGACTATCAGCAACGCCCACAATTAGCTCTTTAAAAATGCTGGATGCGCGGCGCACCAAATCCTCGTGACCACGAGTAAATGGGTCAAATGTTCCAGGGTATACAGCTACAGTCATAAGATTCCTAAGGCTTTTTCGGCTACAGGCAAGAGTTTAGCCTCTTCCACTCCGAAATAGACAAGCTTTTACCTGCCCAGCCTCTAAGTATTTTCCACAATGCCAGTCTGGCATTAGGGCCTCTAGCTCTTCAAGCTGTCGGCTAGAGGGAAATTCGACATAAATACCACCACCAGCAGCGTCATCACACACCCGACCGGCCTCAATCAATGCGCGATCCAATAGATTGGAGTCTTGAAATGGCGGATCAATGAAAATTAAATTACTAGAGTGATCCGCTTGCTGTTTCAGAAATTCGAGACTGTCCCTTTGTAAGATTTCTACAAGTCCAAGTGCTGGGGATGACTGCAATAAAGCAAAATTTGCTAGTAAATTTGCGCAAGCCTTTTTATCTTTTTCAAGCAACACCACCAATGCAGCCCCTCTTGAGGCTGCCTCAAAACCTAGGGCTCCGGTGCCCGCAAAAAGATCCAAGCAACGTAAACCAGTTAGATCTTGTCCAAGCCAATTAAATAGCGTTTCGCGAATACGATCTGTTGTTGGACGCAGGCCAGGCAGATCAAGAACTGTGAGCAAGCGACTACGCCAATTGCCGCCAATGATCCGAATCTTTTTTGGTGGCTCAGCCTTTAGAGGCTTATTAGATTGATTCAGCTTATTAGGCTTATTTATTTTTTGCTCCCAACACCACAATCTTCATACGATCCATCGCTAGGTATTTTTGGAACGCTACTTTTACTTGCTCCAAAGTGACCGCCTCAACTTGCTTAGTCCAAATATCCATCGTGTCGAGAGGTAAGTCATTCCATGCAATAGAAGATACGTTGTCTAATAATTTACGGTTGTTATCAATGCGTAGGGGATAGCCGTTCACTAAATTTGCTTTGGCTGCAACTAGCTCAGATGGGGTGGGTCCATCTGCAATAAATTGAGCGATCGTTGAGCTCATCACCTCTAAGGCCTGAGAGGCTTGATCATTCTTGGTTTGTAGGCCTGCCTGAAAGATGCCGTTATCTTTTCCAGGGGCAAAGTAACTAAACACACTATAGGCAAGGCCACGCTTTTCACGAACCTCAGACATCAGGCGAGATACAAAACCGCCGCCGCCCAAAATGTAATTGCCCACGAGCAGGGGAAAGTAATCTGGGTTGCTACGTGCTACAGCCGTCATACCCATTGCAATATGAGCCTGTTGTGAATCGAATGGAATTTGAATTTCTCTTTGGGTTAAGGGCTCCACAGGAGAACGTTGCAAATCAGGTAACTGAGCGATTGACTGTCCTGATTGTGGAATCTGTCTCAACAAAGCTTGAACGATTTCATTCGCCTCTGCACGGTCAACATCTCCAACAATACTCACAATCATGCGATCGCCACGATAAAACTGTTGATGAAATTTATTCAAATCAAGTGTATTTACCGCTGCTACTGATTTAACAGAGGGTGAATCAGCTAAAGGATAGTCGCCATAAACTGATTTCTTAAAACGGCGCTCGAGCACATACTCAGGCTTAGTTTCAGCCTCTTGCAAACTCGTAATGGTTCTTTGTTTTTCGCGTTCAACTATTTTTGGGTCATAAGTTGGTGCACTTAACATCGTCGCCGCCAGTTTCACAGCCCTGTCCCGCAAGTCTTTCCTACTCAGACTACGAATACGTAAGATAGCCCGCTCACCACCCACTGATAAGCCAATATTGGCACCCAAATCTGCGATCTCATCAGCAATTTGAGCCTCAGTAAGGACGCCCTTGTCGCCCTTCGCCCCATAATTCATCAGGGCCGCAGTCATATCCGCTAGGCCGCTCTTGCCAGCAGGATCATAACGATCACCCGCATCAATACTGACCTCTATATCCACCATTGGTAGCGCTTTAGTTTGGACTAAATAGGCCTTGGCCCCTTTATAAGAATCAAGCTTCTCGATAGGCAAGATGGCATGGGCGTTAGCGAGCAAACCAAAAGCAAAAAGGCAAACTGAGATAGTCCTTAAGAACCTATTCATTATTTGCCCTCCTTGCCAACAGATGTTCGGGCTTGGGGATCCAATACCGCAATTGTTAGGCCGTCATCCACTAAATATTTTTTAGCAACTGCTTGAACCTGTTCAGGCGTAATAGTCTGCATTTTCTTCAACATGTAATCAATGTCTTTCCAAGAAAATTCCGCCATCTCAGTGCTACCAATTTCCATTGCCTGCCCAAAAATAGAATCACGCTTATAGATTTGTTCTGACAAAATACGCACCTTAATTCTCTTCAGCTCGGACTCTAAGATCCCTTTTTGTTTTAGCTCATCAAGCGCTTTCCGAATGCTTGCTTGTGCCTGAGTAACCGTCTTACCCTTGGCCATTGTTGTACTAATCAGAAATAACTCTGGGCCACGCGAGATCATGTCGTAACCCACACCGACATCATTCACAACTTTTTCTTGCTTAACGAGAACCCGATTCAAACGGGCATTGTCATAACCATCGAGCACTGCCGTGAGAAGCTCTAAGGCATAGGGTTCAGGGTCATCCAGCTTGCCAGGCTCTAATCGAGGCACCTTCCAAGCCATAGCCAACTGGGCGCTATCTGCCGGCGCCTTTACCTGAACTTGCTTAACCCCTTTTTGGACGGGTTCAATTTGAGGCTTACGCACTGGCAACTCATGAGTAGTAGCTGCGCCGTAATACCTCTCGACCATAGCCAGTACTTTTTTTGCATCCACATCACCCGCAATCACAACCGTTGCATTATTGGGCGCGTACCAACTGCGATACCAATCACGCGCATCAGATGCTTTCATATTCTGCAAGTCATTCATCCAACCTACCACAGGATGACGATAGGGAGAGCTCATATAAGCGGTTGCCATTAAAGACTCATTTAGCAAGCTACTTGGATTATCTTCTGTGCGCAAGCGACGCTCTTCCATCACTACTTGGATTTCTTTTAAGAACTCTGCATCATCAAAATTGAGATTCGACATACGATCTGCTTCAAGTCTGATGACATCCTCTAGCTTTGATTTCTCTACTTGCTGAAAGTAAGCAGTGTAATCACGGGAAGTGAATGCGTTTTCGCGCCCACCTACAGCGGCAACCAAGCGTGAGAATTCTCCAGCCTTCACTTTGTTGGTGCCTTTGAACATCATGTGCTCAAGAACATGGGCAACACCTGTCTTGCCATTCACCTCATCCATTGAGCCAGCTCGATACCAAACCATGTGAGCCACTGTTGGCGCACGATGATCCTCTCTGACAATCAGCTTCAGGCCATTACTTAACTGATATTCATGGGTATCTGCCGCATCAGGACCGGCAGCCCAACTCAGTTGAGCAAATACGATGACTAGAAAGGAAACGCGAAGTAAATTGAAAAGCATCTGCTAAATCACCATATCCCAAGAATTAAATTGATAAGATGCATGTTTTAAATTGTATCGATTATGTTCAGCTTACGTAAAACCCTCGGATCCCTTTTCAAATCAAGTAAGGTTGATGAATCTTGGTTTGAAACTTTAGAAGAGTCACTCATCCAAAGTGACGTGGGCCTACCTACGACTGAAAAACTCATCAGCAAACTCCGTAAAGCAGCTAAATCAGAAAATGCTTCTAGCCCAGAGCAGTTACAAGCGCTTCTCATACAAGAAGTCAGCACCCTACTAACTGCCATTGAGCCATCACCAAATCCACTCTTCACAAGTGATAAGCCTAACACTCCAGAGGTATGGTTAGTTGTAGGGGTAAATGGCGCAGGCAAAACGACAACTATCGGCAAGCTTTGCAGGCTCTTTCAGTCTCAGGGTAAATCAGTTCTCTTAGCCGCTGGAGATACCTTCAGAGCTGCTGCCCGCAAGCAACTACAAGAATGGGGTGGACGTAATCAGGTTGACGTTATTACCCAAGAAGGTGGTGATGCAGCTGCCGTAGCTCATGATGCTATTCATGCCGCTACCTCTCGCAAGAACGATATTCTAATTATTGATACCGCCGGTCGCCTTGCCACTCAGGACAATCTGATGGAAGAGCTTAAGAAAGTGAAGCGCGTCATCGGCAAAGCACTTCCGGGGGCGCCTCACCACACCCTGCTCGTTTTGGACGGCAACACCGGACAGAATGGCCTAAGCCAGGTCAAAGCCTTTCACGCCGCCCTGGGCCTCACTGGAATCATTGTCACCAAGCTAGATGGTACCGCCAAGGGCGGGGTGATCTGTGCGCTAGCCCATACCCTGCAAGATGGTCCAAAACCGGCTGTATTAGCCCTAGGCAAGGGTGAAGGAATTGATGATTTAGTCCCCTTCACAGCAGGGCAATATTCCTCAGAATTATTCAATTAAATCAAAAGCTTATAGAGTATTAAAAGAACGTCAAAACCATTAGCACTCGCTTGACAAGAGTGCTAAAATAGATTTATTAACGACTCATATTTATAAAAAAAAATGGTTCAAAAGAAATCTGACAAACCGAATTTGCAAACACTGCCAGTCGCGCAGACTGCGACGGCGTCTGCATTTCCAATGCTGCCAACTCTTGGGGTTGGTACTCTCGATTCATACATCGCTTACGTTAATCGCGTACCGATGCTTAGTGCTGCGGAAGAGTTGCACCTTGCGCAGGAGTTTCGTCGCACAGAAAATGTCGATGCCGCTAAAACCTTAGTGCTCTCACATTTACGTCTGGTGGTATCTGTTGCTCGTCAATATCTGGGCTACGGCATTCCTCACGCCGACTTAATTCAAGAAGGCAATATTGGCTTGATGAAAGCAGTGAAACGCTATGACCCAAACAATGGTGCGCGCTTGGTTTCTTATGCCATTCACTGGATCAAGGCAGAGATTCATGAGTACATTCTCAAGAATTGGCGTTTAGTTAAAACTGCAACTACTAAGGCTCAGCGCAAATTATTCTTTAACTTGCGCAGTAACAAACCCACCCTTAGCGCCCTGACTCCTGGCGAGGTGGAAGCTTTAGCCAAAGCGCTTGATGTCAAAGGCTCTGACGTTAAAGAAATGGAAATGCGTCTTGCTGGTGGTGATGTTGCTCTCGAAGGCGATGGCAGTGATGATGAGTCTACTTATGCCCCGATACAATGGCTTGCAGACAACGCTCAAGAGCCTACTGCACGCATCGCCAGCGCTGAAGCGGATGCACTGCAAGGCCCTAAGCTAGACCAAGCACTCATGGCCTTAGATGAGCGCAGTCGAAATATTGTGCAATCTCGTTGGTTGGCAATGGATGCTGAAGGTAATGGCACTAAGACATTGCACGATCTTGCAGATGAATATGGCATCTCCGCAGAACGCGTTCGCCAAATTGAAACTGCCGCTCTCAAAAAGATGCGCGGCTTATTGCAAGCAGCCTAAGCAAAAAAGGTTCATTTAAGAACCCTTTTATCCCTTTACTTCAGCAGTTCTTTCAAGTCATGCGCCAAGGTCTCAGGGCCTTGAGCATGTTTGATATATAGTCGCAAGCGACCTTCAGGATCAAACGCATAACTGCCTGCTGTGTGATCTATGGTGTAAGAGCCTGGTTTAGCTCCTGGCACCTTTTTGTAGTAAATCTTGAAGTCTTTAGTTACCTTCTCTAGTGCGGCTTCATCTGTAGGGCGTAAACCTAAGAAGCGGGGATCAAATGCAGGTACATATTGCTTGAGAATCTCTGCGGTATCACGCTGCGGATCTACCGTCACAAATAAGACCTGAACCTTATCTGATTGAGGTCCTAGCAATGTCATGACTTGCTGCATCTCTGTCAAAGTGGTTGGGCAAACATCAGGGCACTGCGTATAACCAAAGAACATTACCACCACCTTGCCCTTGAAGTCTGCCAAGGTCCTCACCTTACCGTCAGGATCAAGCAAGCTAAAGTCTTTACCAAATGCAGTGCTGCCAGTGATATCAATATTTTTAAACTCTGGTTTTGGACTGCATGCAGTCAATACAAAACAAAGAATTGCTAGCAAGCAAACACGCAGAAAATTCATATGGCCTATGGGATTTAGAGGAAATAATGATCTATCAATAGTGCTGCAAAGAGTAGCGAAAGATAGGTAATTGAAAAGCGGAAGGTTTTCTTAGCCAAGGCATCGCTATAAGAAATAAATAGCGCCACTACATAGGCCAAGAACATTAAACCCAGAATAATTGCTGACACTAAATAAATAATACCGCTCATACCGTAGATATAAGGCAGCAAAGTAGCGGCAATCAAGATGAGGGTGTAGAGCAAGATATTGAGAAGCGTAAAGCGTTCTCCGTGGGTTACTGGCAGCATAGGCAAGCCAGACTGCACGTAGTCATCACGACGATATAAAGCTAACGCCCAGAAGTGCGGAGGCGTCCATACAAAAATGATCAAGACCAAGAGCCATGCTTCTGCAGAAAGCGTATTAGTTACCGCCGCCCAGCCCAGCGCCGGGGGCATAGCGCCCGACAAACCACCAATCACAATGTTTTGTGGCGTGGCAGGCTTTAGTATCCAGGTATAGATCACTGCATAGCCAACGAAGGTGGCAAGCGTTAGCCACATCGTTAAAGGGTTGCAAAAGTTCCAAAGAACAATCATTCCGAGTGAACCCAAAATGATTGAGAAAACAGTAATGTGAAAAGGAGTGACTTCACCAGTAGCAGATGGTCGCCATGAAGTACGCTTCATCTTGGCATCAACTGCTTGCTCAATCAAACAGTTCATCGCAAATGCAGCGCCCGCTAAAAGCCAGATACCAACGATGCCACCAATGAGGACTGGATACGGAACCATGCCTGGGGTAGCCAAGAACATTCCAATGACTGCACAAAACACGGCGAGCTGAGTCACTCTAGGTTTGGTTAAAACCCAATATTGACGCCAACGTGGCATGGCCACTGTTGCGCTGGTTTTAGAGTTGCTCATATTGATGTCTTCTTTTGAATGAAAGGCTTCCAAGAGGCCCAGTAACTCATTCTGACTAAACAGAATACCAAAGCCGCAGAGCCAGCGGTGTGCAATAAAGCGGCCAATAAAGGCCATTGAAACACCACATTAGAAATGCCAGTGATGAGTTGCAACAAAAGCACGCCCAATAAAAGCTTAGCCACGTAGCTGAGGCCTGAAAGAACTGGGGTAGCCAGCTGAAGAGCGCTCCAACCCAAAGTCCCAAGCACTACTAGCACTAATATGGCAAATAGCCGATGCGCCCAATGAATAGTCTGTAATGCAACCGGGGAAATAAATTCACCTTGTGCATTTAAACCCAGCTGGCGCCATAGCGTAAAGCCTTCAGTCCAATTCGTTTCTGGCCAAGCGGTTCCCATGCAAGTTGGAAAATCGGGGCATGCCAACACAGCGTAATTCGTACTCACCCAAGCCCCCAAGAAGACTTGAATAAACAAAACTGCAAAAGAAAGGGAAAGTAGTTGCGCCGATAGTGGCCGAATTCGCATGGTCCGAACCGGAGAAGACTTACTCTCCCATGACTGTTGCGCATAGGTCGTTAAACAAGCCAGTAAGACCAAGGCCAACATCAAGTGAATCGTAACGATGATTGGCTGCAACTTCAAAGTAACAGTCCAAGCTCCAAAGGCCCCTTGTATACAGACCAATATGAGCAAACCCAAACTTCCAAGCAAAGGATTTTTACCCAAAGACTTGAGCTTACTAAAAGCAAGGCTTAATTGAACCAAAATCAACGCACCTACTGTCATTGCCAAGTAGCGGTGAATCATCTCAATCCAGGCCTTGATCACCGTGACAGGCCCAGTAGGCATGGCGCTCTCAGCCTGCTGTATATCACTAAGTGCATGAAATGGATTAGAGGTGCCGTAGCATCCAGGCCAATCAGGACAACCCAAACCTGAGTCAGTAAGACGTGTAAACGCGCCAAACACAATTAAGTCAAAAGTCATAAAGACTAAAACCCAATTGAGTTTTTGGAAAAAACTATAGCCCGGTTTTTTCCATAGATAGAACAGCGGTAAGCCTGCAAAAATAATGGCAATTACTGCTAACTCTAGAAACAAAATCAAACTTGGCATTACAAATTCTCACCCTTGTGATTTAACTTCAAGAGTTTTTCCAAGTCTTTCTTCATGCTTGAAAATTCTTTTGGAGAATTCGTGACTGGGAAATACATCATCTTGGCAGGGCTTGGATCAATCAGCTGAATCTGCTGACCTGCGCCTTCTTTATTTAACCAAGTCTCAAATTCAACTCTGAGCTTAGGATCCCTGGGGAGGGCTACTATCTTCAAGCCAGCTGTTTTCTCGTCATAAATCTTGGTGACTTCAGGATCGACAGGCTTGCCGTCCGTGTTTACCCAAATCAGCTGCAATCGGCCACTTTCTCGGCCCATGGCAACCTTTGTCTGTCGCATCAGAAACAAAGCCTCAATGCATTTCTGATCTTTGATTTGGCATTCACCAGCTGGGCGTGCAATCAACAGAGTCCACCTCCCTTTCACTGGCGCCTCAAACCATGCACTATTAAAGTCTTGTGCTGGATAAACGAGTGTTCCTAGATTCGTTTTACCACCTGTAGGCTTAATCACATAGTAAGCAAAATAGGAGGCAATTACTGGGGACGCGCAAGCCAGCAATAACAGCAGCATCTGAATACGACCACGACGAGTACGTGCATTGATCGCTTCAGAATCTAACTGTGATGCCGGAATTAATAACTCTTTATCACTCACTCTCGATCCCTATTTATCAATCTTTGACCTTTGCTCTGGGCTTTATATTGCCGCAAGCCACTTAACAACCAAAATACAAAGCCAGCAAAGGCCAAAGCAAACCACTGGAATGCATAAGCATAATGGCGATCGACTCCACTTGTCAGCGGAGCCCAGTCACGCAATAGACCGTCCTCACCACCAGCCTCAACCTCACGCAAGATAAAGGGGAGCTGATTCCAAGCGCGCAACTTTCCCTCCGCTACCAAATCAAAGTTTTGCTCAATTCTAGGTTTGCTAATGTCAGCAGAATTCTTCCCGCTTCCTAACTCATAGACTTTCCCAGGATGGGCAAAGACGATGCCTTCAATATTGACCGTCTTATTCGGCGTTTTAACGGGTGGCAGGGTCTCGCGATTTTCATTATTACGCGGTGCCCAACCTCGGTTGATCCACAGCACCTCATCCTTATCCTCAAGCTTCAAAGGCATCATTAGAAAGAAACCTGACTGTGCGTTAGTAGCACCAGCTGGAGGAATAGGTCTTGGACGGTTATCTAGCCAGATGGCTGCCTCAGGAATATATTGTCCGCGCGCAAGCATACGTCGCTCACTTGCCTCTTCTAAGGTCCAGGGACCTACATTCGCATTCAAGATAGGCATTTGTTGCCGAACTAGCAAATTAGCCGCTAATGCAATTTTAGTCTCAGCTCTACCTAGCTGCCAAATACCAGCAGCACAGCCGATCGCAACTACCAGCAAGGCTGATACAGTAGCTACTATGCGCTTAGCAATGAGGGCAGTTAAAAAACTATTCAAAAGATTTAAAAATAAGGATTTGAGATGAAGTGGCTTATTCCGATTGTCCTACTAATGATTGTTTTTAGCTTAGGATCAGCCTTGTATTACATGATGAAAGATAGGGGCAATAGCTCACGCATGGTTCATTCGCTCATGCTGCGAATTGGCTTATCTGTTGCCTTGTTCCTTGGTATTCTTTTGGCTAACTACTTTGGGCTGATTCAAGCTACCGGAATTAAAGTGGGCACTAATTAAATAGAAGATCAGAACGTACTAGTTATGCACCAAAAATAAATCGGGGCTTTAAAGCCCCGATTTTTATTCTTACTTACATCCAGTAAACAGCGATGTATAGGCCTAGCCAGACTACGTCAACAAAGTGCCAGTACCAAGCAGCACCTTCAAAGGCAAAGTGATGCTTAGAAGTAAAGTCACCACGAATCATACGACGCAAGACAATCGCCAACATCGTACCGCCCAGGAATACGTGGAAACCATGAAAACCAGTCAACATGAAGAAAGTGGAGCCATAGATACCTGAGGTTAACTTCAGATTGAGCTCATGATAAGCATGGTAGTACTCAAATACCTGAAAGCCTAAGAAAACAGCGCCTAAAGCAACAGTGGCAGCCAAGCCAATGATGGCTTTCTTCATGTGATTCTCTACTAATGCATGGTGAGCAATAGTAATAGTCACGCCCGAGCTCAATAATAACAATGTGTTGATGGTTGGGATTGGCCAAGGGCCCATAGTGGTAAATTTCTCAACCAAACCAGCAGGACCATCATTTGGCCATACAGCCTGGAAATTAGGCCAAATCAATTTGCTCTCAACATCACCCATCCACGGCATTGCAATATTGCGTGCATAAAACAATGCGGAAAAGAAAGCAGCAAAAAACATGATTTCAGAGAAGATAAACCATGCCATTGACCAACGATAAGAGATGTCTACGTTAAGACCATTCTTGCCAGAGTTTGACTCTGCAATAGTGTCGCCAAACCAGTTGTAGAGCACAAAGAGAACAAAAGCAACGCCTGTAAGACAGAGCGGGCCGCCCCAAGAGGCATTATTTACCCATCCAGAAATACCAAAGCCAAAAGCAACTAAGCCAAGCGCGGCCATTGCTGGATGTCTAGATAGTCCAGGGACGTAATAGTATGGGGTTGAATTGGATGACATCTTATTCTCTCTATTCAATCAAAAAATAATCAATGGGACACAACTGCTTTCACTATCAACAAGAGAACGCCCATAAAAATCAAGGCGCCGACAACTCCAGCAATAATAATATGCACAAAACTCAATGAAGCAACATCTTCCTGCAAACCTGACTTCTTACGCACCCCTAGAAAACCCCACATCACGGCTTTCATGGACTGCATAAAACTACTTTTCTTTTTCACGAAACCACCTTTGATTTAGGGGCTGGCGGTGTGCCACCCAAGCCCAGCTCAAAGAAGGTATAAGACAAAGTAATGGTTTTTACATCATCCGGTAAACCTGCATCAATTACAAAGACTACCGGCATCTTTTTTGTTTCATTTGCTGCTAGCGTTTGCTCCTGAAAACAAAAGCACTCTAACTTAGTAAAAAACTCTGTTGCACTTTTAGGGGCATAGCTTGGAATTGCCTGCGCTCTTACAGAGCGATTTTGATTGTTTGTGACCTCATAAACTATCTCAGTCATTTCACCAGGATGCACTTCCAAAAAATTCTTTACCGGCTTAAAAGTAAAGGGTCCACGACTATTCGAATCAAACTCAATGGTTACTGTCCGAGCGTAGTTAACCTGAGTATTACCAACCTTATTTGGGCTAAAGGCTCTGACACCATAATCATTCTTACTCGTTACAACATTAATCCCAGTGACCTCACACAAGGCCTTATACATCGGCACCAATGCATAACCAAAACCGAACATCATTACCGAAGCGATCAGTAGCTTCAGTAAGATTTGGCGGTTTGCAGAATAAATAGCTGTCATATCGGCACAATAGGATTAACCCAATACGCTCCACTTCACCACAATACCGACAAAGAAGATTGCGGCAATGCTTAAAAGAATGAGCCCTAAGCGGCGATTGTTCGCAGCTAGGGCTTGTTTGGAGGACGTATTAAATTCCTGCTTCACGTAACTGCTCTGCGCTAGGCGGTGTTTCAAAGGTATGGTGTGGAGCTGGTGAAGGCACAGTCCACTCTAAACCTTTGGCACCATCCCAAGGCTTGGCTGGAGCCTTCTCGCCATAACCACGATAAGCAGGCAATGCTACACAGAACAAGAAATAGACCTGTGACAATCCAAAGCCGAGAGCGCCGATTGAAGCAATTAAATTGAAGTCAGCAAACTGAGTTGGGTAGTCTGCATAGCGACGTGGCATACCCGCAAGACCCAAGAAGTGCATTGGGAAGAAGGTGATGTTAAAGAAAATCATGGAAGCCCAGAAATGGATCTTGCCACGTGTTTCACTAGCCATATAGCCAGTCCACTTAGGACACCAGTAATAGAAACCAGCAAACATCGCAAACAATGAACCCGCAACTAACACATAGTGGAAGTGTGCAACCACGTAGTAAGTATCTTGCAGACCAATATCAATTGGCGCCATAGCTAGAATCAAACCTGTAAAACCACCCATGGTGAAAACGAAGATAAAACCAATAGCCCACAACATTGGAGTTTCAAAGGTCATCGAACCTTTCCACATTGTTGCAACCCAATTAAAAATCTTCACACCAGTTGGCACAGCAATCAACATCGTTGCATACATGAAGAACAATTGACCTGTTACTGGCATACCAGTTGCAAACATATGGTGAGCCCAAACGATGAATGACAAGATCGCGATAGACGATGTTGCATAAACCATGGAGCTGTAACCAAACAATGTTTTTCTGGAGAATGCCGGAACGATTTCACTCACGATTCCAAATGCTGGAAGAATCATGATGTAAACCTCTGGGTGACCAAAGAACCAGAAAATATGCTGGAACATCACTGGGTCACCACCGCCAACAGCGGAGAAGAATGAAGTGCCAAAGTGACGATCAGTCAAAACCATCGTAATAGCGCCAGCCAATACAGGCATCACGGCAATTAATAAGTAAGCAGTAATCAACCAAGTCCAGCAAAACATGGGCATCTTCATCAAAGTCATACCAGGAGCACGCATATTCAAAATGGTCACGATGATGTTGATCGATCCCATGATGGAAGAAGCTCCTAATAAATGGAGGGCGAAAATAGCCATATCCATGCCAGGGCCCATTTGTGAGCTTAACGGAGCATAGATAGTCCAACCACCTGCAGGAGCACCACCAGGAACAAGGAATGAGCTCAACAACAAGGTAGCAGCTACTGGCAGAATCCAAAAGCTAAAGTTGTTCATGCGAGCAAATGCCATATCAGATGCACCAATTTGCAAAGGCACCATCCAGTTAGCAAAGCCAACGAATGCCGGCATGATCGCGCCAAACACCATCACCAAACCGTGCATAGTTGTTAACTGATTAAAGAACTCGGGGCGTAAGAACTGGAGGCCTGGTTGGAATAATTCCAAACGAATACCTAGAGCCATCACGCCGCCAGCCAATAAGCTAACGAATGAGAAGATCAAATACATCGTACCGATGTCTTTGTGGTTAGTTGCGAACAACCAACGACGCCAGCCATGCGGGGTGTGATCATCATGTGCGTGATCATGTGCGTGATCGTGGGTAGTAGAGACTGTGCTCATAAATTACTCCGGTTTCGTTTTATCTGTATTAGTTAATCTGAATTAATTGCCACGTGCGGTAACAATATCTTGGGTCTGAATCACTTCACCCGTCTTATTACCCCATGAATTACGCGTATAGGTCATGACTGCAGCAATATCGCCATCAGAAATTACGCCAGCCCATTTCGGCATCGCGCCCTTACCGTTAATCAGTATGTTGTATTGACCAGCTTTGGGTCCGTTAACAACTTTGCTACCGTCCAATGCTGGAAATGCACCAGCTCCTTTACCGTTAGGTTGGTGACAAGCAGCGCAGTTGGCTGCGTATACCTTAGCACCGCGTTCTTTTTGCTCATCCAGGGTATAAACCTTGGCTGGATCTTCTCCCCCAGCACCCATTTCTTTCTTCTTCTCTGCAACCCACTTTGTGTAGTCCTCTTCAGAAACTACTCTCACAACAATAGGCATAAAGGCATGCTCGGCACCGCATAGCTCAGAACACTGGCCACGGAATGTACCGATCTTATCTGCTCTAAACCAAGTGTCGCGAACGAAACCAGGGATCGCATCTTGCTTTACGCCAAACGCTGGAATAGTCCAAGCGTGAATAACGTCATTAGCAGTAGTGATCAGGCGAATTTTCTTACCTACTGGAACAACCATTTCGTTGTCCACTTCCATCAAATAGGTATTTGATTTAGGCGCTAAGTTATTGATGGCTTCACGTGATGTAGCTAAGGTAGACACAAAACTAATGCCCTCACCTTCGCCTTTGATGTAATCGTAACCCCATTTCCACTGATAACCAGTGGTCTTAATAGTGATATCAGAGTTAGTAGTGTCTTTCATTGCTACAACTGTTTTAGTAGCAGGCAATGCCATACCGATAACGATGAGCAATGGAATGACTGTCCAAATAATTTCTACTGTTGTGCTCTCGTGGAAAGAGGCTGATTTATGACCTAAAGATTTACGGTGTTTCAAAATGGAATAAAACATCACTCCAAAAACGCCGATAAAAATAACAGCGCAAATTACCAACATCATCCAATGCAACCAATGAATCTCTTGCATGATTTTGGTAGCAGGGGCTGTAAAGTTAAGCTGATTAACGGCTGGGCCACCCGGCATATTCTCAGCTGCATAAGCAAAAGCTGTACCAAAAGCTAGAGCGAAATAGAGCGATGCCCTAGTAACTTTTCCAAATAAATTCATCTTAATCTCTGTTTATTGTCGTGTGCAAAGCAGCAAAAATGCTACTAAATGCCCAAAAAACGGCTTCAAATCAATACTTACTGCACCGATTATAGGGTGAATTAAGCACAACAACAAACGGGGTTAACCTAGCTTTCTCCAATCTTGGTCAAGGTTTAAATGATAGTAAGCACTTACACTTAAGCAGGATCTGACCTAGTCTTGCGTCCAATTTGATTTATATCAATGTAAGCAACGTTATCCTTTGCATTTACAAGGTGCTTCCCAAGCGCCCACGCATGCCCATAAACCACTTCTAAGGTGATTTTTTGCGGCAAAACATCTATTTGAGGGATTTCAAGTGGGTTTATATGTGCCAATTTGAGAGCTCGGATATCGGCCAGCAAGAGAGCCTTTTTTTCATAGTCCAGAGTTAAGTATTCCATGTCCATTACTGGATCAGAAAAGCGCTCTGCTACCAAAGCGTCGCCCATATCGTGCATATCCCAAGGGCTCAATAAATTCTGTAACCTTAGCTCGGGAAGATTTAAAGGACGTAATTCTTTTCCGGTATCCGGCCCTAGATAGCTAAATGAAATTAAGCCACCCTCGCGCAGAATGCGCCAACACTCCTGCAAGAATTTTTTTGGATCTGGCAAATCTTGCAACAAAAGGTTACTGAAAACCAAATCAACAGAATTATCTGGAATATCAAATCTTCCAAAAGCGAAATAATCTTCCATGGAAAGATTGTTAGTGGAAAACAAAGATCGCCAGTTACTCATTACTTTGGCGCGCCACATTTGAAAACCTGAAACACCCGCTTCAGAAATGCTAAAAATATGCGCTTTTGTATAGCGCTTAGAAAAAACTTCCAAGTGTTTGCCGGGAAAATCGGGAACGATCAAGACATTCTTTACATCGAGCTTAACGATGTCTAATTTCTGCAGCATGCGATCTGCAATTTCGTCTTGTAACCATCTGATAGGCTGGGTCATTAGCTCAGTATACTCAGCGTCCCATGCGATTTCCAGAGAAAATCCTTCAAACCATTTGCCAATTTCTTTTGCCAACTGCCTGCGTTACTTGTCAGGAGTTTCAAAAATTCTCAGTTTGTATTACCTGTCTTAATTCACTAAAGAGTAATGCTTTATTCAATTATCAATGTTGCTATAAGTGCGGAATTGCACTTCAGGCGGATGAATTAATTGAGCAGCGTTGTGCTACCTGCCAACGTAATCCACCCTACTTTGATGAAACTGTTTGCTTAGATCGCTACGAAGAAATGCTACAAACTCCCTTGCATGAATTGAAATACCAGAAACGCATTGCCTTTGCGAGTGCGCTCAGTAATGTATGGAACTTACTCATGAGTAAGGAGTTAGAAAATACTCCTGCAGACTACTTGCTGCCTGTTCCGCTGAGTAATCAAAAGCTAGCGCAGCGTGGTTTTAATCAGAGCTGGGAATTAGCCAAACGCATTGCTTGCGGTAAACACATGCAAAAATCACCCTACATACTTCAACGCCACCATTCTTCTGGTCGCCAAGCGGGAAGCTCACTAGATAATCGTCGCTCAGCTATTCAGGACATGTTTTATATCGAGGCAAAATACATTGATAGTCTTAGAGGTAAGTCTGTTGTTGTATTTGATGACGTAATGACTAGCGGAGCCACCCTCAATGAAATTGCGCGCGTTCTGAAGGACAATGGTGTATCTCGCGTAATGAATTGGGTTGTACTCAGAGCTGCGCGACCAATTTAAAGAGTGGCACATGTTTAATATTGTTTTATTCGAACCAGAAATTCCTCCCAATACTGGGAACATCATTCGCTTGTGTGCGAATACTGGAGCTAAGCTTCATTTAATTGAGCCACTTGGATTTCCGATGGAAGATGCCAAGTTACGTAGAGCAGGCTTGGACTATCACGAGTTTGCCAATATTCAGATCCACAAAAATTGGGCGCAATTTTTAAAAGATGAACAACCCGATCCTGAACATTTATTTGCCCTAACCACCAAGGGTTCAGGTAAGTTTCATGAAGGTAAATATTCGCCCAACGATTACTTTATTTTTGGTTCTGAGACTAAAGGTATCACTGATGAAGTAAGAAATTCCATTCCAGCCGCTAATCGTATGCGTCTTGCAATGCAAGACAGTAGTCGGAGTCTGAACTTATCTAATACCGTAGCAATTGTTGTGTATGAAGCTTGGCGCCAAAATGGCCTTGAAGGTGGTCAGTAATAGACTGCTGTAGATAACTTGGTTACGACTCAATTTTTGGATCGCGCCCCATGAGCTTTTTAACAGCATCATGTGGCTTTAGCTTCCCTGATAGCACTTCTCCCATCATGGCAGTAATCGGCATCTCAACATCTAAACGTTTTGCCAAATCGCCTACTGCTGCTGCGCAAAGCACGCCCTCAGCAACGTGACCGAGACTTGCCAGAATCTCTGGCAATGATTTACCAGCGGCCAGCTCAAGACCTACTCGACGATTACGAGATAAATCGCCAGTGGCTGTCAAGATTAAGTCTCCAACACCAGTTAAGCCCATACAAGTTTCTGATTTACCACCGGCTGCTTTTACCAAACGCATCATCTCTGCCATGCCTCGGGTGAGTACTGCAGCGCGGGCATTAAGACCCAAATCAAGACCGTCGCCAATGCCTGCAGCAATAGCCAGCACATTCTTAATTGCTCCACCTAATTCAACACCGATGAGGTCATCGCTTGAATACACACGCATATTGCCATGATGAAATGCAGCCTGAACGGTCTCACACAGTTTTGTAGATTTACTTGCAACTGTTAAAGCGCAAGGCATACCCGCACCAACCTCATCAGCAAAGCTTGGGCCAGATAAAGCACCATAAGAATGTGTAATTCCGCACGAGTGCATTTTGCTTTCGCGCTCTACAACTTGATGTGGCAAAAAAGCGGTATTCGGCTCAAGACCCTTGCATAACCAAATGATATTGAGTGGGTGCTCGGCAATCTTTAAAGCTTGGGCGATTGTTTCGGAGAGACCCGACATTGGTGTAGCGATAACCAGTAAGTCATCACTAGACAGTCTTTTGATGGCGGCAGAAAAGTCGCTCTCAAACTTGAGACTCTTCGGTAATTTAATTCCGGAAAGATAAGCGCGATTTTCACTACTATTTTGAATATTTTCTAATTGCTGTTTGCTGCGTGACCACAAACAAACATCGCCCTCTTGGAGGTGGCGAGCGGCCTGAACTGCCATCGCCGTTCCCCAAGCGCCAGCACCAAGCAGTGTCACTTTCATGATCTGTGGGCTCGCTCGTTGAGCTTAGTGAGGCTTGCTCTCTGAAGCCACGCCATCCTTTGCAGCAGCTTCTTGCTGAGCCTGCATCAAGCGATGTTCATACATACCGTGGAAATTAATTTCATTCAAATGGATAGGCTGGAAGCCTGCACGACTAATAATGTCAGCAATATTTGAACGCAGATAAGGATACAAAATCGTTGGACAAGCTATGCCAAGCATTGGATCAATTTGCTCAACAGGGATATTGCTGAATTCAAAAATGCCAGCTTGTTTAGCCTCTACTAAGAACAATACTTTTTCATCAACTTTAGCGGTAACAGTAGAGCTCAATGCAACCTCAAAGATTCCTTCGCTTAAGGGTGCAACTGAGATGTCAATCTCAACCTGCACTTGTGGCTCAGACGCAACCAATAAAATCTGTGGTGCATTCGGTTGCTCTAGAGATAGATCTTTTAAGTAAATTCTCTGAATACGAAATCCAGGTTCTTTAGATTGCTCTGCACTTGCTGGAGGTGTAGAAGTTTGTTCAGTCATTGCTAACTTTCTTTGTATGTTTATCTTTTAAGCCAATAAAGGATCGAGCTTTCCAGCGCGATCCAATGCCACTAAGTCGTCATAGCCACCCACATGGGTATCGCCAATATAAATTTGAGGAACTGTGCGACGACCAGTACGTGTCATCATGATTTCACGTTGAGATGGATCACGATCAATCAAAATCTTTTCTAAATTAGCCACGCCTTTTTTGAGCAATAGCTTTTCAGCCATAACGCAATATGGGCAAACCTGAGTGCTATACATCGTTACTGAAGGCATTGATTTCTCCTTACTTCACCAGAGGTAGTGCAGCAGCTTTCCAAGCCTGAACACCACCGTCTAATGCACCCACTTCAGCAAAGCCCAGTTTTTGAGCCTCGGCAACGAGTTTGCGTGATTGGGAACCCGTTTCGCAAACCAAGACTACTGGGTGCTTACGATCTAACTTGAGTTTTTCAATTGCTGCAGTGAAACTGGCAACATTGACGTATTTGGCGCCAGGTAAATGACCTGCTTTAAAGGCCTCCTCCGAGCGAACGTCCAAAACATGTGCTTTGCGTCGATTAATCCAAATCGTCGCTTCGGTAGGGGATAAGCCTTTTCCGCCAATAAGCGTAGATAATGTGGGTAGGAAAAGCGCTAGGCCTGAAACCAGCAGAAGGGCGATAAGCGCTAAATTATCAATTTGAGTGAGAAAGTTCATCACCGGATTATAGAATGGCTCTATGAAACAACTTGTCCTTATTCGTCATGGCGAATCTACCTGGAACCTTGAAAACCGCTTTACTGGCTGGGCGGACGTTGACTTAACCCCTAAAGGCGCAGAACAAGCCCTAGCGGCAGGTCAAAACCTCAAAAAAGCTGGTTACGAATTTGATATCGCCTATACCTCCGTTTTAAGGCGCGCTATTCGTACTCTCTGGCATGTTCAAGATGCCATGGATTTAATGTGGCTCCCCGTTGTTCATAGCTGGCGACTCAATGAGCGTCACTATGGCGCGCTGACTGGATTAAATAAAGCTGAAACTGCAACTAAATATGGCGATGAACAGGTTCATATTTGGCGTCGCTCTTATGACGTGCGGCCACCGCTACTTGAGCTTGATGATGAGCGCCATCCCAAAAATGATCACCGTTATGCAAAGCTCAATCCTTCTGACATTCCGTTAGGTGAATGCCTGAAAGATAACGTTGAGCGAGTATTGCCCTTATGGAATGAATCCATTGCACCCGCGCTCAAAGCTGGTAAACGTGTTTTACTAGTTGCGCATGGCAATAGTATTCGCTCACTCATTAAGTATTTAGATCAAATGTCAGATGAAGCCATCATGGAAGTAAACGTTCCGAATGGTGTCCCACTGGTTTATGAACTAGATGACAATCTCAAACCTATTCAACACTTTTACTTAGATTAAAGCAAAAGAAATATGCGCCAATTCCTAAAAAACTTTGCCCTTATAGCCGTTGGTCTTATAGCCGGTGTGGCAGCTACGATCCAGCTCTCCGCAACCGCCCAGCAAGGCACTCAACTCCCTCTAGATGAGCTACGCACTCTATCCAATGTCTTTGCGCAAATTAAGCGCGAATATGTTGAGCCTATTGAAGACAAGCAACTATTGACTGATGCAGTGAAGGGCATGGTCAGCAGTCTTGACCCACATTCCACTTTCTTGGACAAAAAAGATTTTTCAGAAATGCAGGAGCAAACTTCTGGAAAATTTGCTGGTCTTGGAATTGAAATCACTTCTGAAGATGGCGTAGTTAAAGTATTAAATCCAATTGAAGATAGTCCTGCTGCACGAGCCGGTCTACAAGCGGGAGATTTAATCACTCGCTTGGATGACAAACCAGTACGTGGCATGTCCCTGGATAAAGCTGTTCGCACAATGCGCGGTACGCCTGGTACCAAAATTACTTTAACTGTATTTCGTAAGAGCGAAGAACGTAGCTTTCCAGTAACGATTACTCGCGCAGAAATTAAAGTTCAATCAGTAAAAACTAAAATTCTAGATAACGACATTGCCTGGGTACGGATCACTAGCTTTCAAGAGCGTACCGTCCCAGATCTTGCCAAAAAACTCACTGATATTGCCAACCAAGATCCAAAGCTCAAAGGCATCATCCTGGATCTTCGTAACAATGGTGGCGGCTTATTACAAGGCGCAGTCGGAGTAGCGGCGGCATTCCTGCCGGCTGATGCAATCATTGTCTCCACCAAGGGCCAATCCCCTGACTCTAAACAGGTATTTAATGCCACTCCAGCGATGTACCGCCTAAGTGAGCCTGGCGATCCTTTAGCGGGCGTACCAGCCATCTTTAAGAAGCTCCCGATGGTAGTTTTGGTGAATGCTTACTCTGCATCTGCATCTGAAATTGTGGCAGGCGCACTTCAGGACTACAAACGCGCAACTATTATTGGCAAAACGACTTTTGGTAAAGGCTCCGTGCAAACTGTGCGCCCCCTCACCAATGACTCAGCGCTGAAGATCACTACTGCTTACTACTACACCCCAAGCGGTAAATCGATTCAGGCCTTTGGTGTAAAGCCAGATATCCCAGTAGATCAAAATAAAGACGGCGATCCAGATGATGTTTTGATTACTCGCGAGATTGATAGCGAAAAACATCTGCGCAATAAGCAATCTGCTGAGGATAAACTCATTAAAGATCGTGAGCAACGACGCCTTGAAGAGTTACAACGCATTGAAGAGAAAAATGCTAAAAAGACTCCTGAGGAAAAAGAGAAAGAAAAAAATAAGAAGCCCCCCGAGCTCGGTAGCGCAGATGATTTCATGCTGTCTCAAGCAGTGGCCTTTATTAATGGCCAACCCGTGAAGCGCTCTTCATCTAAGCTTGAATAATCCCAGACTCTGCAGCCGGCAAATGAATGACGAGCAGTTACTTCGATATTCTAGGCATTTACTGCTTGAAGAAATTGATGTTGCCGGCCAAGAGAAACTGCTGAGCTCACACGTATTGCTTATCGGGGCTGGTGGCTTAGGGAGCGCTGCTGCACCCTACCTAGCAGCCGCAGGTGTTGGCCACCTCACCTTAGTAGATCATGATGAGGTAGAGCTTACTAATTTGCAGCGCCAAATCATGCACGCTGAAAGCAGCGTCGGCAAAAGCAAAGTGGCTTCTGGAAAAGAATTTTTACAACACCTAAATTCGAGCATACAGATTGAAACTATTCAAGCCAAAGTAAGTAGCTCATTGTTAGATGATTTATTACCAAGCGTTGATATCGTTCTAGACTGCACGGACAATTTCTTAACCAGGCACCTCATTAATGCTGCCTGTGTTAAACATCAAATATCCTTAGTCTCAGGCTCTGCCCTCAAGCTTGACGGTCAAATTAGCGTATTTGATCCTCGTAATCTAAGCTCACCCTGTTATGCCTGCATCTTTTCTCCAGATGAGAAATTTGAAGAGGTTAGTTGCTCCACTATGGGCATCTTCTCTCCCTTGGTAGGCATTATTGGCGCCATGCAAGCAGCTCAAGCTCTACAAGTATTGATTGGTTTTGGAGAGCCTTTGGTGGGTCGAATGCTACTCTGGAATGGGCGCACCACCCAGATTGACGAAATCCGCATTAGTCGTAATGCCGAATGCTCGGTATGCGGCAAACCGCAGCCAAAAACTCACTAGGCAATTAAGAGAGCAAGCGCTCCAAAGCCTTTGCCTGTTCATCGGGCTCATAAGCTCTCAAGACCCTTGCTACACGAGCCTTTAATAAACCTACATTAGCCTGTAGTATCTCTCGCTTGACCAATAGGAGCTGACTAAAGTGCATTGAAAAGTCAGTTAATCCCAAGGCCAGCAATAGCCTGGTCAGCGCAGGATCGCCCGCCATCTCACCACAAACAGCAACAGGCACACCTGCACGTTTTGCCTGCTCAATGATGTTTGCTAATAAATTTAATATCGCAGGATGCAGTGGGTCATATAAATGGGCAACTGCATGATCCGCTCGATCGATCGCCAATGTGTACTGAATTAGGTCATTCGTACCGATAGAAAGAAAATCGAAGCGATTGATAAACAGGGGTAACACTAAAGCAGCAGCGGGGATTTCAATCATGGCGCCGACTTGAATATTCGGGTTAAAGGCTTTGCCACGTTGATGCAATTGCTGCTTCGCTTTTTCAATCAATCTAAATGTTTCGTCGATCTCTTTTGCGTGGGCTAACATCGGAATCATGATACGTGCCTGCCCATGAGCTGATGCACGCAAGATTGCTCTGAGCTGCGTTAAAAAGATCTCAGGCTCTGTTAGAGACCAGCGAATCGCACGCAATCCCAATGGAGATGTACCCGTTTGAGAAATATCACCGCCGCCGCCCAACGCCTTATCAGCGCCAACGTCAATTGTTCTAATGTTGACAGGCAATCCATGCATCAAATCAACCACGCGACGATATTCTTGATACTGCTGCTCTTCATCAGGTAAAGCCTGCTTGCGGTCCATGAATAAGAATTCGGAGCGGAATAAGCCAACCCCAATAGCACCAAGCTTCACCGCCTGAATTGCATCTTCTGGTAACTCAATATTAGCGAATAATTCAATTTCAACACGGTCAGCTGTTTCGGTTTTGGCATGCTTTAATTGTTGAAGCTTGCGGGCTTCTTTTATGACTTGAGTTTGTAGCTTGCGGTATTCAGTCAACAGCTGCTCATCCGGGGAAACCACCACAACCCCTCGCTCGCCATCTAACACCAACCAATCACCATGACGAATCATTTCGCTGGCATGTCGCACGCCTACTACCGCAGGAATCTCCATGCTACGAGCCACGATAGCGGTATGGGATGTCTTACCCCCAAGATCCGTTACAAAACCAGTAAATGCATGCTCTTTAAAACGTAGCATGTCGTGCGGAGCAATATCGTGAGCAACAATAATTGACTCAACTCCGATATCACTCGTAGGTAAAAAATCAGAGTCGTTTAAAGGATCTTTTTGCTGCGCATTTAAGGCCTTAATGACACGCTCAGCAACCTGACGAATATCATGGGCGCGCTCTTTTAAATATGCATCCTCAATATCAGCAAATTGCTCTAGGAGATCGTTGAGTTCAGTTGTTAAAGCCCATGCAGCATTTAATCGTTGTGTCCGAATTAATTTAATCGGCTTCTCAGCTAAAGCTGGGTCAGCCAAGATCATGGCATGCACATCCAAGAAAGCCGCCATTTCTTGTGGCGCATCCTTTGGCAGCCCTTGACGCAATTGCTCAAGCTCAAGACGAACCTGACCAAAGGCATCTAATAATTTTTGAGCTTCTGCCTCTTCTTTGCCTGACTCAACTAGATAGTGACTTACTTCTAAAGCTGCACGTGAAATCAGTACGGCTTTGCCAATGGCAATACCTTTCGATACCGGAATTCCGTGCAGGGCAAAAGTCATAACATTTACTCGCCTTCACCAAAGCGGTCATTAATTAATGCAGTAAGAGCTTCCATTGCTTCATCGGCTTTTTCACCCACAGTCTCAAGGGTCACAGTACTGCCGATACCGGCCGCCAACATCATGACACCCATAATGCTCTTGGCATTAATTTGACGCCCGTTTCGTGACAGGAATATTTCGCAAGGAAACTGTGCGGCCAACTGAGAAAGCTTAGCTGATGCGCGAGCATGCAAACCTAGCTTATTAATAATTTCGATTTCTGCAGAAGGCATTCTTGGCCCTTATTTAGTCTTGATTTACTTTTGCGCCTAGGCGCAAGATTCCATGCTGTCCGCCGGCAAGGGCTTTTTGCGCTAACTCCTCCAGACCTTCTCCGCGATGTGAGATGCAACGCATCAACATGGGGAGATTTAATCCTGCCAAAACGATCACAGGTGCGTTCAGGCCAGATAAAGGACCCAAGGCTTCGAGCTTAGAAGCAACATTGGCAGGGGTTGCCCCCATCACATCCGTCAAAATCAAAACGCCATTACCTCTATTCACGCCATAAGCTGCTTTCATCACACGATCAAAGCTTGCCTTGGTATCTTCATGCGGAGGGATATCAACCGCCCGTATACGTTCAGGCAATACACCAAAAGTGTGCTCAGCAAATGCCAGCATCGCGCTAGCAATTGGTGTATGAGCAACGATGACAATTCCAGACATATTTATGCCAATACTTTCTCTAGTGCTGCTAACCAAAATTGCGGAACATTAAAGTCAGTTTGATTAGTAATTTCAACAAAACAAGTTGGGCTAGTCACGTTAATTTCAGTGAGGTAACCCCCAATTAAATCCAATCCTACTAAGAATAATCCACGCTGATTTAGAACGGGAGCTAATTTTTCAGCAACCTTCTTTTCTGCATCAGTTAAAAGCATAGCAACGCCTTTGCCACCAGCCGCTAAATTACCTCGGATTTCAGTACCCTGCGGAATACGCGCCAGTGCAAAAGGCACTACCTCTCCACCAATTAAGAGCACTCGCTTATCGCCCTGGGCAATTTCAGGCAAGAAGCGCTGAACCATGAGTGTCCTTGCGCCATTCTCACCAAGCGTTTCAACGATGCTGGCCAGATTAAGGCCGTCAGCGCCCACCCTAAATACACCCATGCCACCCATACCGTCTAGGGGCTTAATCACAATATCGCGATAGGTTTGATGAAAGCGCTCAACTGTGGCTAATTCACGGGTAACCAAGGTGGGAGGAATGAGATCTGGAAATTCTGTAATGGAAAGTTTTTCAGAGTGATCGCGAACTGCACTGGGCTCGTTGAATACTTTAGCTCCCTGACGCGCTGCAGCTGATAACAACCAAGTGGTATTGAGATATTCAATATCGAATGGTGGATCAGTACGCATCAGTACTGCAGAAAAAGATTTGAGTGTCTTAGACTCAATATCACCCAACTCAAACCAAGTTGCTGAGCCAGTTTTTAGCACTAAAGACTGGCAATCAGAAACAACTAAATCATCTTTCCATAAAACATTTTTGCTTTGGCAAAACCACAGGTGATGACCTGCTTCTTGAGCTACTCGCATCATCGCGAACGTGGAATCTTTTTCAATCTTGAAAGACTCAAGGGGGTCTGCAATAAAAAGGAGGTCCATTTTCTATTGAGCGAAAAGCAATTTATTTATGCAACTTCAGCATTAGGGTCGGTACGCTCTAACTCTAAGGATGCAGCAAGTAGGGCTAAACGAGCAACTACACCATATAGGTAGAACCGGTTAGGGGCGGCACTACCTGGCTTAGCCCCTAGGTCAGGCATCGAGTTTTGCTCGAAGGCCAGAGGAACAAAGTGCATGCCTGGTGCATTGAGGTTCTCATCAGGACCACGATCGGTATGAACGCGATAGAAGCCGCCAATCACATAACGGTCAATCATATATACCACCGGTTCGGCAACCGCTTCATTTACCTTCTCAAAGGTATAGACGCCCTCCTGAATCAATACATCGCTGACCTCAAGACCCTCCTTAACGATACTCATCTTATTGCGGTCTTTGCGGTTCAGACCCTTTAACTGAGTGGGATCATTCACCACCATCACGCCCATACCGTAAGTGCCTGCATCGGCTTTCACAACCACATAAGGTTTTTCTTTAATGCCATATTCGCGATATTTTTTAGCGGTCTTTTTTAAGACCTGCTCTACTGCAGTTTGTAGCTCATCTTCGCCCTTGCGTTCGTGAAAATTGATATTCGAGCAACTGGTGAAGTAAGGATTAATCATCCATGGATCAATATCTACTACTTTGGCAAATTTCTTAGCTACTTCTTCGTATGCGGCAAAGTGATTTGATTTACGACGGACATGCCATCCAGCGTGCAAGCCAGGAAGCAAGTACTGCTCATAGATATTTTCCAGAATCGGTGGAATACCTGCGGATAAATCGTTGTTCAATAAGATTGAACAAGGGTCAAAATCTTTTAAACCCAAACGTTGCTTCTTGAGACCTAATCGAGAAAGCGGCTCCATCAACAAGCGGTTACCTTCTGGCAACTCAATCCATGTTGGCTTTTTAATTTCTTCAGAGAATGTACCAAGACGGACATTCAATCCAGCTTGGCGCAAAATTGAAGACAGACGCGCAATATTCTGTAAGTAGAAAGTATTACGAGTATGGCGCTCTGGAATCAATAATAAGTTTTTAGCTTCAGGGCAGATCTTCTCGATGGCAGCCATCGCAGCTTGGACAGCAAGCGGCAGCATTTGCGGGGAAAGGTTATTAAATCCACCAGGAAAAAGATTGGTATCAACCGGAGCTAACTTAAAACCGGAATTACGTAAATCGACTGAACAATAAAAAGGTGGGGTGTGCTCTTGCCACTCCAACCTAAACCAACGCTCAATGGTTGGGGTCGCTTCTAGAACCTTTGACTCTAATTCGAGTAAAGGGCCGGTGAGTGCAGTAATGAGATGTGGAACCATTCCACTATTGTAAGATTATTAAAAGAAAGACGCGGGATCCGAGGATCCCGCGCTTAAAACTAGGCAGCCAACCAGAGCCGCCCAGTGAGGGGTAAATCTACTGATTAAGACTCGTAAGCAGTCTCACCGTGCGAGCTGATATCCAAGCCTTCGCGCTCCTCTTCTTCCTTAACACGCAAACCAATCACAATATCGATCAATTTGAAGGCTACGAAAGAAACTACGCCAGACCAAATTACAGTAGTAATCACGCCTTGAGCCTGAATCCATAATTGGCTAGCAATAGAGTAATCAGGAGCAACAGCATTAGCGACATAATCCCAAATACCAGAGCCGCCTAATGCTGGATCAGCGAATACACCGGTCAACAATGCACCAGTAATACCGCCTACGCCGTGAACACCAAACACATCCAAGCTGTCGTCTGAACCCAAGATCTTCTTGAGACCAGTAACACCCCAGAGACAAACTACGCCAGCAACTAAACCAATAATGATAGAACCCATTGGACCAGCAAAACCAGCTGCAGGAGTTATTGCAACTAAACCTGCTACGCAACCAGATGCAGCTCCCAACATAGATGGCTTACCTTTGAGAACCCACTCAGCAACTGACCAGCCCAACACAGCAGCAGCAGTAGCCAAATAAGTGTTAACGAATGCCAATGCAGCACTTCCGTTTGCTTCGAGGGCTGAACCAGCATTGAAACCAAACCAGCCAAACCACAAGAGAGCAGCACCAGTCATTACATAAACTAAGTTATGTGGCTTCATTGCTTCTTTACCGTAGCCAATACGCTTGCCGATAACAAAGGAACCAACCAAACCAGCGATCGCAGCATTAATGTGCACAACGGTACCACCAGCAAAGTCGAGAACACCTTTTTGCCACAACCAACCAGCACGAGCAGTAATTGCTTCGAGTGATGCAGCATCTTTGATGTCATCTGGACCAGGCCAGAACCAAACCATATGAGCGATTGGCAAGTAGCTCAAAGTGAACCAAATCACCATGAATACCAAAATTGCAGAGAATTTAGCGCGCTCAGCAAAAGAACCAATGATCAAACAGCAAGTGATAGTTGCGAACACTGCTTGGAAAGCCATAAATACATACTCAGGAATCACAACACCCTTACTAAAGGTTGCTGCTACTGAATCTGGATTCATGCCACCCAAGAACAGACGATCTAAACCACCGATGAATGCTCCGCCTTCCGTGAATGCAAAGCTATAGCCATAAATTGCCCATAACACTGAAATCAAAGAGAAGACCATAAAACATTGCATGCAGATGGACAGGATGTTCTTGCTACGTGTTAAGCCACCGTAAAACAAAGCCAAGCCAGGAAGAGTCATCAACAGCACTAATGCTGTACAAACCATCATCCAAGCGGTATCTGCTTTATTGCACTTTTCAGAGCAAAGAACTGCAGCAGGTGCCTCAGCTGCAGGTGCCTCAGCAGCGGCTGTTACAGCAGGCTTTTTTACCTCATCAGCAAAAGCTGGTGAGGTAACCATCACGCCGGTTGAGCCAATAGCCAGAGCCATTGCACCGCCAGCCAGGAGTTTTTTCATCCAAGTTAACATTTTGAACCTCTCTTTAAAGTGCTGACG
>Ga0209188_1000190_pt1 | contig 68525 bp, 70 predicted proteins | sample C_130625_EF_Meta_FD_187307 | JGI IMG/M metagenome (GOLD analysis project Ga0209188, IMG submission 187307) | Freshwater microbial communities from Lake Croche, Canada to study carbon cycling - C_130625_EF_MetaG (SPAdes) (version 2) | ecosystem: Environmental > Aquatic > Freshwater > Lake...
TCTGACAAACCATCCAATCAGGACGCGACCAAATAGGACTGAACCCCATGAAAGAAACGTCTTCGTCGGAAATGCGCTTGCAAATCTTCAGCACTAGTTCTGGTGTCAACTTTATCACAATATTCTGTGTTGGTTCCTCACCGGGTGCCGCGACCGCATCATTTTTCCACTCGGCATAAATTGTTGCTAAACCTTCCTTACGAATCTTGGTCGGCTGTAAACAACCACACCCGTCTTCCGTATCTTCACCACAACGTTTTACTTTACTCGCCAACGAAAACACGTATTTCCATCTCGCATCACCCACCAACTTCAAACCCTGTTTGTATTTGTCTTTACTAATCAAAATCTTACTACATTTGAAACAAACACAACGCAAGACTTTCAATACGGTGCTCAAATATTGAATGTAAAATACAGGACGCGACAATTCAATGTGACCGAAATAACCCGGGGTTTGCATATAATCCATTCCGTCAGTGGGACAAATTAATCCGGGTTCCAATACTCCCATCCTAGGGTCAAACAAACCGCCGATAATGGGCTTATTATTAACATAGGTGTCGCGAGTAGTAATCTCGGCTACGGAACCTTTACGAATTTCGTCGGGAGACAGAATACTAAACTGAATCCCAATAATTTTTGAGGGATTTTTGTATTCCACGTTCTTTGCGTTTCTCGCCATGCTTCCTTATATAAGATAATAATATTTAGATTATTTGTTTTCAATTATATTTTAAATTAAAAAATGTTATTTTTCGGCTAAGTTAGAAAATATAAATGAGAATATTTTCTTAAATAAAAATTGAATACCATTTAAAATGACGTCATCATTATAAATACAAGAAAATGGCGTGCGACAAAAAAAGCAAAAAGTCCGAAGTCAGCAAAAAAATCTCCAAAAAAAGGGAGGAATTAAAAAACCGTAAGAGAAAGGATGAATCATCGTCGGAAGACAATGGAGAAAGTGATAGCGAAGATGAAATGGATGTTCATGAATATCGTAAATTTCTTTCCAAGATGTTTCCTTCCAAAAATTTGAGCAACAAAATAGCGGATGGTGAAAGGCTGAAGAAGAAATTAAAAGAACAGGATGAAGACGATGAGGAGGAGGAAAAATTCGCAAAAAAATCCACTAAGGCGACAAAAAAGATTTCTGAAAAGACAACTGAGAAACCCTCAAAATCAGAGAAACCCTCAAAAACCGAGAAAGCTTCAAAAAACGAAAAAGCTTCAAAAACCGAGAAATCTTCAAAAAAGAAAACTGTTAAAAAGGATGAGGATAGCGATGACGACTCGGACGACGATGATAGCGAAGATTACGATGATAGTGAAGATGACGATGATAGCGGAGATGATGATGATAGCGAAGATGATGATGAGAAAGACGGAGAAAACAAAGGTTCCAATAAAATTAATATTGTTTTCACGATTTCGGGCGGAGCCGAAGATGATGATGAAGACTGGGAGGATTGTGATGATGATGATGATTATGATGACGATGATGATGACGATTTTACTGAAAATGAAGATGAGAGTGTCTCCTCAAGTGAGGATGAAGATGAAGATGAGGATGAGCATGAGCATGATGAACAAGATGATGAACAATACCATGAACAAGATGAAGAAGATGAAGTGGAGGAAGAAAATAAAGTTGTCAGCAAAAAGTCGTCCTCTAAATCCGCAAAATCCGCAAAACCCGCAAAACTCGCAAAATCCGCAAAACTCGCAAAATCCGCAAAACTAGCAAAATCCGCGAAACCTACTGAAAAGTCAACTCAAAAAGACGTTCCTTCAAATAAAACCGACGATAAACATACAGACGAGATGCTCCAACAACTGAAGTCTTCTTATGAAAAAAACAAAGGAAATAAAACCCTCAAGAAATGCATTGAAGTTTGTGAAGAAGGTCTTGCTGTACAAAAAAAGAAACAGGAACGCAAGCAAGAAAAGCACAAAGAAAAGAATTTGCGGATTTTCAGACGAATTATTCGTGACAAAAACACCATGAATGATAATGAATTCTTTGATACACTTCAGATTGATGAACAAAAAAAAATCATCAAGGAGGTTCGCGAAATTAACAAAATTATTCGCGTTGAAACGCCATATCGTCTTACATTGTTGGAGGCAAATATTCCCCACATATTCAAAGCCGCGGCAATGAAGAAACTCGGCTCACTACGTCATATGGACCCGGGCTCGGGCGAATATTTCAAGATTAAGAACTGGGTAGATACTTTTATGAGAATCCCTTTCAATAAATTTGAGACGCTTCCTGTTAGCATAAATGACGGTGTTGAAAAATGTCACGAGTTTATGGAAAACGCACAGAAAACATTAAATGAAGCCGTATATGGTCTCAATGATGCAAAAATGCAAATTATGCAGATGTTAGGACAGTTAATTACTAATCCGGCTGCAATCGGAACTGCGGTTGCTATTAAGGGACCGCCAGGCACCGGAAAGACATCGCTTGTCAAAGAGGGAATTAGTAAGATTTTGAATCGCCCTTTCGCCTTCATCGCCCTTGGTGGCGCCACCGATAGTAGTTTCTTGGAAGGTCATTCTTATACATATGAGGGGAGTGTTTGGGGTAAAATCGTGCAGATTCTCATTGATAGTCGCTGCATGAATCCAGTGATATATTTTGACGAGTTGGATAAAATAAGCGACACGCCGAAGGGTGAGGAAATCGCAGGAATTTTGACTCATCTTACCGACACTACACAAAACAGTCAATTTCATGATAAATATTTCGCAGAGATTGATTTTGATTTAAGTAAGTGCTTGTTCATCTTCAGCTACAATGATGAAAGCAAGATAAATCCTATTCTGAGAGACAGAATGTATCGTATTATGACAAAGGGGTACGATAAGAAACAAAAGACGATTATTTCAAATGATTATTTGCTTCCGAAAATTCGCGAACAAGTAAAGTTTAATCCAGATGATATTACTATTACGGAAGAGTCCCTTCACTATATTATTGACACTCACTGTAATAAGGAAGACGGGGTTCGTAATCTAAAGAGATGTATGGAAATCATCTTTACCAAGCTCAATTTGTATCGGTTGATGAAGCCGGGGACAAATTTATTTGAGGAAGATATTGCACTAACAGTTGAATTTCCTTTTACGGTGACAAAAGCCATCGTAGATAAACTCATTAAAAAGGAAAGGGACGATAATGTTTCGCTCTCGGGGCTTTATGTGTAAATCGCGTATTCCATTCATTCATTCCATTTATTCTATTTTTTTATTCACAATTATATAGTGTAAATATATATAATGTTTTCTTTATTTAAGAGACAGAAACGTCCACTAGAAACAAGACAAAGTGAAACATGTCCTGAAAATGGTGCGTATTCCGTTGATGACAGTCCAGAGTTTATTGAAAACTGTAAGCAAGAAAAAATCGGGAGAGAAATCGCTCTTTTAAATAGCCAAATGAAAGAATTTAGCCGATTGCACACAAAATTTATGGCGGTTTTAGATGACGCAATAAAATCATTCCCAGGTGATAAGAGTTTACAAGAAAAGAGAAACGGTTATCAAGAGAATTATGCTATTTTAGCAGTTAATAGCGTAGGAGGATTTTTATTTAACACTGGTAAATATGAACATAAACATATATATACAGTTGCAATACGTCTTAACGAACAATATGAAGAAAAAAATTTAATCGTTTCTTTGAACGAGAGTGAAAAAAAACTTATGAGTATTTTTTTAAGTATTGAAAGTAAAACCGGAATAAATTTCGTTATTGAAAAATTGGATGAAATTTTTGGCAACAATTTTAAAAGTGATAGAGGTTTTAAAGAGAATTTAGAACGTTTCATAAAAATGTCACAAGAAAATAAAGCAGAAATACGAAAATTCACACTTTCTTTTGGCGGGAAAAGTAGAAGAATGCGGCGTGTGATGCGTAAAACACGTAAAACACGTAAAACACACAAAGTGCGCAAAACAAAGAGTAATAAAAATTGATTATGATTTATTCGCAAAAATAATAAATCATAAGAATGACCACAGAACCAAGAGATTCCCTCCTAATGGTTGTTTGTCTCCTAGAAAAAATACCAGAATCCGAGAAAGAATTTATAGAAGAATTAACAAACTTTTATAAACACAGATTATTTCATTTAGCACCCGAATTAAGAAAATGTTCTAGAACCTGGGAACCGTTTTGTGTTATATTCAATAAATATATTACAAATAAAGATGAAGCATGGAAAAAAGAATGCGTGGACATTTTTGTTGGAAACGCGCGCACAAGTTAATATTCGCTATAAGGTATATTATTACCTCCACGGTTTATCAAGTAATTATATTGTCCCGTCGTTAAACACGCACATCCTTTGCTATTAGAAAATGAGCTCGGGCAACATTCCGGACTGAAATCGTTATTCGCTAAAAGTAACATCTCGCCCTCAGGGAGAGGAATCGGCTGTTCCTTACGATTTTGAATTTGTTGAATTCCCTTTCCATCGTCTTTTCCGGACGAAGACGATAAATCCGCAGTAAACCATGCCGCGGTATCAACTGGTTTATAATTTTTTAAATCGTATTTTTCGGATTGTCCATCATTTAATGGATACCTTTGACCAGGAAGCTTATTATAAGAAGCAAATCCTTCTTTCAAACTCGCGGCATCATCCGCGACTCCCCTATCTATTGCACCAGGAACTCCGCCACGGGGTTTCATAATTGTGTTTTTAACTTTTTCTAAAACCGCAAAACCCTCATACATACTCATCGTAGAACAAGAACACAAAACATTTCCGGTCATTAGTAAAAATACAATAAAAATTAACAATATTATTTCTACACGAAAAGAACAATCTAGACTAATGTTCATGTTTTTTATACATATTTCACAGATAATAAATTTTCGTTGTACTTTTCTAAAAATAACTCAACCGATGAATTATAATGTTGGAATGAAACTTTTTCTATCAAAAAAATCCCACTATTTGTTATTAAATGAAATAATTTCTTTTCCTCGTGTTTTGAAAACTTTTTTGTTCCATCTAAAGGATTTGTTAAATGTAAATTTGTTCCACTTATCGGCGGTTTATTATTTCCTAAATCAAAATAATGTTGCTTCAATTCTTCCCCGTTTATTTCCACAATTCCGGTAACAATAGAGCCATTGCTTAATATCTCTCCAACGCCAACATCTTTTATTTTTTTAGCAGCATTATTTTTCATTTTTATTTCAGTATCTTCGCTAAACCCGCTATCCAGATTTTTATGAATATCAATTGTTTCTTTTCCCCGGATTCTTTTCATTAATTCACTCATGTCATCATCGGTCAACTCGTCCCAGTCCATAAATAAAAATCCCTCAATAATTATCCGTTTTGAAGAAGTATTCAGACAGTAAATTACAGGTTCGGAATAGTCGGAAACTTTCATCGCACACGGATGTTCCGATATAAAAACCCACTTTCCTTCATGATATACCGAATGTGTTCCTGATACTAAAATTCCATCCAAATCATACATTGTTGATTCTCTGGCGTCCAACTTCATAATAGCAGTAATCAAATCACCGTTTTCAAGTTTCTCTCCGACACTTATTTCAGAGATAGTTTTAATAGTTCCGCCATTCATTTTCAGTTTCGTATTTTTATCAAAACAGCTACCTCCTACTGGACGACCTGGTGCCACAGGTATCGCACCATTCACTTGAATATGAAGGACATCTGATATAAAAACCATTATCACTGCTAACGGTATCGCGATAGAAATAAATAAAACAGTTAACGAAATGGCATAAGCTATAAATGGCGGCCAGAAAAAACTAATAATCCACGTGGTGGCTATTAATGCCACCAAAGAAACCAATAATATTATTGTCAATTCTGCGATTGCCCCTAATAAAGATTTTAAAATATAATATACGCTTAACACAGTATACAACCCCGCGACAATGGTGCCCTGTATTTTTCCCATAATATCTCTCACCGCAATGATAATCTGTTGTAAAGGAACAATGATGTTTGCTATGCGACCCATTATGTCTCCTGCTATGGTTCCGATGCTATTCCGGATATTTGCCATAATATTTCTCAAAAATTGCATTCCTTTTTGAAGGTCCACAAAAACTTCAGTGAGAGAATAAGTTAAATAAGTTATGGGTTCTATCAAATGTCCGGTGATGGAAGTTTGTATATTGTTTAAACAGTAGTTGAAATTCTCCGCAGTAAATTCAGTAATAGATTTGTCATCCGGTTTATTAATAATTCCGGCAAAAGGCATGACTTTTGGATTGCATCTTTCAACCGACCAATTTTGTTTTATCGGTTGGATGTTTTTCATGACAATAAAATAAGAATGCACGAGGAACAATAAAATAATTAATAAAATGAAAAAAAACAAGGAACCGCCGTATTGGTCAAAGTAACCGAGTTTTCCGTATATTTTATTAATTTTATTTGATGATTCATAAATATTATCCATACAATTTGTATATAATGTATATGGATAATATTCGGTTCTTAAAGAAACGTTTTATTTTTTATGAGATAGTCCTCCCAATCCCAAAAAGTTTGTGTTCCCACTTTAATTTTGTGGTCATCTGTAATTAAACACGAAAACCAATTACACTGTACTTCTGTTTGCTCTCTCGCCAACGGGTGATTTTTCACCTCAATAAATGTATCGCCTAATTCCATCATGTGAGTGCCCGTAACTAGAATATCGGTTCCATCTACCCCCGAACCGGATATTTTGTATAATTTATGTTCTCGGTTAGGATTGTCAATTTTCATAATTGCGACCACACGACTACCATTTTCCAATATATCTCCTAAATCTAAATTGTACATAAAAACAACGTGTCCGTTTTTCAATCTCAATCTTGTGTACGGTTCAAAACAATGACCCATCGCTTGAACCATTTGTCCGGGTGGACCATTCCATGCACTTTGCATGGTTTTTACCGAACCGTCCATAACATACATCATAGTAACCATGACGCCGATTAATTTGCCTACTAAATCCATAATTCCTATGGTAACTTTTTGAAATTCTGTAATTAAATTAACAAAAACACCGAAAATTCCATCTGTAATGCTACTTACAAATCCACGTATATTTGCAACCATATTTCTTGCAAAATTCAAAGAGTCGCTAAATTCACCCCCCATTGAAGACAAATTTGCCAATATGTAAGTAATTGGTTCCATCAAATGACCCATGTATCCTGTTTGAATATTTTGCACGCAAAATGTCATGTCTTTTTCAATATCGTCGGATAACCCCATATACATTGGATTACATCTATATTTCGGCCAATTCTTTTTGATATCGTCAATGGCAATAAAAAAATACATGGCTAATATTAAAGCCACATATCCTAAATTTACATATAAAAAATGAAACCAATCAATCCCTTTTGGCATTGTTGTTTAACTTATACTATAATTATATTATTCTAAATTTATCTCCTACGATTTTTCTTTGTCTTTTTAGACTTCATTGTTTTCATTAATTTCCTTGATTTCATTGATTTTTTAGATTTCATTGATTTCATTGATTTCCGTCTACCTCCCTTAACCTGTGGTGGTGCCGCGACACCAGAATCTAATTCCGCATTAGCTTTTGATTGTAAAATTGTAGATGCATTATTGGATACTTGATTGCCAATTCCGTGCGGACCACTAGACTGAAAACTTACTGGAACCGGAGGTATAGTTACTACTCCGCCACGCATTACGTGCCGCTTTCTCATTCTCCTTCTCCCACCAGATACTAACGCAGCTTGTCGTTCATTTACTTCTTTAATTGTGGCGTATGCAGAACTTTGAGGAGAGTTTGACCCAGGATGTAATGATTGCGTTGTCATTTGTGGAAGTGCGTGCGACATATATATATTTCAACTACATAAAAATAAATAAAATAAAATAAAACAAATTATGGTTTAGACACAAAGTATTCTAAATTATACAAATACCATGTCGGATATAATGGATGATAGCACACGCCTTCATTTACAGAAAATGATAAAGGCGAATGATGTGGAAGACTACACTGATTTAATACGCGAATTAAAACATAGTCACCTTCTTCAAAAAGATATCAATATTCTTCTCTCTATCATGAATACTCACCCAAATGATGAGAAAAGAATTCATGATGAAGGCATGTCTCAATGTAATTTTTTATTTACTTATTATACTGATATTTACAACAAGATACGAAAATCCGAAATAGACATGTCTATGTTGAATAAATTTTTAAACGTATTACGTCGCATTGAGGATGGTGAATTAGACCAACATGAAGGTTCGTATGTCGTTGGGAAAATCTTGAAAGAACTTTATGTAGACAGTGCTCTGAGAAAGGCGGATAAGCTAAATGAAGAAGACGATTCCGGACCCGTATATAAAGAGCCAGTGGTGAATATTTCTTGGAGAGACTATAAAAAAATAATGCAGTAGAATAGTTGAAACCCCCTTTCTCTCTGTGAATACATTTTAGAAAGTAAAAAGGATTAGAGCGGTGTGGTTAAATTATGTTGAAGTTTTCATCTATTATTTCACTTCTTGGGAATTTATTGTAGAGAGAAAATATTATTGTAACAGCGATGAAGCATGTATTATATAACAGCTTAAATATATTTTGACATGTCTATACAACAAATATGTCAAAAAACACTCTAGTTATCGTAGAATCCCCAGCGAAATGCAAAAAGATAGAGGGGTTTTTAGGACCCGGTTATAAGTGTCTCGCAAGTTTCGGACATATAAGGGAACTTCAGTCCCTTAATGATATTGACATCGGAAATAATTTTGCAACAAAATATCATATTGCGTCGGACCCTAAGAAAAAATCTCATGTGGATTTTTTAAGGAGAGAAATAGAAAAAGCAGACGAAGTTATCATGGCAACCGATGATGACCGGGAAGGCGAGGCGATTGCTTGGCATATTTGTTCTCTCTTTAACCTTCCTATAGAGAGAACAAAAAGGATCGTCTTTCATGAGATTACCGAAAAAGCTATATTGGGCGCAATGAGGAATCCGACAAGGATCAACATGAACATGGTTTTCTCTCAACAAGCCCGGCAAATGTTGGATTTATTTGTTGGATTCAAGATAACTCCTCTCTTATGGAAGTATATTTCTCAAACAAAGGAAAACAGCCTATCCGCCGGAAGATGTCAAACTCCCGCACTCCGACTCGTATATGAAAATCAACAAGAAATCAACATAAACCCGGGAAAAATAGTGTACAACACCGGCGGATATTTTACTAGCAAAAACATATTTTTTGACCTTAATAAAGAATTTGATAAAGAGGAGGAAATAACAGAATTCCTAGAAGAAACCGTCAATCATGACCATATTTTCTCTAGAACCGAACCGAAGAAAGTATCCAAAAAAGCACCCGAACCATTTACCACTTCCCGATTACAACAGGTTGCCTCTAATGAATTACACATCTCCCCGAAAGAAACAATGAAACACTGTCAACAATTATACGAACAGGGTTACATTACCTATATGAGAACGGATAGTAAAACCTATTCTCAAGATTTCATTGATGCGACGAGAGACTATATCATAAAAACACACGACGAAAAATACGTTTCCCACCAAATTAACAATCTTTCGCAGACGAAAGAAAAAAAAAATACCAAAAAGAAACCCGACGATAAACCACAAGCACAAGAGGCTCACGAAGCAATAAGACCAACCAACATTCTTATAAAAGAAATAGATGATTCAATGCATCTAAGAGAGAAAAAGCTTTATAAAATAATCTGGGAAAATTCCTTGGCTAGTTGCATGAGCGATGCGGAATATTTTTCCGTCAGGGCGGAAATAACTGCGCCATTAAATACAAAATATTCCACAACTAGTGAGTTAGTCCATTTTCTTGGTTGGAAAATCGTTTCTTTAAGCCCTTCTGACAAAAAAGATAATAAGGACGAAGCGGAGAATTATGCTTATTTGAATCAGTTGAAAGCCGGAAGCGTTTTGCCCTATAAAAAAATAATCGCAAAAATCGCGATAAGAGATAAAAAAACACATTATACGGAGGCACGACTAGTTTCTCTCTTGGAAGAGCGGGGAATCGGAAGACCGTCAACCTTTGCGTCGCTTATAGATAAAATTATGGAACGAGGTTATGTGAAAAAGGAAGACGTCCAAGGAAAATCAATTCAATGTAAAGATTTTGAGTTGGAAGACGATATTTTGACTGAGAAGAATTCAACAAGAGAATTCGGGAACGAAAAGGGAAAATTAGTCATTCAGCCGGTCGGTCTATTAGTTATTGAATTTTTATTGAAACATTTTGATTCCATTTTTAATTATGATTATACGAGTAAAATGGAAACGGAATTAGACAGAGTGTTGAAAGGGGACATCATTTGGCAAACCCTATGTGAAGATTGCTTGAAAAACATTGAAACAGATTCTGCGAAATTAGTAGACGAGAAAAAATACGAGATAAAAATAGACGAATCTCATTATTATATTATTGGGAAACACGGACCGGTAATTAAATGTATTCCAAAAAATTCTAAAAAGAAGGAAGACATTACCTTTCTCTCGGTGAAGCCTGACATAGACTTGAAAAAGTTGGAGAATGGTGGATATACATTGGAAGAATTGATTCTTCCGGTCGCGTCTTCTTCGGAATATCTTTTGGGAGAATATCGCGGAGAGAAACTGTTTCTTAAGAAAGGAAGATATGGTCTTTATGCCAAATGGACGAGCGATGGCGAAAAAACAAAGTCACTTTCTTCTCTCGGAAACCGTCCGTTTGAAAATATAACTTTGGAAGAAGTAACCACAATTCTGAATTTAGATTCAGAGAATGAGCAGCTTAAGCCGAGTATGATTCCAACACAACTAAGAAAAATTACGCCCGACCTATCTATTCGTAGCGGAAAATACGGAGACTATATTTTCTATAAAACGGAAAAAATGAAGAAGCCGCAATTTTTAAAATTGTCGGGGTTCAAGGAAAATCATCTGGAGTGTTCACTAGAGTCGTTGAAAAAATGGATAAAAGATACGTACGGATATGTATGAAATATTTTGGAATAATTAATTTATGTAGTTGATATATAAATTAATTATGAAAATTTTCGCATCAGGTTCATGTCGGTTATTAACTACAATTAGTAATGGTTGTAATTTTTGAAAAAATTAACCGCATATTCGTCATTTTTAAATTTATTCCACCACCACCAGCCAATATCAAAATTGAACGAATTAAAATAATCGTCGTATCCATTATTCTCGGTTTCCGCGGATTGTAATTTTATCATATTTTTATCCAAAAACTTCGGAGTCACTTTTTTAATAAACATTTCATTACTAGACAAGAACCAAAAATAATTAAACTCTATGTTATTTTCCATTAAATATTTCGCGTTTATAATATGTTGATTGAACAACTCAATATTTCCCCAAATATTCAAGTTGTTTTTTCGGACACTCGTTATTACTATTTTATCATTTTTCACATGTTGAAGTTCTTCGTTTATTTTTTCGTTGGTTGACACTAATATCAATGTGTCAAAATCTCCGAAAAAACTGTCTATATTGGAAAATAAGTCCAGTATACATTCTATGCTTTCATGACAAGTGAAACTAAAAATTATTTTTTTCATAATTGTTTACATTAAAAATGACATTATTAACGGACAGTGAATACGCTAATTATAAGAAAATTGTGTTGCTTCGGGAACAAACATGGAATACTGTCTCTCAATCTGTGGTTTAAACAAGACAAATTCCAACATGAAGGAAAACTCGGAAAACCTTACTATTTCCCCAGTGTGTTCACGAAATTTAACACGTAGTTTTCTTATCTTTTCCGCAGGTGGGTTGAATACCCTTATCGGTAACTGGACATTCGTATTATTGTTGGTCCATAATGACGCATTGGGAATATTTTTTGGCAATTTGGCAAAAGCAGCATTCAATGTTCCGTTAGTGACATTGTTTTCCCTAGTATATTCCGAATTTGTATAAGGAATCATTTCGTCAATACAATTAAACCCATTTAATTCTATAAAAAAATAGGGATTCCCTGAAAGATTTGTCTTATTGGGGGGAGTCAATGTGTAATATGTTGGTGGCACGACTATCGTGGGTGGAACGGGAGCCGGGTCTGGGATGGGTGCTGGTGCGGGCGTCGGTAACCAATTCCCGCCATTAATATTTGAATAAAAAAACCTGGGCGCATTCTTTGAACTCACGGATTTTACCGAACGCCCATTGAATCCTAAATAACTTAACAACCCTGAATTGGAATAAGACGGAAAAACATTTTTGGTGGCAGTAGGGTCGGCGAGACCCTCTATTTGAAAATCGTCCGTATTATTTCCAAAATACAGTTTTGAATCAATTTCGTTATATACAACTGTAAAACCTGAATACGTTCCCGAAACAGCCGAATTCATTTTATTTGTCAACTCTGTTGCCATTTGTTGATTGGTATATGTTCCTTCCTCAATCGTTATTGAATACGGAGTTTTTCCATTGTTTGCAGCAATAATTGAAAATGACATTGTTATATTATTTTTCAAAGCAGAAAAAACGTTATAATTTGAGGGAAATGACCAAGAGCTTAATTTAATTGCCTGAACATTAGAGTATTCTTGGGGTAATTCAATGTCAAACTGTCCTAAGCACGGATATTTGTTCCTATCAACATCGCTAGAATCAATCGTGACAAATTTTTGCTCATACATATACTGCTGAGCATTATTTATAATAGGATGATTTGTTGAAAAATTGGAAACATTTTGTTGTTGACGTGGTTGAACTTTTCCGATATCCATGATAATTTATATTAAAACAACATAATTATAAATATTATTATACCAATAATAAAAATATTTACTTATAATAAATTATAATGGACACGGACACCATAGTTGCTAAAACATATACTTCTTTAATTATTACTGGTGCGATTATAATATGTTTAACAATAGGAACAAGTTCAGTCGCATCTGTTTCCGGAACAATCGTTGGATATTCCTTCATCGCTGTAGGATTTCTCATACTTTCAGGAGTGTCAATGAGTAAGATGAGAGAAAATGCATCACTTATGTCGTTTTTGTATACAATTGGGCCGTTTTTATTAATAATCGCAAGCATTTTTTACGTGATATATTTATTAAGTTTTTACTTTAATAAAATTACATCCGGAAATGTATCAAATGGATATTACTCGTTTTCTAAAATTGTTCTTGTATTAATTGTTTCACAGCTGATAGTATTTTATTATGGAACACAAGAAAAAACATTCAAAATGTCGCACTCGTTATCTAAAATTTATGGAATGTTGCTCTATTTGATAGGACTCCTCGCCATAATTTCCATATATTCTTTAGGAACAATACTGGCTTACTTTTCTACGGATGGTTAATCTTCAAAAACTTGTATGTAAGTCCGTATTGTGAATCCGCTTCCCATATCCCCGATATTTTAATCATAAACATATTATTGTTAATTTTCTCGGTGGAATCAATAAAAAATTTTATGTTCCCACTTCGTAGTTGTTCATAAATCTTGTATTGTGGCACCTTATCGCTTATCGCAACGCTTTCCAAAAGCTCCTCCTCAATTCTCTTTAAATTATAAATAATTTCTTTATGCGTGTTTATATTAAAACTGCATTTATATTTATTATAATATTTTTCACATGAAATTTCGTTTAATGTCAACATAAGAGTTATCCCATTCAGCACACAAAAATCAGTAGAGTATAAAATTCGTATGAAATTACCATTGTTCATGACATTGTTTTTGATGGAATCACAATAAAAGACATTTTCTTTGCTGTATTGTTCTATATTTTTGACAATATTCATTGTTTTACATATGAATGAAAGAATGGGTTTATTTTGTTTTACTTAACAATATGTCGTAAAAAATAATAAAGAATAATGAAATAACTAATATAATGAAGTTTCACGAAACCCATTTTGAAGAATATCTACAATCGTCGCTTAAGAACAATCTTCACCCAAAATTAGAAAAGTTATTTTTGACGTTTCCTAAAAAAATGTCTGACTTGAAAAATGTTATCTTTTATGGTCCCGGTGGGGTCGGCAAATACACACAAATGTTGCGGTCCATTAAAAAATATAGCCCTTCTGAATTAAAATATGAAAAAAAAATTAGTGTTGTTTATAACAAACAAAACTACCTCTTTAAAATAAGTGATATTCACTATGAAATTGATATGGAACTTCTAGGATGTAATTCACGATTGTTATGGCATGAAATATACCTACAATTGATAGACGTTATTTCAGCGAAAACCGACAAATCAGGAATTATTGTATGTAAAAACTTTCATGAAATTCATCCTGAATTACTGGAAAATTTCTATAGTTATATGCAACAAAATAATAATGCGTCTGTAGAGATTAAATTTATCATTATTACTGAAGAAATAAGTTTTATGCCGGACAATATATTGAACGCATGTGAAGTAGTTTCGGTACCACGTCCCTCAAAAACGCTTTATAATAAATGTATTAAATCAAAATTAACAAACAATATACTTTTAGAAAATATATCTAATATAAAATCTTTTCACTCTCCTGAAAAAGAAAACTTCATTTCACATAAAATTATATGTGATAAGATATTGGAATCAATGATGAATGTCCACGATTTAAAATTTCAAAAATTCCGCGATTTGATATACGACATATTTATATACAACTTAAATATTACACAATGCGTTTGGTATATATTGTCGGAATTAATTAATCAAAATAAAATTAAGGGAGTAGACGTTTCACCAATTCTCATCAAAACATATTCATTTTTTCAATATTACAATAATAACTATAGACCCATTTATCACGTAGAAAATTATCTTCTTTATTTAGTAAAAATTATTAACAATTTATGATTTATCGCGATTTATCGTAATTCATTAATTCTGTAAATAATAAAATATTGACTTATACATATTGATGCCAGTAGGAAGTAAAGCATTTGGTGAATGTGCAAATCTAGTTTATGTATCTTTGTCAAAAGAACTTGGGGAAATTTCTCTAGATGCGTTTAATGGATCTACTGCGAATATTGAAAAAATTGATGTGAATTCAGCTAGTTTAATTCCCGTTTTTTTCAGTATTTTTGCAAATTTACCGAATTTAAAAACTGTTAATTTTGGCAAAGAAATTTATGGAGGATCATTTAGTAAAATCCGTTCCATCGCTAATCTCATTAATAAATATGTCGCTGTTGAAAAACTTACGGCGGACGAGGTGAGCCTTACAAATGATTTAAGACATTATAGAGGACTTTTCATAAATAAAATTGTAATTGATGATACGATTCCCTGTTTTGGGGAAAATACACAAATCTTATGCGCTGACGAAAATATGAAAGAATTTTATCTGCCGATTAAAAATATTGCTGTTGGACAATTGGTAAAAACATACAATCATGGCTACAAAAAAGTTTTCAACATTGAATCAGGCTCTTTTGTCAATAATCCTCAAAATTTCCGCACTTGCATGTACGCAATGAAAAAAAACGAATTCATGACAGACGATTTGTTGTTAACTGGTGGTCATGGAATTTTAGTTAATAAAGTAGATAAAACAAATATTATTTCGCGTTACGACAATAAAAATAGCGAATTAGCTTATTTATATGGAAAGGGGTTTTCCGAAAAAATAGATAACAAAATTATATTACAAGCCGTAGCATGTAAATATTTTACTCAATGTGTGGATAATAATATGTACAATTACTATCATATTTCGCTTGAAACGAATGGGAAAGATAATGTTCAATACGGTATATGGGCAAACGGCGTTTTATGTGAATCTACTGCGAATATACGTTTTCTTCCCAATGAATAAAGTTTAGACAAAGCATATTCTACAAAAAGGACATGACGACATATATACTCTTTTATAGCAACACGTGCAAACACAGTGACCACAGGCTAGGTTTATGTTAAGTTTTTCTTCATAACATATGCCACATTCAAGAATATGATTTAAACCGGTAAACAATTTGATTTTGTTATTATAAATAGCAATATTGCGTTCGCTATTTAACTGAGCCAACATGTTTTTCGCGTTTATTTTTGAAACCTCGTTTTCTGTAGCAGACATAACAAAATCAAGCAAGACGAATGATTCAAACTTGTTGTCGGTTGTAAATTCATAAATATCGTCTGTTTCGCCGAGCTGCAAGCTCATTAAATAATATTTTCTCAAATTCGTGGAATCGCTCTTTTCCCGATAATGCAGGATTAACTCAAAAACAGACTCTAAATCATTGTGTTCTCGGATAGCCAAATCATAGTACTTCACCATTTCATCATAATTTCCCTGGAATTTACAATAATCCGCATAATTATACATAGACGCACAACAGTTATCCGTCTCAATTGCTTTCAAATAATATTTTTTTATTTTTTCAGGTTCCCTGTGATGGTAGGTTTCGTATAAAATTGCCAGATTCATCATTGCCAGTCCTTCATCACTGATTTCAATAGCTTGTAAATATAGTTTTATTGCCTCTTCATAATTCGCAACTTCTTCATTTTTTACTGCCTGCTTACAAATTATCATGGATAGTTGTTTCAATCCATCATATTCAAAACATCTGACAATTTCGTCACTCGCGGGTGATGGGTCCCTTGGCTGAGTTTCGGAACGCGAGGAAATATGCGGCACGTGTGGTATAATATTTAGTGTCCTTGTTACGTCACTACTAAAAAGAGGGTTCATTTTCTTTTTATCTCAAAAAACAATAAATTATAGGCATTCAATTTTTCTTGAATTATGCATTTCCGAATCGCGGAAAAAGCATTATCTCAGAAAAGTATTAAAACTAATCCGCCTGAGATAAATATATGCCCAATTCACAAATAGCACAAATACTAGACCGGTTTAAGAATGACCCAAAAACAACTAAATTAAGAAGCGTCAACGATTTAGTGCATGTTGCTGTTATCGTATATCGCGGAAAAATTATCGCAGAAGCGACAAACCGCATTGGTTATCGCGGAATGTGGGAGCGTTCTTATTATAACACGTTTGTTCGCGACAAAAAAAATATACATGCAGAAGAAAACGTCGTGAGAGAACTGGGAGATTATAATAGACTCCGTGATGCGGACATGTATATAATGAAAATGGGAAGAGGTGACAATAGCGAGGAGTTTGTTAATTCCAAACCGTGTAAGAAGTGCGAATGTTTTCTAAATAAATGTATACAGAAATACGGATTACGTAATGTATACTATACATCATAACAAACTTAAAAATATTGATTCATCTTATTCATCATGGAACTTTCAAAAGCAATAGAAATATTGGAAATAGAACAATGCGAATTTCCTAAACTGACATTGGAAAACTTAAAACAGCGATATCATAAACTGGCGCTGCAAAACCATCCGGATAAAAACGGAAATACGATAGAGTCAAAAGAACAGTTTCAATTGATAAACGAAGCTTATCATGTTCTCAAGAGAGAAATTAGTATTTTAAATGAAAATAATCCACAAGAAGAAGCAAACACTGGATACACATTTATTCTCCATATGTTTATAGATGGTCTGTTACAGGGAAAATATAATGAATTCATATCTACAATGGTAAAAGATATTGTGTCGGGAACAAAAAAAATATCAATCAAGTTATTTGAAAATATGGAAAAAGAAAGAGCGGTTTCTATTTATAATTTTTTGTTGAAACATAAAATGATATTACGAATAGACCAACAATTGCTTGTTGAGCTTGAAGGAATTATTTTAGAAAAATACAAAGATGTTCAAATTTATGTATTAAATCCGAGTATACATGATTTATTTGAAAACAATGTATATAAATTAGAACACGACGGTTCAACATATTTTGTTCCTTTATGGCATAGCGAACTTGTATTTGATGGAAAATGCGGAGAAATTATCGTGAAGTGTCTTCCTGATTTACCGGAAAATATAGAAATTGATGAAAATAACAATATTGTTATCTTGATAAAAAAGTCGTTTACTTTTTCTCTCTTGAGTGAGAAAATAATTCCTGTAAAGATAGGAAACAAAGTCCTTGGAATTCCAATTGATGACCTTTTATGCAAAAAGGTCCAGACATATACATTCAAGAGAGAAGGCATCGCCAAAATATGCGAAAAAAATATGTATAATGTTAGTGAATTATCCGACATTATTGTTAAAATAGTTTTTGAATAAATTTGCGTCTGAAAATAATCAAATAAAAAATATTTGATTATTTACTTTTTAATACTACCACAAATCTCTATAAACTAAGCCTCTGCAACAACCTTCTTCTTGACAACCTTCTTCTTCTTAGGCTCCTCTGCAACCGCGACTGGCTCTTGAACAACGGGAACCGGGACAGGAACCAACTCCTCCTCCTCATCCTCGTCATCGTCGGAATCATCAACAATAGTAGACGGCACATTGTCACAATCTACATCGGGCTCAGGAACCTCAAGCGTCTTTAGCTTCGCCTTGTCGGAATCCTTTAGCTTGATAAAACACGAACCAGTCAAGGAACCACGAGGCTTCTGGGTGACGCTCTGAATAAGCTTCCAGGTAACACCAAACTTTCCATTGGCAAACCAAAGACCGCCACATTGCATAAGAACCGCCAGGTTGGTCCCCTTTTGCATAAACTCAATCGGCGTGCAATTGGGATTGCTAGGATTGGGAAAGAGACAATTCTCCTCCTCGTCATAAATCTCTACCTTCCACACCCCCTCCCAAACAGGAATCTTAACACGCATAACAGGCGCCTTTGACAAGTCTAGCTCACCAGTATTCTTATCCTTTGGATACTTCAACATCGGGCTATAAAGCGCGTCCACAACCTCGGAATTCTTATGCACCTTTCCAAACCAATCCTTGGAATTCTCAAGCGCATCCTTCTTAATTTTGTTCTCAAAAGCAATCATATTTGAAAGATATGCGTCCGTCTCCGGCGTCCGGTAATCCTGACTGGGAAATTGCAAAGACAACTCAAACTTTCCGTTTCCCTTTCCCGTACTAGGATCCGTAAAATCGGATGCCCCCCAGGTAAGCATTAGTGGGGTAGAAATCCGAATTCCCTTGTTTGTAGTCTTGCTCAAAATGTTCACACTCTTTCCACCCGAACCACCCGCCTTGGGCGCGGAATAGCGAATGTCCTCCACATTAAACTGCGTCGCATCAATAATAGTCTCTGCCATCTTCTCTGTGTATACTCTTCATTATGTGCATTTCTTTAATTCAATTTTTTTACATAATTAAAAAACACGACACTGGTTGTTAGGTGAAAATGCAAAATGTTTTAAATTAATTTATTATACAAATAGTTAAAAAGAAAATAACATGGTATAGTATATGTCATCAGTTAAAAATAACGAACTAAATAACCACGACAATTCTATAGAACACTACGTTAGTCACATTTACGGAAAATGTGAAAAAAGTATGGAATTAACAAAACCGGGAAAAACGGCTAATAAATTTGACGACGACAATATCGTTATTCCTACAACCGATAACTACGATATACTTTTAAGAACGAATTATAATGGACAACAGTTAAGGAAAATTCTAAAATTATACAAATTGAAATTGTCGGGAAATAAAAAACAACTAGTACTTAGGATATATTGTTTCCTAAAATTGTCTTCGTTTATTATTAAAATTCAAAAAGTGTTTCGCGGAAATCTACAAAGATTATGGAATCATTATCATGGACCCGCATTATTCAACAGAAAATTATGCACGAATGATACCGATTTTTTAACAACTGAGAAAATTGAAACACTCCCGGCGTCGCAATTTTTTAGTTATCAAGACACTGATAAATTTATATATGGGTTTGACATTATTTCACTTCATAACCTTATTATTAAATCAGGAAAAACAGTCAAAAACCCGTATAATCGTTCTGTTATTCAACCAGAAGTCATCAACATGCTTAAAAACTTGATAAAAATAAGTAAAGCGCTGAAATTTGATATTGAAATTGATATAAAAGAAAACGAAATGACGAATGAGAAAAGTCTTGAATTACGGATTTTAGATTTATTCCAGACGATTGACTCTTTAGGAAATTATAGTAACCCGTCATGGTTTACAAGTTTAAATGCTGTTCAATTGGTTAGATTCGTGAGAGAACTTAATGATATATGGGTTTATAGAGCACAACTTTCAGCGGAAGTAAAAAGACAGATTTGTCCGCCTAACGGAGACCCATTTCAACATTTTAGCGTGAGTAGCTTCAACATCAATAACAATATAAACATAATTAGAAAAAATATTCTTGTTATTCTAGAAAAATTGGTTAATTCTGGTTCGGATGTTGGAAATAAAGCACTGGGAGCATATTATGTTCTAGGCGCGCTAACAATTGTAAATGAAGAAGCAGCATTAGCTCTTCCATGGCTTTTTCAATCCCTTGTCTATTTTTAGATTTTGTTGGTCCGCGTATTCTTTACATGCCATTACCTGTGAAGAATAATATATATAGCGTGTTAAATCACTTAAACAGTACCCACTTTAGTAGTATATAAGATGGCGAAATCCACCAAAACCCCCAAGACCCAGTCTGATGTCGTTGTTCCTGCTGTCTCCGTTGTTCCGGTTGTTGCTTCTTCTGTTCCTGTTGAGAAGTCTTCCAGCGTGAAGAAGCCTAAGGCTCCTAAGCAGGAGGTTGCGCCTGTTTCCGTTGATGTTCCCGTTGTTGACGCGCCTGAGGGTGATTTAATGGACACTCCCGTTGGCGAGCAGTCTATTGAGTTTCTTGCAAAGCTTCAGCAGCTAGGTGTTCTTATCTCTTCCCTTAAGACTGAGTATCGTACTCTTGAGAAGAAGTGGAGCCGCGAGCTCAAGGCTGCCCAGAAGCTTAGCACTAAGAACAAGAGGAAGACCGGAAACCGCGCCCCTAGCGGGTTTGTTAAGCCCACTCGCATTAGCGACGAGCTTGCCTCTTTCCTTGGTAAGGACAAGGGAGCCGAGATGGCTCGCACGGCGGTTACTCGTGACATTAATGCGTATATTCGCGAGCATAATCTTCAGGACAAGACCAATGGTCGCAAGATTAATGCTGATGCTAAGCTTGCTGGTCTTCTCAAGCTTCAGAAGACGGACGAGCTCACTTACTTTAACCTCCAGAAGTATATGAGCCCTCACTTTGCCAAGTCTGTCAAGGCTGAGGCTGCCGCCGCTGCTGTTGCGGTTTAATATTTTTCAATAAATAAATTTAGAAACAAAACCAAAAAATAAAATAAAACCAAAAAAATAAACAAAACCAAAAAAATAAACAAAACCAAAAAAATAAAACCAAAAAAATAAAACAAAAAAATAAAATAAAACAAAAAATTAAAATAAACAACATTTATTTTATTTTACAAATTCAAAAACTAAATACAAATCCATCTTCCCTCAATATGGATTTCATTTCGTCTTTATTTATTCGCGCATTCATTATCTGAACGTCGTGAATTTTATAATTTTTTTCATCATTTGTTATGTCAAACATAGAATTTACCGTTTTTAAAAGTTCTATATCGTTTATATAACAAGGTTTATTTTTTAATACCCATTCATAAAAATCATCTTCCTCCCCCGTTTTATGATATTTTTTAAATAGTTTTAAGGTTTTACTCAAGGTGTGTTGCTGACCAGAACAAATATTATAGTCCGTTCCCGAAAGCACGCAAATTTCACGAAACTCTTTTTCAATTAATCCGAGTTCTTCAAGAATAATTCTATAGTCATACAATATCGCAGTTTTTTTCAGTAAACTAAAATATCTTAGCACGCGCGGACAACCATAAATAAACATATCCATATCTTCGCTCATGCAAGCCCAAACACGCTTTTTAATAGTTAACAACGCACATAATTCGTCTGCCTCGCCCACCGCGTCGTGGTATGTTAATCCATAAGAAACGATGAGTTTTTTTATTATTGATGTGTGCTCTTTTGTGATATATATAAATTTCTTCTTTAGCGAGTACATCGCGGTAAGTATTTCATTTTTTTCCTCTTTTTCCAATTCTTCGCACTGGGACATTTTTTTCAACTTGTTATATTCTTCCTCGGCACTTTCTTTGAGAAGGCGTCTCTCCTTTAATAGTTCTTTTTTTTCGGGAGGCGGCTTTCCATCAAAGACAAAAATCGGAATCACTCCATAATATCTAAAAATTGACATCATTAAATACATGTTTTCAATTAGGGTGTCTGTTTCCAAATACTTGTATAAATATATGCTTATATCTACTGCTATTTTTTTTCCAGACAACTCTGAAAAAGATACGCATTTCGTCGCGCGTTGACAATTATTTCTTATAAAACTATTCAAGTGTCTCACACCCATCTTATCTTGATTACAGTTATGATGAGGGGAAAATTTCCCCATTTTCGGTTTCATTTTTTTTGAATTATCAAAAAAAATGAATCGTTTTTGGAATTTATATAGATGCCTATATTTACATATGGGAAACAAACAGTCAAAAATGAAAATATCGCCTACGGTCGTTTCTAGTGTTTTAGACGACACTAATGATATTAATTTTGACGAGGCATCCAAAGAGTGGAAAAGAAATAAAAAATCTCTCGGCGGCGGAACATACAAATATGTTTGTGGTAGTGATACCAAAAACGGAAGTCCTTGTCAAAACAAACCTATAACTGAGGATGGGTTTTGTTACTTACATAATAAATAGCATGTACGTTAAATAAAATCATCTATATTTATTTTTTTTTCTAGTAAATTCATCAATATTCTTTGAATCAACGTGTTGGGATTTTGTTTTTCGTTCAAATCTTCGGCGTTTGATTGAAAATTATCTATGCTTGAAATTCTATTATTATTCCTTCTTACCAGCGAGGAAGAAAATACGCCCGCGCTAATTTTCTTCAAATTACACAAATTTCTAATTTGTAAATCAATCGGCATTGATAAGGTGTAACACAGTTCTAACAATTTTTGCGCCCCACTTTTTGTGACAATATATCCTTGTGTTCCATATCCTATAAAATTTCCTTGAAAATCTCTTTTCATTTCTTCATTTACAAATAAAATATCATCATTCTCATCAATCGTAAGGTTCTCTAATAACTCGGCTGATTTTTCTCCGACAATTTCTATACCATCCTCAAGTATTAAACAAGAATCAAAGTTGTTATCAACAACATATTTCCAGCAATTATAATGACTCACATAACAACCCATTTCTCCAATAAATGATTGCTTGTTATTTCTGAATCCGCTACCATTTAAATTTATTCTATTTTCCAAAATAAAATTATTTAACACGCATGATTTATTTTGATAATTCGCGCCTTCAATCCGAGTAACATTTTTTCCAGATGTTATCCAGATCTCTCTAAACTTGCATAAGCTTTCCCACAAATCTTTTCGCGACTCCATATTTATTATTGCGCAATTAGTGACAAGCATCTATTCTAACATTTTACAAGAAACGTTTAAGTGTTTTTCTACTCATCCCATCTCGGCAATAGTCATTCGCATATTTTTTAAAACAAATTGCATGTCTTTATTATGTGAATTTTTTGAACTCTTTATATTTTTAAGAAACGCTTCCATGCAAGATATATTCGCCAACAACGTTTTTGTTTTATAGTTTTTTTTGATAAATTGACAGAATTCATTAATGTTTCCAGTTGTTTTTTTGAACTGCAGCAATGATAAATTGTTTGTTTCGCACCAGCCCAAGAAACCCTGATAATTATTCATCAAAATTAATTTAATAACATAATAAGAGAGAACATTTGAGTTTTCCTTATACATTGTTTCTCTCAACATCAATGACCGAGGACTCTTTGAGTAAAGGTCTTTATAAGTCAATCCCATAAAATTGAGGGTTTTAACCATTTGGAATACGCTATAGCTCCTTTCATAGTTTATAAAGAAATCAAAATTGTTATAAAATTCCGCCAATCCGCCATGGGTTCCTAGGTAAAAACTGCAAAAAACGGCGTTCATTATTTCAGCCCAAAATTCCGTATATGCTTCAAAAAGATTCACATCCGATTTAACCGGAAATAACTCCAAGACCTGTTTATTACAACCCACTTGATTCATATCAGAAAAATCTAGCGCGAAATTATGCATCGTCTCATGCATGAAAACCTTAAACCATTCTTCTTTGCGAAAAATCACTATTTCTGAATCAATCGGACAAGTATACGTAAATGCGGTATTCACATGAATCTCGTCTAGTATCTCAATGTTTGTCAATGGCAATTGTTTTGTTAATGATGTTAAATAAACATAAATCGTTACGGAGTTAGAACATTTTTTTACAGAATATTCGTTTACTATGTGAAGCCAGGTTAACATTCTATCCACATAGTCATTATAAATCTCCATAATTTCATCGGACCAGGTAAGTTCCTCTAAAACAAAATATATTTTTATCTCACGAGAAAAGAGAGAAAAAGTATACGACAAAACCATAGTGGAAGAATTGTCTATATGTTTTCTTACCTCCGCCGGAAAAGTATTTATATTAAATGTCTTTGGACGAGGTATCTGAGAAACAGTTGATATCTTCTGTACTTTATATTTATAAAAACGCCCACTTTCTTTTTTGCTTTCAACGAATGCGTGTGCTTGCGAAACATCGCGGTGTAATTTTCTTAATATTCTCTTTGTAGTTGGGGATTGTTTTTTATACGAGAGACACTCATTTTCTAAAAAAAAAGACATTAGCAATTCGCATTGTTTTGATAAGTTCATTTTATTTCTGATAGTAGTAGTTATATATTTATGTATATATTTATATTTTATTTTATTATAATATTTCATTACAACAATTCATTTATACTATTTTTCAATAGTTATCATTCGCGCAACCCTTCGTAAAATCTTATTATATTCCTTCTTTTTTTCTTCGTTTGACAACGGACCGCTTGTTTCGTATAGTATTTTATTATATTTATCCATGGTTTTTGAAGAAGAATCACAGTAATCCGGATTTTGCTTCTTCCAATCAAAACTTTTCATGAAATTCTTATGTGCCACGCCCTTTATGACGGAAATAAAAAGCGTTTAACTCTTGTCATTTTCCCACGTATCTTTATCTTTACACCTTTTCTCATTAAAAATTCCAATTTTTTCCAAAATATATCTGAAATAGCAATAAATTTATTATATAAATATAATAAATTTATTATATAAATATAATAAATTTATTATATTTATATAAGATATAAATGAATATTATTTCTATCTTTTCTGGAAGAAAACCAAATATTGAACTTCTTAAAAAATATTTGGAAAAGGCTTTAGAGTTAAATATAATCAACGAGGTTCATTTTTGGAATAATACAAGAAATTCTTATGATGAAGAGTATTTAAAAACGATTAGTAATTTAAAAAGAACTTCATCTACAGGAGAAGGTAAATATATTTTAATTACTCCAATAATATCAAACAATTCTTTTGAATTAAATGTAAAAGCATCTAACGATATTAATATTAAACTAACAAATTTAGATTTAGATATAGAATATGAAATTGTTTTAGGTGGTTGGAATAACACAAAATCTGTTATTAGAGAAAATAATAAAGAAATATGTAATTTAATCCAAAATAATGTAGCAGATGAAAATAATAATAATATTTTTAAATTTATTATTGATAATAATATTTTGAATATACTAAAGAATGATGAACTATTAATTTCTAAAAAAATTAAAGATAATTTTATAATAAAAAATATATATTTCAAAACAGGTTACAATTCAGTAGGAGATTTGACCTATAATACCACTCAAAATAAATGTTTTTATTTTATGGATACTTGTGAAAAAAATTGGAAAAATTATTATAATTATTATAACGATAAAAAATTTGAAAATGATATCATAATAAAATGTGATGATGATATTGTTTTTATTGATTTACATAAATTACCTAAATTTATTGATTTTATTAAAAATAATGATTATGATTTAGTGTTTGCTAATACAATTAATAATGGTGTTTCTGCTTATTTTCAACAAAATAAATATAATTTAATACCAAAAGAAATAATGGATTTGGAATATCCATTAAATGGGTTATGCGGTTCATTATGGGAAAGTGGAAAAAAAGCAGAAGTTTTACACGATTATTTTATTAAAAATTATAAAAAATTTTTAGATTATGATTACAATAATGAAATTATACCAATAAATACTCGGTTTAGTATAAATTTTTTTGGATATAAAGGAAAGAATTGGCATAAAATTAAAGACTGTTACGTTGATGATGAATATAATTTAACTGTAGACTATGTTTGCAATAGACAATTTAATAATATTTTATATAGCGATTTTTATGTGTCACATTTATCATTTTTTAAGCAAAACCAAACTGGAATTGATTTACATAAACTTATAGATAATTATAATGAATTATATATTACAATAGAAGAAAATGAACGTTTTTAATAAAAAGGGTGTAATATACATGGTTTCTCTCTTCAAATCGCTAGAATGCATTGGACGTTTTTCAACCTCTGTATTCTTCAAATTGTCTATTAATATTTTACTAATGCCTTCTGCGTATCCAAGTATCCCGACATTTTCAAAGTCCTAAAAGCTTATCTCCAAAGATTTAATAAAATCTCCGATATTCATCGCATCCTTACAGGGTTCATTTAAAAACAAATTCAAGTTGAATTTATTATTCGTAACATTATTTGAATTAATATTATTGTTGCTTCCACCAAACCCCTTTTCTTTCACTAATTCTAGAATCTGTTTATTCTGTTCTACAATTAGTTCTTTAAACTTGGTATTACTTTTCAAGAGTTCAAAAATCAAAATATTATTATTTGATGGGTCTCCGTTTTCCGAAGATTTTTCATATGTGCATTTTTTTTTATGGCGCCATAGTCCCCCTCTATCCTTGTATTCTTTTCCACAATCACATGAAAATGCCTGATGATTTTTTTTGAGTTTTTCGGTTGCATTTACGCCATGCAACAATCTGGTTTTATGTTTTGTTGTCAAAGTATGGCGAGTAAAATCGTTTTTGTTATTGGTTATGAAGTGACACAAATCGCAATTAAAATGGACAATATTTTTGAGTTTTTCTGTTGTCATTTGTTGCATATTTTGACAACAGAAAAAACTCCTAAATTGTTTCTGATAAATATTTTTTATTTTTGAAAAAAAACAATAACAAATATTTTTGCATTATGCAGTAAAATCTCTTTTCAAAAAGGGAGGCGTGCTTTTTCTTCAAGACTTTTTTGGAAATCCGTTTTTGGACATTTATAAATGTCCATTTTCACTTTTCCAAAAAAACTTTTGGAGAAATTGTCGCCACTTATATATTATTTTCTAAAACGGGCTTAAAGAACCAAAGGTGCGCTATTTTTGAATCATGACTTCCTTGGCGACTCGTCTAAGAATTTTATTGTATTCTTTTTCTTTTTCCTCCTTTGAGATGGGTCCGCTAGTTTCATATAATATCTTGTTGTATTTATCCATCGTTTTTGAGGAAGAATCACAATAATCCGGATTTTCTTTTTTCCAATCCACACTTTTCATAAAATTCTTATGAGCAACACCCTTAATAGCAGAAACAAACAATGTTTTTTCCTTGTCATTCTCCCATATGTCCTTATCTTTAATATACATCGTTTCTCTCTTCAGGTCACTGCAATGCATGGGTCGCTTCTCAATTTCTGTATTCTTCAGATTATTAATAATAATTTTACTGATACCCTCTGCATATCCGAGTGTGCCTACATTTTCAAAGTCTTCAAAGCTGATTTCAAGCGATTTAATAAAATCCGATATATTCATCGCGTCCTTGCACTGTTCGTTCAAAAAAAGATTCAAATTGAACTTATTGTTAGTTGTATTATGAGAGTTAATATTGATGTTGTTGGCAGATGCAAATCCGGTTTCCTTCACTAATTCTAGAATTTGCTTGTTCTGTTCTACAAGTAATTCTTTGAACTCGTTATTGCTTTTCAGAAGCTCAAATATCAAGACATTATTGTTTGATAAATCAGAGACATTGTTGTTTGACAAATCATGAAAATTATTTTCCAAAGATTTTTGATTAATGCATTTTTTTTTATGAACACACAGGCTTTGTTTATAGCTATAACTTTTTCCACAATCACACGAAAAAATTCCGGAAACTTTTTGGTCAACATCTTGGTAAACATTTTTATGTTTACTAGTAGAAATATGTTTGTTCCATAAACTTTGTTTATAGCATATATAATGACACTTTTCACAACTAAACTGATTGGAAACTTTTGGAAACTTTTTGGTAAACATCGGTCAATATTATATCCAAATATTTTTTTATTTCTAAATCTATTTTTGAAGTTGTGTTTTTTTTTGTAAAAAAATACAATAACAAATAATTTATTGAAAATCATAAATTCGCATCATTATGCTGCAAATCCACTTTTCAAAAAGGTCGGCGCGCTTTTTTCTCAAGACTTTTTTTGGAAATCCGTTTTTGGACATTTATAAATGTCCATTTTCACTTTTCCAAAAAAACTTTTGAGAATTTTGTCGCCCTTATATATTATTTTCCCAAAAGGACTTAAAGAAACCGATAGGTTTTTATTAAATTTTTTTCAATACGAAATGGTGTAAAAATGTGAAGATTCATAAAAAAATTGAATTTACTTTTTGAAAACTTAACATGGTAGAAAGTTTTAGAAATGGTGTCGTTGGCAGCTTGGGTGGTGTGTATGATGGTTGTTCTGCAACCGGGATACGGAATCCCGATAATGATGTCTAGAATCCCGGTAGTGATATCTAGAAATGGTCGTCGCGGGACGAGACGGCAGCATAATGACTTTGTGCGAGTCAATACTTGTTCGCTCGCGCGAATGGTGCTCCCGACAATAAAAATCGGAAAATGTCCAGCAACATTTGACGATTATAGACATTTGTATTCACGGGACTCGGTTTCCTTTTTGGACAGTTATTACAAAAAACATTGCGACATTGTATACATAAGGGAACCTAACTTTGGCGACCGCTACATCACTCCCCTTATTGGGTTAACCTTTATGTTGATGGCGTTGTTGCTTTTCACAAGTTGTATAACCGGCGTGGTCGTCAAAATCTACGCGACCGCAACCAAATTTCTTACGAGCGTTGGAAACTAGAATCAAACGGTTAATCAAAAAAACAACTTTTCAGGATTTTACATTCTCGCAGAACTTACATATTTTTTACGCCCTTATGTATTATTTTTTATATCCCATTTGAAGAACAAAAAATTGAAATTAAATATGTTATAATAGTAAATGAAAATAATAAAACAAACTGTGTTAAAAGGAATGTCTCAAATTGTCGGAAACAACCTCGGAACCGGCGCTGGGGGTGCTAACACAAACATTTACGGGAAACGCTTTGAAGATTTTACATGTAATGAACCCAAGTTGATAGAGAAAGGATTTACAAAGACATCCATGAATAAAAATAAGTGGGGGTATTATTTATCAAAAACGTTTGACGATAAAAGAGTCATATTTTTGCAACAGGGTGGATTAAAAGATTATATCAAAAAAACACACAATATTGAGTTGTTTAGGTTTCCCGATGAAGCATACATAATTGAGTATTTTGACGGAAGAAAGATTATCAAAATTCTAGAGAAAAAAGAACAGCGTGTCGGTGGGTCCGTAGAGACAAAGTTACTGAGCGGTCCTATTTTCAGAGAAGAATACGAAGAGGCGCTGGAAGGTCAATTTGAAGTGGAATATGCTTTTTGTATTAGTAAATTTCTTCAGAACAAAGTTGTTTCTGATGATAAAAAATACACAATATTCAACAAACTTATGAAGAAACATAACATACCAGTTCTTTTTGGGGACGATGAAAATTATTTTATGCAATTAAATCTCTGGATTTTCAATAATTCTTTATAATAACCTCTTTCGCTTTTGCATCAGGATTTTTAGAATTTATGCTTCGTTTACATATCACACTTTTCAACTCGTATTTTTCTTCTGCAAAATTATCTCTCACCAGCTTCACGTCGGCATTACTCATCATAAATTTTGATGATAAAGAACGACATATTTCAAATAAATGCGCGTGTTCATTAAAGCCACCTTTTGTATATCCAACAAACGAGGTTATGGTTTCTGGTGCATACGGCGGGTCAAGATAGACAAAATCCCCGTCTTCCACAGAATTCATAGATTGAGAAAAATCAACACATTCAAATAAAACGCCTTGAATCAAACAATGAATTTCTTCCAAATGTGTTTTGTTTACAATTTCAGGTTTCGCATAATTTCCATAAGGAACATTGAACCCATTTGGACCAATCCTGAAAACACCGCGAAAACATGTTTTATTCAAGAATATAAAGAGCGCCGAACCAACCACCGTTTTTTTATCCGCTAATTTATTATATTTCTCTCTTGACCAATAATAATAATTTTCTCTACATTGCTTTGCTTCTAGAAGTGTTTGCGCTTTTCTATTTATTTCAGTGGAAGTTTCACACGAATTAAACTCTTCTAATAATTTCTGAATTTCGTCATAAAGCATTAGATGATTTGTTTGAATATTTTTGTATACATAAATAAGTTCTTCATTCAAATCATAAGCATAAATGTTTCCTTTAACTGTAATTTTTCCAGCGTTTACGTATGATAACAGGGCAAACAAAACACTCCCGCCTCCCAAAAATATTTCCCGATAATTTTTTATTTCCGAAGGAAACTCGGGCAATAATTTATCCAAAATTTGTGTTTTACCTCCTACCCATTTCAGAATCGGTTTTGGATGCTTTTCATTCATAACTATATGTAATATTTATGAATATTATTAATTGCAAATCAATTTTATCTTAAATAATCGCAGAAGCGGTTGTCAGTTTGTCCCTTACCATCATGAGTTGTTCCATAAGCTCGGGTTCCGACTTTGCCTTATAATGAAGTAATTTCGCATTCTTGGTTTCCGACAATAATTCCCTCAAATCTTCATTTTGTTCAAACTTGGCAGTAAGAGCATCGGACATTTCTTTTTCTTTCCGTTTTCCGTAAAATTCAGAGTCAACAATAACCTCTTTTGGTCTAATAAGAGTCCCCTTATATTTACCACTCGTTGAGCCCGCACCTCTCGCCATATCAGGTTCTTTTGACAATTCAGTTCCTGATTCAAGAGAGAAAGAAAGATAAAATTCTGGATTTCCCTTTTTGAATTTGGACGCCTGGTAATAATGCGTTACGCTAGACCATTTATGTCCATCCACCTGAAAAGGCTGTACCCAATCATTATCCAATTTTTTGCGCCAATCAGGAATCGCGGCGAGAGAAGAAAATATCCGTTTCCGGTCTTTTAAAATTATCTCTCCGGCACCGCTTCCAGGAAGTCTTTTAGAGGAAGAATCTTTATAAAATACAAAGACAATGTTGTCATCATATAATCCCTTTATCTTTGCCTCGGACAATTCCTCAAACTTGGGCGTTGGTTGCGGAAGATTTAAACTCGCCTTGAAACTAGTAAAATCATCAATTAATGAAAATACGCCAGAGTTTGATTCCAAACATTTATCAACTACCATCTTTTTGATATCATATGGTATTTCGGAAAATTTGAGAATATTCTTTTTTAAATACGTGACTAGCTTATAATGATAGCCATTATATTCCAACATTATATAATATTCTGGTAAGAACTGTCCACGTGACTGTAAAATGGAGTCATTCAGTTGCCCACAATTTAACACATTTGCAATGTCGTTGTCTTTATATGCCTCGGAAGACAATAATATAAATTTGATGTTGAGTAATCGCTCCATAGTGGAAATAGCCCACGTTTCAGCCCAAAATTCACAGGTTTTTATAACTTCTTTGAATTTTTCAAGCGTATCAATATTTTTCATCATTTTGAATTCTTTCACAATCTCTGCACTGAGCCTTTTTTCTTTAATAAGCCGCTCTCTATCCCTGGCTATTTTTTTTGCTGATTCTGTAATCTTTTTTTTTTCATTTCTATCTAGTGTCTCCTCAAACATCCTCTTATTTTTTTCATATTCTATTTCCAATTCTTTAATTTTTTTTGTATCATTTAAAACAGATAATTTTGCCATGTCGTATTGTTCCTTATTTCCAAGAAAAGTTTCTTGTGTCATTTCATAAGATAACTTGGTTCTTAGTTTTTGAACAGAGGTTTCTTGTCCGATTTGTAAAAATGCATCACGAATAGTGGCAAAAAAACAATCTCCGCCACCTTCGTTATCAATAATGGAATAGTGGTTGTTTTTCATAAAGGTTTGTATCCATGGTTCATCCTTTTTTTTGGAATATTTCTTCTTTCTCTCCTCTGCTTTTTCCAAAGTCTCTTCTGATAACATTTCTGGTATGGATATCCCCTCCTTTTTAGAAAATATGTCTTTTCTGAGAGAAGGAATTTCCGTAACTTCTTCTAGTGCCTTTTTTTCAGTTGGTTCCGATTTCTTTTGTTTATTTTTTTCTTCGTCAACCACTTCGTCGGGCACATCGGTGGCAGGTTCGTCAACTACTTCGTCAACTACTTCGTCAGGCACATCCGAATCAGGAACAAGTCGCAAGTTTTCCAACATTTGTTTCGTAACAAATACATAAATAAGCGGTTCACTCATTTTTTCCATATCTAATTCACCGTCTTCATCAAGATAATCCGCCAAGTCGGTTGAAAGTATTTCATATAACCCTATTTGAGTAACTTTATTGTTTGTTTTTACTAAATAAATAGGAAAAAAAGTAACATTTTTATCATCGTAGGTTTTTTTCGCATGTCCTATGGCAATTATTATAGAAACACCTTTTACTTGAATTTCATATAATTCTGCTGCTTTTTTTAAATCCTCCGGGTACACCTTTTTCAGTTCTTGATAACTAATAGTCTTGTCTAACTTGGACAATACCATATTTATAAATGATATAAATATATATAAATATGTTTAATATATTATATAGAAAACAACATATTATGGAAAAGAGCGTAAATATTATGATTCGGGTGAAAAAAATACTAGAGGAACATCCGGAAAACGAGAGAAACACGGATTATGATAAAATAGTTGGATTCGTATCCAATTATATAAATAATAATTGTGTTCATTCTATTATTATGGATAGCATTGATATTGATCCTGAGAGAAGTCAAACTATATATTATTGCGAAAAGTGCGAGAAAATGTTTGACGATATTCCTAGAAAAAACAAATAGAAATTCACCTTTGTTATCTAGTTGTTTTTATTTGTCTTATATAATATATTAAGATAAATAAACATGAAGAATGTGAGTACCGCAAAATCAGATGATATTTTGTTCAATAGAATAAAAAAAATTATTCATAATCCTGAAACATACGATCCATATCCTGAGGAGAAATTCCCACTTAGCGATACAAACGTAGAAATTTTACGCGAGATTATTGATAAAAATCCTAATTTTTTTTTCATTGTTCAAAATACGCTTGTGAAAAATATTGACGACTATCAAATTAAAGCGGAAAATGTTCCGAGCATAATTTCACTGATTTCTAATTTATATTACAATGTTCTATTATGTGAAAAAAACGGGATTCAAACATACCAGCCGGTTGAAAACTCTGGGAAAATACTTAAATTTATTTTTAAAATTGCCCTTGGCGAAGATGATTCTAATATAGACGCAATTTTATTACTTTTATGTTTTAATAGTATGACAGACGCTTGTGTTAAGTTATTGAAACCTTCAAAACCATATGTTATTCTTGACGAATGTTATGATGAATGCCGCGAACGTATGGATAAAAAAATTGTCGCTGTAAAAACAAAAACTTGTTGTCAAATGTGATGCCGAGAACCGTTCGCCTAAGACCATATCACAAATTTTTTCAAAAATTTATCATTCTTTAGCTCGCTCATATAATTCCACAACTCGTTTCTTCTTATGACAACCGAAATGTTTTCAAAATTATGTTCAAATAAAATTATTTGTTCTATTATGTCGGATTTTTTCATTTTTGCGAATTTAGAAATTCCGTAATATTCGCATATCAAAGATAACTGTTTGACATTATAATTTAATTCATAATTTTTCATCTTTACGTAAATTTCATCGTTTACTGTGGAAATATTATTGTTCAGGTTTTCAAAATTATTTAAAAGCTCGCCGATGTTTACTTCATTGACATTATTATCATCATCTAGTGAAAAAGAAATATTGTCCACGTTGTCCATGTTACAATAATAATGAATTATATTTTTATATGTATTTGTTCATATATACTTTTTCTTAATAACATGCATCACATGCATCACATGTCCACTATGTCCATGCACTTGAATATTGATTTGCTAGATAAGCTGGGATACATCTTTACTTTGCAGCGCGCCAATAACTCAATATTTTCAGTAAACCCGACATCTCCTACTTTTACCCGACAATTCGTGAATAACTTTTTACTATACAAAATTGCAATATTTTCAATCATCTCGTCAACCTCGTTACGCTTATTTTCTTCTTTCATCAACACCAAAACTTGTTTCATCAAATCAAAACTTATCTCAACAACTTTATCTTCGGGTAAAACACTATTGGAAACTAAATTAACAATAAACGCTGCCAATGATTTCCTTCGCTCGTTATCCAAATTCACTCTACAAAAATTGTCGTAGTCTTTATCAGAATCTGCATGTTCAATATTCTTAAAAAGCTCCAAGAACGAATTTAAATTCTCATCAAATATTTCTCTCATAATATCAAAATTTTGAATCAATTCCGAATATAAATCAGCGTATAACCTTGAGAAGAACCGGTTATTAGACGCGATTTCAAAAATTGTTCTCCCTATCCGCATAATATCTGCGGAAGAACTATCATTAATGACATCCCCCAAAATTGAAACAACAATCTGCGATTGTTCCTTATAATTTTTATCTGTCATTTTATTCAAAGCCGAACGAATAACATCAATTTGTGCGTCTAGTCCGACTTTTTGCTCTATTTTCGTAGGCTGAAAAGATTTGTGCGTATTCCAATCAGAATCATTTACAATCTCCGCGGGACGATGATTTTTTCTTTTTCTCTTATTAAAACTAAAACTATCGGAGTCAGAGATTGCTGGAGTGACAAACTTAATTGCTGGTTTTTGAAAATTGGGTGTTTTTATATATGTCGGAGATCCAACTTGTAAGGCCAAATCTGTAATTATAGCTAATGTTTCGTCAGGCAATTTTGCCTCAAAACCGTCAAATATTATATTTGTAAAATCTTTCAATGTATATCTATGGATACACGTCATATGTCTTAATAACGCACAAATACATTTATATCAATTTTTAATAATAATAATTTTATAAAGGGTATAAACATTTGAATCAATTATTATCTAACATGTTGGACGCAAGTAGTGAAAAAAGTAACGAAGAATATAATGTAATAGAGATTAATAGCTGGGATGAGCTTGAAATAAGCTCTAGTTTATTAAGAGGAATATACACATACGGATTTGAAAATCCAAGCCCAATTCAACGAAAGGCGATAAGACCTATTATTGAAAAAAGAGACATAATCGCACAGGGACAGTCGGGGACTGGAAAGACCGCGACGTTTACTATTGGTTCCTTGTTCCACGTAAATATGGATGAACCCACAACACAAGTACTTGTCTTATCGCCTACACGCGAATTAAGCAAACAAATATCTTCTGTTATGGCGGGAATTGGTTCTCAAATGATGGGGTTGAGAATTCAAACGATTGTTGGCGGAAACCCAATTGAAGATGATATACATAAATTAAAGAATGAAACACCTCATGTTATCGTGGGTTGTCCGGGGCGCGTATACGATATGATACGGCGAAATAATATAGTGGCAAGGACAATAAAGTTACTGGTTCTTGACGAAGCCGACGAGATGTTGTCTTATGGTTTTAAGGATCAAATATACAACATTTTTCAGTATTTCAATAAAGATATACAAGTGGCTCTTTTTAGTGCGACCTTACCGGATTATATTCATAATATTACTAGTAAATTTATGAGAAATCCTGTTAAGATATCGGTAAAAGCGGAACAGTTGACACTAGAAGGTATATCTCAATATTTTGTAGCAGTTGAAGATGACCGTGACAAATATGCAACGCTGAAAGATTTGTATTCTATTATTTCTCTTTCTCAGTGTATTATTTATTGCAACAGTGTTAAGCGGGTTGCAGATTTATATGATGCAATGACAGAAGACGGGTTTCCGGTTTGTCGTATCCATAGTAATATGGATAAATCGGACAGAGATACCGCGTTTAGTGACTTTCGTGGAGGGAAGTATCGTGTTTTAATTTCTTCAAATGTTACAGCAAGAGGAATTGATATTCAACAAATTAGTATGGTGATTAATTTTGACATACCCAAGTGTGTTCACAATTATATTCACCGTATTGGGCGCAGTGGACGCTGGGGACGTAAGGGTGTTGGAATTAATCTTATTACCCGTCGCGATGCTTCAAAACTGAAAGAAATAGAGGGCTTTTATTCTTGTCAGATAAATGAACTCCCGGCAAACTTTGACAATTTGACAAAGTGAGAACGAAACTCGTTGAAACTCGTTGAAACTCGTATAATAAAGATAATATTATTGTAAAATAATATTATGTTTATCCCGTCTGTACAAATTCCTACAAAACAAGTTTCTAACATAGAAACAATAGATAAGTATTTTAGACTTCCCATATCATATAATTCGCAAAAAAAAGAACTAAATAAAAATATAATTTCTGATTTAGAACTTTTTGCTACTTTTGATCCTTCCGGAATATCCATGTATAAATATGCATTCCAACCCAAAACCATTTTTGGTGAAAAAATAATGAAAGAACTACCGCTTTTATATACTACCGACACGCGCTTTTTGAGAGAAACTCAGCGCCTTTTGAAAAACTATAAAAGTTCTGCTGGTGATGTCATGTCTTCTGATAATGCAATGAATGCAATGAATGCAATGAATATAATGAATATATGGGATGAAATTAAAAACGATACGGGATTTAAGGAAAAATACCATTACATAGACTGGGCTTATTGGGAGTATTTGAATAATTCGGAACAGTTTCTTCAAATCATGAGCATTTATAACTTGGCAGCCCCGGTGATATCTCTCATTGTTCCGTTTATTATATTAATTGTGCCATTTTTTATTTTAAAAATAAAGGGGTTGGAAATTACCATGTCAGAATACACTGAGATTTTACAACTCATTGCATCAAATCATGCGATAGGAAAATTGTTTACCAAATTCAATGAAGTTAAGATAGACGAAAAAATATACTTATTGTTATCCGCGGCATTTTACGTCTTTTCTATATATCAAAACATTCTTACATGTGTTAAATTTCATGAGAACATGAAAAAAATACATAGTCATCTAGATAATATAAAAAAATATCTAGAAAATACTGAAAAATCAATGAGTCATTTTCTACTTTATGCCGAAGGTCTTTCAACATATTCCGAGTTTAACACAGAACTCAAAAAACATTTATCTGTTTTGTGCGAATTTAAGGGAAAACTCAACAATATACGTCCCTATGAATTGACTATAGGAAAGGTTTGTGATTTAGGCGGAGTTCTTAAATGTTTTTATGAAATTTACAATAGCGAAATTTATAACGACTCATTTATGTTCTCATTTGGATACCATGGATACATTGATAATATTAAGGGATTAATAGACAATATTGATAAAAAGCATATGCAATTTGCCAAATTCACTAAAAAAATGAAAAAGTCTCACATTTCTAAATCGTATCACCCGTCATTAATAAATGAAAATCCGATTAAAAACTCTTATCATTTTGATAAAAATATGATAATTACCGGACCCAATGCTTCTGGAAAAACCACAGTTTTAAAATCCACACTAATTAATATTATTATTACTCAACAAATGGGTTGTGGATTTTATGAAAAAGCCGAAATTCTGCCATTTAAACATATTCATTGTTATTTGAATATTCCCGACACGTCGGGGCGCGATAGTTTGTTTCAAGCAGAAGCCCGTCGCTGTAAAGACATTTTGGACATAGTCCATGAGAACCCCAATGATACGCATTTTTGTGTTTTTGATGAATTGTATTCTGGTACAAATCCTGAAGAAGCGGTAAAAAGCGCGAGCGCATTTATGGTGTATCTTATGAAATATAAAAATATTAATTCTATGTTAACCACGCATTTTATTGAGTTGTGTAATTTATTTGATAACAAACAGATGGAAAATTGTCATATGCATACAGAAAGAACGGGGGATACATTTTCTTATACATATGAATTAAAAAAGGGTGTTTCTACGGTGAAGGGTGGCTTCAAGGTTTTAGAAGATATGAATTACCCGAGAGAAATAATTGATAATACAAATAAATAACAATTCGTTCGCAAACTAATATAAAAATATTGTCTTTTTGTAATAAAATGAGTTTTATGGATATACTGAATACGCCGTTTTTATTTTGTTTAGGAATAACACTATTGCTTAGTGGCATAGTCGGAATGTATTTAAGTCAAAAGGTAATTGAACAAGACCATAAAATTAATTCCATGGTAGGATTAGTTTCAACTATGGCAGAGGAACTTAATTTTATTAGAGGAAACCTTCAAGGAAACCTTCAAACTAACTCTGTTAATTATTCGGACAATCAAGAAGCAACCATTGTCTTGAACAAAAATATGGATTTAATCAATGTTTCTGATGATGATGAAGATGATGATGAAGATGATGATGAAGACGATGATGATGAAGACGATGATGAAGATGATGAGGATGAGGATGAAGATGATGAAGACAAAAAAAATGAAAGCATTGAAATAATGTCCGAAGTAATTAATATTTCAGAAGTTGTTCCGTCTAATTCAATCAAGGTTATCAACATGATGAGCGGTAGCTTTGATATTACAGAGAATGACGATGACCAAAATGATTACGATGACCAAAATGATGCTGATGACAATGATGATGACCAGGATGATGATGAGGACGATAATGATGAGGACGATAGTGATGATGTTGGTGAAGGTTATGATGACATGGAAATGAATGAATCCGAACAACTTAGTGAAGTCGGCGATCTTTCCAAACTCGGTGAAATAAATTTAGAAGCAACAATAAAAGCCATCCCCGAAAATGATTTGAATATGATAGATCTGAAAAAAATGTCTATGAATAAGCTTCGTCAACTAGTCACCGACAAGGTAGGTGTTTCCGATACTTCTAAATTGAAGAAACATGAACTTATTAAAATGCTGGAGCAATAGTAATATAATACAAAATATAATATAAACTATAATATAATGGCTAATTGGGGAACCTGCTTTTCTGGATCAAACAATATACATTTTGATTTTCCACCTATAATGGCGGACGGAAGAAATTTTGCGTCATGGCAAGCTGAAGCCATAGTTAATGAACGTATACAGAAACAAGCAAATATAACAAGCAGCTGGGAATATAGAAGATATTTAACACAGAATGCTTTAGAAATAATGAAATTCAATAATTCCCAGGCATGCACAGATTTAGGGCTTCCTTCTCATACACTTACCCCAAAAAATCCTTCTTCAAATGTTCCTCACTCATCAAATGGTAATTATGATACGTCGGAACCAGGATTTAATTATAATAACAGCGATTTGAAACAAATTTATTTATCTAGAGAACAATTACAATCCCGGATGGTTTCACCATCTATAATACCACCTCAATAATTTTTCTTAGATTTCACATATTTTTTTGTGGGTTTCTTATATTTTTTTGTGGATTTCTTATATTTTTTCGTGGGTTTCTTGGATTTCACATATTTTTTCGTGGGTTTCTTGAATTTTCTCACTTTTTTACCACCCCCTGCACCAAATGATGGATTTTCGGGAAAACCAGTTCCCTCACTGCCCTGAGATAAATCATCGGGATCTTCTGACGCTGGATCTTCAAACATAACCTCATTCATCAGTTCAATTAATCTAGATAATAGCGGATTTGCAATACGCAAAATTTCCTCTGCGTTATCAAATGGGTAAATTGCTGGATCTAATAATTCATCCACGGTTTCTGGTAAGTTAAAATCTAAATTATTGCGTATTGCTTCTTGTCTTGCTCGGTCTCTTACATATTGATATGATACCTCCTGTTGATCGTATAATCCATTCATAACTGCTACCACATTATTTTGCGGCGTGCCATTCTCTAAATTATTAACATAAGAACGAAATTTGTCAATATAGTAATCGTCGGTTTGTGAATTATAAGCAACCGGACCAATTATATCTAGTATTTGATTATAGTTTAATCTTGGTTCGTCCTCCATTATCTATTGTAATACAATACAATATAATAATACCATATATTATTATATTATGAACAGCATGAAAATTCTTAGTATTGACGTGGGTATTAAAAATTTGGCACTTTGTTTATTCACCATACATGATTCCGAATCTCAAATCCTTTTATGGGACACTATTAATTTATGTCAACCAGTTGAGACAATTTGTGGAGAATTAGACAAAAGCAACATTCCCTGTTCAAAACCCGCTAAATTTAAAAAACATGGTAAATACTATTGTTTAAAACACGCAAAAAAACAGAAATATCAAATGCCAGTTTCGGATTTAAAACCCGCATTTATAAAAAAACAAAAAATAACTACGCTTTATGAATTGGCGGATAAATACAACATCAAATATTCAAGTCCTATCAAAAAAACAGATTTAATTTCGTTGTTCAATGATTACATTTACAATACTTGTTTAGAGCCACTAGAAACAGTAAATGCCTCCAAAATAGACCTTGTAACTATTGGTCGTAATATTCAACAGCGCCTTGATGATATATTAGAAGAACATGTCTCTTCCATAGACACTGTCATTATTGAAAACCAAATAAGCCCTATTGCAAATCGGATGAAAACAATTCAGGGAATGATAGCACAATATTTCATCATGACAAATTCAGCAACGAATATTGATTTTATTAATGCATCTAACAAATTGAAAGATTGTCCGGATAAAGATATCAGCTCCTACGGAAATCGTAAGAAAATGGGTATTCAATATTGCTTAGAATTATTGAATAAACATTTTCATTTTCAAAGCTGGATAAAACATTTTGAGACGCACTCTAAAAAAGACGATTTGGCCGATTCTTTTTTGCAGGGAATCTGGTTTATAGAGAATAAAGTTAATAAAAGTTAATAAAAGTTAATAAAAGTTAATAAAAGTTAATAAAAGTTAATAAAAGTTAATAAAAGTTAATAAAAGTTAATAAAAGTTAATAAAAGTTAATAAAAGTTAATAAAAGTTAATTTTTGAAAAAAATAAAATATTGTTTAGAAGTATAACAATGTCTTCTAATCCACCTTCATATTGGACTTACGGATCACCCTCGCTGACGTTTTGGAAAAAAGACGAGATTAATAATGCCTTCTTGTTGCGTAACACTAACAATTTAACTTTTCCAGTTACAGAATTTATTATTCCCGCCGATGGATATACTGAAACAACAAGTAGTCCAACAAGTAGTAAGATATATCACTGTGATGGGTCATATAACATATTAAGTTTTTTTCAATCACTACCTACTAACAAAATGTCTGTAAAAACCGACGATCCATTCGTTTCAACAGGCACATTTGTTACTTTTTCTCATAAACTGTTAAATAAAACAAAATATGTTGTATCGTTGACAGAGATTAGAGCGCCTGATAAAATTGATGGTCCACGTTATTGTGTCGCGACATATAACAATGACCCTAATTATGGTTCCGTTAAAATGATTAAAGGCAACAACAAAACTTTTTTGAATTATTCGGGAACAATTCGTGTTTGGACAGATACGCAAATTGATGTCGCATTTAGAAAGATGAGAAGTCCTCCAGGTCCTATAACTAAGACTGTCTCTTTGAGCAATAAAATCATCTACTTTAATTCCCAAAAAAGTGAGGAATTATACACTTTTTTCACTTCAATTTACGGAGTGGATGTCCCGGCGAGTACTGGAGAAAAATTTGTTCCAACCGGAAAAACTATTGTGTTTACGTATGGCCTCCCCATAGATACTACGACCAAAACAATTTGGTCAGAAGTTACTTCGCAGAGTGCCAAACTAATTCCGAACGAACTTAAAACCTATACATTTTACATTGTCACAACAACCAATGATCCCGCGTACGATCTGGTTGGCCCAATTGTGCCCAATTATTAATCTTTTACACCGATAAAGATTAAAAATCTGTTTTCCTTAAGACATTTTAAATCATTTGACACCAACGTTGCTGTTGAACACTGAACTGCCGAAGGTGGTTTATAATCTTCAACAGTAACGTTGGTAACAAGAAGTAATAAAAAAATTGAAAAGTATTTTGTTCATAAGTTTTTATGAACAAAAGCAAAAAGAATGACGAGTAAGCTGAGATACCTTAAGAAATATACAAACAAGTGTGTCGGACAGAGAGACAATCTGGTGGAAAAATACGGTTTTCCGGCTACAAATACCTTTCCACAGATGCTTGCACTTGCAATGGAACATAATTGTAACCTTATACAAAAGTCCGGAATGCGAGGAAAGTGGTATTTGAAAAACAAAGACTATAAAAAGATAAAAAAAGAACTAAAAGATGAGACTAGACATAATCGTAAGAATCACATATGTTATCTAATCAAATACGACAGCGGCGAGAGCGGCGACTTCGGTGAGTCTTGCGAGATTTAGTCTTTCTTTTCGTATTTCTCTTTCTATTTCTTCTTTTTTTACCACCCTTCTTTCCAGGAGGCAATTCTCCGATATCACTTAAATCCGCCATTTCCCTTTTTTCTACATCGTCTAAAGCGTTCATCAAGTCTCTCACCGAAAATGTGTCTTCGTCGTAAACAAAGCAGTTTCCCGGTTCTTGAGTCTCTCTTGATTCACGGGTTTCTATTTCCCCGAACCAAGTAGTAAGGTCTTCAAGTGAAGAACCTTCTTCACATTTTTTAGGGCGCGAGGTTGAGTGAAAAAACTCTTTCTTCCATAGGTAAATTGTATAACCGCGCCGCGTCATTTCTTTTTCGCCAATTTTTTGCCACCCTTCCAATCTTGTGCCATGCGAGTCTTCTACTGGGGGTAAACCATCCCTCGTTGATCTTAATTCAATTTTACCCGACATATAAATAAAGAATATAATATTAATTCGTATAACCTATTAAAATTAAGTCTGAATACTTCATAATAATGGATTCTGAAATTATAGATATTTCTGCATTAAACTTGAATGATGATACGGGGTCGTCATGGAGAGAACCAGCAAGGACAAAATCAACGAATTTTGGTTCAGGGATTGAGCTATTAATGAATGATAAGAAAAAAGAAGGTTCGTCAAAACAAAATAGTGACATTAACATTGAAGATTTGAATAGTTTAGAGAATGAGTTGAATAATCTGGTGGATGAAACGGAAAATTTGGGGTCGTCGGACAATATTTATAATACTACTAAAACATTCGGGTTTGACGAAAAACCATCAGTCAGATTTGATGAAGAGCCGGGAATAAAACTCGGTCAATCAACTGCGGAAAGCGGATATGAAGGAAAAACATGGGACGGTTATGGTAAATTCAACAATATCCCGATGAATCCCGACAAACCTGGTTCTCAGCATCCCCAAATGTCCAAAGAAGAAACATTAAGAGAGAAATTCAAGTATTTGAGAAAGCTGGAAACTTTAGAAGCAAAGGGTGTCAATCTGACAAAGAAATATTCTATGGAATCTCCTCTAGCAGAAATGCAGGGCGAATATGAAATGATTATGGAAGAGAAAGCCAAACAAAATTCCGTAAAATTTCAAGGGAATATGTTGATGGCATGTATTAATGGGATTGAGTTTTTGAATAACCGGTTTGACCCATTTGATATTAAACTTGATGGCTGGAGCGAGCAAGTAACAGAAAATATGACGGATTATGATGAGATTTTCGGAGAATTATATGATAAATATAAGAGCCGCGCTTCCATGGCACCCGAGTTGAAATTATTGTTCCAATTAGGCGGAAGTGGCATGATGATTCATATGACGAATACGATGTTTAAATCCGCCATGCCTGGGATGGATGACATTTTGAGGCAAAATCCCGATTTAATGCGTCAATTTCAGACCGCCGCAGTAAATTCTATGGGACAGACCAATCCTGGTTTTGCCGGATTTATGGGTGGAATAATGAATCCCGAGCCGGAAGTTCCTCAGGGGCGCGGTCCCCCTCCTCCAATGGCGACACAGAGAATGGCGCCTCCTCCCGCAAATAGACAAGGAAACAATAATTACGGAAATAGACCGGATTTAGCGAGAAGCATGAGCTTAAATGGATTTAATGATGGTATTAATATTCAGGAAAACCGCGAGCCGATTAATGAGCGAAGTTCTAGGACCGCTGCACGTCCGGAAATGAAAGGACCTAGCGACATTTCGGATATTTTGTCTGGTCTAAAGACAAAGACTATTAATATTCAAGAGCAGCAAAACAATTTACAATTTTCAACAGAGGATGTTAGTAACATGGATGGGAATAGCAGCACCATAAGTATTTCAGACTTGAAGGATTTACAATCTAATGGTGGAATGCCTAAGCGTAGTAAACGGAGACAGAAATCCGACAAGAACACGTTAAGTTTAGACATTTAGTGTGACAATAATAATTTCGTGCAATATTATATTTACATATTGTATGAAATCTAGACCCATTCCGTTGAGATATCTACCGAAAAGGTTGACAAAAAAGGATAGAATTAAACAGAGAAAAATGTTGATGAAATCTCGTAATTTGTATAAGAAAAAAATTTACTTTACTAGAAAAAATGTTCCTTCATTCAAGAGCAAAAAATCATCTCATATTTTAACTGCGCGTAAAATATACAAGGTTGAAAAAATTGGCGCCACGCCCGAAATGTCCCAAGTCACTGGCTGTTCTCTCGCTTCTCTTCAAGAAATAATCAAAAAAGGTCAAGGTGCTTACTTTTCATCTGGTTCTAGACCAAACCAGACCGCACAATCATGGGCTGTTGCGAGACTTGCAAGTGCGGTCACTGGCGGAAAAGCGGCAATGGTTGATTTTTCTATTTTAGAAAATGGATGCAATCATAATAAGAGGGCGTTTATTTTAGCGAAAAAGGCAAAAGGAATGTATACTAGAAGGCGAGTTCCTAAAGCTTAGTGTTTCTTCATGTGTTTCTTAGATTTTTTCGTAGTTTTTTTAGATTTCTTCACGGATTTCTTAGACTTCTTTGACGATTTCTTCATTTTCCTCCCGCCATCAAACGCGCCGCTATTTTTTAATGTGTTAATTATTTGTTCCGGGTAGAGTTGTCCTTCATATGTTTCATTAGGCATTAACCTGGAGTATTGGGTGTCTGGCGTAGGTTGAACTGGTGCAACCGGAATAGGAGCTCTTTGAGTCCTGAATACGGGAAGTTCATTGAAATAATTGTGGGGTGACGTGAAAATCTCCGCGAGTTTATATCCATTGCGCGAGGTTCTTACGTGCCAATTATGTGGTTTAACTTTAATTGTGAACCAATTTATTCGCCACCTGGGAGGCAATTCATCTAAAACAAGTTGTATTGCTTCCGGGTCATTATTATATGCTCTTCTCATTATTTCATTCGGTATTGGTGATGTTTCAGGAAAGTTAAAACGATCTATAGGATACATTATTCTCCATTCAAGATCAGCTAAACTAGTCATATACTATACACATAAAATATATGTACGCACATATTTATTTTGTTAATAATAAATTATCTACTTAGACATATAGCTTGATATATGGGTAGCATGAAGTTAATAAATTATTTACTAGATTACGTTATTGTCACGAGTAAATTGTTTAATATAGACGAGTCACATTCTCTTACTCACAGTATGGAGGTTTTTCAAACAGCATGCAAGATACTGGAATCGGAAAAAATTAATAATCCATTTTTGGAAAAACAAAAAAATATAATTTATACGTCTACTATTTTACACGACATGTGCGATAAAAAATATATGGATGAAAAACTTGGACTTGACCGAATGAAGGATTATTTGGAAAAAATCACGCCTCTCACCGAAACAGAAATTGACATTAGTTTAAAAATTATTTCCACGATGAGTTATTCCACGGTTAAAAAACAAGGATATCCGGATTTGCAGGAATACCAATTGGCATATCATATTGTGAGAGAAGCGGATTTATTGGCGGCGTATGATTTTAATAGATGCGTTATATTCGGAATGATGCAATCTGGAGAATCATATGAAGACTCGGTTAAAAATGCATCCTTGCTTTTTCAATCACGTGTTTTACGCCATAACGACGACAATTTATTTGTTACAGATTATTCAAAAACATTGTCGCGAAAATTACACGAGGACGCCATTGTTAAAATGTTTGAAGTTAATAAATTTATTCATGGTGTATAACACGCGTATAACACGCGTATAACTAGTAAATACTCTTATTATAATATTATTTACATTTTGTTAGCGGTTGTGGTGGCGATTGTTATTATGTAGCTGATTTTTTTGGAGATTAATATTATGTCAACAATAATTATAATGCCTACAAATAATTGTCGGAACCATTGTATGCGCGGACCCCCGGGTCCTCGGGGCGAACAAAGCGAAAAGGGTGACAAAGGCTGTAATGGTGAAAGAGGTCAACGCGGAGAAGAAGGTGAACGGGGTGAAAAAGGTTGCAGAGGCGAAAAAGGCGAAAAAGGCGAAAAAGGATGTCATGGTGAAAAAGGTTGCAAAGGTGAACAAGGTGACAAAGGACCAACAGGCGAGAAAGGACCAACTGGTAAGCAGGGACCCACCGGTGATCAGGGACCTACGGGTCAGCAAGGAGTCACAGGTGAGAAAGGAGCAACGGGCGATCAGGGACCCACGGGTCAGCAAGGAGCCTCCGGTTCCAGGGGACCCACAGGTCAGCAGGGACCCACAGGTGAGAAAGGGCCCACAGGTGAGAAAGGACCCACTGGTGAAATGGGTCCTACGGGTGATCAGGGACCTACTGGTGAGAAAGGAGCCTCCGGTTCCAATGGACCTACTGGTGAGCAAGGAGCAACAGGCGATCAGGGACCAACAGGTCAGCAGGGACCCGCAGGTGAAAAAGGAGCAACAGGTGATCGGGGACCAACGGGTCAGCAAGGATCCACTGGTTCTAGGGGACCCGCAGGTGAAAAAGGACCAACAGGCGCCCAAGGACCCACCGGTTCAGCAAACGTTTTAAATTTCGCGGATTTTTATGGGTTAATGAGTGGAAACCGAGGTGAAGTTAACGACAATCCTAACGCAATCAAACCAGGTGAATCAGTAAATTTTCCTAATCCAATAATAAATCCATATGGAACAATACAACGAGTGCTAGGAAGCACGTCAAACTTCACCCTAGGACCAGGTGGAGTTTATGAAATTTCGTTCTTAGTTAACGTGCAAAACACAGGCGAATTAGTTGTTGTTTTAAACGACACTGAATTGTTGATGACAGTTGTGGGTAAATCGGGAAACGGAGAAATAGTCGGTATTAGCATAATAACAACGCCGAACGGGTTTGACTCAATATTAAGTATAAACAATTTATCTACGGGCGAAAACGGAGGACTGAAAATAGATGCTACCACAGGAGCATTATCAAAACCTTTGTCTTGTCACCTTATTATTAAACAACTCGGTGAAATATCCAATTCTCTTAATTGTGATGAATAAATTATCTCAAAAAAATTGATCTATAACAATGAACAACTATAAAAAATATTACAGAGAGATATGACGGAAACCGTAATTTTCATTGACGGAAGCTATTTCTGCTTTTACCGATATTATTCAATTATTCGTTGGTGGAAAAGCGCACACCCAGAAGAACCCTTGATAGCCCCGTTTGAAAATCCGATTTTCCTTGAAAAATTCAAGAAGACTTTTATAGAAAACGTAAAAAGTATTCCTAAAAAGTTGGGCGTCGGAAACCCTACAATAATCGTCGGAAAAGATTGTAAACGGGAGACTATTTGGAGGAACGCACTTATTGAAAAATATAAAGGAAATAGAGATAACAAGAATGTTGAATTTGAAGGCGGACCATTCTTCAAGATGATGTATGATGAAGAACTCTTTATTCAGGGCGGTGCTTGTAAAATTATCAGTTATCCTACTTTAGAGGCGGACGATTGCATCGCCATCTATATCAAGCAACTACTTCTTCAACGCCCGAATGTTGAAATATATATCATTGCCAGCGACAAAGATTATCTGCAATTACTGGAACCCCGCGTAAAAATTTATAATCTTGCGTTCAAGAATATTCTTGACCAGAAGAGCGCCATCGGAGATGCCAAGACAGAGTTATTTTGTAAAATACTTATGGGTGACCAGAGCGATAATATTCCCTCGGTTCTGAAAAAATGTGGACCAAAAACTGCACTAAAGTGCTATCATGATAAAGCGTATTTTGATGAAAGGATGAAAGCCGAGAATGCGTATGATAAGTGGGAGCGCAACAAAAAGCTAGTTGATTTCAATTGCATACCTGAAAATTTGGTGAGCGGATTTTTGAAAGAAAACCACGTTTTACAAGAAAACCACGTTTTAGGAGATGAGGATAAAATAATATTATGATAGTATAACAAGAAAAAATATTATAAAATGACAACAAATAAAAAACCAAGTTTTGAACCAGCACCAAACACAATAACTATTTATTTAAATACGAGTATTCCTGGTAACCAAAATATAAAATTTTCTCCTTCCATGGTGGACCCAAAATCGTCTAGTAAAGCCGTTTTTTTTGAACCACGCGTGAAATTATATAATCAGATGATTACCAGTTTGCCTAGCAATGCACCAAAAACGCTGATAAAAGAACAATTTTTTAATAAAGGGTGGTTTAAAACGCTGGAAAATAGAACATTATCAAATGTTTTTTATGCGCAACCTGCCAGAACTTTAGAAGAGGCAACAAAATTGGGAATTGTTGATAATAACATAATGTTGACGTTATATACGTTATTTAGACCAAACACGGTATTAAATATTGGTGGAAATCCATATACCATTTATTCTTATGATTGGACACCAGGAAATTGGAAAATAGACACAACGACATCGGACTTATTTTCAAATTATAAATCTTCTTTTTCTAGACCTGGATACAGAGGAATAAATATCAATATTAATACAGGAACTAATCCGGCGTTTTTACAGAGACACCAACTTGGTTTAAATGAATTGGATGAATTGGAAAAAACATATCCAAATACAAAAGTAACTCAAGGGAGACAGTTTAATATCAAGCAATTTAGATATCCCGCTGTTAATCTTCCCACAAAACAAGGTGTGCAAGGTGTGCAAGGTGTGCAAGGTGTGCAAGGTGTGCAAGGTGTGCAAGGTGTGCAAGGTACGCAAGGCGCACCACAAATAGGTCCACCACTAACTCCACAACAGCTTCAAATACAAAATGTCATGAATAAAATAAGAGCCCCCCTCGCAATAACAAACCCTCCAGCAGCTAGCGTACCACTTTTACCAACTTCAACTGGCACATCGTCGGGAGCACCACTTAAAATAACGCCACCCCGAAAACCAAGGACGAAAAAAGTTATCCCTCTAGGGGGTCCGGCAGCTGCGGCAAAAAAAAGAACCAGAAAAGCACGCGTCGTTATCGGTGGCGCAAGACCCGGCGAAAACACAGGAAAATTAAGAGATTATTTCAAACAGTATTATCCCATGTTAAATCAGGTCTTCATACAATTTCCTATTCCCGTAAAAGAATATTTACAGCCAAGAGACCCAACAAGACGTTATGGACCTACTACCCTGGCCACTAATTTGCATAAAAATAAATTTGATGAGTCCATAAAAGAAATGCAGGTTATTGCTAATAACGGCGCCGGGGATTGTTTTTTCATCGCTATTTCACAGGGAATTAATGCGCATAATAATAATCCAGCAAACGATGCAGATAGAGTAACATTTTATTCAATTACAAATGCGATAACTTACGGAACCGCCGGAAATGATTTCACACAACAAATAGTTAGAGAAATTATATCAAATTTCTATCAAGACCCAACAAATGATGCTATCTTACAACAACATAAACTACACGCGGAAAATATTGTCGCAACAATGAACAATGAATATCAAGAGGCGTTGGCGGAATTAACATCTCCTTCAGATGCTGAAAAAATGCTAATAATGGATAATATATGGTTCAACGAAGATGAGAAATTTTTAGTTAGACGGTTAAATGCGCCGCCTCCAGACGATGAGCCGTTTTTTTTAGTCCCCGACGCCGAACTTGATGCATACATAACAAGTAACGAATACTGGGGTGACGCAAACGCATATCCTATTTTAATGAGTAGAATTAATCTAAAAGTATTTGTAATAAGAAACGACGGCAATGACATATTTTCTTTCCCGGTAAACACCGCAAACGATCCATTGAATGATGGTTGGACAAAATATATATTTCTTTTTTTAGAAAATATGCACTATGAGTTGATTGTCTTTAATAACGTCCCTATATTTGAACGCGAAGTTGTAGCACAAAATCCCGTAAATGCCTTAATGAATTGGATTCCAACAGGAACGCCGGTTTGGGGGAAAACAAATCTACCCCGCCCTCAACCACCGTTTTTCATCATTTACTTTATATATTCTGATTTTTATGCCAGATTAAATTTGAGAGATGTAGATTCATACGATTATCATGTTGACATATTCCCTGATGAAATGTTGTTTATACGTAATTCAGAAAAAGTCATTAATGATCAATCTGTCGCAATTCGTGGTTTAATAAGTACCACAGTATTAACCAAACAACAAAATCAATCCTTGAAGAATATACAAAAATATCAAATGTTGAAAATACAATTGTTTCCCAAAAACAAGACGCTTGCAAAAGCAGCAGCGGTAACAACGTCGCCCGCGCCAGTGGCCGGAGTCACCGGATTACCGGTCGCCGTTCCGATAACAGCAATAGCATCGGCGGTTCCGCTAGCGACGGTCGCACAGCGTAATAATCAATATAAACATATATCCACGATTTTAGACAATCGCTCAAACATTGGATATTATGTGATTGTGGATTTACACTTATATCCAGGAACACATATTCCTTATGGAAAACGCGCGTCTATGGCGTGTGGAATTCAATACGAAAAAATCAAAAAAGAGTTGGCGGAAGTTCGTGGCACAATCTATGTTATGCCACCGATGAATATATATCCTCCAAAACCGAAATCGTCGGATAAATCATCCAAGAAAAAGTCGTATATAAAACCAACAAAATATACTAGAAGAATAAGATAAATTTTTATTTTCAATACGAAAATAAAAATCGTTTGTCAAAACCACTATTTCGCATACGCCGAAGAAATATCAAAATTTTTGGAATACACTTCACGTTGCTGTTTTGCATTTTTCTCTTTCTTTGCCTTTTCCAAAACACGAATCGCATCGTTCAGCTCTGTTTCCGAAACAACCCCGTCACCATTTGTATCAACTAATTTATGGAGAACGCGATATTTGTGGGGAACAATGCAGAATGTACTCTCTTCATTGAATAAGTGGTCAGATAAAATAGTAAATACCGCAGTTAACCCTAAAGCAACATAAATGTCACGCGTACCCATCCACGCCATTGAAAACACCAGTAATTGTTTGCTCAACGAGAATTTAAGATATTCCTCTGTTGATTTGCTAAACTGTATCGCTATAAACTTTGAACCAACATTGAGTAATATCATGACAATCCCTGCAAAAAACTTGCTATTATTTAAAGACAAAACATGTTCGTTTATGCCATTTAAAACTGAGACCACCGGATGTCCACCTTTCATTTTTATCGCTTTTGGTTTTATTACTTTTATATTTTGATTTGCTGCCAACATATATTTTAGTAGTATAATTATTTTTACCAACAATCAAAAATTATATATTCTTACGCAAAAATTTCTTAATGTATCTTCCATAATCGCCCAATTTATTTTCAGCCACAATTCTTGCTCTGCGAACCTGTGGGCGTATATATTTTCCTATAAAACCTTCGTTTTTTTTAATCCCCGAAATCATACCAAAAGCCAATCCCGCAATAATAATAATAACCGCTAAATAGAGATAAAGATACATTGTTCTCTTCATTCCTTAATATAGATGGCGACAATTTTTACGCAGAACCAAAATTTGCATGCCCAAAATTGTCTACATTTTCCATTGAGGGAGCAGGAACTTTATCATTTTTCAGTGAATTAAAGTGTAATGTTTTTGAAGATTTTGGTTTAACAAATGCCTCTTTTCCGATTTTCATGCTGCCAAACGATTCTCTGCTTTTGCTTAGATTTGGCGCGCGAATTGAGTCGTCTTCTTCCATACCCTCACTAAAACCCTCCGTTCCCTGTTGAATATTTCTAGATGAATGCAGTCCAATAATAATAATTGTCACTATTAATCCTAGAGGCATATTCAAGAACGTTATAATAATAATGATAAAAATCATGATGAACCGTCCCATAATGGTATTAAAAAAATACTGACGAATATTATTTTTCATCAAAAGAAACCAAGTAACAACAACCAACATGGCGGCTAAAATATTATTTACTTTGGCAAACATTCACTTTTTAATAAAGTAAGTTATTTTATTTTTATCAAACAACAAATTTCAGTGTGTTTTTCAAATTATTATCTTCTCAATTTTTAAGAGAAATGTCTTTAGCAATGTATGCAGCACCATTTGATAATGACATAAATACAATAAATAATAATAAAGATTCCGGTAGCTCAATAGAGAGAAAAAAAAATACAAATAGTAAAACTCAAAAGAGAGCCCCTAAAGAAAATTTTCAGTCAGAAAGAGTTAATTCTATTCTTCAAAAAATTCATAATTTACCGGACCAAGACGATAGTTTAGCAGATTTTAATCCTGATTTCAATCCACCTCCATTTCCTAACTCAGTAGGAATTGAACGAAAAGAAAACACGGTTCCTTATGCAGAGGGAGAAAGGGTTGGGGACGAATCATATGAATCTAATTATCGCTCTCAAAGTGAAGAAGTAAATATGGGAACTAGTTCTCGTGTTCCCGATGATTACTATAGACGATTTATGCCAAATTACAATAATATTTATAAAGGAAATGCACCTTATATTCCCGTTCAGCAACCTAGGCGCCATATAGAACAACACTATGCCGGTTCCACAAATGATATTCTAATTGAAAAACTCAACTACATGATAAATTTATTAGAGGAACAAAAAGACGAGAGAACCGGAAATGTTACAGAAGAAGTGATTTTATATTCTTTTTTAGGAATCTTTATCATTTTTATCGCCGACTCTTTTGTGCGAGTGGGAAAATACGTAAGATAAATAATTTTGTCATCATATACAATAACAAAATTATTCAAATCAAAATAACACAAAAACCTTTTCTGGAGGAAAGGTTGGGTGGGCGAAATTATAGAAAAAATAGGCATTAGGGCTTACCAAAAATGGTGTCGTGTTTATTGATTTTATTATGAAACCGTTATCGGAAATGTTTTCAACAACAGCATACTGAAAGTCAGTGCCGGTGCATATTTTCCAAAGAGCATTCATAAATCCTTGCAAGAAAACCGAGGTGGACAGAAGCGACTCGTCTAAAATAGAGGCGAATAGAGTAATGCATTCCTCGTTTTTTTTTATGAAGGTACATGTTTTTCTGAAAAAGTAACAGCATAATACCTCACCATCCTTTAACAACATATACGCAAAAATGTTTCCTGATTTTATTAATTCCAAAATATTGGACAATTCTGAATAAATACAAATACTAAATTTCTCTCTGGTTTTGATTTTCATAAAGTCCAAAAGATGATGAATATTTGTTGGACCACATTCAATGAGCGCAATTGTCGCATCCAAAGGCGAGGGCTTATTCCATTCCGACAATTTATATCCATTTGCTTGGTATACACAAAGGGGGACGATTCCGGTTAGTTCTCCTTCTCTCTTGAAGAGAGAAATCATGATGTTTTCCTTGAGCCGTCGTTGATGATAATACATTGTTTGAATAAGTTGGGGTGCGATTCCCTTTTTTCGCTTACCGGAATCCACGCATAAGTAATCTACATAATAGCAATCCAGTTTCTCGGTGCCTTTTTTTCGGTTAATGGTCACATGAATTGGGCGAATAGTCATGGCACCTACACATTTTTTTGTTGGAACAAGTTCAGTTTTCTTGGCGTCTAACAATAATTCGTCTTCGTAGTAGAAAGAAAAGAGAGAAGTGGCATTATGTCTTTCAAAATAGGGGACAATATTTCCCTCCTCCGGCAAATATTGATTCTCTTTATTTTGCAAGTAGTGAGAGCGAATAAACTGGACAAATTCTGATTTTTTCTCTTTTGTTATTTCCGAATATGCGAGACATTCAATATTTTTAAAGTTGCAATATTTATTTTTTTCTGGCAGTTCATTGTTAATAATTCCTGGAGGAAATAAGTAATACCTTAAATCATAGACATGAAATACGGGCTGCATTGACCAAAAACGATATTTTATTTTTATATATGCCGTAATAAAGAGTAAAATAAAGAAAACGGCTACCGAAAAATACCCCAAGAGAGAAGTATAGAAAGAAAACGAGTCTACCGGAATATCTCTTGCAGAAATAACAAAATTCTTTATAAAATTTGGAACGAAAACTTCCATTTCTTGTCTATTCATGAGAGAAAAAGATTTTCAAAAAAACCGCATTTATCCTCTATACTTTCTATATGTAAATCTCCGGAATATTACATAACAAAAAAGTTATGAGATGAATTTTCTCTTTATTAAATCTATTTTTCTATGTCTAGTTCTAAATTATTTATTAATTTTTAAAGCGGGAAAATAAGTAATAATTAAATGTATTATTATTATATGGAAAAACCAAAATGGACATTTGATAATGTTTCTTATTATAATTTATTAAAACAGCAAAATGGGAGAAACATTTTTATTTTTTCTGATTTTGAACACAATTGGAACTTATTTCGTTTTTTAAATAACGACAACAAATATTATTTTAGACTGAATAAAAATTACGCATCAGATTATAATTTTAAAATAATTCATTCAACCCTTATTCATAAATGTAAACATTTAGATTTAGAAAAAATATGCTTCATTTTGTCCAATGCTGATCAAGAAAAAATGTTACTAAGTATTCCTTTGAACTTTGGCTATATTTTTGATAGTTCTTTTACTTTTCACTTTAAGGAAAAATACAATTTACTTGTTAAAGAATCTTTGTTGAGTTTTTTTCCAACTTATACGCTCAATGATGCAATATCAATTTTAAACGATTCGCGCATTATTTCAAATGAAAAAAATAACACGTCTTTGAATGAAACTGTTGAAACATTATGCAGTTTTAATTGTAACTTGGTAATTGACATGCAAATTGCCGACGAATCCGCATCGTGTCAATTTGAAAGATGTGAAGATTTAAAATTCAAAAAAAATAATGTAACAGAAAATTTGAGTAAAAAAATAATAATATTTGTTCCATATTGTGAAGTTTATAAAAATTTTATTATAAAATGTATGACTTCAATAGAAAATCAAGAATATAAATATTACGAAGTAATAATTGTTATTGATGGTTATTCGGTTGACTATAATTTTTTATTAGATTTTATAAAAAACAAAACAAATTATAGGATTTTACCGTTTAAAAACAATAATGGACCGGCTTTCAGCAAATGGAAATTTATTGAACACATTCAACAAAATATTAATAGTTATTCTAAAAATGACATTGTCGCAATAGTAGACGGCGACGATTATTTAGAAAATGATGCGCTTTATACTGTAAATTCTGCTTATCAAGAAAACAATTGTTGGGTTACTTTTGGAAATGCTAGCGGGAATTTTTGTGATTTTGTGATGAATGATGCGAATTTTTTTTTAACAACCGAGAACATTAGGAAAAAAAAATGGATTTACAACCACCTGAGAACTTGTAAATTAGGATTATTAACAAATTTTACTATTGATGATTTTTTAATTAATGGCGACTGGCTTATTAAATGCACCGATAGACCTTTTGTTTATAATATAATTGAGTGGTCAGGAAAAGAAAAAATAAAATTTATTGATAAAATAATATATAATTATGTTGAACACGAGAACAATTCTTATAAAACAGTATGTAAACGAGTAAAAAAACAGTCATTAAATCATGTTATCAATATTAATGAAAAAAAAAAGGTTATAGAAGATATACACATTGTCATGTGTGTTTATAAAAGACCCGAAAATTTATCAATTCAGTTAAAAAATTTAAACGAACAGACTGTTTCGGGTAGAATAATTTTGCATGTTATTAATAACAATCCAGAAAACACGTTTTTAATAAACGATTTGTTGGTTGAGAATATTGGAAATATTAGATATTGTCTTTATAATCACGACAATGTATATTTTGGATTTCAAAGATTTTTAATTATACGCGATGTTTTAATGAAAAAATATATTATTGATTATGTTATAATTATAGATGATGACCAAATTTTCACAAATGATTGGGTTGAAAAAAACTATGAATTAAGAGAACCCAAAACATATTCTTCGTGGTACATTAAAAAATGGTCTTCGCCCGAATATTTAAATTATTGGACACCAGAATTTTATACTAATAGTAAAGGGATACATAATTACACAAACACAATTCAAAACATTCATTATGGTGCAACATGTGGGTGTATAATTGATGTTAACATTTTTAACGAAAATAGTGACCTTTGGAAAATTCCACAAGATTTACCTGACAATTTAACTATTTATAATATTGAGGATTTATGGTTATCATATATAGTAAGAAGTTATGGGTGGAGTATTAAAGATTCTTTTTTGCCACATTTGGAAACATTAAATAAAATAAATACAAATTCGGATGAACAATCATTGTGGAAAATTCTAAAAACCGAAAAACAGTCGTTGTTTAAATATTTATGTGATTTGCAATAATAATAAAAATTGCGCGACATAATCATAGATGTGGAAAAATAGTATATTCTAATTCGGCTTCTTAAAAATATACAAATACTGATATTCATAGGTCGCCTTTATCAAATCTATTTTTCCTTCTACAATAAATCCTACTTGTTTTGCCATGTCCAATATGTCCGACTCTGACTCCATATACATTGTATGTTCCTGTTTCCTGAATGTTTTTTCGGTTTCCTTATTTTTGAATTTCTCAATAAACTTCGCCTCGCCCGTTTTCTCATTTAATTCAAAATTCGCATTATATTTGAAATCGTCAAAGGTGACATTTGTTTGAGTGATTCTCTCTTTTGCGTATCTCTGGGGAGTCAACATAAGTAGTGGATTTCCGGGGGGCAATATCGGGTCAAAATGGTCCCTATCCACGATATGGACAACTAGCACCCCCATTGGTTGTAGCCAATTATAGCAATTATGGAAAAAGGTGGTTTTGTCCTTGATATAATAAATGGTGAAATACATACATAATATATGCGTAAAGGTTCCGTATTGAAATGCCATTGAGTCTAGAACATCGCCTTGAATAAACTCTGCTTTAGGATATGTTGCTTGAGCTTTTTGAACCATCGCCGAAGAATTATCCAAGCCGATAACATTATAACCCTTTTCACTCAATTCACCGACATGATGACCTGTTCCGGAACCTATGTCCAATACCCGACTTTCTTCGGTTAATTCTGTCTCTTTCATAATATTACCTATTTCATAATTGTTTTTAGTGGTATTATAGACCAAAAAATCATAAATGCCGGCATAAAATTCATCGTATATTTCCGAACCCGATTTTTGCGAGAAACCAGACGATTCAAATCCCTCACCCGCCATTCGTTGTGACTTGAAATAACTAGCGACAATTAACAAAATCACCATGAAAAATAATACCTTTCCCCAGGTAGACATATTTTTATATGTTTTGAAAAGCGACCGTATTGGCTCCGTTATCATTTTTTCAATATTGACCATTATTTCTATGAATATATATTAATATATGCGAATATAAATTAATACACAAATTAATACATAAAATAATACCCGCATTAATAGTATTATTCTTATTATTTTTATTTCTACCTAAAATATGACAGAAATAAATGATATGCGCCAACAAAAAGATTTCAAAGGAATCACGTTTTCTGAATTCAAGAAGACGGATGTTAAAAAAGAGCTGATTAAAAATCTGAGAGATTCAAAAATAGAGCCGGCGTGTTATTGGAGTGCTGAATTCATTTGTTCCGGTCACTTTATTGATTTGTGGGAAATTATTCTCTATTTTTATAGCAAACATATTCATCTAGGAAATCCTAAATTAAGTATTTATCTAGATTTAAGAATACAGTCATTCAAGGAAATAATGTCTGCGGGATACCTAAACAATGAGCTAAAACTTAGAAATAATGAAAAAATAAGGAAACTTTTCTGTGAAATAATTTGCATTCTCTGCAATGCAAAACGGAAACATAGTTTTGAAGAAGTAAAAATAAAGATAGATGATTTTGACATGACCCAAATGACGGATAGATTTAAAGCACCAAATGTTTCCTTTGCTCAATCAGTAATTCTAGGTGGAGACCCCAAAGAATTATTTATATCCATCAATGAAATGGCATTCAATTTAACAACACAGAATTCTATTAGCGCTTGTTATTGGATTGAGTGGATATTAGAGTTTGAAAGTAGATGTCATGCGAAAAAAGAAAAATGTAAGTGTGAGCGTAGGGTGTTTGTTCCCGTGGATTCTAAATTTCAAACCGAAATAGTTTGGCTAATATGGGATTGTTTTTTTAAAGAAGTGGAAAACCGTAAGAATCCCCTTTTGAAAAAAATATTCACTAGTCTACTGAATTTGTTCACGCTAAAATATACGAGTGGTTGCCCACGACGAAGAAGATACATCATGTATTATGCGGTCGCGCTTTTGACGGAAAGCGTAAATATGGAGGAAGAAATTGTAAAGGATAAAGAACAAGTAACAAATATAATCAGCAAAATAGACAATATTTATAAACAAGTAAAGAAAAATGAACACTCTCCCAGCACAGATTATTTATTTAATAATCTAAACAAGAGTAATTTAGATAAAACGATTGAGAAATTGGAAAAGATGAATAATTTCGGGGAGAATTTTATTCCTCGGCTTTAAATTATCTTCTCTAGAATAAATAAGACACAGACAATGAGTAAAAGTATAAAATATTATCCTGGTGATGTTGAGGTTGATGATGAAAGTGATGAAAGTGATGAAATGGATGAAAGCGATGGAAGTGATGGAAGTGATGGAAGTGATGATGAACTGAAAGAAATGAATTTAAGTTCGTCTCGGAGGGAATCTGAAACAAATTTTCAACCAATTAAGCAACAAGACACTATGGGATATGAACCCACTATGGGATACGAACCTACTATGGGATATGAACCCACTATGGAAGATAAATATCGCGATGGCTCAAGGTTTAAACGGGAATCTATGTTTGCGTCTCGGATAGAACCCCGTGTTGCAGAACCGAAAAAAGCATCTCCACCATTAACTCCCCAAGAAAGAAAAGAGGGAGTAGACCGATTGTCGCGAATCACACGCTATGCATCAGATGCTAAAATCCAAAATAAGATAAATAATGAAATTAATAAAATTAAGGAATTAGAAGAAGCCGGCGTTTATGTCGGCCTTGACAGGGGACCGTCAGGAACCCAATTTAAAAAAGACGAACCCGTAGACTCAATAAAATATGCGCTAGACCAATATAGAAAAGGCGGGAAAAAAGGCGGGAAACCGAAAAGAAAAGTTTCCAAGAAGAAATCAAAGAAATCAAAAAAATCTAGGAAAACGAAAAAATCAAGGAAATCCAAAAAAACGAAGAAAACAAAAAAGAGTATAAAGAAAGGAAAATAGATTTAGCAACAAAATGAAAAAATGCGTTTCATTTTCAAATACACAACAAATTTTCCTTATTCCGGTTACACCTCAACTCTGGTGGAACAATATAGACAATGCGCGCGCTAAAAAAGAAATGTTTGAAGAGCTGTCTAAGTTTCTCTCTAGTCATCCTGGATCAACGGTTCGTCAAGCCCTCAAAATTTTGTATCAGCCAAACAATATTGTATGTGATGCTAATCATTTTGAATAAAAAATATTATATGGCAAATATATAAAACAACGACAAGATGACAAAGACAAAATATTTAGGAAAAATACGAAATAACAGGACACGTAAATCTGTTCACGCGATTCCAAAATCTACTCAAAGGTTTGAGAGAAAAGTTGTCATTAAATTCTTGGAAATACTAAATACAATAAAATTGTTTCACTGGAAAACATATAGTTATTCTACGCATAAAGCAACTGACGAATTATATGGAAAACTGAATGAAAACATTGATAAATTTGTGGAGGTCCTTTTGGGAAAAACCGGTGGAAGAATAAATTTGTCCAAGATTCATCATATTTCTCTCAAAAGTTATTCCACAAGTGAAGAAATACGAAAGGAATTAAATAGCTTCAAAAGTTTCTTGGTGAATTTAGAAAACTACGATAAAACTATGACAAACACTGATTTGTTCAATATCCGCGACGAGATTATGGCTGACATTAATCAGTTTTTATATTTGTTGTCGTTTATGTGATTTGTCTCGCGCAGTTATAATAAAAATTTAATATATTTATTTTTATTATGATGAATTCAAACGGAATCACTCCTTTTTATAACAGTCCTCCCCAACCCCCGACAAATTATTTTTTATGGGTCTCTCTCGGATTATTGCTGCTTTTTTTGGCATTTAATGCATATCTTTATTTAGTGAAAGGCATAATGGTTGATTATTATTCAATATTTAGTGACATATCAAATACTGGGAAACCTGTGCCACCCACATCGTCAACATCGTCAACCACGACCAATGACCCCACAATTCCTCTAGCCGTAAAACCCACCCTTAATTCAGAAATGATTCCAACCAAAAATGTCACACCCGAAAATACATTAAGCAAAACACTGAATAATCCGAAAGAAGAGTCCGTCAGCGATTATCAAGCGGACGATTCATACAGCAGTAGCATTCAATCCACAAAAACAGGAAGTAAATCAGGATGGTGTTTTATAGGCCAGGATAATGGTGTTCGCACTTGTATGGAAGTAAGCCAAGACGACACCTGTATGTCCGGTAATATTTTCCCAAATAAGGATATTTGCATAAATCCAAATTTAAGGTGAAGTTCTGGACAATGAGGCGATTTGTGCTTTTATTGCTTCTATTTGAGCGTTTGTAGAATCAATATCAGCTTGAATCTGTAAAAGTTTTGAATCGTCGGAAAATGTCGCAGCAGCAAGATGTGAAAAAGGGTTCAGAGGCGGGTTCAGAGACTTTAATTGTGATACAAACAAATCCTTTTGTTTTTGCAAAGAAGTTAGTTTTCCAATTAGTTCATTGATTGTGTTTGCATATTGATATGGTTTATTTTTTTTCTCCGACCCAGAACCAGGGTACACGGTTCTTCTTTTCAGTAAAATATTTGGCAAGCTTTTATCATAACTCAAATTCACAATCGGACCAGGTATATCAGAACATGATGTGGGAAATGTAACGACGGATTTTGGAATGCATGGTTTTGCATTAGCGTCCATTAATTTTTGTATATAACCATTTGACGCATTTGTTAATCTCACACCTCTTGTAATAAGAGCATATCGTTGTTTTTTTGAAATATTGTTCGCATTTTTCCTGTATTCAAGTATGTTTCCTTTTTTCTGTTCTTGGTGAGTGACACCAGGTGTGTTCGTCATAAGGTCATCATAATTTGTGGGAACACATGATTGAAAACGAGTCCAATATCTTATCGGATATTGAAAATTGTTTGGCGTATTACACATTTTCTATATATACATATAAATAAATATATATATGTATCTATGTATGTAATGTCTAAGAATTATATTCGTCCCCATTTCCCGCGAAATACCACCGCATTGATAAATAATTAGGATTTTTCATAGTCATTGTGGTGCTATTTCCGACCATCTTGGTATTAGGTCCCGATTTTGACAACCGTTGAATTTCAGTCGTCCCTAAAGAATAGTTATAGTACCATAAATTGGAAATATATCCGTCAAAACCGCCATTCATCGCGACATAAACGTCGCCATAATTTTGCTTAGGTATCCCGGTTAAATCAGCACTTTTGGCAATAAGTCCGTTGATATAAATATCAATGGTCGTATTTCTGCAACGTATAATCACATTGACCCACTTATTCATTGGAATATCGGGAACCAATATTTCCTCCGTGATAACATCATATGTATTCATGATAATTGTCAACTCGTTCGTATTGGGTGAAATATATAATCCAGGCGAATTATTAGGGAAATTTAAACCAGTAGTCGCATCAAAATCCGAATTACCCTTGTGAAAAATATGTTTGTATTTACCGACATTTGTGTCTAAACTATTGATGAATATCCAAACCGACCAAGTAAATTCTATACCATTTACTCCATTTACTGAACGTGTTATTTGATTATAGTTTTTCTGTGCAGGGTCCTGTGGAACAATAATAAGCGTATTTGCCTGCACCATTCCATCAAAAATATGTGCACTATTACTAGAACCACCCCCCATGAACCATGTCAGCAATGTTATAGAAATTCTCATGACTATGATAAAAATGAATACCACGAGCAACAAAAACGACATCTTTGCCACTAAACTATTTGAGTTAATAAAATCTGATATCCCTGAACCACGACCTGGTGAAGTTAATAAGGACATTATTATATTATATATAATATAATACAATAAATATATCACACACTAAAGAGTGAAACTACCGTTCTCTTTTTCGTTCTCTAAAAAGGAAACCTTTACCTGAAAATTACCAAACCAATTTGATAACCAGTTTCCGCTATATCCGGCTTGGTAAATGTTCCACGCGGTTTGAGGGTCGGTCGGGTTCGCATAATATTGGAATTTGGACGTCCATCCAGAAAAACCACCGTTAGGTGTCAAATAAACATTGGCGTCTTGATTAATATATGGTATGCCAGGTAATACACATGTTTTTACTAATTTCCCGTCCAAATATACGTCTAAACTCTTTCCGTAAACGCTGATTAATAAATTTACCCATTTCTGAATTGGAACGTTGGAAACATTACAGGTATGAACAATATTACCAGAAGAACTCTTCATGTCTTCGCTGGTAATTGCTGAACTATCCGCACCCGGCATCAATGTTAGTGCTACGCTTATGTCATTTTGAATAGCACCTAATGTCACCGAGGGACAAGGATCTTGTCCAGATGTCGCTAAATTACTAGTTGATGAGGTCGTCGCAGAGCCCATTCTTCCGAAAATAATCTTGGGTTCACCATATTTATAATTCCAATCCTGAACATAAAACCATATAGAGTAGCTAAAATTGGCAGAGTTGACACCACTTGATGCTAATTTTTTTGCGGGAATAATAGACATAGTTGTTCCTGACATGACATTCGTTACTAAAGTGTTGTAATCGGAAAACACATATCTGACCAAAACATAGAGTAAAACAATAATGATGATTATAAAAAGAATACTTGAAACCTCCATATATTATATCAAGATAGAATTTTTATGACAAAAAGATGAAATAAATCTGTTTATCGCTTTCAAGAATTCTATGTATTGAGTTTCACCATTTTTTTTGTTGCTTCTGTGATAGGTTCAGTATATTTTTTAATTTGTATTATGGTCGTATCCTCGTTCAATGCAGCTGGTGGCGTAGTATTTTTTACTAAATTATATAGATTGTTAATTTGTCCAATTGTTAAACTTTTATTAAAGTATACTACATTACATATCCCACCATTTATACCCGATGGAGACCCGCATGTTAGGGCGTCATAAGACATGAAAGGAACAATATTTATTGCAGATTTTATTAATTCTCCGTTGAAAAATATGTCTAGGGTTCCACCCGTATAGTTAATAATAATATTGTTCCACTTTTGTAGCAGAATACCCGATTTGGTACATATAATTATATTCCCTTCGTTATCAGTAGGACCTGTCGTATGACCCGTGTTCAACATGGTAACCATCAACGTATTTGTTGATGCATTATATAATATGTTGGGCTTTCCACCATAATTCAATATTGATGTAAATTTATTATAGGAAGAATTCGTACTAGGGCCCTGGGCATCCAAGAATGTCCAAAAAGATATTCCGTATGTATAATCAAATTCCGGCGATTGGTTCAGCGTTTGATAATTCGCTAATTGATGTTCTTCGGTAAGATAAACCGGTTGATTTATCAGCAACGTTCCGCCTTGTTTTACAAAATATTCCGAGATATATGGCGCCGCGTAATACAATACATATGCCATAATGATAACGATTAAGAGAATGATATAACTACTCTTGGTGTTGGCTATATTTGATGCACCACTAGAGAGAACAGATTTCGTTTTATCTAAACTGAATTGCCCATTTTCTGAAACATTTTTGGGCAACGATAATCCCAAGGCTGATGAAATGGTGTCAATAAGATTTACGAAAATACAAGGAATGTAAAGAATAATATTCACAATCAACTTGAAAACATGATTTTTTTGATACAACTTGGTGGCAGTTAGCATTTTAAATAAAATGCCTAAACAGGTTATTATGACAATGAGATTCAATATAAATGCCCCGATTGTAGATGCCGAAGTTAAACTTTTTGTTGTTCCTACAATCCAATAAATAAGCAGACATGAAAATATTAATCCGAATAAAATTAAAAATGTTGAGCGAAGCAAATTCCACGTGTTATTAAGAATAAAATCTAATCTTGATATTGGTACATAGTTACCAGAGTCCTCTGGAATAATAGTGAAAATAAGAAAAGGTATCCAAATAAGAAAGGTAATAACTGAAAACGCTATAATCCCCGATTTATTTAATTTGTCTTCGTCTTTTGCTGTTGGATAATTAACAATTCCGTATGTCAAAACTATTAAAAATAACAGAAACGATGACGCATTGAAAATTTTAAACCATTTTGAATAACCCGAGGAACCTGAAGAACCTGAGGACACGCTTTTCGGGAACGCGATTACCCCCATGATAAAAAGAAACCCGAAAATAAGAAGGAGTATTGTTATAATCAAAAAGGGACCAAAATATTTTTTCACATATCCTCCCATATCAGTAGTATAAAAAACCAACATGAAGACTATAAAGGTAAAAAAGAGGAGAATATATTTCGTCAATTCAAGATTCAAATTCATATAATCTTCAATCGGTCTCCCGGTAATTGCTTTATAAAATAAATAAAATCCAGGAATCATAGTAAGCGGTAAAATATATTTCGCATATTTATTGAGAGTATCCCCCGGAATTATTCTAAAAAGAATGATTAAAAGTAAAATATAACCCATTATGAAAAAAACATTGCTCAAATGCGTTAACAAAATAGCTATATTTTTATAATCCGTCATTGTCATGGAAATAATTACGCCCATTGCCAAGAAAATAGACAGGAATATAAAGACAATTTTTGCTTGAGTGTTGCTTTCTTCTAATGTCGGATTTTTAGGCCGCGGAATTTTAGACGGAAATAGAATAGTTAATATGGAAATCACGAAAATAAATAAAAAAATAGAAACCGCCGTATAAATAAAGGTTTTGGGTTTTACTGAGTTTACTTTATTTTTTATATCTTGAAAATTCATATAATATTATATTATATTTATACAATATTATATTTACTTCTACATATTCTCAAATGCGGTTTTTTTTCCATGACAGTCTCTACATAATGCAATTAAATTTTCCACATTATTTCCTCCACCATGTTCAAGTTTGATTTTATGGTCTACTTCAAACCACGCATTTAATTGAGAACCACAGTCTCCACATTTCCAATTTTGCATAGACGCTACATATTTTTTCTTTGTCTCACTTACGGAACGTTTGGTGGCTTTTCCTGCAACAGTTCCGTTACCAGATTGTAATATTCTTTTTTCGTAGTTGTTGACGTTGTTGGCGTTGTTGACGTTGTTCACGTTGTTCGTCGCGGGGCTACCCCCATTAAGCCCATCCATAAATGACGCTGAACCGCCCGCACTAGTAAAATCTAAAATCGGACTTATCATGTCTAAAGAAGACTTATCAATGGGCATATATTTTACTGCATTGTTCGCATGCAATAAAAGATTTTTACACCTAGCGGGGTTTTTTTTGATGAGCAAGTAAAAAACAAATCCCAAAAAGGCAAAGAATGCCATTTGGAAATATTTCTTGTATTTGAAAAACAGTTTCATATATTTTCCTTCATGATATGCATTAAATATCAAAAATGCGGTGACTCCAAGAATAACTAATTCCAGTTTCATTTATATATAAAAATATTTTTTTGTCTTCATTACTAATTAATGCGATAGAGATTTTCTAAAAACGAGTTTACCAAATATTCTTCGTTTGCACTAGCAAATTTATCATATTTTTCAGAATTTTTAATTGACGGTTTAGAATTTTCGTGACTAATAATTTCATCATATTCGTTAATTGTTGGAATAACATTATCTAGAAATTTAATAAAATTATTTTTGTCGTATTTTTTATATTCTGATATATGTTTGTTGCTTCGTTTACTGTTCAAATAATCAATTATCGGAAAAATGTTTCCTAACCTATCTATATCTATTTTGCCTTCCCAGCTACTAGAAAACGGACATATGTGTTCAACCCAGAACTTTTCTTTTAAAAAATCAACAGGAACCTTGTTTCTATAAAAATACCAAATTAATGCTTTTTCGTGTAATTTTCTCACCCTTCTATCTTTTTTATCTTTTCCGTTTGAACGAATTTCAAATAATTTATCCAAGACATTTTCAGCAATTAAATGATTAATCAACTCCTTCATTGCTTCCTTATTTATATTTTCCGAAATACTGTTAGGTGTTTTATAATATTCTTTTGATTTTCCTTCAACATACTCCCCTCCACAAACATATAATATAGAATCTTTAATTTGAAAATAGGTTCTCTTATCCTTGTCACGAACATCGTTTGTAAAAAAATGATATAACATGCATATCTCAATTGACTTCAAAATATTATCCTCCGATTCGTTTTTATCAAGATAACCTATTATACATGAAATAACCATACACATATTATTTTTATTTAAAGAATTTAATTTTTTGTTGCACCCATCAAATATTTTATTCTTAGAAACTAAATTTTCCATGAAAATGTTATTTTTTAATTTATTCAATATGTTTATTACTTTCAATATGTAATTTATGAATATGTTTACATTTTCCGTGGTAAAAGTTTCGTTAAATTTTCCCTTATTAATCACTTTATAAATTTTGAAAAAAAGACACAAACCACTATTCTCGCTTTTTCCTATTAAACTGCACTTATCGTTTGAATAATTTTGAAAAGCCACCATGAAATCAAACGCATTTATTTTTTCATTTTTCTCACCAAACTGATAACATATTAATTTTTCATCCGAAGACTGTTCATTATAAAATTTTCTAATAAAATTAATTATCTGCATTTTAAAAGATAGGTCTTCTATAACGAAATCATTAATTCCGTATAAAACACTCGCTAATATTTCCTGTTCTGTTAACCCGCTATTATATTTATTAATATCTTTATACACTACAGCCAATTCCTCACATGAATATCCCTCAAAAAGATTTATATTTATTTTCACATCGGTATCAAATCTATCTTTTCCGTTTATTTTCAAACTCAAAATCAATCTATCAAAATATGGTTCCATTTCGTCTCTTATATTTTTTAGATCCGAATTGTAAATTTCCGCATAACCCTTTTCAATAAAATATTTGTTGTATTTGAAAGACATCAATTCATCATATGTCATTTTACTAATAATTTCTTTGATTTTTGATAAACTGTTGCTAGTAATAACGGTTTTAATATAAGAAAATATTTCGCTCAAATTTTCGGGAAATATGCAAAACGGCTCATCTAAAAAATGAAGAATAGCATTAATTCTATTATTCCCGTCAATGTTTTCCAACTTGTCCGCGGGTTGACCAAATGTAATCGCATGTACACCGTTCTGCGTATTAAATAAGAATTTTATATAATTTTTTTCACTAGGCGTATTTTCCTTCTTTGGCAATATGTCCCACTTACGTTTTCTTTGATACTTTGGTTTTATTATTTCATTGTTTTTAACTTTGGCTTCTAATTGTTTAACATACCATTGCTCATTTTTGATATTTTTGACATTTTTTTGGACTGACATCCGCTGGTTTAATAGTATTGTTCTGACAGTCCTAAGTCCTTTCTATAATAATTTAAAAAATAAACTTAAAGTCTCAATTCATCTTCTGTTTTTGCGAGTGCGGGTGCGTTTTTCTCTCGCCTTTTTTGTTTCAGAAGAAGAAGAACTAGTCTTGCTCTTTGTTGGCGCTCGGTTTTTACCTGCATTCTTAAACAACTTGTTCAAGTGTCTTAAATGTTCAACTAGTCTCTCAG